>FWPU01005705.1_pt1 | contig 26317 bp, 23 predicted proteins | sample 2228361 | NCBI WGS metagenome assembly FWPU01 (sample SAMEA103939777, study PRJEB20133) | metagenome
AAACAGACTGTTCGACCAGGCGGGGCCGCGTCCTTCGCGGTTGACTGCCCACGGGGTGGTCGGCAGGTTGCCACCATAAATTGAGGAGCAGCCGGTGGCATTGGCAATCACGGTTCGGTCACCGAATAACTGGGACACCAGTTTGACGTAGGGGGTTTCACCACAGCCGGCACAGGCGCCCGAGAACTCAAACAGCGGTTCGAGTAATTGGGAGTTTTTGACCGTTCCAACACTGATCGCCGTGCGATCCACTTCGGGCAGGGAGAGGAAGAACTCCCAGTTGACTCGTTCGGTTTCGCGCAGGGGCGGTTGGGGTGCCATGTTGATGGCCTTCAAACCGACCTGCGATTTGTTCTTGGCTGGGCAGGCCTCTACGCACAAGGCGCACCCAGTGCAGTCTTCCGGCGCTACCTGAATAGTAAACACCATGCCCGGAAATTCCTTGAATTTGGCGGGAGTGGATTTGAAAGTTGCGGGCGCGTTTTCCAAATACTTGGGGTCATAAACTTTCTGGCGGATGACCGCGTGCGGACAAACCAACGCGCACTTGCCGCACTGGATGCAAACTTCTGGATCCCAAACCGGAATCTCTAGGGCGATGTTGCGTTTTTCCCAACGGGCGGTAGCAGTGGGGAAGGTGCCATCCACCGGCAGTTTGCTGACCGGCAGATTATCCCCTTCAAAGATCATCATCGGCGCCAGCGTTTCACGGACAAAAGCAGGGGCTTCATCGGCGACGGCTTTGCGGCGGCTAAACGCGCTGGTGATCTGCTCCGGGACTTTGACTTCGAACAGATTGTCCAGCGTATGATCTACGGCTTCAAAATTGCGCTTGACCACCGCTTCACCGCGCTTGCCGTAGGTCTTTTCGATGCTCTTCTTAATTTGGGCAATGGCTTCTTCTCTCGGTAAAACGCCACTGATCGCAAAGAAGCAGGTCTGCATAATGGTATTGATGCGTCCACCCATTCCGGTTTTTTGGGCTACTTCGTAGGCATCAATCACATAGAATTTCAATTTTTTATCCATGATGGTTTGCTGGACTTCACGCGGCAGGTGATCCCAAACCTGATCGGGCGGGTAAATGCTGTTGAGCAAAAACACCGCGCCGGGGGCAGCGTATTTGAGCACATCCAGCCTTTCGAGGAAGGTGAACTGGTGGCAGGCGACGAAGTTGGCCTGTCCGGGCTGGATCAGATAAGGGGCGCGGATCGGGCGCGGGCCAAAACGCAGATGCGAAATGGTGACCGAACCGGACTTCTTCGAGTCGTACACAAAGTAGCCTTGGGCGTAGTTGTCGGTTTCTTCACCAATGATCTTGATCGAGTTTTTATTGGCACCCACTGTACCATCGGCGCCTAAGCCGAAGAAGACGCAGCGCACGGTTTGCGGGTGTTCGATGGAAAAGGAGGGATCGTAGTCGAGGCTGGTGTGGGTAACATCATCCACAATACCCACCGTAAAGTGATTGCGCGGGTTTTCGGCTTTCAATTCATCGAAGACGGCCTTGACCATAGCCGGCGTAAATTCTTTGGAAGAAAGGCCATAACGTCCGGCAACGATGATCGGCAGGTTCTGGAAGGGGGCTTGGCCGGTGCGGACAGCTTCGGAAATAGCCGTCACCACATCTTCGTGCAAAGGTTCTCCGGCAGCGCCGGGTTCTTTGGTGCGGTCCAAAACGGCAATTTTTCTTACGCTGGCCGGCAGGGCTTTCATCAAGCCTTCCAGCGAGAAGGGTCGGTAGAGGCGCACGGTTACTACGCCAACCTTCTCACCCTGCTGCTGCAGGTAAAGGGCGGTTTCTTCGGCGGTTTCAGCGCCAGAACCCATCAGGATCAGTACGCGCTCAGCATCCGGCGCACCAGCGTAGTCAAACAGGTTATAAGAGCGGCCGGTCAATTGAGCAAATTGATCCATCGTTTGCTGGACAATGCCCGGGCAGGCGTTATAGAAGGGATTGATGGCTTCACGCGCCTGGAAGAAGACATCCGGATTCATGGCGGTGCCGCGCAGGACGGGATGTTCTGGACTGAGGGCGCGGGCGCGGTGCTGGCTGACGGCTTCCATGTCAATCATCGCGCGCAGGTCGTCTTCGCTCAGGTATTCGATCTTGTTGACTTCATGGGATGTGCGGAAGCCATCGAAGAAGTGCAGGAAGGGAATACGCGAGCGCAGCGAGGCAGCCTGCGCAATCACGGCCATGTCGTGGGCTTCCTGAGGCGAGCGGGAAGCCAGCAAGGCCCAGCCGGTCTGGCGGGTGGCCATCACATCGGAATGATCGCCGAAAATGGAAAGGGCATGGGTGGCCACCGTGCGCGCCGAAACATGAAAAACGGCCGGGGTCAATTCGCCGGCGATCTTATACATGTTGGGAATCATCAGTAACAAACCTTGCGAGGCTGTAAAGGTGGTCGTCAACGAGCCGGTTTGCAAGGCGCCATGAACGGCGCCGGCGGCGCCGCCCTCGGATTGCATTTCCACGACCAGCGGTACAGTTCCCCAAATGTTCGGGATTTTGGCGGCCGACCAGGCATCAGCCAGTTCGCCCATGCCCGAAGAAGGGGTAATCGGATAAATGGCAATGACTTCATTCAGCCGATAGGCTACATGAGCAACAGCCTCATTGGCATCTACGGTAATCTTTTGTCTTGGCATGTCGGTTTACTCCACAGCGAAATGATAGAAATCCCAAAAACAGCCTGCTTTCTGCTATGAAAGTCAGGCTGTTTTAATGTTCGACTGGCGTGCGTGTCCAGACATTCATCTATGAGAGTGTATCTTTTCTTGAACAAATGAGTAAGTTATATTGGTCATTTAATTTGTATGTTTCCTGTCATATTTACAGGTCACCCGATAATCGCCTCTGCGCTAACATCAACGCCGCCAGCGACTTGGCATCCCGCAATTCGCCGTTTTGTGCCATTTCCAAGGCGCGCGCAGCCGGAATGGCGACCAGTTCCAAAAATTCATCGGCATCCTGTTCCAGCGGGGCGGGGTACAGTCCGCTTGCCAGAAAGATGTACATGTGTTCGCTGGAATAGCCGGGGGCCAGATAAAAGTCTCCCAACCGCTCCAGATGGTCAGCGGCCATGCCAGTTTCTTCGCGGATTTCCCGGGCGGCGCATTCCTGGGGGTCTTCATCCTCATTCAGGACGCCGGCGGGTAATTCCAGCAACTCCTCTCCGACACCGATACGATACTGCTTTACAAATAAGATGTTTCCCTGGGCATCCAACGGGACAATGGTCACCGAACCGCTATGCTGGACGAGGTCATACGGGCGGACAGCGCCGTCCGGCAGCTTCAGATGTACCTTTTCGACCTCAAATGCGCGGCCTTGATAGATGGTTTCTCGCCGAAGAATTGCAAAGTTCATTCTGCACCTTTTTTGGAAATGAATTAAGCGCACATGGCAGGGTTACCCCTGCCATGATTGTACCACTGCCTTTTGAGAGAAAATTACTGGCGGATTTACGGAATGCGGATTACGTCACCTGCTTTGAGAGTGTAGGGGGGTTGCAGGTTATTAGCAGCTGCAATTGCCATCGGGTCAACATCCCCAAAGTCGCAGGCGATTGAGTAAATGGTATCACCGGCTTTGACGGTGTGGTCAGCAGGGTGGGCTTTGAGGGCCCGCGGGCCGGAAGTCCATGTGCCGGTAGCCGGGATCTTCAGAACAGTTCCTTCAGCCGGGCGGGAATTCATGTTGAGATTGTTGGCGGAGAAGAAAGCGTTGAGATCCAGATTGTAGCGCCGGGCAATGCAGATTGGCCATTCACCCTTCTGCAGGGTATAAGTTTCCGGGCGGCTGAGGGTGGGCAGAACCGGCAGGGTGGCGGTGGGTTGGGGCACCGGCGTATCGGTTACCTCGATGACCGGCGGTTCGCCTTCTGCCGGCGTTTGTGGGGTGGCTTCCTGAGGTTGGGAAGGTGTTTCCTGCGCGGCTTGGGTTTGTTGGACAATTTCAGTTAAGCGCTGGTTGGGATCAACCGTTGCAATCGGGAACGGAATTTCCGAGGTGGCGGTGGCTTCACCGGGTTGTTTGGTGGTAGCCGAACGAGTGCAGGCAGCCATGCTGACCATAACCAGAATGCTGATCAACGCCACTACAAAAAGGTTCTTTTTCATCTTCATTCTCCTTCTGAGGGTACGAATTCCCGAATTTCGTAGAAACTTTCCTCAGGATTTCATCAGATGCAATCATACTAGCATAAGGCTTATCCTGCGTCAAGCGAAGATTCGGGGGTAATTTCATCACTCTATGCAATAAGTATGCCAGATTTTGATTTTTCGGTGTTAAAAAAAGCAGGTAAAATTCGATTCTAGCCAATCAAAAACCGGGATTGCTCATTCGAAGATGAACATCTATTTTTCCTGTTCGATCACCGGCGGTAGGAATGACCAGCCGGTTTACGCAACCATTGTGCGGGCTTTGCTGGAGGATGGTCATCATGTGCCGACCGCAATCCTTGCCAGCCCGCGGGTAATGGAGTTGGAAGTAGTGGTTGATCCGCGGGAAGTCTATCGGCGGGATGTCCACTGGGTTCAGGAATGTGATGCGCTGGTAGCAGAAGTCAGTACCCCATCGCACGGGGTGGGATATAAAATTGCGCTGACGCTGGAAAAGCCGGCGCTGGCTTGTTTTCGGACAGGCGCAACATGGTTCTGTGCAACGATCATCCTCGCTTCAGAATTGGCATGTACAAGGATGCGGAAGAGGCTGTCATATTAATCCGTGACTTTTTACGGGGTTTGTAATGTGAATAAGGTCATCTAAAAAGTATGATGAAACACAATAATCAACATTTGACATTTGCGGTAAGATAGGTCAAGAGACGCAGACATCCGGACACCTCCAAATTTAGCTCATCGCTGTCTCCTCCTTTGGCGAATGCCTCCGCTGGGTAACCTCACCGCCCCCAGCGGAGGCTTGCTTTAAGCGCATGAATGACCGGTTCGGTCAGCGGGGAATGGTTGAAAAGGAAATTGTCAGGAGAGAGTCAGCTTTCGACGATCGGGAGAACAATGGTAAAGGTTGTTCCATGCCCGACAATGGATTCCACCCAAATGCGTCCTTCGTGGCTTTCGACAATCGAACGGACGATTGCCAAACCCAAACCGGTGCCGGCAACCTCGCTGTTGACATTGCTGGCGCGGTAGAATTTATCGAAAATGAATGGTAAATCAACCGAGGGAATGCCGATGCCTTCATCTTTGATTTGGAGAATGATCTGGTTCTGCTCCATTTCACCGTAAATTTCGATCTTGCCACCGGGCTGAGAGTATTTGATGGCGTTATCAATCAGGTGTTCGAACATCTGGCGGATTTGCACCGGATTGCCGTAAAAAGGTGGAACAGGGGATGGCAGTTTGATTTCAAGCGTGTTGCCCTTGCGCGCCAAGGCTTTGCGGAAGTTATCCGCTGCCAGATCGAGAATCTGGCGCAGATCGAAGGTTTCCTTGCGGGTGTCAAAACCGGCTTCAATTCGTCCAAGGTTGACCAGATCATCTACCAAATGGGTGATATTCTGCACACTGGTTTGGACACGGCGAATAAATTCCTGCTGCAATTCATTGACCGGCCCAGCCCGTTCGATCAATTCAGCGTATCCCAGAATGGCTGTCAATGGAGAGCGCAGGTCATGAGAAACCGTGCTGACAAACTCGCTTTTGATGCGATCCAGTTTTTTGAGGTAAGTGATATCGTGGAGGGTCAGAGCGGTGCCGACATCCGGGATGGGGGTGCGCTGAGCGCCAAACACCCTGCCATCCTCAACAACCAGTTCGGTGCGATTGGAAAGGCTGCGAGTGCTGGTATCCAGTAATTCCAACAGTTCCGGCTGGCTGATGACCTCACGGTAGGGTTTTCCAATCACATTCATGTGGTGAATGCCCAGTGCGGCTTCGGCGACCTGATTGATCAGGATAATCTCGCGGTTCTGCCCGATGACGATGACACCGTCCTGAATCTTTTTCAAAATGGTTTCTAGTTTGTTGCGTTCGGCTTGGGTTTCGTCAAACAGGCGTGCATTTTGCAGGGCAATCACGGCATACTCTGCCAGGGTGGAAAGCAGGTTTATATCCCGCTTATGGAAGGGTAGGCGGCTGTGGCGATTATCCACTCCCAAAACGCCGAGAACGCGATCCTGGACTTTGAGCGGCACATAAATCAAAGCATGTACCAGATACGATGTCTTTATTTTTTGCGGCGTGCTTTCGTCCAGCACGACTGGTTGAGCCGACCTCAGTACCGACCCTGCCAGCGTATCCTGAATTGGCAGGCGGAAGGTGCGCACAAAATCTTCCTGAAAATTCTTGGCAGCGCGCATGTACAATTCGCCGCTTTCTTCATCCAGCAGCAACAAACTGCCTTCCTCTGCGCCGGTCAATTCGACAGCGGCTTCGACAATCGCAGAAAGCACTTCATCCGTATTGAGGGACGAGGTAATGGACTGTCCCAACCTTGCCAGAGTTTCCAGTTCATCCACCCGGCGTCGCAGCCGGTCGGTGGCGCGGCGGGCTTCCAGCAGTACCCAGTCGCGTGACTGACGCACCTTGTTCAGGCTTTCCTGTACCGAGGCGAGGATATCTTCGGTGCGCAGGGGCAGGCACAGGTAGTCGCTCACGCCCAATCGCAGAGCTTTTTTGAGCAGTTCGGGGGTGTCTTTTTGTACCAGCAAAACGATGGGGATGGCGGGAAATTGGTGAATGAATCTTCCGGCTACTTCCAGACCTTTGCCCTGGTCAAGGGTTTCGCTGAGCACAATCAGCGCCGGGCGATTATCTTCTGCATAGTGAAAGGCTGTCTCGACATCGCTTTGAATCACCACCGAAAAACCGGCGGATTGCAGCACCCTTTCCAGCAGGTAGGTAATCTGCGGATCAGTGATCAGGACGAGGATGGTCTGGTCTTTGTTCGGATTATTCATGAACGGTTGCGTGCCTCTGTAGCATTATACCGGTTTAGCGGGCGGGCAGCGTGACATGAAATTGAGTGCCTTGTCCGGGTTTGCTTTCCACCCAAATTTTACCATTGTGGCGGTTCACCATTTCTTTGATGGTTTTCATTCCAACACCCAAACCGCCAAAACGACGCGGCTGGGTCTGCTCGCTGCCCGAGTCGCTTTCAAAAAGATGGGCAGCAATCTGGGAATCCAGCCCCGGGCCGCTGTCACTCACAATCAGGTGGGCATCCTTTCCATTGGTCTTTTCCAATTTTATCCGCACCTGTCCGCCACTGTTGCAGAATTTGATGGCATTACTGACCAGCCCATTGAGAATTTGAGCGATTTGCCGTTCATCACCGGTCACATAGACTGGCTGGGGTGGCAGGTCGGTAATCAGAGAAAGGTTGCTCTTTTGGGAAAACGGTAGAAAATGACCGGCGGTCACACGGATGACTTCCGTCAGGTTTATCTCGCGGGCGGGCCGCTGGCTGCGAGGTGTTTGAATGGGCGTGATTGCTTCGGATAACTGGTTCAAGGTGTCCAGCGACTGGCGCAGTAAGGTCAGGTTTTCCCGCTGGGCGGTTGACCAGCGGATGGTTGGGTCTTGAAGCAGCCGTTCCAATGCGCCGTATTGAACCTCGACCGCCTGGCGAATCTCCTTTTTAATTTTTTGCAGCAATTCCATCGTAATTTTTTCACCGGCGAGTGCGTTCTCGGCAAGAGACTGTTGCTGACGGGCGCGTTCTTCCATGATGCGGAACAGGCGGGCGTTGACCAGTGAAATCGAAGCAAAGTCAGCAATGGATTCGACCAGCCGTTGTTCATTCTCGCGGAAGGGTTCGGGCTTGCGGCGGATGAGAGTCAGCAGGCCGATGACCTGTTTGGATACTTTTACCGGCACAATTAAAGCAGACTGGCCCAGCGCCGAAACCTTGAACCGTTTGAGCGGTTCGCCATGAATGCTCAACGATTCACCCGACATTGCCACAAGAGAACTGATTCCGTCATCCCAGGCCTGATTCAAGCGCACTGGAACGGAGGAGGGCAATTTATGCTGGGCAACCAATAAAAAGGCTTTGCCAGCCTCTTCCCGCAGCAGAAACCAGCCGATATCGGCGTGGGTAATCTGGGTGACACTTTCCAGGATTTTTTCAAACAGCGCTGATTGATCGGTGAGCGAGGTAACCGCTTTGGCAATCGAAAAAATGGTGGTCAGTTCTCGGATGCGCTGCTGTAATTCCTGATTGGTTTGCTGCAATTGAACAGCCAGCCGCTCCCGCTCGCGGCGTTCTCTCACCTGAGAAAGATTGCGTTCCACAGCGGAAAGCACTTCTGCTTCGCGGGCCGGCCAGATCAGGTAATCGGCTGCGCCCAGCCGGAAGGCTTGAATAATCTCGTTTTCTGTGCCTTTGCGGGCAATCAGGATGACGGGAATGTGGACCCCCTGAGAATTCAAACCGACCAGCAAATCTTTTCCGCTCAGGCCAGGCAGTTCGAGATTGGCAAGAATCACATCCGGCATGACCTGCACAGCGCGCGAAAGAGCGGCAGCCCCATCGCTTACCTGATATACTTGATAGCCGGCAGCCTGTAAGGTCTGACGCGAAACAAAATCCGCTATCACTGGATCGCTTTCTGCGATCAAGATTCGATCAGGATTTTCTGCCATGTATTAATAATGATAGCACGGAACATTAAAAATAAAACCGCGCCGACCATTCAATTTACTAACAATTTTTGGTTGGTGTGATGCCTTTGAAGGCGCTTGATCACCGCTCTCGTCAAAACGGACAGAATTTGGAGCGCTATTCAGCGCCCAGCACGCGCCGCGTAGCGCGGAAAGCGAGAGGCGGCAGATGGCTGCGGGGAAAGAAAGCAGCCTGATCGGCATCATCTCCGGCGGCCAGACTCCCACCAATGACTACAGCCCGATAGACGATGATGATATCGGCACCGCGTTCGTGTTCCCGTCCGTTGATCACATCCACCAGGCCGGTGATTTTGACCTCCAAGCCGGTTTCTTCACGACATTCCCGCAGGGCCGCCTCCTGCGGGTCTTCATGGGCATCCACAAAACCGGCTGGAATGCTCCACAGACCTTGCAGAGGTTCATTGATGCGGCGAACCAGCAGGACCTGACCGTTCTGTTCTACCAAAACACCGGCGGCTACTTTGGGGTCGGCAAAGTAAATAAATCCGCACTCTGGGCAGACCGGGCGCTGCTTGCCGAAGACTGTTTTAATCTCCAATTCGGTTGTGCATTGCGGGCAGTAACGGTAGATGGGTGGTGTCATGCGATCTTTCGTTTGATTAGGATGGATAACAGCCACAAACCAATTGCGAGGATGGCAAAGCCAGCTCCGGCCAGCAAGGAAGGACGGATCAAGCCGCCTTCTGTTTGGCTTTCCGGCGCAGGCGGTGTGAGCGCAAGAGCAGGCATACGCTGGCTCTGCTCAGGGGTGGAGAGGGTCTTTCCGGCTTCTTCCGGCTGTCGCACACCCAAAATCGGGCCGCTGTCTTTCAGAGGCAGAGGCTCAATTTGAGTGGGAACCGGGTTGATTTGGATGACATTCGCGCCGCCTCCCGGCATTCCTTCGGTTTTGAAATTCATGTCCGGGCCGCCGCCACCCAATCCCTCTGCGTATAGATTATCATTCGCACCGCCACAGAAGGCGTCCGCACACCCCGGCCCAATTCCTGCTCCTCCCATACCGGTCGCCGGAGGCGAGGGAGGACCGCCCCAATACACCACCGGCGGTGTTTCCTGCGGCATTTGAGGGGCAGCCAGATTTCGTTGAGTCTCGGGTTCGGCAATTGCCTGCATTTCCATGAGCGGTTCGCTGGCGGTCATCGGGCGGGTTGTCATACCCGGTAATAACTGGCTGATGAACATCCAGACGGCGATGAGCGTTGCCAACACGGATGAAAAACGTAAGGCTGGAATCAAGATCAACGGCCGTCGGGGTTGTACTGCCGCAGCAGTAAGGGTGAAATTGCGCGGCACTTTACGAGGCGGAGCGCTGCGTAATACGGCTTTTGTGCGTAGTAAGGATTGGTAGGTTTCTTTTGCTTCAGGGTTGGATTGGAGTAATGCCTCAACCCGCGCTTTCTCGCGCGGGTCAAGCTCTCCATCTAAATAGGCAGAGAGCAGAATCAAATCATGGGAATTTAACTGCTCTTTCATTGTAATTCAGCCTCTTTCCCAAGACGAAATTTTGCCGGTAATAGTTCCGCAAATCCGGAAAGACAATCCCGCAAACGCAGTCGTGCCCGTGCCAATCGGCTCTTGATGGTTCCGAGGGGTTTGCCGATAGCCTGCGAAACCTCGTTGTAATCCAACCCTTGAATATCCACCAGGATGACCACTGCCCGAAATTCTTCCGGCAGATCTTGAATGCAATGCTGGATCGCCTCTTCTAATTCGCGGCTTTCAATTTCCTCTTCCGGTTGAGGGTTGTGGTCAGCCAGCCATGCGGGTGACTCGATTTCCTCGTCATCTTCCTGATGGATGGGTTCCAGCGCTACCGTTGGTCGGCGCTGGCGGCGGCGCAGTTCATCGTAACAAGCGTTGGTGACCATGCGCATGACCCATGCCCGAAAAGAACCGCCTCGGTATTGCTTGAGATGGCGATAGGCAGAGATGAAGGCGGTTTGAGTAGCATCCTCGGCTGCCGAGTCGTCGTTCAACATGCGGTAAGCCAGGTTGAATGCCATCTGCTGGTAAGCCAATACCAGCCGGTTGAAGGCATCCAGATCGCCGTGTAGTGCCTCTTGGATTAAGGCGGCTTCATCCATGATTAGCCTGCTTTCTATTGATCCACACAATCCAAATCAATCGCCAAATCAGCAAGCCGGCAGCCGAAACAGCCATCATCACCAGCGCAAAGACGGGCATAACGACATTCTGAAGCCATAGTCCCCGCAGAACAGCGCCCAGCGGTGCGTCCAGCCCTGCACCCAACAATACCCTCCATAACTGGCGGTAGTTTGTGCTGATGTGCGGGTCGAACAACCCGCCCAGCCAGCCGGCCATCAGCCATGCTGCAAAAATGGGCAGGAAAGTGGTCAGCCAACGGCCGCCGGTGAGTGCGCTGTTGTGCGAAGCGAAGCCGACAAAGGTGACCAGCAGCAGGACAATTCCGTCCATCAGAATTAGCAGAAGCATAGGAGGATGCGCAGGACGACTCTTCACCCGTTTATCCTAACCTATCTGAATATGAACGTCAAGCAGAATTTTTACTTCAAGTGGCGGTCGAAAAATTCAACCGAACGCTGCATGGCAAGGCTGAAGCTGTTGGCAATGTTGTGATCGTCGCCGGGGTAGGTGTAGAACTCAACCGGTTGACCGGCAGCCTGCATGGCTTCCGCTAATCGTTGAGAAAAATAAACCGGCACGACCGAGTCGTCGGTAGCGTGGTGCAATTGCAAAGGACCGCTGATCTCACTGACAAACATAATCGGCGAGATCGATTCCCAGAATGAGGGGTTTTCATCTGGAGAACCGTAAGTTCCGATCAATTGCTGGGTAAACCGCCGCCCGGCTGTTGAAAGGGTTGGAATGGGTGTCGGCCGCCAACGGTACATCAGGTCTTCGTAGGACCCGACCACACCTGCCCAAATCACCCCGGCTTTGACATCTTTGGTGGTAACCATCGCCCGCAGGGTAAGATGGCCGCCCATGGAATGTCCCCACATGCCAATTTTTTGCGGATTGGCTTTGGGGTAGCGCTGGATCGAAGCAACTGCGTTCAGTACATCAATGGTGTAATCGGGGTTGCTGTAAGCCCCGCGCGCCTCGCCTTCTGAATTGCCATGTCCGCGATAATCCGGTCGAAAGACAATGTAACCGCGGCTGGCAAAGGCGTGGACGTAGGCAACATAGCGCTCGGTGGGGCGGTATTCGCGCGGCGGAATATAGCCATGATTGAAGATGATCACCGGAAAACCGCCGGGCGGTGGCTCACCAAACGGAATGGTCATCAGGGCGTAGATTTTTAACCCTTCGGAAAGGTACGATACCAGATAGCGTTCATAACCTGCCCCGGAAGCCAGTTTTTCCTCGAAGGTGATTTCACTGCCGGGATATTCCCGCAGGCGCATGGATTGAATGGTCAATGGGTGAAGGGTGGGGGTGGGGGTATAGGTGGGTGTAAACGTTGCGGTGGGGCGGGGAGTAGAGGTGGGAAGCGGGGTAGAAGTTCGGCTGGGTTGTTGAGAGGGCGTTGCCGAAGATGGCGGCGCTGGCTCGTTTTTTACAGGGCTGCAACCCGTAATCAGCCACCCGAACAGGACAGCGCTGACAAGAAAGGATAGTTGACACAATTTGGACATGATTGATCCTGATTAGGATTGTAAAGGTGATCAAGGGAAGGTGTCAAGTCAGGGTTTGTGGTTTGAAACCGGTTGCGCCGCGTGAAATTCTGGTCTACACTAAAGGTATGATGGTCAGCGATCGGACGGTTTTCTTGGGGATTGACCCCGGCAGCGGACGCGAGGGGATGACCTACGTGGCGCTGGATGCCGAAAAACGTTTGCTGGCAATCGGTGGGGGAAAAATGCCGGATATTTTGGCTTATGCTGCCGGGCAGGCTGATGTGCTGGCAGCCGTGAATCATTTTTACAAACCATCCCAAGATGCTTCCTCGACCGAATTGCAGCAGCGCCTATTTCCTGAGTTTGGCGATGATCTGTTTGGACGGCTGAGAAAGGAAGCGGTGGAACGGCTGGAGTCAAGCGCGGGGGTTGGTACGGTGGGTATGATCGAGAAGGACACCCGCAGCGCCCAACAGCGTTCAAATTTACTGGTTCAGCAATTGGAGGGATTGGGGTATCATCCTTTTCCTGCGGAAGAAGAAAAACGACAGTGGCTGCGCTTTTCGGCACAGGCTACCTTTGTGTCGCTGTGCGGCGGGCGTTTATTCGATGCTCGGTCATTGGAAGGACGATTACAGCGCCAGTTGATCTTATTCGAGGAAAAACTTCCCATCAAAGACCCGATGGATTTCTTCGAAGAAGTAACCCGCCGCCGTCTACTGCTCGGCCGACTGCCGTATGAAGTGATCTACGCTCCCGGCGAATTGAATGCGTTGGCAGGGGCTTATACGGCATGGCTGGCGGCTTTCGACCATCAGCGGCTGGTCAAAGAGGAAGATGGAAGCGAGTCTGGCTGGTATCTTCCATTGCCGCCTTTGCCTGCCGAGACCTGATGCGGAATAGGTTTTTCCCTAAGCCATCAAAAAGTTTAAGTTTCTCTCCATTTCGCCGCTGTAATCCTACGATTAACTGGGGTTGCCCGGATGCGCTTCGGTTGAAATGACCCCTTTTGTTTGCCAATCGCCTCTCAAACAAAGTTGATCCTGCAATTGACCTAATACCCAATTCTTCACGGAACGGGAGCATGGGGTTGATTAAGATTAAATTAGAGTTTTACACAAAGCCTTTACATCCGGCTGCTTTTCGAGATAATAATCATTAAGATTGAAATTGTGAGGTAATTATGGTCAACGTCAAAATGTGGGTCGAAGCCTTGCAAGTCATCCCGCATGTCGAGCGGGACGAGTGGGAACGGTTAGATGTCATTTCCAAATGGCTGATCTCAACTCGCGCTGCTGTGCTGATTATGACCTTCATCTCGGCGGCAATTGCCGGCCTGCTGGCGCTGCGTGCGGGAGAGTTTGACCTGATCCGCTGGCTGATGCTGGTCATTGGGCTGATCTTTGCCCATGCGACCAATAACCTGCTCAACGACCTGACCGATTACTCGCGCGGGGTGGATACGGATAATTACTACCGAACTCAATACGGACCGCAGCCGCTGGAACAGGGGTTGTGGAGCCGTAAAACCCACCTGCTTTATGCCGCTGTAACCGGCCTGATTGCTCTCGCAGCGGGGGTTTATCTGGTCGCTGTGAGCGGGATTTTGGCATTCTGGCTGTTGCTGGCCGGCGCCATTTTCGTTTTGTTCTACACCTACCCGCTCAAGTACATTGGGTTGGGTGAAATTGCGGTGCTGTTGGTGTGGGGTCCGCTGATGATCGGCGGCGGCTATTTTGTCATTACGGGCAGATGGGACTGGTATGTAGCGCTGGCCTCCCTGGCTTATGCGCTCGGTCCAACCACGGTCATCTTTGGCAAACACATTGACAAATTGCAGCAGGATAAGGAAAAAGGCATTCGTACTTTGCCGGTCATTCTCGGCGAAACCCGCTCTCGTTATGTCGTGCTGGGGATGATCGCTCTGCAGTACCTCTCGGTAATCTCCCTTGTCCTTGCGGGGTACTTCTCGCCGGTTATGCTGATCGTTCTGCTGGCGTGGTATTACCTGCCTCCTGTGATTCGCGTGTTCAGCCAGCCGCGTCCGACCGAGAAGCCTCAGGATGCAAGACTGGCAGCTGGATGGCCGCTCTACTTTGTGGCAGCGGCATTCTATCAAAATCGGAGTTATGGTTTACTGTTGCTGGTGGGTTTAATTCTGCAATTATTCATCCGCTGAGCAGGGTTTTACTGGTTGGGCAGCGGGAACTGCTCAACCGCCAAAATCTTGCCTCCAGGTAAAGGGTTTTGGGAAATTGGGTGTGCAAATGGCGTGCGGTCAACCGCGCGCCATTTGCCATTTTTTAATCAAAGATTAACTTGACAAAGACTTCTAATAAAGTATAATTATTATTGGTAAATGATTATTAATAAGAAAAGGTTTTTCCATGAACACAGAAGAACGCTTGAGGGATATTCTCCATAGATTACAGAAAAACGGTCACCGGATGACGCCGCAACGAGTGGCAATTTTGCGCGCTTTCCTTTCGGCGCAGGATCATCCTACCGTTGAGCAAGTCTATCGGCGGGTTTGCCGGGATTTTCCGATGACCAGCCTGGCCACTGTGTATAAAACAGTTGCCCTGCTGAAGGAAATGGGCGAAGTGATCGAGATCAGCGGCGATCTGCAGGGCAGCCGTTACGATGCGTTTCACCCTGAGCCGCATCCCCATCTGATCTGTACCCGCTGCGGGCAAATTTACGACGGTGAGGGTGTGGATGTCCAGCCGGTGGTGGCAGCCTTACAGGCCCAATCGGCTTTCCGGATTTCCACCTACCGTCTGGATCTGTACGGCATCTGTGCTGCTTGCCAGGCGCAAGCCGGTTGATCCCATTCAAATCGAAACAATTTTTCTTGAGGAGGTAAAAATGGCTACATTAAAATCAAACACAATTTTTGACGAGCGACAACCCGAAATTGAAATTGCCGCATCCAATCGTGAAGCAGTCATCGAAATGCTTAACCGTCTGCTGGCCGATGAGCATGTTTTGATGCTCAAAACTCACAACTACCACTGGAATGTGCTGGGGCCGAGTTTTGACCCGATGCACAAATTCTTTGGCGAGCAGTACGAAATGCTGGATGATATTGTGGACGATGTCGCCGAGCGCGCCCGAGCCTTGGGCAGTAAGGCGGTTGGCACCATGCGCGAATATCTGGAACTGACCCGCTTAAGCGAACACCCCGGCGAATATCCCGATGTGATGACCATGATTGCCAACCTGCTGGCTGACCACGAAACCATCATCCGCGAATTACGCAAGGACATTGACGAGAGCCTTGAAAAATATGGCGATGTTGGCACCAGCGACTTTCTGACCGACCTGATCCGCCAGCACGAAAAAATGGCGTGGTTCCTGCGCTCGTTCTTGCAGGAATAAACGCAGTTGGGTCATCTCTCACCGCGCCCCTCTGAGGAGGGGCGTTTTCTTTTCTAGTCCATTTTCAGGTTGAATATGTTCAAATGAGCGGCTTGGTTCGGTAACAGGCCAAAGCGCAATCGCCCGTCTGGCATCCAGGCAGCGTATTGATTGTCCATCCAAATCACCAGCCCCAGCCGACCGCGCGGCGTCAGCGCGCTTTCAAACACTCGTTCTCCGTCCACGACAAAATGCACAAAACCGGGCTGCCACTCCAACCGATATTCGTGCGGTTGGGTTACCGATAAGTCGAGACGAGCAGCATCCTGTCGAAGGAAGGTGCGGGCGAGGCGGCGAAGCCAGCGAGCAGCAGCAGGAACAGTCAGCGCCGGCAGCCCAACCAACGCGGGCAGCAGCAAAGCAGAGGGAATCAATGGGGAGCGGAAAACCGCCGCCAGCAGGCCATGCGCAGGCAGGTCGTCGCGCAGACTGAGATAATTTTCGGGTGAGGCATAAAAGAACCAGGCAGCGTTGGGCAATACCGGTAAGCGTCGCGAACTGCCTTTGACCCCCAGCGAGAAACTGAATGGATCATTCCAGAAACCGAATCCCCATGTGCCGGGCAGATCAGCGGCGGAAACCTGAGCGTTCAGCGAGAGGGTCACCGGCGGTTGCCAGCGGAAGCGGTTGCGCGGCAGGTGGCGGTAGTCATCGAGTTGGACAACCCTGTACGAACCTGCCGGGCCGGCTGGCTGACGAAGACGCCATCCATCCTCAGGCAGAGTTTCTATTGCGGCCTGATTGCTCGGAATGAGAAGCGGTTTCAGCATGGGGGTAGGAGACATGTTAGGTTTCTCCCCAAATTCATTATAATGAAATTGCTCTCGAGCATGGTTTATTGACCCGGACAAGGCCGGCCCAAAAAAATGATGACCAAACCGTTTTGTATCCTTGCCCTTGTCGTTCTGCTGGCAGGCGGCTGTCAGCCGTTCCCTCGACCGCCGGAGGCGGATATACTCACCGCTACCCAACCCCTGACCATCCCTGAGCCAACCGTCTCGCTGACGGAAACCCGTTCCCTACCTCCAACCTACACCCCTCGCCCGACCCTCACACCTTCACCCACCCCGGAATTGTTCGACTGTCTGCCGCCTGGCGAGGAAGTTAACCGCGCAGCGGTTTCCATTCAAATCTTGTATGTGAATGAGAACAACGTTTGGTTGTGGGATGAAAGGACAGGCGAGAAAACCCTCCTGCAATTGCCGGAAGACGCGGTTGCCCCGCATCTCTCGCCGGATGGCCGCTACATTGCGTTTCTAACCGAGGGGCGGCAGATTTCGATGGCGGGGCGACCGCTGGAAGCGATTCCGCTGCGCATCCTTGACCGTTTGAACAACACGGTTTTGCAGGTTGGCGAATTCAGCCCTCGAACGACTCACCATCTCTACCCCGAAGCGGAACGGGTTTACCTGCAATGGATGTGGGAAATCTCCTCCCAACCCGGTGGGGTGGTGGAAGGATTGCAGGTCTTGGTGTTTGCCGAGGCGTGGGGAGTGGGGACAGAAAGTACGGTCGGCGAACGCTATCGGGTCAGCCTGCCGGATGGAAGCATTGCGCTGCTCGAAGACACCTCTGCTCCGTATGAAACCAGCCTCTCACCGGATGCGCGATTTACCGTTTCTCCCCACCCCCAGGGATTGTCGCTGGTTGACCGCCAAAGCGGATTTGAAAAAATGATCCCGCTTGAACCAGCCTGCCCAAACAGTGAGGTATGTTACCTGAGCGGGGGGCGACAGTTGATCTGGCGGGTTGATTCAAGCGGCTTTTATACGCTGGCTGCAAAAAATGCTTATTTTGACGAACGCGCAGAAACCACTCTGTATTTTGTGCAAGTTCAACCGGCCGTCATCGTTGAGGAATTGGCGCTCCTGCGCGCCAATCCAGCTACTTTTTCTTTCTCTCCAGACCGACGGTTTCTCTCCTTTTGGAATCAACCGGATGTGGATCATGCTCCGCCCAAAACCTATAACTGGGTGACTTTGAGCCTTTTGGATTTGCAATCCCTTGCGATTCGGCGTTATGCGCAGGGGTGGGTGTTGCGCTTGGCGGACTGGAATCCGGACAACCGCCGATTTTTATTGACCTCCAGTCCGTTTGGTGGGCCAAATCCCATCGTCAAAAGGCTGATGCTGGGAAACACCTGCCATCCGCCTGAGGAGTTGGCTATTCCGCCCAAGCAAATGATCATGGAAACCCGCTGGCTGGACGACCAGCGAGCGCTGATGTGGACTGCACCGGAGGATGGCATCCTCGATCGTTATCCGGCGGGAATGTTCCTTTACAACCTGGAGGTTGGAAATGAGCCGCTGAAAATTGACGATCTGGTTCAGGACTCTACTCAACCCTACGGGGTACGCCGCGATTTTGTCCTATTGAACGGAGCGGGCGGATTGCCTTGACAGCGTATCACCCTCAGGTATAATGCCATCATCGAGAAAGACCGACCCGGAACTGAGTAATTGTCACTGGTCGTTCAGAGAGCCGGCGGATGGTGTGAGTCGGTTGACCAAACAATGAAATCCACTCCGGTTGCCTGTTTGAGACGGGCAGGTCTCCTTCGCAGGGGCCTGAAAGAGCCGTAAGAAGGACGGACGGAACCGTTATCTCCGCCAATGAGGCTGCACCCGCAAACATGCAGCGAAGGCAGGTGGCACCACGAGATATTCCCCCCCTCGTCCTGCATGGGCGCGGGGGTTTTGATTTCATCTTTGCGGAGGTGTGATGATGTTGGACTTGAACTTGATTCGCGAAAAGCCCGAAGTCGTGCGAAAAGCCCTGCGCGACCGGCAAATGGAAGACTCGCCGGTTGATCGGGTGCTTGAACTGGATGCGCGCCGGCGAGCTCTGTTAACCGAAGTGGAAGCCATGAAAGCCGAGCGCAATGCGGTTTCTAAAGAAATCGGGCGGATGAAAGACCCGGCTGAAAGGCAGGCAAAAATTGACGCCATGCGCGGGCTGGGCGACCGCATCGATGAGCTGGATGAACAGGTGCGGCAGGTGGAAGGTGAGTTGCAGGCGCTGGTGGCTACCATTCCCAATATTCCTCATGTGGATACGCCTTACGGCACAGGCGAGCATGATAACCGCGTGGTTCGTCAATCCGGCGAAATTCCCCAATTGGGCTTTCAACCCCTGCCGCATTGGGATTTGGGGGTCAACCTCGGCATCATTGACTTCGAACGCGGCGTAAAGATCACCGGTTCGCGCTTTTACATCCTCAACGGCGCAGGGGCGCGCCTGCAGCGCGCGCTGATCGCCTGGATGCTCGACCTGCACATTCGGCAGGGCTATGAGGAACGCTACCTGCCGTTCATGGTCAAGTCGCAGACGTTGTTTGCCTCCGGGCAGCTGCCCAAGTTTGCTGATAATCTTTACCATGATGCCGAAGAGGACTTCTGGAATGTGCCTACTGCTGAAGTCCCCCTGACCGGTATGCTGATGGATGAGGTGCTGGACGAAGCCAGCCTGCCGCGCCGTTATACCGCCTACACCCCCTGCTTCCGCCGCGAGAAAATGAGCGCAGGACGGGATGTGCGCGGCATCAAACGCGGACACCAGTTCGACAAGGTAGAGATGTACATTTTCTGCCGCCCCGAAGAATCGATGCGTGAATTGGAAAAAATGGTGTCGGATGCCGAGCAAACCTGCGCTGAATTGGGGCTGACCTATCGGGTGGTGCAGTTATGCACCGGTGATCTGGGCTTCAACGCCGCGATTACGTATGATATTGAGGTGTGGGCGCCCGGCTGCGGCGAGTGGCTGGAAGTTTCTTCGGTGTCGAATGTGATGGACTTTCAGGCGCGGCGTGCAAATATCAAATATCGTCCGGCAGATGGAGGCAAAGCCCGCTTCGTTCATACCCTCAACGGTTCCGGGCTGGGGCTGCCGCGCACTCTCATTGCCGTGCTGGAAAATTATCAGCAGCCGGATGGCAGTGTGGTGGTTCCGCAGGCGCTGCGCCCGTGGATGGGCGGTATCGAAGTCATCCGTCCAGAAGGGTAAAATCGCATGCAGGAGTTTTTACAGGTAGCCTTTCCGTGGATTATTCTGGCTGTCTTACTGCTCGGGCAGGCGGGTACTGTCGTCCCGCTTTTGCCCGGGCTGTGGATTCAGTGGGCTGCTGCGCTGGTGTATGGGCTGGTTTCCGGTTTTGACCTGACCGGCGGGATTCTGTTCGCGGTCATTACGATCCTAACCATTCTTGGAAACATTGTGGATAACATTGCCATGGGCGCCTCGGCAAAAACGACTGGCGCATCGTGGCTTTCGATTGGCGCGGCGTTGATCGGTGGTGTTGTCGGCTCGTTGATTTTTCCGCCGCTGGGCGGGTTGATTTTGGCAATGGGCGGTATCTTCCTTGTCGAGTACATCCGCATTCGCGATTTGCGCAAAGCATGGGATTCGACCCGTGGGCTGGCAATCGGCTGCGGTTGGGGAGCCATCCTGCGCTTTGGGTTTGGTTTGCTGGTGATCCTCGTCTGGGCTTTGTGGGCGTTTGTGTTTTGAAGCCTACTTGACCTGGATGATTGTGCCGCCGGTAATGCGCGGCAGTTCGCGCGGATCCAGTTTGAAGACGGCGTGGGGTGTACCGGCGGCCGCCCAGACTTCTTCATATTGGAGCAAATCTTCGTCAATATAAGCGGGCAGCCAGTGAAAATGACCTACCGGAGGCACACCGCCGATGGCAAAACCGGTCTGTTCACGCACATAATCGGCTTCGGCTTTGAGGATGGGCTCACCGATGATGTCGGCCAGTTTTGCTTCATTGACCCGGTTGCTGCCGCTGACCAGCACCAGAACCGGCCGGCGGCTGATTTGGGTGCGAAAGATCAGCGACTTGACAATTTGACCGACCTGACAACCGACCGCCTGAGCGGCTTCCGGGGCGGTACGGGTGGATGCCGGCAGTTCAAGCACTTCACAGGGCAGCCCGAGTTGATGGAGGGCAGCCTGCACTTTTTGGGCGCTCTCGCTGAGGGGTGGTTCGCTCATGCTTGTTTTTGACCTCGTTTGCGGTGGGGTTTGGGGGGTGGAGGGGCCGGCCAGGCGAAGCCGGCAATCTGGTTGACATGGATGATCAGCGGGCGTTCCTTGGGCTGGATACGAATGACAGAAAGCGAGGCTGGAAAGATGGTCAGCCGATGAAAATCGTGGAGCGCCATGTTGAGATAATGCGCCAGCGCCAGCCGGATAATATCCCCGTGTGCCACGGCAGCGATGACCGCTTCTGCGGGGAGCGGCTTGTCTTCTTCGGATGGGCGGGTGTGCTGGTGGGCGAGATTTTCGAGTTCCTGCACGACCCGCAGTTGAACTTCCTGGAGAGTTTCTCCGTTCGGAAAACGGACACGGACGGGATCGTCCTGCACCATTTTCCACAATTTTGCGCGGCGCAGTTGTTTGTAGGTGCGGCCCTGCCAGTCGCCGTAATCTACCTCGCTGAGGGCGGGACGGATTTGTATGGGTAAGCCGCGCGCATCCGCCAGCGGCTGCGCAGTTTCAAGGGCACGTTCCAGCGGGCTGGAATAAACCGCCTCAATGGGAGCGTGTTCCAGCGCTTTGGCAAGCGATTGAGCCTGTTTTCTGCCATTGTCGTTGAGATGAACCCCCGGCAAACGTCCGGCTAAACGCCGGTGCATGACATCATTTTCACCGTGACGAATCAGCAGGATCAGTGTCATTGGTTTTCTCCATCTGCGGCGGTTCTTGCAAACCCAAGGCCTGTGCCTGTGCTTTGCGCCAGCGTTGCAAGCGTTCGGCAACCTCAGCTTCATATCCCTGCTGAGAGGGGGTATAAAAAGTCCTGCCCAGCAGATCCTCTGGCAGATATTGCTGCCCGACGTAATGACCGGGGAACTGGTGCGGGTACTGGTAACCGGCGCCGTGTCCTAAACCTTTCGCATCACGGCTGCTGTCCATCAAGTGCTGCGGCACCAAGCCAACGCCGTGCTCCTCGATCCACTCTTTGACCTTGAAGTACGTCAGGGCAGTATTGGACTTGGGGGCGGTGGCAAGATAGAGGGTGGCTTCGACAATGGGGAAAATCCCCTCCGGCAGACCGACATACTCATAGGCGTAGGCCGCTGCAGCGGCAACTTGCAATGCGCGCGGGTCAGCCAGACCAATATCCTCACCGGCCAGAATCAACAATCGGCGCAGGATAAAGCGCGGATCTTCTCCGGCAAGCATCATTTTGGCCAGCCAGTACAGCGCTGCATCCGGATCGGAACCGCGCACCGATTTAATGAAGGCTGAAATGGTATCGTAATGAGCGTCGCCGTTGCGATCATACAATACAGCGCGCTTTTGAATGGATTCCTGGGCGACTTCCAGCGTGATATGGATGAGGCCGTTTTCATCAGGCTGGGTGGTTTCGACAGCCAGTTCGATGGCGTTGAGCAAGTTGCGCGCATCACCTCCCGAAACGCGGATCAGGTGTGCGCGGGCATCTTCATCCAGCTGAATGGCTTTGTTTCCATAACCGCGCTGCGGATCGTTCAAAGCCTGAGTTAGGATCTGGTCGAGATGCTGTTCCGAGAGTGGCAGCAATTGAAACAGCCGAGAACGCGAAACCAGCGCAGGAATGACATCGAAGTAGGGGTTTTCGGTGGTGGCGCCTATCAGGGTGATCATGCCGCTTTCAACATGGGGCAGCAGGGCGTCCTGCTGAGCCTTGTTCCAGCGGTGGACTTCATCCACAAATAAAATCGTCCGTTTGCGGTGTAGCCGGCGGCGTTCGATGGCTTCTTGAATGACCCGGCGCAGGTCAGCCACCCCGGCCAGCACCGCCGAAATACTTTCAAAGTGAGCCTGGGTGCTGTTGGCGATAATCTGTGCCAGCGTGGTTTTACCCGTGCCGGGCGGACCAAAAAAGATAATCGAGGAAAACAAGCGGTCCGCTTCGATGGCGCGGCGTAACAATTTGCCCGCACCGATGATGTGTTCCTGCCCGACAAATTCATCCAGTGTGCGTGGACGCATGCGCGCAGCCAGCGGCGCTTCATCTTTCATTCGTTCGTGCATGGCGTGGTTGAAAAGGTCCATGGTCACAACCCCAAACCTGAGTATATCACGAACCGAACGGCGAAAATTGCAGAAGGTTATTGGCTGAGTGGGTTATTTTTGGGTTAAAATTTTGGGACAGGTGAATCCAAGATGACCGAAATAAATGTAGTTCCATCTGCAAATCCTGCTGGCGGGCCAGTTGGCAACCCTTCGGCCCTGCCGCAGGTTGACCCGAATGAGCATTATCAACCGATTCCAATATCCCGGCCGACCAAACGGCGCGGATTAGGGTTGGGATGCGGGTTACTTTCTTTGCCGTTTGTGGGTGTCTTAGCGCTATTGCTTCTGTACTTCTTAGCGCCGCTGCGCACAAACATGCTAATTTTAGGCATAGATCGTGCGCCGGATGGCAGTGCGCTGGGACGCAGTGATACCAATATCCTGCTGAGTATCAACCCGCTGCGTCCGGATGTCAAAATGCTTTCGATCCCCCGCGATCTGTGGGTGAATATCCCCGGCGTAGGCGAGAACCGCATCAATACGGCGCACTTCTTTGCCGAAATCGAACAGCCCGGCTCCGGCCCACGCGCAACCCTGCAGACCATTCGGGTCAACTTTGGGCTGGATGTGCCTTATTATGTGCGTTTGCGTTTCGACAGCGTTCAGCCGATTGTTGAGGCGATGGGCGGGATCACCATCGAACTGGATCAACCGACCGCCGGTTATCCGGCCGGGCAGCACACGCTCAACGGAGAGCAGGCTTTGGCATTTGCGCGTAACCGCACCGGCACGGATGATTTCTACCGTATGGCGCAGGGGCAGCTCCTGTTCAAAGCCGCCTTCCGCCAGATGTTGAACCTGGCCTCGTGGAGCCGCTTTCCGGCGGTGGCCGCCGCTGCGCTGGAATCGGTGGATACCAACCTGCCGGTCTGGTTGTGGCCGCGCCTGGGACTGGCGTTGCTGCGGGCTGGTCCGGATGGCATTGACAACCGCACCCTTGACCGCGAGATGGTGACGCCGTTTACGACCAGCGGGGGCGCCAATGTGTTGCTGCCCAACTGGGATCGCATCAATCCGCTGCTGCAGGAGATGTTTGGGCAGTAGTCTGCTGATTGGCCAGATACTTCTGCCAATCCTCATCGCTGATCAGCGTGATGACGCGGAACGATTCGGCGTAGGCCATTTCTTTGCCTTTGCCGCTTTCGGCTGCCCAGGATTTGATCATCTCGGCCGGATCCCAGCCGTTCATCTGGCTTTTGTGTTGTTTCAGGGCTTCGATTTTCAGGTCTATCGTCTCTTCGATATTGACAAAAGTATCCCCGCCATCCCAAGCCGAAATGTACACTTTGCGGACTTTGTGGGGTTTCAGCCCTTCTGCGGCCAGATCTGCAAACACATGCGGCTGGCCGGCAGCCGGAAAGACGGCATCCAGCGCGGCGGTCGCTGCGGCGCGATGATCAGGATGGTTGATGTAGGCGCTGCTGGCAAAGACAACGGTGGGGTCGCCGCAGATGACGACTTCCGGGCGGAAGCGGCGGATTTCGCGTACCAGTTTTTTGCGAAGTTCCAGGCTTGGCTGGAGCAAACCATCCGGTTCGCGCAGGAAGATGACTTCTGCTGCGCCGATTACCTGCGCGGCGGCGGTTTGCTCGGCTTCGCGGATTTCGGCGGCGCGAGCGCGGCTGATGCCTTCATCGGCAATTCCGGCATCTCCACTGGTGCAAAGGACATAAGAAATACGACATCCGGCGCGTGCCCAACGCGCCAGCGTGCCGGCACAGGAAAATTCGATGTCATCCGGGTGGGCAACGATGGCCATAGCGCTTTCAGGGATGTAAAGATTATAGGGAGTCATGGGTTGCTCCAATTCAAGAGATAGTTTCAACAAACCTAAGGCAAGAACAAAGGCACAATCAGGCTGAGCAGGGCAGCGGCCAGAAAGCCAGCCGCCAGCACGATCTGTCCGGCAAGGTACAACTGCACAGCGCTGAATAAGAATACGGCAAAGAACAGGGCAGCCGTCAAACGGCGCAGAGTTTTTTCAACCCGGCTGATTTGCTGTTTCAGTTCCGGACTGCGAAACTCCAAACGCCCCTGTTCCAGGCGCGAAAGCAGCGAATCGGCGCGGCGCGGCAGATTGACCAACGTACGCAGGGTGTCCCCGGCTTCCAATACCCAGCCGCGCAAACCTCCGCTGCCTTCTTCGGCGATCAACCGTTGCGCATAGGGGATGATGCTGACCCACACATTGAAGTTTTCATCCAGGCCGGTACAGATGCCGCTGAGAATGGAAAGACAGCGTCCGAGCAGGATGAGGTTGTCGGGCAATTGGAATGGAGCATCATAAATCAATTCGCGAAACTCGGCGATAAAGGCCATCGCTTCACTGGTGCTGAGGGCAACCAATTCGCTGGTGGATTTGCCCCAAAATCGTTCGAAAGCGCGCTGATTGGCCTGACGCAGTAGTTCCAGGTCGGCGCCGGGCAGCAAAACCCCCATAATTTGGTAAGCCTTGATCAGCCGCTCGGCATCGCGCTGCCCGACAGCGATGATCATCTCACGAATACCCGCCAGAATCGGCGGCGTAACTTCTCCGGCCATGCCGAAATCCACAAAGACCAGCTGCCAGTCGGTTGCCTGTCCAACTTCCTGGTTGGAAAGCGGATGGACAAAGAGGTTGCCGGGGTGCGGATCGGCATGGAAAAAGTGGTCATCCAAAATTTGCTTGAGGTAGGCATCGAACAACCGCCGCGCGACTTCAGCCGGGTCAATTCCGGCGGCAAGCATGGAGTCTTTGTCGGTGATTTTGATACCGCCGACTTCTTCCAAAGTCAACACGCGGCGGGTGGTGTAATTCCAGTGAATCTGTGGTACCAAAATTTCCCCGTCATCGGCGAAATTGGCCCGAAAAATTTCGGCATTTTTGGCTTCATGCAGATAATCAATTTCTTCAAGCAGGGTGCGGCTGAACTCTTCCAGCAGGGCTGGTACATTGGCGCGGCGGCGCACCGGAGGGTATAAATCCACCCAGCGTCCGACGACCCGCAGGGCTTTCAGATCAACTTCGACGATGGCCTCGATGTTCGGGCGTTGAACTTTGACGACCACCGGCAGGGGAGCATCCTCATCGCCTTGCGGGTAAAGTTCAGCCCGGTGTACCTGCCCGATTGAAGCAGCTGCTACCGGTATTCGTTCAAAATGAACAAACAAGCTTTCCAGGGGGCGTTCAAATTCGCTTTCGATGACGCTGCGAATGGCCTCGAACGGCTCGGCAGCCACTTCGTCTTGCAAGCCGGAAAGTTCGCTGGTAATTTCGGGTGGGAGGATGTCCAAACGCGATGACAACCATTGCCCAACCTTGATCATGACGCCGCCCAAATCAATTGCCAATCGCCGAAAACGGGCAGCAGTGCGTTGTAAGCGCCGGGCGCGGCTGTGGCTAGACCACTTTCCCAAACCAATAAATGGCAGGAAGATGTCCCACCAGATCAGGTGCAGCAATACTCTGCCAAAGAACCATAAAATGCGTTGATAGCGGCGTCTTAACCCTCATTCCGCACCCTTTTGCCGCAGGATTAGGGAATAATCGTGTAAGATAAGGGAATGGGAAATGGACAACAATTTGAAACATACAG
>FWPU01005706.1_pt1 | contig 26313 bp, 22 predicted proteins | sample 2228361 | NCBI WGS metagenome assembly FWPU01 (sample SAMEA103939777, study PRJEB20133) | metagenome
AAAAAGGAAATTATGAATGAAAGAATGACTCATAAAATTTATACCTGCCCAATGCATAAAGAAGTACAACAAGATGAGCCTGGATCTTGTCCAAAGTGTGGAATGAAGCTTGTTGAATCAAAAATCAAAATGGAGAAGAGCAAGATGAATCATAAAGACATGAAGCATCACGAACATGAAATGCATATTGTCAAGCCCACATCTCAGATGTCTTTCTGGGAAAAGTTCAAGATGAGTATGACCATGACCATGGGTATGGAACACACAGGACTTGCGGGTCGTGAGATGGCTAAGCTCATGGAAGAAGATATTCGAAATAAATTCTTTGTAGCATTAATCCTCACAATTCCCATCATTGCTTATTCGCCGCTTGGGGTGAATATTCTTAAGCTACAGCTGCCAACACCTATACCTGCTAACTGGATTATGTTTTTATTGACAACACCAGTTTTTTTCTATTCCGGATGGATTTTCCTTTACTCAACATATAAAGCCCTACAAGCAAAAACTCTCAATATGGCAGTTCTTATTGCTGTTGGCATCACAGCAGCTTATGTATTTAGCGTTGTTCTAACACTTGTGGGAAGTAAAGATTCCTTTTACGAAGCAGCTGCAATGCTTATTACTTTTGTTTTATTTGGTCACTGGATGGAAATGAAATCTCGAAGAGGTACCACAGAGGCACTCCAAGCTTTATTTAACTTAGTTCCTCCACAAGCTCGCCTTTTTAAAAATGGAAAAGAAGAAATAGTTCCAACCTCTGAAATAAAGCCAGGCGACATTCTTATTTTAAAGCCGGGTGATAAAGTGCCAGTTGATGGAGAAATTATAGAAGGAGAAACAAGTATTGATGAATCACTTATAACAGGTGAATCTATCCCAGTTGCAAAGAAAAAAGGCGATCAGGTTATTGGCGGCTCTATCAATATCTCAGGGTCAGTTAAGTTTAGAGCAACTAGAGTAGGTAAGGATACGGCACTAGCTCAAATTATAAAAATGGTAGAGATTGCTCAAAGTTCAAAAGCTCCAGGACAGAAAATTGCAGATCGATTTGCAAAATATTTAGTTATCGTCGCAGTGGGTGGTGGACTTATCACTTTTATTGTCTGGTTTTTTATCATGGGGCAGCCGATTATGTTTGCGCTTACTTTCGCAATCTCAACTGTTGTCATCGCTTGTCCAGATGCTTTAGGACTTGCTACTCCAACAGCTGTGGCAGTTGGTACTGGACTTGGAGCAAAACATAATATTCTCATTAAAGATGCTCCTACTCTTGAGCAGGTATCAAAGATACAGACGGTAGTTCTTGATAAAACAGGAACGCTTACCGAAGGTAAACCGAAAATTACTGATATTATAGCTCTCAAAGGATTAACAGAAGATGAAGTTCTAAGACTTATTGCTGCAGTAGAAGCAAAATCAAGCCACCCCTTAAGCAAAGCTGTTCTTGAAGAAGCTGCAAAAAGAGGACTAAAGATCCCAGAGAACGTTAAAAATTTTCACGATATAGCAGGACACGGAGTTGAAGCAATTGTTGAGGGAAAACATGTCTTGGTCGGCACTGCCAAACTGATGAAAGATCGCGGCATCTCAATTGATCCTTTAAAAAAAGAAATGGATAAGCTATTAGAAGAAGGAAAGACTATAATGTTTCTAGCAATTGATAAAAAGACCGCAGGTTTAGCAACAGCAGCAGATACCATCAGACCAACTGCTAAAAAAGCGATAGATCGCATGAAAGAACTCGGGCTTGAAGTAGTGATGATTACGGGCGATCACAAAAAAACAGCTGAGGCTATTGGCAAACAGCTTGGTATTAAGAGAATCTTTGCCGAAGTGCTTCCGGAAGAAAAAGCAAAATATGTCAAAAAGCTGCAAGACGAAGGAAAATTTGTAGCAATGGTAGGGGATGGAGTAAATGATGCACCTGCACTTGCTCAAGCAGATATAGGTATTGCTATTGGCGCTGGAACAGATGTAGCGATAGAGACAGCCAAAGTAGTACTTATGAAATCAGATCCTGCGGATGTGGTACGAGCAATCAAACTCTCTAAAGCAACGGTTCGAAAAATGAAGCAAAATCTTTTCTGGGCATCTATTTATAATTTGCTTGCGATTCCTATAGCAGCAGGTGTATTATATCCAAAATTTGGTATCGAACTTCGCCCTGAGTTTGCTGCCTTACTCATGAGTCTCTCCTCAATAATTGTGGCAACAAACGCTGTACTTCTAAACAGAGCAGAAAAGGACCTTTTAACTGTATGAAGGGACTAATCTGTTCAAATACTGCACTTCTTGTTTCATCAGCTGGCAAAAATTTTATTGCTTACCATTTAAAGACATGTTTTTTTTAGCGATTTTCAAGGATTGCCTGGGAAACAATATCGTGATCCAAATGGCGAATTTTCTTGTAAAAATTAATCTGATCAAATTGGGCAACAGGAGTCAAACCTATTGCTTCTGAATTGCCATTAAGAGGCAATGAAGTATTAGATATATCTACTCCTCCTCCTTGAGAAATATCAGGTTCAAATTCAATCTCTTCTGTTTCCCAAGGTATTTCTTCGAATCTGCCATAACCAGTAGTTAAAAGGATTCCACCCTCCTTTAAACTTGAAATTATTCTCCCCCTAAAAAGTCGACCTATTTGTTCTAATCTTCCTCTGAAACGCTCATGCAGACCGTGCTAGTTATAGCATATTAATGAAAATTTTAAATTGAATCATTCAAATCCAAACAACCATAGAGTAGAGTAATCAAGTAAAATAATCTATAATCAGATACAAACTTAATTTTCTGTTCTAGCTAATTGCAGGAAGGATGAGATTAGAGGCAGAAGATACGATGACAGCATATACACATATTATTTTTATAGATGTGGATCTATGATACTAATCAAATCTCCATCATATCCCACATAAAATCTTGCCCAATCAGTTTTCTTTTTAATCTTTCGAATAACTTTATCTACATCCTTAACTTTTTCATAAAATTCGAATTTATAAATTGTGCAGTACATATTAATTTCATATCCTACATATTTTAACGGTATATTTAGATATGCAAACAGACATTCAATGTATTGAGCTCTATGCCGTATTTCCCTTGTTAGGGGATAGCAAATTCTATTTGGATAAATATAATTAAGTGGGATAAATTGTGTTAACCAATCAAGAAAATCTATAATGTAATCTCTCAACTCAATCAAACTCAAAAGTATGAAAGAATGGGGGGTTATATAGAGTTCTTTTGGAGTAACCTGTTTTGTTATTACAAGATTAAAAATTTTCACTGCTTCTCTTTTTATAATAACAACAAAACGATAAGTTACAATAATTAAAAGTATAGGCAAATACAAAACCCAAATAGTAACAGAAACCAAAAAGACAATAATTGCAACTACTATATAATTATTATCAACCTGAACTAATCTTAAAGCAGGAAGCAGAAGTAAAATAAAATAGCTTAAAAGTGTATATTTTAAAATCGAGGCAAGACCCCAAATTCCCCAGCAATTTTTATTGAAGTAATCACTATATTTTTTCCAAAATGTCAAGGCAAATGTGTATAGTTTTGCAGCCTTCATATTTTATCTTTCTATATGCATTAATACGTGTTGTAATCCGAAAATATTATAATACGCATATGTTTCAGACTATCAATAATTTTATCCTCAAGTATTTTTTTTCGCTTCATAAATCTTGTCATCAACCCAACTGTCATCGCCGTCGTATGGCTGGACTTTAATATCAAAAATCAAGTTGCCCTGATGAAAGCTACTGGCTTTATTTACCCGTCAATGCACAAAGTAGCCACGATTTAGCACTTTAAAACCATTTTGCCACAGAATCCATTAGTAAATCTTCATCTTATGTTTTTAACTTTAATATAGTTTTAGCGCTACAGACCTTATAGTCAACCACAATCAGGCTTCCCTGCAAATCAACCCAAATATCATCGACTACACCGAAAATAATAAAATCAGTAAATTTATGTTGACATTGGATGCTTGTAAAAGTATTTCTGCATTTATCCATATCATCGTGCATGAAGGTAATAGTGTCAATTCCTTCTTGATGGATTAAATAATAAGTAGTCCATTTTTACGATGTAGTCAAATTTTTTTAGTTGAAGATTTTTATCAACTTTATTATTTATTAAAGAATGGATAAAGATGTGATTTTTATGCTAGCGAAGCTTATACACTATCAATTTAAAAATTTACTGATTTTTCCAGCAAAATCAATAAAGTTATCAAACCAATATTGTTTGTAGTTTTCCAAAACTTCTGCAATTCCTCGTTTCGGTTTAAATAATAGTTGTGTGTTTATAATAAATCCTTTGTATGAAAAATTTTTGCTTTGTTTTTGCCCATTCTTTTCAATTTCAAATATTCTTGAATACCCGTCAATCTTTCTGTAGCCATCAGAGTGTTCAGTTCCCTTCGGGTCAACAAACAAAATCAAGTAATGTTTGCCTTTTTGCATCCAAAAGATAAAATCCGGCTTGAAATTTGCGATAGTATTTTCCTTTGGGTTGTAATAAGGAATAAAAACTTTGTCCAGTGTTTGGTCAACTTTTGAAAACATCCACCAATCAAATTGTGAAAAAATGTTTTCTGGTTGAGCAAGATATTCTTCCAGTTGCTCGATAAATCTTACCTCGCTATCAACATTAATAATATGATTAAGATAATCAATTTTCTCGTCTTCTGAAAGTATCACTGGAATATAGTAATGATTAGCCAGATACCTGATTTTTATTTTTTTACCGTTAACTTCATATTTTCCAGCTTCTTCAAATAAATTCAGTTGTTTATTATACTCTTCAGGAGGAATTTTTCCATAATTCTCATCTAATTCTTTTTTCTTTTCAGGATATTGCCTTATAAAATCAATCTTTTTTCTGATTTCCTCGTATTTGTCGCCATCACTAAACTTAATCATTTTAAAATGAATGATTTCATCTTCTAATTCTTTAAACTTATCCAACTCTTTGCTCTTAATCCCCAGATAATCAAAAATTCGCTCAAGAATTAACTCTGGCTCAAAAATAGAGTTACTCTCATCAAAATCGTAGTATCGCTCTTTTTCAATAAAACTTTCTTTTGCTTTTCTCAAAACTTTTACTTCACAATCATATTTGACCAAAGCAATCTTATCGCCCAAAAATCTGTAGAGTTGCTTTAGTTTATCAAAATCCTCTCGGCTGACAGAATATTTTTGCGGGTCTTTTTCCTCGGCAAAAATTCTCTCGGCGGTTTTATAAACCGGCACCAAGAGAAGATGTTTTTGAGCTTCGGGATTCAAAATAAATGTTTCGCCTAAATTCTTGTCTTGTTTTTCTTCTTTCAGCGTTCTGATTATTTCTTTCAGGTTTTCAGCATTTGTTCCAAAAACAAACAAACTCTCAATTGGCAAAATCAGATTTTTTACTTTCTCAAAAACATTCTCTTTTACTTCCTTTGCGTTGAATAAACTCTGAAGACGCTTTCTCTGGTGTCTCTGCGGCTCTATTCGCACACCCCTACCCACTGACTGCAAAACAAATTTTTTAGCGTCATTTCCAACTCCAATATTTACAAACAAAAGTAAGTTTGGCCTATTAGAGTCCCAACCTTCATAAAATGCGCGAGAACCAAGTAAAAGATTAATATCGGAATCATCGCGATTTAATTTTTCAAAAAATCCTTCGTTTTCAAAACGATGATTGATATTAAACCGGCTTAATTCTTCCTTTAGCCACTGCGGCATCTCTCCAGTTTTTATTAAGGCAAAATATCTATCAGATGTGGTCAGCTTAAAGGCAACTTGGCTTTTATCAGACGGTCTAAAAGAAATTTCTATCGTCCCTGATGTTGGTGCATTGAAAAAATATTGCAGAATTTGCTTATAGTCGATTTTTTCGAATTCTTCTGTATCTAAAACAACCTTTTCATTTTCTTCAAAATAAAATGAGGGTTGAATAGAAAATTCAGCGATTAATTCTTCTTTTGCTGATTTTAAAATCCTTTCTTCAGGTTCTTGCGCTGCAATTTTTTCCAGTTCTTTGAAAAATAATTTTAAATCAGCATCCGGTTTATTTACTGAATTAACTAAAGTTAAAAGCAGTGGTCGGTGATACAGTTTGGTATCAATTTTTCTTATTTTTTCAAAATTTTTATTAATATATGTTTGTAAAAGCAAAACTTTTAAAACGATTTTTTGTTTTTCAATCGGCGAAAAATCGTCCTTATCCTTAAAAGCTGAGATATTTGATTGAGATACATAAATATGCTTGCCATATCCTTCTTCAACAAATCTTGAAAGATTGAAGTTAAAGACGCAGGTTGCAAAATCCCTTGGATCAGTGAAGGTAGCAGAAAAATTAAACAAAAATCCGTTTCTTGAAAGAATAGAGTATATAATCTGCCTCTTACTATCTTCTTTATCGCCTTTGTGCGCTTCATCCAAAAGAATATACCACTGTCCGTCACTATCGTAATTCTTAAAATTGACGATTTTTTCTTTGTGCTCATCTGAAATCAAATCAGAACGATAGTAAAAAACTGTAATTTCATTTTTGGCAAATGGCAGAGTGTTTTCGCGCTTTACGCTCTCGTAGTCTCTCAAATTTTTAAGAGTTATCTTTGTACCAAAGTTTAAGCTGTTAAACTCTTCAATGTGATTTTTGAATTGTTCCAAAAGATCGTCGCGGTGCGCAAGAAATAAAATATCTCTTGATGGCAATTCTTTTTCAGCGATAAGTGTACCCAAAAGCTCGATCAGTTTAACAATAATCAGTGTTTTACCCGATCCAGTTGCCATCCAAAAACTCATCCTGTTGATAAAATGAGCAAAGGAGATTTTATTATCAACGACAGGATAATCATTTGAATACTGAAAAAAATATTTAGCAGTTTTTCGTTCGCGATTTAGATTGTAATCATAAACATCCTCTAAACCGTTTTGATGATAATGATGATATAAGTCAATTTTATTTGCTTGCTTATCTTTAAAATATAACCAAAGTCCCCTTAAGGCATTCTTTAGCGCATCTTGCTGAAAATCAAAAAGCGTTTTGTCTTTTGAAAACCGCGCCAAATCAACCTTCTGCCATTTCGCTGGCAAGTTTTCAAAAGAAATGTCGTCTATGATGTTCTGAAGATATAGTTTCATACGGTTAATAAATTTGTAATAATTTTAATTAATTTATCCTTCTCTTGAGGATCGCTAAGTGCAATCAAAAGAGATAAAACTGTTAAGGCATTATCATTGATTTTCTTTTCGCCATTATTTTTATAGAGTTGATTGTTTTTCTCCAGAAAATACACAAATAGGAATGACCCGATACGTTTATTGCCATCAACAAATGGATGATCTTTGATGATAAAATACAAAAGATGTGCCGCCTTTTCTTCTAGAGAGGGGTAAAGCTCTTTTCCGTCAAAGCTTTGATAGATATTGCCTAAAACTGCTTTAAACCTTCCTTCTATCTCTTGCCCAAATAAATCACTTGCTTCTTTTTTATCACTTAAATCTCTTTTTAATTCGTTTATAACTTGTTTTGCTTCTTCATATTTCAAAATAAATTTTCCTTTTATCTTTTTTATCAACCTCAGTTTGTTTTTATCATATTGTTCTAAAAGTGTTAATGTTTTTGAATAATTGGCAAGTAAATCTAAAATTTCTCTTTCTTGTCCAGAGAGTAATTCGTGTTTAGATTTTTCTTGCAAAAGAGAAATTGTATTTTGTAGTTCTTTCAGTTGATTTGTTGTCTGCAAAAGCCTTTTTTCATTTAGAGTATAGCCCTTTACCAGATGATCTTTTAATGTCTTTGTTGCCCAAATACGGAATTGTGTGCCGCGTAAAGATTTAATTCTGTAACCAACGGATATAATTACATCGAGATTATAAAAGTTTGTTTCGTAGGTTTTGCCATCAGCGGCAGTTATTCGGAATTTCCGAATAACTGAATTTTCTTTTAATTCTCCTTCTTTAAATATATTTTTGATGTGTTCATTTATAGTTGGTACTCCCTTATCAAAAAGCAAAGCCATCTGTTTTTGTGTAAGCCAAACAGTATCTTCTTCCAGACGAACTTCCAACTTTGGCCCCTCTTTGGTTTTATAAATTACAATCTCACCTTTTTTAAATTCTTCTTTTGGCATAAGGATAAACTTAAATTATTCCCGTCAAATCAAACCCCCGCCACTTTGTTGGCAAGCTATCAAAAGAAATATCGTCTACGATGTTTTGTAAATATAATTTGAACATAATAAATCTACTTTTCAGGAAATTTTATTTGAATCTTATCAAACATTTCTCTCTGGGACTCTCTCCAAGATAGCCAAGTATCTTTTAATGCCATCATTTCTTCATCCGATAATTTCTTAATCTCTGTTTTGTTTCCCATCTTTTTTATAGACCAAATATAAATTGGCTCCCCTAAACCATACGCCCCAACTTCAATTCCAAGTTTAATTGTGTTATATGCCAGTAATTTTCCTTTTTCTACGTCTATATTTTTAATTTCGTAGCCCTTTAAAAGGGTGTGAGCGAATATGTCCCCATTGCCGGTGCACGCATAGCCTAAATCCTGGAGCAGTTCATCGCTACAGTCTGGGGCTATGTGCTATATAATCTTTTCTCCGTTCTCTTGTAATTTAACGAGTATTACATCTGCTATCGGAGGCGGCGGTATTTGACTCGGATTTATGGTTTTAAAGAAAGTTACATGCCGTTGTAAATCAGCATGGTAAATTAGGAAAAGCTGTTGTTTAACGTTATGCATCACTGTCAAATTACAATCTCCCTCCAAATCTTTCATAGTTCTAATAATCTCTAAACTTCTTTGGATATTCCCAACGCTTCCAGAAGCCCCAAATAATGTAGTATCATTAACCTTAAAAATTTTCTCCGCCTCAACTCTAACTAGCCCTCCTGAAGAGCCGACCGTAGCTTGGCCATCGGAAGCCATTATTATTCCATCTTTACAATTTAGGGCGATAACTAATGTCATAATTTCTTTAATGCCTCGTTGTTAAATATAGAGTTTTGGGTAAATTCAGGATATTTAGAATAAACATATTTCAGCAGCCCAATAAAAGATTTGGACAGGATCGTCTTTTTTATCTTATCTAATTTTCGAATAACTTTTGTATCACTCATTAAATATTTTTCCCCTTCGGAAGTTATACCGAAGAAACTCCACCCTCTATATGTTGGGTAAGATGTAATAAATCCATTGCTCTCCAAAAATTTCAAATCGGCGTAAACATCAAAACTACAAGGACCATATAAATATGGAATAAATTCGTAAAAATCTTTTGGTTTCTCCTCTTGTGTGTAAAGAAAGATAGCCTTCATAAGCTGGAGTGGTGACATTGGTTTCTTGTCTCCGATGATTAGAAAATTCAATATGATTTTTTGTTTAAAATTTAATGATTCCATAACTATCACCACCAAATTAGCGGTTCAATTAATTTATAATCCAAATCTTTGGTATTTATTTTGGTTCCGTCTTCACCCCGTGAGATAATTTTTTAATCTGCCTTTGATATATCTTTTGCCCCATGCAGATTTAAGATATCTTTCTCTCATATAAGCGTCAGTTTCATTTAAACAAAACTCGTAATAAATTAATCTCATCGGTAAGCGATTTTTTGTAGAATAGACTTCTCCGTTAAAATGTTCTTTAATTCTTCTCCTTAAATCGTTTGTACAACCGGTATAAAATTTACCATCTTTACTGCTTTGCAATACATAAACATAGTACTTCATAAATTTATCTCACGGGGTTCACCACCATATAAGCGGTTTAATCAATTTATAATCTAAATTTTTTATATCAATCGGCTTATCTTCGCCTTCCAACCATACCTTATCTGCTTCTATTTTCTTTATCCATTTGCCAGTAAGGTTAGACAGCGTTTCGGCAATGTCTATCACGTGAGATAATTTATCATTTCTCACGATGCCAATATTCGGGTTTATCTCGTGAGATGAGTTTTCATATCTCACGGGATAAAGTTTTGATAAATCTACTTTGACTTTATTATTTTCATAATCAATCTCCAGTGCCTTGAGCATCTTTTCATCTTTCAGAAAAATATATTCCTGATATGGACTTCTGCCCGGAACAGTGAATAAATCCCCATCTTCATATTTGCAATTAGCCAGCGCCTCCTCATATTGCTCAAGTTCATAGTATTTAAAAAAACCACCACCTTGATATTCTTTTACTTCCTTTGAAATGCCTGATTTATCATAAGCCAAAACTTTTTTCATTCGCGGTAAAACTACAGTATAAAAATGTTCTCCCATCTCAACCCCAATCCATTTTCTACCAAGTTTATGTGCTACGGCTGTGGTTGTGCCTGAACCAAGGAAGAAATCGAGGATTAGGTCGGTTTTGTTTGAAGCTGTCTCTATTGCTCTTTTAAGTAAAATTTCAGAATTTTCTGTTTGAAAATCCCAATTAGAGGTATAACCTGAAATATCTGTCCAGTTTGAATCGATCTGTTTTACTTCTGTCGGAGATAATAAATATTCTACTTTTACATCTTCTTTAGTTTTACATTGTGGACATCCTTCCCAAATTCCATAAGTATGAATGTAGTCGCAATTTCTACATTTTAATCTTATCCTCTTTTCAACTTCCATTTGTTTTATATTTTCTTGTCCGTATGTCCAGTGTCGTCCGTTTGGAGGATTGAATAAATAACCAAAAATATAAAGTGGCTGTCCTTGCCCTTGTGAATCCATAGCGTGCCATCTTTCCAGTTTTACTTTTTCTAATTTTTTGAATAAAAGATTAAACTGAAAGTCGTCTGTTATAGAGTAGAAGAATAAAGAATCAGTCGCAGTATTAAATCTTTTAACTTTCGGGTCTTGTTTGCTTATTCTGCTTATTACTAATTCATTCTTAAAATTTTCCTTTCCGAACACATCATCCATCAAACATCTCACAATCCAATTCCCATTGTAATCGCACCTTACAAAAATGCTTCCTTTTTTATTCAGCCAATCTTTGGCAATTCGTAAGCGATTTTCAAGCAATGATGCCCAGTTCGCGTCTTTGTAGTTTGTGCGATATAAAAATTGGTCAGAGGAATCCAGATTAAAAGGGGGGTCAATATAAATCGTCTGCACCTTTTCTTTGAATTTTGGCAGGATTGTATTGAGTGCCTGATAGTTTTCGCTCTTTATTAGCCAGCCATCCAAAGATTTGTCCAAATCTTCAAACTGACTCAAAATCTCAAGCTCTAAATCCTTGAAATACTTTGTATCAATTGGCGCTTTGGGATTGTTGGGGTCTATGCCTAATTCTTGCCACTCTTTGACTTGATCTGAAAAGTTTTTGTGCTTTTTGATTTTATCAATAAGTTTTTTATCCGTAATTCTATCCAGCGTAATCACATAATTTGAATTTTTAACAAACTTCGGCTTATTCCATATTTTTACCAGCTCATCTTCAAACTGCGATATAAAATCAATAATCTTAAAAGCAATATCTTTTAAGATTTGTAGTTTATTAACTCTCTCTGCTGTCCATTCTTTTGCTCCATCCCAGAAATACTGATAACTCCAGAGTTTAAATTGTTCTTGTAAAAATGCTTTGGCTTTTTTGTTGATGAAGAAATCAACCTCGCTCTGCTTTTCAAAAACTCTGAATGCTCTTTCTAATTGTTGCTCAGTAATAGTAATATGATTTTTCTTCAATTCTTTAAGTATATCTTCTGTCTTTGTTATTCTTCCTTTCTCAGAATAAATAACATTAAAAATAATTGTCTTATCATCACGAACATCGTTCAACTCAAAAATTAATGAGCGTTTTTCATTAGCTTTTTTGTTTTCTATTTTTGAAGCGTCAAAGTAAAATTTCAATCCATCAAACTCCACCGGTAAACTTCTAAAAATTCGGTCGGTTTTGACATAGTAGAGCATCTGCGTTTTCCAAAAGAGGATGACATCCCTTTCATCTGTATAAACCTTTTCGTAGATATTGTTGTGAAACGGTGTTGAGTTGAAATAGATTGAGCCACTTTCGGTAAAATAGCGGCAGAAAAAAGAGTAGAGTTTGTCAAAAAGTTCGTCTCTGAAAGAAGGATATTTTTCTAACGCTTTTTCTACGTCGGCTTTTAAGAGTTTCTCAATCTTGCGGTAGTAATCTGACTTTATACGCATTAAATTTATAAAACCACCTTGTCCTTCAATCTTGGCACCAATAAATACATCTTGTAATGCATTATAAAACTTTTGTTCCTTCGCCAGTTTTTCTATCATTTGTTTAAATTTATTATAATGTAGCTTATAAGAAAACTCATCAAAAAGCAATTGGTTTTTGGAGGATAGATGTTCTATTTTCTATCATTTGTAAATATCTGAAAATAAGATTTTTTTAGAAGTAATTCTTCTGTTCAGAATAAATCTAATATTTGTAATTACTTAACGTTCAGGCAGTTTCGTCAAAGATTAAAGAAATAAAAAAATTAATTTCTTTAGACTTCAAGATTGTTTTAAAAAAATGTCAGCAAGTCATCTGTGGAAGTATAGCAAAAACGCCTCTCTCGATCATTACGTGTATTTACTAGTGAGCCCAGAGGGATTCGAACCCCCAACCAATGCCTTAAGAGGGCACTGCTCTACCGTTGAGCTATGGGCCCAAAAAATTAGTTATTTGCACGCCCGAAGGGAATCGAACCCCCAACCTGATGGTCCGAAGCCATCCGCTCTATCCGTTGAGCTACGGGCGCACGCGCACAACTGCATTTTAACAAACTGCTAAATTTAATTCAATGAAACTTATGCTGATAGAGTATTCTAATTTATAAAAAAATAGAGTTTTGGAAATCGTATACATATTTGTTACAATATAAATACCTAAATAATTCGCGATTCACTACATGGAAAAAGTAAAAGCAATAATTAAAAAGCTAAGATATTCATACAGATCACTTCCATCCAAAAAACAATATATTGAATTTTTTACAGCACTGCTTACTATTCCTGTGCTGCTCACTGTTATCATCCTCAATTTGTCAAATTTAAAGAATACTAACAAACCTCCATCACCGCAAGCAAAAGAAGAAAACAAGCCAATTATCGTTACAGTTCCGGTTGAGAAAAATGGAAAAACTAGCGAAGAAAAACCTTCACCTACACAAGAGTTATGCAAAAAAGAAATTGGTCCAGTTAATATCGTATCGCCAGAAGAAAACGAAACTGTAACTGACAATCCCGTAATTATTTCAGTTGACTATGACCAAGATACATACTGCGCCCTTGTCTGGGCTTATCGCGTGAACAATGGACGATATTCTGAATATGACAACAAATCAATTGCTCTTTATAATCCTCCAAAAGGAAAAATTACTGTTGAACTTAAAATAAAAAGTGTCGTAACGGGTGAAGAAAAAATCATAACAAGAAACTTCTACTATGAAGGAGAATCATTAAATTCTGAACAGTCAATCACACCTACAGCTTCACCCTCTGCGAGATAAATTTATTTAGATGAAGAAAAAATTGCTAACATTATTAAAATTTGTATTGGGATGGCCATTCTCAATTGTTGCACTATTTTTTATTTTCAAAACATTTCTACCCAAACTCAATGAAGTTCAATCACATGTATCACAAATTAATATTTTCCTTTTAGCTCTAGGAGTTATTTTGTTTATTGGGTATTATTACTTACGTAGCTTTCTCTGGTATAAAATACTCGTATTTTTTGGATATCCGTTGAATGTAAAGCACTCTCTCTTTCTTTGGTCATCGGCTCAACTTAGACGCTACATACCAGGAAATATTTGGGGGTTTTTAAGCGTGACACTGGGATTTGAGACAAAGAATGTCAAAAAACGAGACGTTGCCAAAGCAATACTGATTGAATCAGAACTTGTTATCTTGACAGCACTCTTACTTTCACTTCTGGCTCTTAAGTTTTTCTGGGCAAAAATATTTATATTTAATATTACAGATGAAAATTTCTACAAACTGATTTTAATTGGAGTAAGTATTATTATTGTTGGGTACGTGTTAAGCCCTATTATAATTAAAAAAATTCATCATAAATATCTTGCAAAACTACAATATCTCTTACCACCATTTGCATACGATAAAACACTTTTTCTTTTCTTTATTATGCTTGTGTCTTATTTGTTATTAGGAGCAGGTTATTATTTCACTTTAAGCTCAGTTATTTCTCTTCCTCCCTCAGAATTTTTTGTTCTTATTGGTATCTTTATTAGTAGTCTTTTAATAGGCTATCTTTCTTTGATCACTCCAACCGGACTAGGTGTGAGAGAAGGTGCAATCGCGTTTAGTCTATCACATTTTGTCTCATTACCCTTAGCAGGATTTGCAGCTCTATTTGGAAGAATTATGCTTGTTTTTGCTGAGTTAATTTTTGTAGGGATAGCTTATCTAATCGCTAACACCAAAAATAGCCATTTCCTTTCTTTATTTAAGTTTATCTCTAAATACTCATATGAAATAGTTCTTACTCTACTATTTACAGCATACGCAATATATTTTTCAAAAATAAGTATTTTACGTTATGAACATTACTACACAGGAAGGTTTGATCTTGGTAATATGGCACAAACAGTCTGGAATACGCTACATGGACGATTATTTGAGTTTACTAATCCTGATGGAGTAGAGATCGTATCCCGACTTGCATTTCATGCAGATTTTTTGCTTATTCTCTTGGCTCCCTTTTATCTAATCTGGGAAGATCCTAGAATGCTTCTTATTGTACAGACAATTGTCGTTGCCGCAGGAGCATTTTTTGTGTATGCACTTGCTAACAATATTCTTAAAAATAAAGCAGTGGCATTAACATTTGCTTTTATTTACTTAATTAACCCCAGCGTGCAAAGAGCAAATATCTATGATTTTCATGCTGTTACATTGGCGACAACATTTCTTCTTGGAGCATTTTATTTCCTTTTAAAAAAACAAAATCTCTTCTTTATCCTCTTTGCATTTCTTGCGGGAATAACAAAAGAGCAAATTTGGGCAATTATCGCTCTTTTTGGATTATACGCTTTACTCATCCAAAAAGAAAAAAAACTTGGTATTGCTGTTTTTTTTATCTCATCATTCTTATTTTATTTTCTCATTTGGCACGCAATCCCATCTGCATCCGATGGCAGTCATTTTGCTCTTTCATATTATTCAGAAAACGGTGAGATAGATAGCCCATCAAAGCTTTTAAAAGGATTTCTAGTCGATCCTGCTAAAACATATTCATTATTAACTACAGAATCCCGTATAAACTATCTTCATTCTCTGTTTAAGCCTCTTGGATACCTCTCGTTAGTATCACCGTTATATCTTATTTTTGCAATTCCTGATCTGGCTATTAACCTATTGAGTACGAAACCGCAATTACACCAGATATATTATCAATATACAGCTGCTATTACTCCTTTTCTTTTTATTGCTGCTATATTTACAGTTGAGTTTATTAAAAAAAGATGGCAAAGCCTACCCATATCAGTAATTATCATCTATCTTTTATCTTTGAGTTTATATAGTGCATATCTTTATGGCCCTTTGCCCGGAAGCAAAGAGCCAAACCTTGATATGTTAACTAAGCCTCTTGAAAACAAAAAAGATTTAGACTCATTTCTCGCATCAATCCCTGAGAATGCAAGCGTATCAGCAAGCAACAATATAGGCTCACATCTTGCTCATAGACGCTATCTTTTCACTCTACCTTATGGATGGGATCAAGCAGATTATGTTATATTCAATTTAGATGATCCAAACGCTATGCCATCTCTTAGCGCACATAAAGAAATGTTAATTGTTTTACTCAACAGAGGTTATATCAAAATATATGATGATGGAAAGATTTTTGGTTTGAAGAAAAATCCCTCGAACAAATTTTGATATACTAGTAAAAACACATGTTTACAGTTATTAAAGCGACAGGAGAGAAAGAACCATTCTCAGAAGGAAAAGTAATTAATTCAATTAAAAGAGCAGGCGTACCTGATTATTTACAAAAATTTGTTTTAGATAAAGTTAAAAAAAATCTCTATGATAATATTCCCACATCCGAAATTTATGAAATAATCATTCGAACTCTCTCAGAATCAGAGCAACCATACAGCAGGGCTCGATATAGTCTTAAACAAGCGATCATGATGCTTGGTCCAACAGGGTATCCATTTGAAGATTTTGTTGCAAAAGTTCTATCAGAGCATGGATACAAAACAAAAACTCGACAGATACTATCTGGTAAATGCGTTACCCACGAAGTAGATATCATAGCTGAGAAAAATGGAAAAAGGATAATGGTAGAGGCTAAATTTCATAACAACCCAGGAACGCGATCTGATGTGCATGTAGCACTTTATGTAAAAGCAAGATTTGATGATCTAAAAGACAGATATGACTTTGATGAAGGATGGATTATCACCAATACTAAATCAACACTTGATGCAAATGCCTATGCGGAATGTTCTGGGATGAAAATTATTAGCTGGAATTACCCTCAAGGGGAAAGCCTTCGCGACTTGGTGGAAACATCATATCTTCATCCAATTACAATGTTAACAACTCTTTCTACCTCTCAAAAACTAAAACTTCTAAAGAATAAGATTATCATGTGTCGAGATCTTCTCACTCATAAAAGTTATCTTGAAATGATCGGACTCTCCTCAAAAGAAAAAGAAGACACGCTGAATGAAATAAAATATATCTGCAATACACCCCCCTCAAGAGAGAGCATGTATGAATAGAATTTTCTTTTATATTGATTAATTAAAAAAATACATGAGTTATTGGCAAAGTATCTTTATATCCCTTTTTGGAATAATCGCGTTTCTTACATTTATTCAATCTCTTTTTAAATGCCAAACACATGAGGGAAGGGTAGGAAAACCGTATCGTATATGTGAACTCTACGGATCATTTGTTTGGGCAGATCATGTCGTATTTGGACTTTTCTGGACTGTTATGGCTTTTGTTGCTCTCTTACTACAAGATTGGATTTTCTTTCTACTCACTATCTCACTTTTTTGGTTCATTAGAAGCATAGGAGAGACTGTCTACTGGATTCTTCAACAATTTCTCCCAAGAAAAGGAAACGAACCTGAAAAATATTGGATAAATAAAATTGTTACAGGAGAAGGAGTCTGGTTTATCCATCAGATTATATGGCAATGTGTTAGCGTCATTACACTTCTTACATCCATTTATTTAACATTCCTTTGGCTTTCTAATTTCTAAAATCGCAAAATCTTACCCTGCTCTTACTATTTATTCATGACACTCTTATCTGTTGAGCTTAATCTAGATACACAAGAGAAAAAGTATGTTAACGCTTTTACATACATCTACACATTCACATGCAGGCACAAGCAATAATGGAATAGGTTTTTTGCTGAGTATTATATTGCTTATTATATTAACACTGTTATTTTTCTTCTTCGGAATTGCATCACTTTCACGTTCTGAAATTCAACCTAAAGTCAGCTTATCGGAACAAGAAATAAATAGTAATGTTCCAAAATGATAAAGCAAAAATTGCAGAAAGGAGGTGAAACACAATGAACATTATTTTATGGATTATTCTCGGAGCACTTGCAGGCTGGATAGCATCGATTATTATGGGAACAGATAAGCAACAAGGAGCTCTGATGAATATCGTAGTTGGTATTATAGGAGCATTTATAGGGGGATTTTTAATGAGCTTGCTAGGATTTCCGGGAATAACAGGCTTTGATATTTATAGTCTTTTGGTGGCTATCCTTGGAGCTGTTGTACTTGTTTGGTTGGTTGGAGTATTTAGAAAAACAGCATAAACATTTTTAGCTTAGAGAGATAACAGGCTATTCTATGTGATAGCCTGTTCTTATAGTATCATCTTTCTATGAACGCTTTTTCTGATACTAATGTAAGTGTTAGAGATATTCTCACTAAATATATCAATAATTTTAGATCGTAAGAGCATTCAGCATAAAATAAATAGCCTCTAACAACATAGGCACTCTACTGATGGGTAGCCTGAAATTTCTCCGCTAATTTCTTGCGCTCAAATCTATCAGCCATCCAGCCATTAGGAACAGTTGTCAGATGAGGAGCACCCAGTAAAAATCCATTACGAACAGTATGATCACCAAAACGGTCATTAATAGCATCAACAATCTGCATCAATCTTTCTTTTCTTTTATCTTCATACAAAAGGGGAGAGGGAATATGATGAGTGTCTTCTAAATATCCTGCCCATACTCCAATACGTCGTACATAGCCTAAAGGCAGCTCTCCACCTGTTTCTTCTTTAATAATATGTAAAGCCTCTTTAAAAAGATCAGGACCACTGTCAATAAATTGTTCTCTTGTCCTTTGACCAAAAAGAATATAAGATCCAGCTAAAGAGATTCCAACCTTTCTAGCTTTTTTCTTCAGTTTACGAAGCTTGACGCCTATTTCCTCATAGAGTTCATAAATATGCTGTAGAACAACACGTCTGTCGTATTCATTTTGAGGAAGACAGTATTGCCTGCCAACAGATTTCACTTCTGGAGCTTTGGTGTAGGCTTTTACTGGACTGGCATCGTTACCAAGTCCGACATCTTTCAGAAATTGACCTTCTGCAGGACCAAACTCGGCGATAAGAGCAGAAAGCGGAGTGCGACGAAGCTGATTGAGAGTATAAATTCCCATTTGATTTAGTCTAGCCTCAATTCGCGGGCCAATACCACAAATATCCTGCAACTTGGCTATACGATAAACACTCTCAATTTGATCAGATTTAATAACAAAAACCCCATTGGGTTTCTTCAGTCCTGATGCTAGTTTAGCAAGCATTTTGTTTGGTGCAATCCCTACAGATACTGTAATATACTCCCCAAGCTCTTCTTGAATACGCATCTTGATTCTTCGCACTAAAGACTCAACTCCTCCATATAAATGAGCTGTAAGCGTGACGTCCATAAAAATCTCATCAAGAGAAAATACTTCAATCTCAGGTGAAAAATCGCTGCAAAGCGCAATAAATTTCCTACTTACCTCCCAATATTTTCTAAAATCTGCAGGCACAAAAATAATAGCTGGGCAGATTCTCAATGCTTCAAATGTCCTCATTCCTGTATTAATTCCTAATCTTTTCGCTTCGCGGCTGGAGGCTATAATACATGTTCTGCCATTTGTTGCTGTTACACCAATTGGTTTATTACGCAGAAATGGATTACATTGCTGCTCAACACTAGCAAAAAATGAATCAAAATCAATATGTAAGATAATACGTTGGGTCATTTATAAAAGTTAAAAAAAAATTTCTTTTTAAATCATAAACCTCTATCACGTTCTTGAATCTCCTCCAAGATCCACTGAAGATTTTCTGTATTGAACTTCAGACGAAAAAACAAATTATCATCAGCAACAGTAAAGAAGTGATAAAGTACACGGCCTTCATAAAGAGAGTAGTGAAGACCAACTGTAGTAACTGTGTAAATTCTTCCTCTCCACTTAATCCTCCAGGGTAAAAACTTCTTTGTTTGTCCATTAAAAATTGCAATAACGCTTGGTGTTTCATGGATAACCTCACTCATGCTGCGTTTTCTCAATATTATTTTCTTAATATTTGAAAAATTTAGGATATTGAAAATCTTATCGGTATTTGCGAATAACGCTTGCTACAACACCTCCTATCAAAAGACTTTCACGTGGCTTGATAGGAGGATAAGCAGAATTAGCAGGTCTGAGAATAATCTGATTGTCTTCCTTATGAAAGTATTTTACTGTCCACTCACCATCAACGCAGGCGGCAACAATATCTCCATTTTGCGGCTCCACACCTTTCTCAACAATAACTATATCACCATCATGAATACCCTCATCGATCATAGAATCACCCTTAACTGTGAGAGAGAACATCTCTTCTGGAGTGCTAAGTAGATACTCGTAAAAATCTATGCTATCATCCACCAACGGGTTAGCAGGTGTAGGATATCCTGCCTTGATGATCCCTAAATGAGGTATGTGAAATAGTCTCTTAGGTAGAAGTTTACCTTTTTCATCCTTTTCTAGAATTCCAGCTTCGATAAGTTTATTTACTAAATAGACTGCAGCATTTTTAGATGAATATCCAAAAAGATCACAAATCTCTTGGTATGAAGGAAGTCGCCGCTGTTTTCTATAAAATGTTCTTAATTTAGCGATAGCCTGATCTACGTTCATAATTATAGGTTAATTCCAAATGAAACTTAAATCTAATCTGGCAATTTCTCAAAAAAGTTATTTTTTGTTCTGTATTGTTTATGTTATATCTTGTACGATCGTTCAATGTCAAGATGACAAACCGCATCAAAACATGACATCAATCAATTGATAGCACTAAGTCTTAAAAATAAAATCTAGGAAAGGAGGAAGTGGACAAATACAAGGAAGTATTTGGGGGTGGCTGAGGGGACTCGAACCCCCGACATTCAGGTCCACAACCTGACGCTCTAACCAACTGAGCTACAGCCACCGTAAAAATTTAAAAAATCACATCAAATATCAAACTGACAACGATGCAATATAGTATAGCACATTAAGTACCTAAAACGAAGCTACTTGCGGAAAAAAAGATAGGCAATAATACTCAGAAGTATACTTATAATAATTGAAGTGACTATGGGAAAGTAAAATGTAAAACCATCCCGCTTTATATAAATATCTCCTGGCAAACGAGGAGGAAAAGGTAGGGAAGGGAAAAAAGTAAAGATTAATCCTATAATAAGTAGCATTCCTCCTATTATAATGAAAAACTTACCTATTTCCATATCCTTAAATCCTTTCTAATTGCGGATCACGAGTTGGAGACAATTTAGCAAAAAAATATCCAGTTGCAAACCCACCTATATGTGCAAAGTAAGCTACTCCTCCTTGTTCTGGTGTCATTCCCAGTGTACCCACTCCTGCAAGAACTTGAAGAAAAATCCAATATCCAAGCATGACACCAGCACTAATATTTGCTGTAGTAATAAAGGGAGGAATAAAAATTAGCGTCTTAATCTGATGGTGAGGAAAATAGGCAAAATATGCACCCAATGCTCCAGCAACTGCTCCTGAGGCACCAAGCATAGGAACATCGGATGCAGGATTAAAAAGATACTGTACAAAACTACCAACAATACCAGATGCTAAATATAGAAACAGGTAAACAAAAGGCGGCATGTTACCCTCTACATTATCTCCAAATACCCATAAAAAAAGCATATTTGATCCGATATGCAGTAGTCCTCCATGGAGAAACATCGAGGTTATAAATGGATAAAGAGTATTAATGTCAGAGAAATCAATTCTTGCAGGAATAAGAGCATACATAAGTGTAAAAGTTTCGGGATTAATAACCTGAAGATAAAAAACTGCAATGTTTATAGCAATTAAAAGAATGTTAATAAAGGGAAAGCGTTTAGATTTTTCTGAATCTGATATAGGTAGCATATAATAATATTATTGATCAGTTTACTATAGAAAAACAATGTAAGAAACACATCAAAAAGAGGAATGAATAACAATAAATTAGTGAAGAAATGCTGAGAGTCAAAGATCAAAATTTAATTTCAAACCTTTAGTTCGTTTGCCTTTTATACTTACTTTAACGTTTAGATTCTAATTTCTAAAAATTAATTTTGTACGCCTGGAGGGATTCGAACCCCCGACCTGGTGCTTAGAACGCACTCGCTCTATCCACTGAGCTACAGGCGCTTGTAAAAAGTATTTTACCAAGATTTTCATGCCTTAGCAAACTATACAGCCTCATTGACAAATATTAAGCTAACATCTACTATGAAAGAGATATGGCTCATAAATTTTTTAGTTACTTACTCAAAAATCAAGTGATTTTTGCTCTTTTTCTGATAGCAACAGGGTGGTTTCTATATCAAACGAGAGGTATTCTGACATTAATTTTTCTTGCGTATATCATAAATGCAGCACTTCTTCCGATTGTTAAAAAACTTCAAAGTAAAGGAGTTCCACATTTTTTATCTGTATTTATTCCTTTTATAAGCATTTTATTGATTATGATTTTAATTATTTTCCCGCTTGTTCCTTTCGTAGCTTCTCAAGTAATGCTCCTTCTGACTAGATTACCAAATTATATTGACGACTCAGCACGTGCTTTAGGATTTGTTATCGATGTAAATCAAGTGCAAGAGGTAGTAACAAAAGAGCTTAATACATTAGGAAGAAATGCTTTCTCTGTTACTAGTAAGGTTTTTGGTGGGATATTCTCAACACTTACCGTACTAGTAGTAAGCTTTTATCTTATACTTTATCATGATCGCTTCAAGAAAAATATTGCACATCTTTTCCATCCTAAAGACCGAGAAAAAGTACTAGAAACGCTTAGCCTTGTTGATGAAAAATTAGGAGCATGGCTACAAGGACAAATAATTCTTTCCTTATCTATTGGGATTATAACCTGGGTTGCTCTTATAATTTTGGGTCTCCCTTATGCTGTACCCCTGGCTATTCTCGCCGGTATGCTTGAGATTGTCCCTACACTAGGACCTATTATTGCTTCAATTCCAGCGATCATAGTTGCATTTTCAGTCTCTCCCACAATGGCGATTATTGTAGTAATCTTATACATCATTATCCAAATGCTAGAAAACAATCTGCTAGTTCCAAAAATCATGCAGAAGGCAGTAGGACTAAATCCAGTAATAGTCATTGTCGCCGTAATGATTGGAGCTAATCTAATGGGGGTTCTTGGAGCTCTTCTTGCAGTTCCCTTTGTGTCCTTTCTTATTGTACTCTTCAACAGTATCAATACTAATGAAGAATAAAAATAAATTATTTCTCAGCAATTATAATAGTCCAAGGAAGAGGATAAAGTACTTTTTGAATCTTTAGTTTCTTGCCCACAAAATTCTTAAATTGCCAAAATGTCCAATGGTTGATATGCTCAATATCATTGCCAAAACGTCTCAAATTTTTTCCTCTTAAAAAGTTGCCCAGCATAAAAAGAGGTTCATTAGGTACTGATAACACGCAATATTTTTTCGAAACGCGAATCACTTCATCCAGACCTTTTTGCGGATCATCAATATGCTCAAGCACCTCACTGCATATCACTACATCAAAAGAATTATCCTTATATTTAAGATCGTAGATCGTCCCCTGTTTAAGATTTAAATGAGGATGTTCTTTTCTGCCTAGCTTGATTGCAAGATCAAGAAAATCAACTCCTTCAAGTTTTTTTCCTATTCCCTCTTTTCTTAGTCTCTCTAATGTAAATCCCTCACCACATCCAACATCAAGAATAGAATGAGGATTAAGATTACGTACTTCTTCAACGAGTATCTTATTAAAATTTTCCAACAGTTTTCTTTGAAGAAAACTATTACTTTTGTGTTTACGATAGTTGTCTGTAATTTGCATGAACTATAATTCTACACGAAAATTTCTAAGTGGAGACGTGTTCTCTCAATAGTAATTATGAATTAACTTCTCCTTGCTAAACTAATTTTAATTTTGTTTTGGATTAGATAAAATACTTGAGCGGGGAACGGGATTCGCACCCGCGACCTCCTCCTTGGAAGGGAGGCATTCTACTGCTGAACTACCCCCGCATTATTGCTTATCATCATGTAGATTTTGCTTTAAAATTCAGCTTAAATCAGTAATCAATCAAATTCAAAGATCAAAATTACAAAGATCATTATATCATGAGAACTTTCCATATTAAAGAACTTGTTAATTTCAAGTATAATATAAACATGAATAGATTTTTCTTAGGGATAAAAAATATAAAAAAAAGAATTTCTAAATTTCTCAGAGATACAACAAAACCATTTACTTATATTGCGCTTGGTGATAGTACAGCAGAAGGAATGGGTGCGTCCAAACCAGAGAGATCATATGCCAATATTGTTTACGCTTCTTTAAAAGAAAGATATAGATCAACCAAATATTGTAATTTCGCAAGAAGTGGAGCTATATTAGCAGATGTTGTAGAAAATCAGCTTCCAAAAGCTCTTGAGGTTTCACCTGATCTTATCACAATCTCAGTGGGAGCTAATGATATTATCAGAAGAACAAAGAGTGATGATTATGAAAGACTTCTTCGTAAATTGCTCCAAACACTTCAGAGAGAAACCGATGCCACTGTTGTTATTAGTACTATCCCTGATCTGTCTTTAACTCCATCTGTCCCGAAATTATTGCGCACCTACAGTAGGTATATGGCAAATAAACTTAATGATATTATCTTAAGAACTGCAGAGGATACCAATACAGTTGTGGTTGATGTATTTAATGACAGTAGAGCAGTCTTGAAAGAATTTCCAGAAGCAGTTGCATCAGACGGATGGCACCCATCAGACTTTGGATACGCACTCTGGGCAAATAGTATTCTTGTCACACTTAGAAATGTCATAGAGCCACCCAAAAGAGAAAAAGTCTCTAAAGAAGAGGAAGAAAAACTTCAAGAAGAAAAATAAGCAATCTCCATCTTTGTCTGCTACAATATTCTTATGAAAAATATTGCGCAGATTATCTCACTTGCAAAGCCAATGCATGGGCTTATTGCTGTTATTGGAATTTTGATTGTCATTGCTGCGGCAATTGATCTTATTGTTCCTATTCTCTCCAAATTCATTGTCGATGAAATTGTCGCTAAATTGCAGCAAACAGGAGGTAGTTTTGAAAAACTGATATTTCTTATTGCTTTAGCCTTTATTCTTAGTATGGTAAGCTTAGTGGTCACTACAATCAGTGCTCGACTTGGTGACCATTTCGCAGGGAAACTCAGAAAATTTTTAACAGAGCAGTACTATTATAAAGTCCTTACTTTACCCCAGAGTTATTTTGATACTGAATTATCAGGAAAAATTATTAACCAACTTAGCCGTGGAATTCAATCTATACAGCAGTTTATTAACACTGCTACCAACTTTATCATTCCTACATTTTTGCAAAGTATTTTTACCATTGCAGTATTAGCTTATTACAGTTTACCCATTGCTTTTTTTACATTTCTTTTGTTTCCAATTTACTTGATTTTAAGCTACTACTCATCAAAGAAATGGGGAGAAGAAGAAGTAAAAAAGAATAAAATAGAAGATCAATCACGCGCAAGAATTCAAGAAGTGATCACCAATATTAGTCTCGTAAAAAGCTTCATTACTGAAAAAGAAGAATATTCCCACATTTCAGAGAGCCTGAAAAAAAGCAATGCAATTTATGCTCGACAAAGTAAGGCTTATCATACTTTTGATTTTTTTCGAGGATTAAGTTTGAATATTATCCTGACGCTTATTAATATCGTTGTTTTTATTAATACCTTTCAAGGAAAACTCTCGCTGGGTGAAATGGTGCTCATCTTACAACTAGTAGCACAGTCGCGAAGACCACTTTTTGCGATGTCCTTTATCCTCACTAATGTACAAAACGCAGAAGCAGGATCGAAAGAGTTTTTAGAAGTATTACGCCTCCCATCGAAAGAATATTTTGATGAGGAAATACAGACAGAAAAAATTAAGAATCCATCACTGACATTTGAGAATGTATATTTCAAATATGAAACATCAAAGCAGGTATTGCAGAATGTATCCTTTCATATCGCTGATAAGGAAAAAGTAGCCTTGGTGGGGCATAGTGGCGCAGGGAAAACAACAATTGTTAATCTCATACTAAAATTTTATGAACCAACCAAGGGAAGAATTCTTTTAAAAGATATGGACTATAAAAATCTTCATCAGAAATTCATTCGCAACAATATTGCACTTGTTTTTCAAGAGAGCGAGCTATTCTCATCTACTGTTCGTGAGAATGTCATGTATGGCACGAATGCAACAGAGGAGGAAGTAATACAAGCACTCAAGATGGCAAATGCTTACAATTTTGTCATGAAGCTGCCAAAAGGATTAGATTCTGAGATTGGCGAGAGAGGAGTTCGCCTCTCTGGAGGACAAAAACAACGTATTCAGATTGCACGTGCGATCCTCAAAAACGCACCTATTCTGATTCTTGATGAAGCAACAAGCAGCCTTGATGCCAAATCAGAAAAAGAAGTACACGAAGCACTTGAAAATTTAATGAAAGATAAGCTGGTCATTATTATAGCTCATAGATTTTCAACTATTCAAAATGTCAATAAAATCATCGTTATTGATGAGGGAAGAGTTGTTGATTGTGGATCTCCTCAGGAGTTGGCACGCAAACCTGGAATTTATCAAGATCTCTTACGCTATCAAATTGAGGGAAACAAAAAGCTTTTGGAGAAATTTGAAATATATTAAATTTTTGCAGGAAAATAATTAATGTTTGAATTTTCTAAAAAATTATTTTATTCTTTAAACTAAGAATTATAAATATA
>FWPU01005707.1_pt1 | contig 26312 bp, 23 predicted proteins | sample 2228361 | NCBI WGS metagenome assembly FWPU01 (sample SAMEA103939777, study PRJEB20133) | metagenome
CCCACCGCCCCCACCAGCCGCCCGTTCGCCACCACGAGGACGCCGCTCTGACCGTACCGCTGACACAGGACCATGGCCCTGGCCACCGTCTCCTCCGGCGCCACCGCCCGCACCGGCTGGGCCATGACGTCCCGAGCCCGCAGGGGCTCCTGCACCGCCGCCCTGATACCCTCCACCACCCGCCGCCGGGCCTCATCCAGGCTGCCCCGGAAGATGGCCGATGCCGCCTGCCGGTGGCCGCCGCCGCCCAGGGAAGCCGCCAAGGCGGCCGCGTCCAGGTCGGCGGTACGGCTGCGGGTCACGCAGAAGACGCGCCGGTCCATCTCCACGAGCAGAGCCAGAGCCTGGCAGTCGGTGAGGTCAACCACCTTGTGGGCCAGGTTGGACACGCCCTCTACGTAGCTGGGCCAGGAGACGGCGGCCACCAGCACCTCGATACCCGCCTGCCGGTGGCTCTCCACCCGCTCGAGCACGGCCCCCAAGAGGTCGCGCTCCTCGGCCGAGAGGGGGCTGTGGAGGAAGGTGGCCACCACCTCCTGGCGGGCTCCGTGGCGCAGGCACCAGGCCAGGGCCTCGGCGTCCCGCTGGGTGGTGGAGCCGTAGGTCAGAGAGCCCGTGTCCTCGTGGATACCGAGGGCGAACACCGATGCCTCGAGCGGCGTCACCGAGATCTCCCGCTCGGCCAGGATGCCCACCAGGGTAGTGGTCAACGCCCCGTCCTCCGACAGCACCGCGTTCTCCGGCCGCACCCAGCTCGGTAGCTGGCCGGCGTGGTGGTCGAACACCACCTTCTCCACCCCCGGGTCGAGAGCCAGGGGCTCCAGCTCCCCCAAGCGGCTGGCGTGCACCGTCTCCACCACGATCAGCCGCCGCACCCCGCCGAGATCGAGCCGCGACGCCTCCACCACCCCCAGCTCGTCGGAGTACAAGCGGTAGAGATCGCGGACGTTGCGGTTCAGCGACCCGCCCAGGCAGGCGACGGCGCCTGGGTACAGCCGCCGGGCGGCGAGGAGGGAGGCGAAAGCGTCGAAGTCGGTGTTGACGTGGGTAGCGATGAGCGTGTCCGGGCGCACACAGGCATTGTGCCCGCCTGGGCGGCGGGGCCCGGACAGGGCCGACAAGGCGCCGGGCGGCGGGGGGAGGCGGGCTTCTGCCTGGAGGCGCCGCCTCCTTCCCGAAGGTCGGCCGACGGGCCCGGCCTCGACGCAGCCTACGGTCTGGCGTAGGCGGCGTACCCTCCGAAGTCCACCGCCACGCAGGGCTCGCTCCCCACCACCCAGGCATCGTGGCCGGGAGCGATGGAGGCCACGTCGCCGGGGCCGATCTCGCCCTCGGTGCCGTCGTCCATGACCAGCCTCATCTTCCCCGACAGGCAGTAGAGAAGGTGCGTTGCCTGGCAGCTCTCCGTCCCGGCGATGGGCTTCACGTGGCTCGACCAGCGCCACCCGGGCTCGAAGGTCCCGTACAGCACCGCGTGGCCGCCCACGTTCACCACCGCCGCCTGCCCCTTGTCGGCGAACGGCCGCATCTCGTCCGGCCTTGCCACGTTCCTGATCTCCAGGCCAGCCATAGCCGCCTCCTTCCGCTCGATGGAGCGACCATCGTGTCACAGATCGGCGGCGGCGGCAAGGAGCCCGCCTGCTAGGCGACGGCGATGGCCTCGATCTCGACCAGGACTCCCGGCGGAAGCCCTCCTGTCTGGATGGTGGAGCGGGCAGGTGGAGCATCCCCGACGTAGCGGCGGTAGACGGCGTTCATGCCCTGGAAGTCCTCCAGGTCAGCCAGGAAGACGGTGGTCTTCACCAGCCGATCGAGGCTGGTTCCCGCCGCCTCGAGGATGGCCTTCACGTTGTCCATGACCTGCTCCGTCTGCTCCTCGATGGTGTCGCCGACGAGCCCGGAGCCGTCCGGCCGGGCCGCCACCTGCCCGGCCACGAACACGAACCCGCCCGCCTTGATGGCCTGGGAGTAGGGGGCACCCTGGAAGGGCGGGGGGGCGTCGTTGGTGCAGACCACGACCTTCTCCTGCATCGTCCCTCCTCCTTTCCCGATCGGCTCCCGGCAGGCCTGGCCGAGGGCCGCTCCCAACGCCTTGAAGATGGCCTCCAGGACATGCTGGGGGTCGCTCCCCTCGATCAGCCGGACGTGGAGGGTGAGGCCGGCACCCTCCGCCAACCGGTCGAGGAAGGCGCGGACGACGTCTCCGGCCAGGCCTCCCATGCGGGCCTCGGACAGATCGACGTTGCTGACCACGAGCGGTTGCTCGGACACCTCCAGGGCCACGTGGGCCAGGGCCTCGGCCCGGGGAAGGACGGCGGAGCCGTAGCCGCGGCCGCCGGGCCGGCGCAGGGACGGGGCCAGCGCCTCGCCGAGGGCCCGGCCCGCCGCCGTCACCTCCTCCACCGGCGCCCCCGGCTCCACCTCCAACGCGAGGTCGAAGGCGGCGTACTCCGCCAACAGCCCCAGCAGGTGGTCGAGGGCAGGGACGCCCGTCTCCACCCGCGCCCGGGCCGGCCCGGATACGACCGCCCGCACCCGCAGGGGAGCTCCCGAGCGGACGCTACCCCTCCACTCGCTCAATCCGCGCTCCCAGCGCCCGCAACCGCTCGTCGATGCGCTCGTAGCCGCGGTCGATCTGACCGATGTTGCCGATGGTGGACACCCCCTCGGCGCACAGGCTGGCGATGAGCAGGGCCATCCCCGCCCGGATGTCCGGGCTCTCCAGCCGCTCGCCGTAGAGCTTGGCGGGGCCGGACACCACCACCCGGTGGGGGTCGCAGATGATGATCCGGGCGCCCATCCCCACCAGCTTGTCGACGAAGAACAAGCGGTTCTCGAACATCTTCTCGAAGATGAGGACGGTGCCCCGGGCCTGGGTGGCCACCACCACGGCGATGGAGGTGAGGTCGGAGGGGAAGGCCGGCCAGATGCCGTCCTCGATCTTGGGGATCTGCCCCCCCAAGTCGTCGCGGATGACGAGCTCCTGGTCGGCGGGGACGTGCACGCTCGTCCCCTCGATCTCCACCCGCACCCCCAGCCGGTCCAGGGTGGGGAGGACGGCCACCAGGTCGTCGGGCTGGGCGTCGTCGATGGTGATCTCGCTCCCCGTCACCGCCGCCAGGCCGATGAAGCTGGCTACCTCGATGTGCTCGGGGCGGATGCGGTGGGCGCCGCCGCCGAGCTGGGGTACCCCCCGGATGCGGAGGAGATTGGAGCCCACCCCCTCGATGTCCGCGCCCAGGCCGATGAGGAACCGACACAGATCCTGGACGTGGGGCTCGGAGGCGGCGTTGCCGATCACCGTCTCCCCCTCGGCAAGCACGGCGGCCATGATGGCGTTCTCAGTGGCGGTGACGCTGGCCTCGTCCAGGAACACCCGGGTACCCCGCAGGCGGGGGGCCCTCAGCTCGTACCGGCGGCCGCTGTCGATGTCGGCTCCCAGGGCGGCCAAGGCATGCATGTGGGTGTCGATGCGGCGGCGGCCGATGACGTCTCCTCCCGGCGGCGGTACCCCTGCCCGACCGAAGCGGGCAAGAAGGGGGCCGGCGAGGAGAATGGAGGCTCGGATCTCCCGGCACAGCTCCTCGTCCAAGTCGGTGGTCGTCACCGAGGAGGCGGCCACCCGCACCTCGTTGAGGCCGGTCCATTCGGCCTCGGCGCCGAGGGCGCGGAGGAGCGCCAGCATGGTGTCTACGTCCCGGATGCGGGGGACGTTGGAGAGCTGCACCGGCTCCTCGGTGAGCAGGCAGGCGGCCAGCACCGGCAGGGCCGCGTTCTTGTTGCCGGCGGCCCTCACCCGGCCGGCCAGGCGGTGGCCTCCCTCGATGAGAAAGGACTGCCGGAGGGCGTCGGCGACGGCGGTCTGCACGGCCACGGTACCCTAGCGATCCTGTGCGACCGACACGCGAGCAAGCCTGGCAGACCCTGACCCGGTACACCAAGGCCGAGCCCCTGCTCAGGCACGCCCGGGCGGTGGAGGCGGCGGTGCGGCTCTATGCCCGCCGGCTGGGAGGGGACGAGGAGCTGTGGGGCGTGGCCGCCCTCCTCCACGACTTCGACTACGAGATGCACCCCACCCTCGACCGCCACCCCCAGGACGGGGCCCCCATCCTCCGGGCCGAGGGCTACCCGGACGAGGTGGTGGAGGCGGTCCTCTCCCACGCCGACCACACCGGCGTGCCCCGCGACACCCCCCTCAAGAAGGTCCTCTTCGCCTGCGACGAGCTGTCCGGGTTCATCCTCGCCTGCGGCTACGTGCGCCCGGACGGGCTCGCCACCCTGGAGCCGCGGTCGGTACGGAAGAAGCTGAAGCAGCCCTCCTTCGCCGCCGGCGTCCACCGGGAGGACGTCTACCGCGGCGCCGAGGAGCTGGGGATTGACCTGGACGAGCACATCGCCAACGTCATCGCGGCTCTGCGTCCCATCGCCGCCGAGCTGGGCCTGCCCGCGGGGTAGGCGTCCCTCCTGGCTGAGTCGCCGGGATCGGCCCCACGGGAGGGAGTACGGGGCTATCCCCGTCCCTGTCCATCGGCGAGAGCGGAGAGCAGCCGCTCCAGGTCGTCGTCGCTCGTCCAGTAGCCGCAGGACACCCGCAGCCAGCCCGTCCCGGGGAGGTCGCGCACGACCACCCCCCGCGCCGCCAGCCGCCGAGCGGCCTGGGCCGGATCGCCGCCGGGGACGAAGCTGACCAGGGTGCCCTGGCCGGGAGCGGTGACCACCTGGTAGCGGTCGGCGAGAAGACGGCGACAGCGCTCCGCCACCTCGCCGGCGCGGCGGAACCGCCATGACGGCGGCATCGTCAGGGCAGCCTCCAGGCCGGCCAGCACCGGGCCGGCAATCGCTCCCGCGTCGAACCGGCCCGCCCCGGCAACGGGGAGGAAGGATCCGTCTTGCCGGTGCTCCCTCCTCGACCAGTGCGAGGGCAGGGCCACCCGCAGCCGCTCGGGATCGCGCACGTACAGGGCGCCGGTGGCGTCGGGCCCGCACAGCCACTTCTGACAGGAGACGGTGTAGAAGTCGAAGGGCGCCGCCCGTACCGGGATGGCCCCCACCGACTGGGCCCCGTCCACGAGCATGGGAAGCCGGGTGGCGTCTCGGACCGCTTCCACCGGCAGCACGTGGCCGGTGAGCCAGGAGACGTGGGACAGGGCGACGAGCCGGGTCCTGGGCCCGATCTCGGCCAGGATGGCCGCCAGTGCCTGGTCGGCGGGGAGCCCGCGGGTGCGGGCGATACGCAGCCGGGCGCCCGAGGCGTGGAGAGGGCCGAGGAGGCCGAAGTGCTCGTCGTCCGTCGTCACCACCTCGTCCTCGGGCCGGAGGTCGAGGCCGGTGAGGACGATGGCGCAGGCGTTGGTGGTGGAGGCGGTCAGGGCCACCGAGCGAGCCTCCACCCGGAGCTCGCGGGCGAGGAGCGCCCGCACCCGCTCCCGCCGCTCGCCCAGGCTGAGGAAGTACGCCTCCCCGCCCCTCCCCTCCTCCAGCTCGAGGCGGGCCTGCCGCTCCATGGCCTCTACCGTCGTGCGGGCCAGGGGGCCGAAGGTGCCGGCGTTGAGGTGGGCCACCCGCTCGAGCACGGGGAAGCAGGCTCGGGCCTCCTGGAGGCTCAGCTCGGCCACGGCCGGCTACTGTAGCCCGCAGGTGCGCGTCCTCCTCGTCGATCCCGCCTCCTTCACCCCCCAGTACGACCACGAGCTGGCGGCGGCCCTGGCTCGGGCGGGAGCCCAGGTGGAGCTCGCCACCTCCCGCTTCCGGTTCGGCGCCGTTCCCGCCCCGACGGGGTACGCTCGCAGCGAGCTCTTCTACCCCCTGAGCTCCCGCCTCTTCCGCCGTTCCCCCCTCCGCCTCCCCCTGCGCGCCGCCGAGCACCCCGTCGGCCTGGCCCGCCTCGCCCGGCGCGTGGCCGACGTCATCCACGTCCAGTGGCTGGCCGCCCCGCCCCTGGACGATCTCCTCTTCCGGCCCCGGCACCCGGCCGTCTTCACCGCCCACGACCTTCTTCCCCGGCGCACCGCCTCCCGGCAGGCCCTGTGGCGGCGCCTTCTCTCTCGGTTCGACGCGGTGGTGGTGCACAGCTCGAGAGGCCGGGATACCCTGGCCGCTCTGGGGGTGGAGGAAGCGCGGCTGCACGTCATCCCCCACCCCGCCTTTCCCAGCCACCCGCCGCGGGCGGACGACGGTCGCACCCTCCTCTGCTTGGGCGTCATCCGGCCCTACAAGGGCCTGGAGGACGCCATCGCCTGCGCCGGCAGGGTCGGACACGTTCGCCTGCTCGTGGCCGGCGATCCCATGGAGCCCCTCGATCGGTACCGGCGGCAGGCGGGGCCCTTCGTGGAGTGGCGTCTCGGCTACCTGACCGAGGCCGAGGTCGACCGCGCCTTGGGGGAGGCCACTCTCGCCCTCTTCCCCTACCGAGCGGAGCTCGACCAGTCGGGAGCCTTGCTCCGAGCGCTGGGGGCCGGGGTGCCGGCGGTGGTCTACGATGTGGGCGGCCTGGCCGAGCCGGTGCGGGCCTACGGCGCCGGCCGGGTCGTTCCCGCAGGCGACGTGGAGGGCTTGGCGGCGGCCGTGGAGGAGCTCCTGGGCAACTCCGCCGCCCTCGACGAGGCCCGCCGGGGCGCCCTGCGGGCCCGGGCGGAGCTCACCTGGGAGCGGGCAGCAGAAGCCCACCTGGCGCTCTACCGCCGCCTTGTGCCGGGGGAGTAACCGTTCTCATCCCGGGGTTGCGGCCATCCGCCCGGGCGCGTACCATCCGCCCGTGGCCTCCCATCGCCGGCGAGCAAGGACGACCTGGCGGATGTGCGTCGCTTTGGCCCTCGCGGCCGGGGCGGCGGCGCTGACGGCGGTTCCGGCCGCCGGCAACCATTCGTGGGGGGGCTACCACTGGGCCCGGACGGCCAATCCCTTCACCCTGAAGGTCGTCGACAGCGTTACCTCGGCTTGGGACTCGCACCTCGATACCGCCATCGCCGATTGGTCACGCTCGAGCGTACTCGACCTGGTCAAGGAGACCGGAGCGACCGGCGACCGCGACCGCAAGCGGTGCAAGGCGATCTCCGGGAAGATCCGCGTCTGCAACGCCACGTACGGCTTCAACGGCTGGCTCGGCCTCGCTCAGATCTGGGTATCGGGAAGCCACATCACGGCCGGCGTGTCGAAGATGAACGACTCCTACTTCAACACCTCCACGTACAACAAGCCCGAGTGGCGGCAGATGGTGATCTGCCAAGAGCCGGGGCACAACCTCGGCCTGGATCACCAAGACGAGAACTTCTCCAACCCCAACCTGGGCACGTGCATGGACTACACGGCGAATCCCAAGGGCCCGCCGAGCAACGAGCACCCCAACGCCCACGATTACGAGGAGCTGGAGACCATCTACGCCCACCCCGACTCGTTCAACTCCTACACGACCTCGCCTGTGACGACCAAGGGCAAGGGGAAGGCAAGGAGGGTCAAGGACAGCCTGTGGGTGGAGGACCTGGGGAACGGGCAGAAGCTCCTGACGTGGATCCTGTGGACGAGCCCCCGGGCGGTGCACGGCCCGCCCTTCGAGGAGGAAGGCTAGCTAGCGGCTCCCGAAGTGGTGGGCGCGGGGGAGCGCTGAGGGGAAGCCGGCCAGGCCGGCTGCTCGCCGGGCGAGGGGAGCGAGAGTCTCCAGGCGGTGGACGAGGACGTTCCGATTCTCCCCCCGCCGCTCCAGGCGTCCCCGGGCGAGGAGAAGGGGCTCGCCCCGCACCAGCGGGCGGTAGCGCTCGTAGACCGGAGGGCGGAGGACGAGGTTGACGAGGCCGTGCTCGTCCTCGAGCAGCATGAACACCACCCCCCGGGCGGTGGCGGGACGCTGGCGGGCGACCACCAGGCCGGCCACCGCCACCCGCCCACCGTGGTCGAGACTCCCCACCTCGGCGCTCGTGGCCGTCCCCGGGGGCAGGTGGGGTCGGAGCAGCCGGAGCGGGTGGGGGCCCACCGACAGGCCCGTACCCCGGTAGTCGGCCACCATCCGCTCCCACGCCGTCTCGCCGGGAAGCGGGGGCGTCTCGGCGGTGGGGGAAAGGGGCAGGGGAAGCTGGCAGGCCCGGCCCCGGCTTCCCGGCAGGCTCCGGGGTCGGGGGACGAGGCCCAGCTCCCAGAGCAGGGCCCGCCGCGGCTTCCGGAAGCAGTCGCAGGCCCCCGACACCACCAAGGCCCGGAGGGCGTCCCGTCCGAGCGGAGCCCGCCGGGCGAGGTCGTCGAGCCCCCGGTAAGGCCGGCCGGCGGCCACCGCCCGAGCCTCCTCCTCGCCCACGCCCTGGACGTAGGCGATCCCGATTCTCACCGCTCCCTCCTCCACCGAGCAGGACGCCTCGCTCCGGTTGACGTCGGGCGGGAGCACCCGCACCCCCCGCCGCTCGGCGTCCCGCACCAGGCTGGCCGGGGGGTAGAAGCCCATGGGCTGGGCGTTGAGGAGGGCGCACAGGAACTCCGCCGGGTAGAAGCGGCGGAGCCAGGCCGACTGGTAGGCGAGGAGGGCGAAGGCGGCGGCGTGGGACTTGGGGAAGCCGAAGCCGGAGAAGGCGGCCAGCTTGTCGTACACCCGCTCGGCGGTCGGCCGGTCCACCCCCCGGCGGAGGGCGCCGGCGCAGAACCGCTCCCGGTAGGCCTCCAAGGCCTCCCGGCTCCGCTTCCGGCTCATGGCCCGGCGCAGCCCCTCCGCCTCCCCCACGCTGAAGCCGGCCAGGGCCACGGCCACCTCCAGCACCTGGTCCTGGAAGACGACCACGCCCAGAGTCTCGCGCAGGGGCTCGGCCAGCAGGGGGTGATCGACGGGGGGCTCGTAGCCGGGGTCCCGGCGCCGCCGCTCCCGCCGCTCGATATAGGGGTGGACGGCCCCTCCCTGGATGGGTCCGGGGCGGACGAGGGCTACCTGGATGGTCAGGTCGTCCAGGCTGTCCGGCTTGGTGCGCAGGAGGCTCTGCATCTGGGCTCGACTCTCGATCTGGAAGCTGCCCACGGTGTCCGCCCGCTGGATCTCCTCGAACACCCCTGGGTCGTCCAAGGGGATGCGGGAGAGGTCGATGACCTCCCCCCGGGCCCGGGCGATCTGCTCCACGCAGTCCTCGACGGCGGAGAGCATGCCCAGGCCGAGGAGGTCGATCTTGAGGAAGCCGGCGTCGGCGCAGGAGTCCTTGTCCCACTGGCACACCTGCCGCCCGGCCATGGCCGCCGGCTGCACCGGCACCATCTCCACCAGGGGAGTGGAGGAGATCACCATCCCGCCGGGATGCTGGGAGAGGTGGCGGGGAAGGCCGGCGACCTCCCGGCACAGCCAGGCGAGCGCGCGCCAGCGGCGGGAGGCGAGCTTACGGGCGCCGTCGGGGAGGGCGGCGATCTCCTCTCCCACCCGGCGGGGATCGCCCTCGCTGAGCCGGGCCAGGCGCTCGAGCTGGCAGGAGGGAAGACCGAGGGCTTTGCCCAGGTCGCGGACGGCGCTGCGGGCGTGGTAGGTGGAGAAGCTGGCCACGAGGGCAGCCCGCTCCCGCCCATACCGCTCGACGATGCGCACGAGCAGCTTCTCGCGGATGTCGCGGGGAAAGTCGAGGTCGATGTCGGGGACGGAGACCATCTCCCGGTTGAGGAACCGCCCCAGGGAGAGGCCGCAGGCCACCGGGTCGACGTGGGAGAGGCCGGTGAGGTAGCAGACGATGGAGCCCACCGAGCTCCCGCGGCCGCGGCCGGGCGGCAGGGGGCGGCGGGGAGACCCCGGCCCCCGCACCTCGTCGGCCACCTGCCGGGCCAGCTCCAGCACCTCGTGGTGGAGGCAGAAGAAGCCGGCCAGGCCGAGGGAGGCGATGAGCTTCAGCTCCTCCTCCAGCCGTGCCCGGGCCTTCCTCCGCATCCCGCTTTCTTCCGGCGGGTACCGGTCGGCGAAGGCCCGCTCGCAGATCCGCCGCAGCCGCACCTCGGCCGGCTCGTCTCCGTCTACCAGGTCCGGGTAGCGGTAGCCGAGATCCCGGGTCAGGTCGAACTCGAGCCGCTCGGCCACGAGGGCGGTGCGCGCCGCCGCCTTGCGGTCGGCCGCGAACCGCTCTACCGCCTGGGCGGGAGCCATGAGCACGCACTCCCCGTTCCCGCGCCGATCGGGCTCGCAGGCCTCCAGCGGCGCCCGCCGGCGCACCGCTACCAGGGCATCCTGGAGGAAGGCCCGAGCCGCCCGGTGGGCATGGACGTTGCCGGTGGCCACCGTCTCTACCCCCAGGGCCTCGGCCAGGTGGCGCAAGGCCGCGTTGCGGCGGGCGTCGCCGCGCTCGTAGGGCCGTTGCAGCTCCACGTAGAACCGCTCCCGGCCGAAGGCGCGGGCGAGGCGGGAAGTCGCCTCCGGGTCGCGCACGGCCAGGCCGCGCCGGGCGCATCCGGACAGGCAGACGAGGCCGTCGCCCAGCTCGAGGAGCATCTCCAAGGGAAGCGCCGGCGGCAGCGGCTCTCCTCCCTCCCGGGGACGGGTGCCCTCGTGGGCGGCGGTGAGGAGGCGGCAGAGGTTGGCATAGCCCTGCCGGCTCTCCACGAGCAGGGTGACATGGGAGCCGCCGACCAGGGTGACCTCGGCCCCGGTAATGGGGCGCAGGCCGAGCCCCTTGGCGGCCTGGGCCAGCTCCAGCGAGCCGTACAGGCCGTCGTGGTCGGTTAGGGCGAGGGCCTCGTAGCCGAGATCGGCGGCGCGGGCGACGAGCTCCTCGGGCTGGGAGGCTCCGTCCAGGAAGGAGTAGGCCGAGTGGCAGTGGAGCTCGACGTAGGTCACGGCCGCTGCGTGAACCAGCGGCGTCGCTCTCGGTCGTAGAAGACCACCACCGCCCGACCGTCCTCCAGCACCAGGTCGAAGTAGCGGCGGCGGATCGGCTCCTCCGTCCACCACCGGTCGGTCACCCGCCACTCCTCGCGCACGACCGCCACCTGCCGGTAGTCGACCCGCCGGGGAGAGCCGTCCACCCCCGCCTCGACGAGGGCCGGCCGCGGCTCGTTCAGGCGTCGCGGGGAACGAGAAGGGCCCGCTGCTCGGGAATCCGCGACCACGGCGCCACCTCGACCACGGTCGACACCGCTCCCTGCCCCACGCTCGCCCGTGCCTGGCGCAGGCCCTCCTCCAGCCGGGCCCGCCGCCCGGCTCCCTGGACCGGCACCAGCTCGAGCTGCTGCCCCGTCGCCTCGGCCAGCTCGACCAGCTCCACGGCCAGCGCCCCCGCCGGGGCGGGCAGCTCTCCCAGGCGGGGGGCGAGCGCCGCCCGCAGGCGGTGCTGCTCGGCCGTGGCCTCGCGCAGGGTGATCGCCCGCCGCCAGGAGCCGCCGCCGGCAAGCTGGGCGGACAGCGCCGCCTTCCGCACCGCCCGGCCGGCCCGCTCGGGCGGGGCCAGTGCACGGTCGAGGAGGACGGCCAGGGCCCGGCGCAGGGTGAGCTCGCTCGCTACCGCCTCCGGGAACTCCATCCGCTCAGCGATCCCGGCCGGAGGCCGGCGCGGCCGCAGCCGGCCCAGCCCTCCTCCCCGGGCCAGCTCCCACGCCCGCCGCCCCGGCGGCCCCAGGCGCTCGGCCACGGCCGGGCCGGGAAGCGAGGCGAGCCCTCCCAGGGTGCGCACCCCCAGCTCTTCCAGCTCCGCATACCGCTCCCGCTCCAGGGGGAGCAGGGTCAGAGGGAGGGGAGCGAGGAAGCGGGGCGTCTCCGCAGGCAAGACGACGAGGCTCCGGCCGGGCCGAGCCAAGGAGGCGGCGGCGACAGCGGCGAGCCTCCGCTCGGCCGCGCCCGCCCTAGCCTCCCAGCCCGGCCCCACTGCCCGCAAGGCCCGCTCCAGGGCTCTCTCCACCCCGCCGTACAGCCGCTCCACGGCCTTCGTCTCCACGTACAGACAGCCCGGCTCGACCGGCTCCACGGGGAATCCCTCTCCCTCCAGGCGGCCCACGATCTCCTCCCACGCCTGCTCGGCCGCCGCCGGGTCGCGCTCCACGAGTACGAGCGACGGGCAGGTGGCCAGCGCTTCCCCGAGCGGCATCCCCGGGCGCACCCCCGCCGCCGCTGCTGCCGCCGTCACTGCTCCCAGCACCGCCTCCTTCCCGGGCAGAGGAGCCAGCGCCGCCGGCCGGAGGAGGAGGGCCGGCCGCTCTCGGAGGGCTGCCCGGAGCTCGAAGCCGGGGATGAGGATGCAGGCGATCATGCGAACACATGTTCTACACGAACACACGTTCCCTGTCAAGGGGGACGACCGGGTCGCCCAGCCGCACCCGGCCGGGCACCACCACCTGGCCGAAGACACCGAAGGGGAGCCGCTCGCCCGCCTCCACGTCTCCCCGGTAGCGGGCAAGGGTGCCCAGGGTGTCCAGATCGCGCTCGCCGGTGTCGGGGTGGCGGGTGGTGACGGCGCACCGGCCCACGTGGCCGCGGGGGATGACCACCGCCCCACCGATGCGCACCCGCCGCCCGATCCAGCCATCCTCGGCGTGGGCCGGCACCCCCTCCACCCCGAAGAGCATGCGGAACCGGCGCCCGTCCACCCGGGCCACGCCGGCCTCTCGGGCAAGGGCGTCGAGAGCGGCCGTGGACACGATAGACACCGCCCCCCGCCGCCCCCGGTCGGGGCCGTCCCCGGGCCGCTCCACTTGGACGAGGCGCAGCGGCCGCCCGGCGTGCTCCGACAAGGCCTGCGACCAGGGTCCCTCCACCAGCCGTCCGGCTACCGGACGGCCGAAGAAGTCGGTGGTCACCCGCTCCCCGACGACGACCCGGCCCGACACCGCGTGTCCTCCGGGAAAGCGGAGGGAGAGGACGCCCTCCTCCTCATCCCACTCCGGCCTCACCTGCACGAGACAGCCCAGGCGCTTGCCGTTGACCATCCGGCCCCCGCCGTCGACGAGGTAGAAGCGGCGGTTATCGGCCACGCCGAAGGTATCCAGTCTCGCTTCCTCCCTCGCCACCAGGGCCAGGCCCTTGACGGGAGCGAGGGAGATCCAGGCTACCCGGCCCGCCTCAGAAGCCGGCGGCATAGCCGTCCTTGCGTGGGTCGGAGCCGCCCACGAGAGCGTCCCCGACCACCAAGATGGCCTGGCCACCTCCGAACCCGAAGCTGTCGGTATCGCGTACCACCCGGTAGCCGAGGCGCTCCAGCTCCTCCGCCCGCCCCCACAAGCCCTCCTCCAGCCGCACCAGCTCGCCGTCCACGCGGAAGCGGGGACGATCGAGGGCCGCCTGCGGGTCGAGGCCGTCATCGACGAGGGCGGAGACGAGCTGCATGTGCGCCTGGGCCTGGATGAAGCCCCCCATCACTCCGAACGGGCCGTACAGGTCACCGTCCCGGAGCAGCATGCCGGGGATGGTGGTGTGGTAGGGACGCCGGCCCGGCTCGACGGCTCCCGACACGGCGAAGCAGGCGCCCCGGTTGTGGAGGATGACGCCGGTGCCGGGAGCCAGCACCCCCGACCCGAACCCCTCGAACAGGCTCTGGATGAAGGACACGGCCATGCGCTCCCCGTCCACGGCGCACAGGTAGACGGTACCCCCGACCGGCTCGGCGCAGGCGGCCGGCCGCTCCCGGCGGCGGCGATGGAGGTAGGCGGGGGCGATGAGGTCGGACACGTCGGCTCCATCCCGGACGCGGGCGAAGGCGTCCTCCAAGGCGAGCTGGGCACAGCGGACTTGCGCTGCCAGGCTGGGCGACGAGCCCTCGAGGAGGCCCAGCATCTCCAGCGCCGCCACCCCCTGGGTGGGAGGAGGAAGCTCGCACACCTCCACTCCCCGGTAGGAAAGGCGCAGCGGCTCCACCCACCGGGGCCGAAAGGTGGCGAGATCCTCCTCCTCCAGCCACGACACCCGAGCCAGGGCGGCGGCCACCCGGCCGGTGTAGAAGGCCTCGGGGCCCCCCTCGGCGATGGCCCGCAAGGTGGAGGCCAGGTCGGGCAGGCGCACCACCTCTCCCACCTTCGGCACCGCCCCCAGCTCCTCCGGCCAGCGGTCGGCGCGCAGGGCCCAGGCCTCGGCGCAGCGGGGAGCCACGGCGAACCCCCGCTGGGCGGCGTCGATGGCGTCCGCCAGGCAGGCATCCAGCCCCAGCCGGCCGTACCGCTCGGCCAGGGCCGCCCATCCGCCCACGGCCCCGGGAACCGTCACCGACCGGGGCCCTCGCTCGGCCACCGGCTGGAGCGGCGTCGCTCGCCTGGGCGCCGGGCCGGCTGCGTCCAGGCCGGCCAGCTCCCCCTCCTTCCAAACGAGGCAGAAGCAGTCGCCGCCGATGCCGGTGGACATGGGCTCGGTCACGCAGAGGACGGCGGCGGCGGCCAGGACGGCGTCGGCGGCGTTCCCTCCCCGCTCGAGAGCGCGCAGGCCGGCTCGAGTGGCGAGGGGCTGGCTGGTAGCCACCATGGCCTCGCCCGCTACCGCCGGCGGGCGACCGAAGGCGTGGCGCAAGCGACCGCCGGCCGACGTCACAGCGTCACCTCGGCCGCCGGCCCCACCATGCGGCGGAGCCGGGGAGCTACCGCGAGGACGCTCTCCCGGGCGCACCAGGCGACGTCGTCGTCGAGCCCGCTTGCCCGCAGGTTGCGGGCGCTTTCCGAGGCGCCGAGAGCATCCAGGGCGGTGGCGAAAGTGCCGGCCAGACGCATGGCCGCTTCCGCCGAGTCGGTGGGCCGCCCGTCCAGGGCCCGAGCCAGCCGCCCGGCGCAGTAGGCGTCGTCCAGGGCCAGCTCGCCCCGCACGCCGGCGCAGAGGACGGCCACATCGGCCGCCCCCTGGGCCCGGGCCTCGGCCACCACCGCCTCCAGGTTGAGGAGGGAGCCCACCAGCACGAGGTCGCACCGCTCGGCCGCCGCCACCAGAAGGCGGGTGCCGTTGGTGGTGGTGAGGACGAGGGTGTCGGCGGCGGGACGGAGGAACTCGCGGGGCGAGTTGCCGAAGTCGAACCCGGGGATGCGCACCGTCCGTCGCTCCCCGGCCAGCACCGCCCTTCCCTCCCGCGCCGCCACCGCCCGCGCCTCCTCCACCTCGGCGCAGCAGAGTACCCGGCGGTAGCCCGCGGCCAGGGCCTGGGCGATGGTGGAGGTGGCCCGGAGGACGTCGACGACGATGCCCACCGGGGCGGACACCTCTTCCACCGGAGTGAAGGCGACGTGCACCCGCATGGCCGCCGGTTACGCTAGTCGGAATGGACGAGCCGGCTACCTGCTACCGGCACCCCGACCGGGAGACCGGGCTCTCTTGCTCCGAGTGCGGCCGTCCCATCTGCGTGGACTGCATGACCGTGGCTCCGGTGGGGATCCGCTGCCCCGACCACGCTGCCACCTCTGGCCCGCCCCGGCGGGTGCCGGCTCCCCGCCTTCCCCGAGCCGGCCGCCCTTCCCTTCCCAGCGACGCCACCCTCGTTACCAAGGCTCTCATCGCCGTCAACCTCGCCTTCTACCTCATCGGGGTGGCGGGCGGCTCCTTGGACGCCCCCCAGGGGACCCTGTACGAGCGGCTGTGGCTGTACGGCCCGTGGGTGGCGGAGGGGGAGTGGTGGCGCCTCATCACCGCCGCCTTCCTCCACGCCAGCATCCTTCACATCGCCTTCAACATGCTCGCCCTGTGGTGGATCGGCGGCCCCATGGAGGCCGCCATCGGCCGCTGGCGATACCTGGCCCTGTACGGCGTGTCGGGCCTGGCCGGCTCGGCCGGGGCCCTCCTGGCTGCCCCCACCGCCGTCACCGTGGGCGCCTCGGGAGCCATCTTCGGCCTGCTCGGGGCCATGCTCGTCATCCAGTGGCAACAGACGGGATCCATCGCCGGGCCGGCCCTCACCCTCATCGTCATCAACCTCGTCATTACCTTCGCCGTTCCCAACATCTCCTACGGCGGCCATCTGGGCGGGCTGGTGGGCGGCGTGCTCGCCACCCTCGCCATCACCCACCTGGGAACGCGCCACGTGGCCTACGGCCGAGTGGGCCTGGCCGGCGTCCTCTCCTTGGTGGGGCTGGGCATCCTCAGCGTGGCCATCGCCTACTGGCGCGTCCACGGTCTTGCCTGAGCGGGGCGCGGGCCCGAGCCCGCGCCCCCAGTCAGGCCGCTGAGCGGGTGTCCGCCTTCTGTCCGCCCACCTGGAAGGCGAGGAGGGCGCTCGTCACCAGCGCCCAGACGAGGAAGGCGATGGTGACGATGAGCGCGTAGCCGCCGTCGGGAGCGTAGAACCCCTTGGCCGTGAGCGCTCCGCCCCCGAACAGGAAGGCAAGGGCGGCGAGCCCCCCTGCCGGCGCGTACCAGGCCGGGAAGAGCCGCGACCGCCACGTGGCCACGGCGGTGGTGTAGGCGAAGGCGGCGGTGGGGAAGCTGATGAGGGTAAAGAGGATGACCTCGACCTCGATGAGCGGCTTCGTCAGCCGGGGGCTGTCGGCGCTTACCCGCCAGGCGAGAGCCGTAGCCAGGGCGACTCCCACGAGGGCCATAGAGGCCATGGCCGCCCCGGCAGTGGTGGCCACCGCCGCCAGCCGCTCCTCGCCCGCCCGGCGCAGTGCCTGGGCGATGCTGCCCACGAACCACACGAACGCCGTCAGAGCCAGCCCGAGCAGGATGGTCGCTCCCTTGAGCTCGCGGGCGTTATCCCGCGCCCACGCCACCCAGTCGGCGCCGGGATCGCCCAGGCTGGGCTGGTCGGCCGTGCCCAGGGCGAAGCCGGCCACGAAGAGGGCTACGAACACGGCACCGGAAGCCGCCGCCAGCCGATCCCAGTCGAGCCTGCCCATGAGTCTGCCCATGACCGACCTCCTTGTGGAGAGAGTGACTCCTGCATCATGCGACGGCGGTCGGATGATGGCCAGCTCCCCGCCCGGCCCCTGCCCGGGTGGAGCTCGCCCGGGAGCCTCGCCGCCAGAACACGGAGCGCCTGGCCCTATGCCGACGGCTCGGCGGCGGCCGGTAGGGCTCGGCCGGCGGCGCGCAGGCTACCTGCCGTACCGCCCCACCAGGCGGGCGGTGGCCAGCACTCTCCCCCGCAGGGAGGCCAGGAACTGGGCCCGGGAGGCTCCCCGGGCCAGGGGAAGGGGCGCGCGCAGGGCGTACAGGCGGAAGACGTAGCGGTGCACCCCCGACGGAGGACAGGGCCCCACGTAGCCGATGCCACCGGCGTCGTTGCGGCCCTCGCCAGGAGCAGGCCGGCCGGCTGGGAGCGACCGGCTGCGGGCGGGGATGCCCCAGGCGAGCCAGTGGGTGAAGGTGCCGCCGGGGGCATCGGGATCGTCCATGAGTAGAGCCAGGGAGCGCGTCCCTGGCGGGGGCGCCGTCCAGCGGAGGGGAGGCGAGATGTTGCGCCCGTGGCAGGTGTGCTGGGCGGGGATCATCCCCCCAGGGGGAAAGGCGGGGCTACGAACCGAGAAGCCCGCCGCCGCGGCGAAGAGAGCGGCGGCGATGGAGGCAACGAGGGCCGGCGCCACCCGGCAAGGGTACCGCTTGGTCCTGCCCGGTCATGGACGCGCCAGGGCGACGGGCGCGGCGGAGGCCGGCGCCGGGGCGGCGCCCGCCGTCATCCCCCCACCACCACCGCCGTCACGCCCGCCTCGGCCAGGGCGGCCTGGGCGGCGGCCAGCCGGGCCAGGGGAACCCGGTAAGGGGAGCAGGACACGTAGTCGAGGCCCAGACGGTGGCAGAAGGCCACCGATCGCGGCTCCCCTCCGTGCTCGCCGCAGATGCCGAGCTTGAGGTCGTCCCGCACCGCCCGCCCGCGCTCCACGGCGATCCGCATGAGGTCTCCCACCCCCTCCTCGTCCAGGACCTCGAACGGGTTTCGCTCCAGCACGTGATCCTCCAGGTAGCGGGCGAGAAACTTGTTCTCGGCGTCGTCGCGGGAGAAGCCGAGCGTGGTCTGGGTGAGGTCGTTGGTGCCGAAGGAGAAGAAGTCGGCGTGCTCGGCCACCTCGTCGGCTCGAATGCAGGCCCGGGGAAGCTCGATCATGGTGCCCACCCGGTACTCGACCGCCCCTTCCTCCTCGGCCGTGCGCACCGTGAGCTCGCGCAGGCGGCGGAGCTCCTCCCCGAACCCCACCAAGGGGTGCATGATCTCCACCAGAGGCGCCTCCCCGGTCTGCTCGTACACCTTCTTGGCGGCCCGGACGATGGCCCGCACCTGCATCTCGTAGATCTCGGGGAAGATCAGGCCCAGCCGGCAGCCGCGCATGCCCAGCATGGGGTTCACCTCCCGCAGGGCCCGGATCCGCTCCCGCATGCGGGGATCGGTGGCCTCCTCCAGCGGAGGCAGAAACTCGTGCAGGGGCGGGTCGAGCAGCCGGATGGTCACCGGCAGCCCGCGCATGACCTCGAGAATGGCCTCGAAGTCCCCCTGTTGCATGGGCAGGATGCGCTCCAACGCCTCCCGCCGGCCCTCCGCGCTGTCGGCCAGGATCATCTCCCGCATCACCGGCAGCCGCTCCTCGGCCATGAACATGTGCTCGGTACGGCACAGGCCGATCCCCTCCGCTCCCAGCTCGCGGGCCTTGGCGGCGTCCTCAGGGGTGTCGGCGTTGGCCCGCACCCGCAGGCGGCGGAAGGTGTCCGCCCAAGCGAGGATGGTCTGGAAGTCCTCGTTGATCTGGGGCGGCACCAGGGGTACCTCTCCCAGGATGACCCTGCCCGTGCCTCCGTCGATGGTGAGGAAGTCGCCTTCCCTGAGCTCGTGACCGGCCAGGGTGGCCCTGCCGGCGGCGGCGTCGATGGTGAGCTCCTCGCAGCCGGCCACGCAGGGCTTGCCCATCCCCCGGGCGACGACGGCGGCGTGCGAGGTCATGCCCCCGTGGGCGGTGAGCACGCCTTGGGCGCGGAGGAGGCCGTGGATGTCGTCGGGAGTCGTCTCCCAGCGGACGAGGATGACCCGCTCGCCGGCCCGGCCCAGCTCCTCGGCCCGGTCGGCGTCGAAGACCACCTTGCCGCAGGCGGCGCCGGGGGAGGCGTTGAGGCCGGTGGCCACCACCTCCACCTGGGCATCGGGATCGATCATGGGGTGGAGGAGCTGGTCCAGCTGGGCCGGGTCGATGCGGGCCACCGCCTCTTCCCGGGAGATGAGCCCTTCCGCCACCATGTCCACGGCCGCCTTGAGGGCGGCCGCGGCCGTGCGCTTGGCGCTGCGGGTCTGGAGGAGGTACAGGCGATCGTCCTCGATGGTGAACTCGATGTCCTGCATCTCCCGGTAGTGCTCCTCCAGGCGGCGCATGGTGCCGAGGAGCTCCCGGTGGGCGTCCGGGAACCGCTCCGCCATCAGCTCCAGAGGCTCGGGAGTGCGGATGCCGGCCACCACGTCCTCCCCTTGGGCATTGACGAGGAACTCGCCGAACGGCTGCGCCTCGCCGGTGGAGGGGTTGCGGGTGAAGGCGACGCCGGTGGCCGACCGCTCCCCCTTGTTGCCGAACACCATCTGCACCACGTTGACGGCGGTGCCCAGGTCGTCGGGGATGTCGTGGGCCCGCCGGTAGACCTGGGCCCGGGGCGTGTTCCAGGACTCGAAGACCCCCACCACCGCTCGCAAAAGCTGCTCCCGAGGATCCCGAGGGAAGGGTCGACCGGTCTCGCGCTCGTAGATGGCCTTGAAGGCGCCGACCAGCTCGGCCAGGTCGTCGGCGGTCAGGTCCACGTCTTGAGACACCCCCCGCTTCTCCTTCAGCCGCTGCAACTCCTGCTCGAAGCGGTGGGGGTCGATGCCGTCCACCGTCTCGCCGTACATCTGGATGAGACGTCGGTAGGAGTCGTAGGCGAAGCGGGGGTTCCCCGTCGCCCGGGCCAGTCCCTGCACCGCCTCGTCGTTGAGGCCGACGTTGAGGATGGTGTCCATCATCCCCGGCATGGAGATGGCGGCGCCGGAGCGCACGGACACGAGCAGCGGGTGGCGGGGGTCGCCGAACCGCTTGCCTGCCTTCTCCTCCAGGCGACGCAGGTGCTCCTCCACCTCCTCCTCCAGACCGTCGGGAAGGCGGCCGCCGGCGCGCATGTACGCCCGGCAGGCCTCGGTGGTGATGGTGAAGCCGGCGGGGACGGGGACGCCGAGCTGGGTCATCTCGGCCAGGCCCACCCCCTTGCCGCCGAGCAGAGCCCGTCCCCCCTGGCAGGGCTCGTCGAAGTCATAGACGTACTTCCCCGGCGCCATCTGCTGGCCCAAATCTAACCCCTGGCCGTCCAGCCGGTGTTATCCTCGGGTACCATGACACGCCTTCTGCTGGGGACGCTCTTGCTGCTGGGGGCGCTCGCGGCGGCGGCAGCAGCATCGGAATCGAGCGCGCCCGCTCCGGCGCCCCTGGGAATGGTGGGCTCGCCCGGGCCGCTGCGGCTCGTCCGCCTCGACCCCTCCCATCTCCGGCCCCTGCCGGGACCGGGCGTCCGCGTTGGATCCGGCGGCTGCGCCTCGAGGCTCGGCGGCAGCCTCTGCTGGACGGTGCCTGCGTGGAGCTTCTCGCCGGGCGGGACGCGGCTCGCCGTCGCCGCCGAGGGGCACGAGCTGCGCGTCGTGAATGTTCGGCGGTTGCGGCTGGCGCTTCGGCTGCCGCTTGAGGGAGGAGCCGTGGGCGGCCTTGCCTGGCTCGCCCCGCCACGACTGCTGGCCGTGCAAGAGGAGGCGGGAAGCGGGCGCCAGCGGCTGCTCACCGTCGATCTCACCGGCGGCCGGGTGACGGCGACGCAGCCACTTGGCGGCTCGGTCGTCGACATGGCCCTGGCTGGGCGCCGGCTCGTCCTCCTCATCGCCCCGGCCCAGAAGATCGGCCCGGCCCGGCTCGTGGTGGCCGAGAGCGACGGTCGGCTGGCGTTCGTGCCGCTGGGCATCGTCGCCGGCTCGAGGCTCCTCCCGGGTAGAGGCCACCGCGCCCATGAGCTCCTCCCCGGGCTGGCCGTCGACCCGGCCGGCGATCGAGCGTTCGTCTCCGATCCCGCTGCCGTCGTCGAGGTCGATCTCCGCCGGCTCACGGCTTCCCGTCACCTGTTGAGGCAGCCCGGGCGAGCTCTCGCCCGACGGGCCAAGAGGATCGAGGGGTGGTGGCGCCTCGCCCGCTGGCTGGACGACGGCCTCCTGGCCGTGGCCGGCTCCGACACGGAGGGTGGCCGGACGAGGCCGGCCGGACTCTCCCTGGTAGACACCCGGACGTGGACGGTGCGCGTGCTCGACCCCGACGCCAACTCGTTCGTGACGGCTTCAGGCCTGCTCCTCGCCGTCGGCCCGACCGGCCTGGCCGCCTTCGGTGTGGATGGCGAGCTTCGGTTCCGCCTCTTCGAAGGCAAGCCTGCCTGGGTCGTCCAGGTCTACGGCGGCCTCGCCTACGTCGATGCCCCGCTGGGCGGGGCAGCGAGTCAGCCGCTCAGGGTGGTCGACCTCCGCCAGGGCCGTGTTATCGGCGAGCGTCCGCCGCCGCTTCCCTGGCTCGTCACCGCGCCGACCCGGAGTTGGTGGGGCTGACTCGGGCGCCGGCGCCGACGGGCGGGGCCGGGGGCGATCACGCTCCGCCTCCGCAGGCCCGCGCGCGGGCGCGCAGCTCGGCCGCCCAGGCGAGAGCGCGCAGGCCGAGCCAGACGGGCGTTGCCAGCACGTAGAAGACGAGCAGGCCGGCCGCCAAGGCCGCGTACCAGAGCGGCCACCGCCAGCGCGGGATGGGGCGCTCTCGCGCCGCCCGGGCACGAGGTTCGAAGGCCTCCTCCCTCACCGCTCGGCCAGCTCGCGGCGGCGCTGCTCGACCAGTCGGATGATGCGCATGGCCGTCTCCTCCACCGACAGCTCGGTGACATCGATCACTGGGCAGCCCAGCCGGCGGTGCACGGCGGCGGCCTCCTCTAGCTCCTGGTAGATCTCGGCCAGGTCGGCGTAGGACTGGCGGGCGCCCCGCATCATGCGGGCCCGCTCTCGGCGGATCTCCGCCAGCCGCTCGGCCTCGATGGTGAGGCCCACCACCCTGGCCGGGTCGACCTCGAACAGCTCCGGGGGCGACTCGATGCCCTTGACGATGGGCACGTTGGCCGTCTTGTGGCCCAGGTAGCCCAGGTACATGGACAGGGGCGTCTTGGAGGTACGGGAGACGCCGACGAGGACGATGTCCGCCTCCTGGAGGCCGGCCGAGCCGAGCCCATCGTCGTAGGCGACGGCGAACTCGATGGCGGCCATGCGCTTGAAGTAGGTTGAGTCGAGGGGGGGTCGGGCGCCCGGCTTCATCTGGGCCGCCATCCCCGACACCCGGGCGATGGAGGCGAGGGGCGGCCCCAGGATGTCGCAGTCGTGGACGTGGGCCCGCTTGCAAAGGAGGCGCATGGCCCGGCGGAGCTCCGGCTTGACGATGGTGTACACGATCACCGCCGGCCGGCCCTTGGCCCGGTTGACGGCGAGCTGGAGGTCGTCCACCGTCTCCACCCGCGGGTGGCGGATCTCCTCGAACGGCTGGTCGGGAAACTGGGCTTCCAAGGCCATGACGAGCCGGGTCGCCGTCTCGCCGGTGGCGTCGGAGATGATGTGCAGCTCGACTGGGGCCTTGGTCACGATCCCATTGTCGCCTGCGCAGAGGCGTCCTGACTTCTTACCCACCGCTGGGGACGATTTCCTACGTCGGGACGATTTCTTACCCCCCTCTCAGGAAGGCGTGGTTCACTGTCTCCCCGGGCGAGAGGGGAAGAAGAGGGAGGCACGCTCGTGACATGGAGGGCGCTCCTGGCGGTGGCCGTGGCCGCTCTGGCCACGGCGGCGGCCGGCGTCGCCGCCACCGGCGGCGCGTACACCACTCCCAGCGGCCAGACGGTGCGGGTTCTCGCCTCCGATGCCTACCCGGCCGACGATGCCCGTAACCAGGCCTTCGCCGACTACCTCGACTCCCTCCTGCACGGAGGCGAGCTCTCCGCCCTCACCCTCTACCTCGCCCCCCAGGAGGAGGTGCGGGCCCTGTGCGGCCGAGACGCTCTCGCCTGCTACAACCGCGCTCGCGGCCTCATCGTGGCGCCGGCCGACGACTACCCCGACGGCCCCACCGCCCGAGCGGTCATCGCTCACGAGTACGGCCACCACGTAGCCGCTTGGCGGCGCAACGACCCCTGGGAGGCCATCGACTGGGGACCCAAGCGGTGGGCGTCGGCGGCCGCCGTCTGCTCCCGGGAACGCCAGGGGCTGGCCTTCCCCGGCTCGCAGGACGCCCGCTACCGCCTCAACCCGGGGGAGGCCTTCGCCGAGGTGTACCGCCTCCTCAACGAGCGCCGGCTGGGCGCCCCCGAGTCGCCCTGGCAGGTGGTCTCGTCCACCTGGTACCCGGACGAGGCGGCCCTGCGGGCAGCCGAGGAGGATGTGGTCAGCCCGTGGACCGGGCCCACCCGGGCCGTCGTTAGCAGCACCCTACGGCCGGGCAAGAACCGGTTCCGGCTCACCGTCGCTACCCCCTACGACGGCCAGCTCGTGCTCAGGCTGCGGCAGCCGCGGACAGGAGCGGTCGAGCTCCGTCTCTACCACGCCGGCAGGCTGGTGGCCTCCTCCAGGACCGCCGTTACCCTCACCGTGTGCGGGGAGCGGTCGTTCCTCGCCTCGGTGGTGCGCCTCAGGGGTCGGGGAGCCTTCTCGGTCCAGGTGGAGCGCCCCTAGCCGTGGCCCCAGGTCGGCACTGGAGCTTTTCCGCCGTACCTGCTTCACTGCCGAGCGGAGGACGAGCCCGGCGATACGACAGGAAGGGAGGATCCCATGGCCGTCGGTGACCGCCCCATCCCCGAGCCGGCCCAGGCCCAGGCCATGCTCGAGCGAGCCCTGTTCGAGATCCGGCGGGTGATCGCCGGCCAGGACCTCATGCTGGAGCGGGTGCTCATCTGCCTCCTCACCGGCGGCCACCTGCTCATCGAGGGCGTCCCCGGGCTGGCCAAGACGCTGACCGTGAAGACCACCGCCAGCGTGCTCGGGGGCACCTTCAGCCGCATCCAGTTCACTCCCGACCTCGTTCCCTCCGACCTCGTGGGAACCCGCATCTACCGCCCCGACACAGGCCGCTTCGACACCGAGCTCGGCCCCGTCTTCTGCAACTTCCTCTTGGCCGACGAGATCAACCGCGCCCCTGCCAAGGTGCAGTCGGCCCTGCTGGAGGTGATGCAGGAGCGGCAGGTGACCATCGGCCACGCCACCTATCCCGTGCCCGATCCCTTCCTCGTCATGGCGACCCAGAACCCCATCGAGTCGGAGGGCACCTATCCCCTGCCCGAGGCCCAGATCGACCGGTTCATGCTCAAGATCCTGGTTGACTACCCGGCCCACGACGAGGAGCTGACGGTGGTGCGCCGGCAGCTGGAGCCGCCTCCCGACCTGGAGCAGGTGCTGTCCGTGGACGACCTGCGCGCCCTCCAGCAAGCGGTGGCCGCCGTGTACGTGGACCCGGGCATCGTCAGCTACGCCGTGAGCCTGGCCGCCGCCACCCGCCGGCCGGCCCAGGCAGGCCTCCCCGAGCTGGCCGACTACATCGCCTACGGCGCCAGCCCGCGGGGACCCATCGCCGTCGTCCAGGCGGCCCGGGCGCTGGCCGTCCTCCGGGGGCGGGAGTACGTTGTCGTCCAAGACGTCCGCGACCTCGTCAAGGACGCCTTCCGACACCGCCTCGTCCTCACCTACCAGGCCTTGGCCGAGGAGCGGAGCCCCGACGCCATCCTCGATCAGGTGCTGGCGGCGGTGCCTGTTCCCCAGCTCGACCTGGGGAGGGAGTCGGCAGCGTGACCCGCGCCCCGGCCTCGGTCGGCCGCCGGCCAGGCCCGGCCGCCCCGGGGCCGGGACCCCTCCCCGACCAGGTTCTGCGCGCCTTGGAGCTGACGGTGGCGCGGCGGATGGAGGGGCTTCTGGCCGGCGACCACCGCTCCCACCTCCTCGGTCGGGGCAGCGAGCTGGCCCAAGTGCGCCCCTACATCCCCGGGGAGGACGACGTCCGCTACATCGACTGGAACGTCACCGCCCGCACCGGCGAGCCCCACGTCCGCGTGCAGCTGGCCGAGCGGGTGCTCGTCACCTGGCTCCTCCTCGACGTATCGCCGTCCATGGCCTTCGGCACCGCCGACCGACGCAAGGCCGACGTGGCCGAGGGGGTGGCCCTGGCCGTGGGCTACCTGGCCACCCGCCGCGGCAACCGCCTGGGCGTCCTCACCTTCGGCGGCCGCCGGCCGTGCCGTCTGCCTCCCCGCCAGGGGCGCTCGGGCCTGCTCGGCCTCCTCCTGGCCGTCCGCCACCAGGGGGCGGAGGAAGGGACGGGGGCCACCTCCCTGGGGGAGGCCTTGCGGCGGGCGGCCGCCCTCGCCCGCCAGCGAGCGCTGGTGGTGGTGGTGTCGGACTTTCGCGGCCCCCGTGACTGGCGGCGGCCGCTCCTCGACCTCGTCTCCCGCCACGAGGTGGTGGCGGTGGAGATCCGGGACCCGCGGGAGGAGGAGCTGCCCGCCGTGGGGGAGCTCCACCTGGTCGACCCGGAGACGGGCGCTCACCTGCGCGTGGACACCTCCCGACCTCGGCTGCGGCAGCGGTTCGCCCAGTTGGCAGCGGCGGAGCGGGCCGATCTCGCCCGTACCCTCTCCTCGCTGGGGGTGGGACACGTGGTGCTCTCTACCTCCGGCGACTGGCTCCGCTCCCTGGCCCTGTACCTGCGCCGGCGGAGGCGGAGACGGTGACCTTCGCCAGCCCCCTCTACCTCCTGCTCCTGCTCTCCCTCCCCCTCCTCGTTACCGCCTACGCCGTCTACGACCGTCGGCGGGCGCTCACGGCCGCCCGGTTTGCCTCTCCCGCCCTCTTCCCCAGCCTCGTCGGCCGCCGGCCCGGCCTGCGCCGACACCTGCCCCCGGCCCTCTTCCTGGCCGCCCTGGCGGCCCTGGTGGTCGGCCTGGCCCGGCCCAAGGCGCTGCTGTCGGTCGCCCGCGAGGAGGCGACGGTGGTGCTGGCGGTGGACACGTCGCGGTCGATGGCCGCCCCCGATGTGCGGCCCACCCGCTTGGCGGCGGCCAAGCGGGCGCTGCAAGCCTTCCTCCGGGAGGCCCCGGCCAAGTATCGGGTGGCGGTGGTGGCTTTCGCCACTGACGCGCGGGTGGTGGCTTCCCCCACCCGAGACCGGGATCTCGTACGGCGGGCCGTGGACGAGCTCCGGCCCGGCGAGGGCACAGCCCTGGGCGACGCCGTGGCCAAGGCGGTGGAGATCACCCGCAGGGGCGCCACCGACGCGGTGGCGCCGGCAGCGGCGGGAGAGCCGCCGGCGGCGGTGCTCCTCCTCTCCGACGGCGTCCAGGACGGCGGCCGCATCCGGCCGGCCGCGGCCGCCGAGCTCGCCCGCCGCCGGGGGGTGCGCGTCTACACCGTCGCCCACGGCACCCCCCAGGGGGTGGT
>FWPU01005710.1_pt1 | contig 26302 bp, 20 predicted proteins | sample 2228361 | NCBI WGS metagenome assembly FWPU01 (sample SAMEA103939777, study PRJEB20133) | metagenome
TCGCCCGGCTCCACCGCCTCCCGCGGCAGGATCGTGCTCTCCACGACCAGGCCGAAGGGCTCCGCGGACACCCGTCCGGCGGTGGGGAGGACCACCTCCTGCTCCGGCGGGCTCCCCGCCGGGACCAGCAGCAGGTCGTCCCCGCGGACCTCCAGCTCCACCCGCGGGAGGCTGAGCCGCTGTCCCTCCTTACCTTCCTCCGCCAGGCGCAGCGCCTCCTGCACGGTAACGTAGCGCAGCCGCCGCAGATTCCCGCCGGCGGCGGCCACGGCGCGGCGGACCAGCCGCCACCCCACGGCCGGGGGCTGCGCCGCCACCACCGCGCGGCGCAACCGGACGCCAACTCCCTCATAGACCAGCGCCTCGGGTTCCACGGCCGCGGCCGCCGCCTCCAGGGCGGCGTCTTCGGCGGCGAGGAGATCTGCGCTTTGCTTCACCCTGTTCTGCCCGTCCGGAATATGCCCTGCCAGTACGGGCAGCAAGTCGTGCCGGACGCGGTTGCGCAGGTGGCGGGGGTCAAGGTTGGTCGGGTCCTCCCGCCAGGGCACTCCCCGCTGCGCCAGCAAAGCCCGCAGGTCGCGTCGCCAGCAGTCCAGCAACGGACGCACCAGGAGCACGGAACCCAGCGCCCGCCGCGGCCACATCCCGCCGGGCCGCCCTCCCCGCAGCAGGCGCAGCAGCAGCGTCTCCGCCTGGTCGTCGGCGGTGTGCCCCACCGCCACCACCCCGCACCGCTGCGCCGTGGCGACGCGCTGCAGGAAGGCGTAGCGGACCTCCCGCGCCGCCGCCTCCAGGGAGAGCCGCTGCCGCCTCGCCCAGGCCCGCACATCCGCCGCCTCGCTCACGTACGGCAGCCCCCACGCCGCTGCCAGCGCCTGGACGAAGCGGGCGTCGGTGGCGGCATCGGCACGCAGCCCGTGGTTCAGGTGCGCCACGACCAGGCGCAGCCGCAGCGGAGCTGCGATCTCGCGCAGCAGGAGCAGCAGCGCCACCGAGTCGGCGCCGCCGGAGACGCCGACGACCACACCATCTCCCGGCGCCAGGAGCCGGTGGCGGCTGATGGTGGCCTCGACGGTCTCCCGTAGGACCTCGACAGTTCCCCGCAGAAAAACTGAAAGCCCCTCCTGGGCCCCGTCTGGTGGCGGCGGGGAGACTCGAACTCCCGACTCCGCGGGTATGAGCCGCGTGCTCTGACCAGCTGAGCTACGCCGCCACGTGCCCATTATACCCGGCCGCTCCCGCGGCGGCCACCGGGCAGTGCCTTGAGGGTCAAGCGGGTCTCAGGGGGTGATACGCACCGCCAGCGGCGGGGTCTCCAGCGTCCTCACCTGGGAGGTGCGGCCCAGGAAGATGCCCACCAGTTCGTAGTCCCCCGGCTCGACCCGGCGTCCCTGCAGGTCGGTCTGTCCCCAGGCGGCGCTGAATGGCGGTAGGGCCTCCCCCGGGCGCAGCGTCACCTCCTGAATCACCTGGATGAAGGCCCTGTCGTGGGACCAGCGCCACACCAGCACCCCCCGCCGCCGCACCTCCAGGTCGAAGCGCTGCCCCGACGCGAACTCCACGCGCAGCGGCGTTCCTCCTGCGTTGCGCACGACGAGGCGCGCCTGCACCGGCTCACCGGAGACGTAGGAAGACTTCCCCACGGTCAACTCCAGCCGCAGGTCTCCCGCGGTACGCTCCACCGACGGTGCGCTCACGGCGGTGACGAGGGCGATGACAACCCACAGCAGGAGCAGCGGCACCCACGGCCTCCCGGTGGTATGATCCCTAAGACATCATACGCGGAGGAGGCGGGGGAGGTTCGCGGTGTCCGGCCGGTTGGAGGTGGTGGCGCGCGTAGCCGCCGTCGATGCGCAGGGGCGCATCCTGCTCACGCAGCGGGTCGGACGCGACTACTGGGTGCTCCCCGGCGGGCATGCCGACCCGGGGGAGCCCCTGCCCGCCGCCGCAAAGCGCGAGGCCGCGGAGGAGGCGGGCGTGCCCGTAGAGGTGGGGCCCCTGCTATGCGTCTGGGAGGTACTCCAGGGGGAGCGTCGCCTGCTGCAGTGCGCCTTCCTCGGGAGGCTGCACGGGCCGGTGTCCGCAGCGGAGACGGTGGACCGGGGGCCCAGCGGCGGCGTGCGCCGCAGGCGCCTGGTTGCGCCGGAAGACCTGGAGGCCCTGCGCCTCTTCCCGGCAGCCCTCGCTGCCCCGGGATTCCAGGCGCGCCTGCGCCGTTACCTGCAGGGCGGGCCCAGAGAGCGCGATCCGTATCTGGGGGTTGCGGGCGCGGCGCACCTGGCCCTGCCCCGCCGCCTGGACGTGCGCGTCATCGTGGTGAATGAAGGACGGCTCCTTCTGGTAAGCGGCGGCCGGGAGGGCTTCTGGGTGCTCCCCGGCGGCCTGGTGGAGGCAGGGGAGAGGCTGGAGGAGGCCCTCGTCCGGGAGACCGCCGAGGAGGCAGGCATCCGCCCGGTCCCGGAGCGGATGCTCTACCTGCGGGAGTTCGTCGAGGCGCACCTGGGAGAGCACGGGATCGAGGTGTACTTCCTGGGGCTGCCCGACCGCAGGGGGCTGCGCACGGGCACCGATCCCGGGCTCCGCGACGTCTCCACCGCACGGGGCCAGGTGACGCGCGTCCGCTGGTTCCGCAGGGACGAGCTGGCCGGGGTCGCGGTCTACCCCGAGGCGCTGCGCCGCCGCCTGTGGGAGGACCTGGCCGTCCCTACCGCCGACCTCTACCTGGGGGTGGCCCGGCTGGACTGACTACTTGATGCCGGCGCGCGGCGCCTCGTAGCGGATCTTCCCCGCGGCGATCTCCTCCAGCGCCACGCTCACGGGGTTGCTGGAGTCCACGTCGACCAGGGGCAGAGCGCCTTCCTTCAGCTGGCGCGCCCGCTTGGCGGCGACGATCACCAGCGCGTACTTGCTTTCCACGCGGTCGAGCAGGGCCTCAAGTGGAGGCTTGATCACCTGGCACTCTCCGGATTGCGCTCGCTGGGATGAAAAGATGCGGGCGGATGCCCGGGCGGTATTCTAACAGGCCGCAGAGGGTTGTCAACCGGCTCTAGCGCACCGCCGCCGCCCGCCCCCGACCCAGGAGCTGATCCAGCTCCTGCGGGTTGGTGGCGCGGGCCGCCGCCTCCTCATAGGCGACCACCCCCTCCTCGACCAGCCGGCGCAGCGCCTGGTTGAGGGTCTGCATCCCATCCCGCGCGCCGGACTGAATCGCCGACGGGAGCTGGAAGGTCTTTCCCTCGCGGATGAGGTTGCGTACCGCGGGGGTCAGCCGCAGCACCTCCACGGCGGCCACCCTGCCGCGGCCGTCGCGCCGCGGCAGCAGCGTCTGGGAAAGCACACCCTCCAGGGAGAGGGAGAGCTGCATGCGCACCTGCTCCTGCTGGTAGGGCGGAAAGACGTCGACGATGCGCTCCACGGCCTGGGCGGCGCTCTGCGTGTGCAGGGTGGCGAAGACCAGATGGCCCGTCTCCGCCGCGGTGATGGCCGTGGCGATGGTCTCCAGGTCGCGCATCTCACCGATGAGGATCACGTCCGGGTCCTGCCGCAGCACGTGGCGCAGGGCGTGGGCGAAGGAGTGGGTGTCGCTGCCCACCTCACGCTGGTCGATGATGCTCTTCTGGTCGTGGTGCAGGTACTCGATGGGGTCCTCGATGGTCACCACGTGGCAGGCCCGATGCTGGTTGATGTGGTTGATCAGGGCGGCCAGGGTCGTGGACTTCCCGCTGCCCGTGGGCCCTGTCACCAGCACCAGCCCCCGCGGCAGCTCGGCAAAGCGCTCCACCCCCGGGGGTAGCCGCAGCCCGGCGATGGTGGGCACCTGCATGGGAATGGCCCGGATGGCCGCACCGATGTTGCCCCGCTGCCGGAAGACGTTGACTCGGAAGCGGGAGAGGCCGGGGACGCTGTAGCCGAAGTCCAGCTCCAGCTCCTGGCGGAACTTCTCCCGCTGGGCGTCGGTGAGCATGGACTCGATCAGCGACTGCAGCTCTGCCGGCTCGAAGGGAGGCAGGTCGACCGGAGTGAGGTGCCCGTTGATGCGCAGGATGGGGGGGTTCTTCACCTTGAGGTGCAGATCGCTGGCGTTGCGCTCGATGACCATCTTCAGGAGTCCGTGAATCTCCATGGGCACCTCCGTTGACCTGCTCCCGGGTGCGGTGGAAAGCCTGAGGCTGGCGCCACTGGGGGCTTCCGCCAGCCTTATGCCCACGGCGCGCCGCCCTTAGGCGGCGAGGTGCCGTCGCCGCATGCTACACTCAACCACGTGCCCCCGCGCATCCACCTCCTGGGCCTGACCGGGACCACGATGATCCTGACCATCATGGTGGCCCAGCCGGTACTGCCGCTTTATCTGCAGGCGCACGGTCTGCCCACCGTGGAGCTGGGAGTGCTGGTGGGGATCATGTCGCTGTCCATCATAGGCACCGAGGTGGGGGCCATGACGGTGAGCCGGCGCATCGGCCGGCGGGGGACGATCCTGCTGGGCTCGCTGGGCGGCGCGGCGGCGCAGCTGTGGTTCGCCTTCGCCGCCACCCGGCCGGAGTGGTACCTCTCCCGCCTGCTCTTCGGCGCCTTCCGCGGGCTGCTCTGGCCGGTGCTCTTCGCCGAGGTGGCCGATGGCGCTCCACCCGGTCGGCATGGGCCGGCCTTCGCCACCTTCTGGCTCTACTTCGGCGTGGGGCTGCTGGTCGGACCGTGGATCGGGGGGTGGCTGGCCGACTTGGCCGGCCTGCGGGCGCCGCTGATCCTCTCCGCGGCTGTGGCCCTTCTGCCTGTGGCCCTGGGAGGCGCCGTAAGCCCGCGGCGGGATGCCGCAGTCCCCCTTGGGGCCTCCCTGCGCGCGCTGGCGCGGCGGGGGGAGGTGCTCTCGGTCTGGACGCTCAACGCCCTGCACACCACCGGCTACGGGTTGTTCTCCACCTTCCTACCGCTGCACGCCGCCGCGCAGGGACTGGGCACATCGCAGATCGGCCTGCTCTTCGCGGCCGGCTCAGCCGCCTTCGCCGCGGCGCAGCTTCCCGCCGGCAGGGCGCTGGAGCGCCGCACCGCGCTGGGGCCCCTGGCCGCAGTCTACCTGGCGCGCGCTGCGGTGATGGCGGCGGTCCCGCTGGCGCACAGCTTTGCCGCGCTCCTTGTGCTCAACGGGCTGGTGGGCATCGTTGGCGCAGTGGTGCCGGCGGCCCTCTCCGCGCGCCTGGCTGCCGTCACCCCGCCAGGGGAGGCGGTGCCGGCCATGGGAGCGCTCAATGCGGCGGCCGACCTGGGGTTCTTCCTGGGCCCTGTCCTGGGAGGCGCCGTGGCCGTGAGGGGCCTGAGCTGGCCCTTCCTCCTCACCCTGCCCGTGGCCGCCGCGGCCGCCGCGCTGCTGCACGCCGCCGGGCGGGCTACCCGAACCAGCGCTGCAGGCGCTCCCGCTCGAAGGCTTCCTTAGCCGCCAGGGACTCCACCGTGGGGTCGGCGACGCGCACCTCCGGCGGGTCGGCGAAGAACCGGCCGTCCACCATCGTCGCCCGGCCGTCCCCCACCTCGATGAAGCAGTATCCCGCGCCGTCGAAGCGCGCCGAAGGCTCTCGCCCCGCCAGGAGGTCCGCCAGGTTGCCGGCGACGACCTCCCCCTGCCGCTCGGCGAAGACGCCGGCCTTGGGCAGCGCCTGCCCCCCCGCAATGGGGATCTCCGTGACGTCGCCCAGGGCGAAGACGCGGTCGGCCTTCGTCGCCAGCGTTTGCGGGTCGGGACGGATCCACTCGCCGTCCACCAGGCCGCTGGCCTTGACGGCCGCCGGCGGGCGGTGTGGGGGAACGTAGACCACCACGTCCGCCGCCACCTCGCTGCCGTCGGCCAGCAGCACGCGCCTGGCCTCCACCCGCTGCACCTGCGCCCTGGTGCGGAAGCGGATGCGCCGTGCGGCAAGCGTCCCCTCCACCTGTGCGCATGCCGCCGGCCCCGCCACCGGCAGCGACATCGCCTGGGGCGTGAGCACCTCCATCTCTACCGCAAAGCGGCGTCCCGTGCGCCGCAGCATGGCCTCGATGATGAACGCAGCCTCGTAGGGCGCGGGCGGGCACTTGTAGGGCAGCCCGGCGATGGCGATGAGGACGCGCCCCCGCTCCAGGTCCCGCAGCCGGTGTCCCAGGGCCTCGGCCTCCTCCGGCAGGTAGAGGTTGTATCCGCCGGCGACACCGCCGGGGATCAGGTCGGACCGCGGCTGCGCCCCCAGGGCCACGATCAGGTAGTCGTAGCCCACGAAGTCGCCGTCCACGGCCACCAGCCTGCGCTCAGGGTCGATGGCGCTCACGAGCCCCTGGCGGAAGGGGATGGCACGCCCGGGCAGGGTGCGCCGGTCCCTGGTGCCCTCCGCCCGCGAAGCCCGTCCGTCCAGGAGCCAGAGCTGGCGCAGGCCCATCATGAAATCCGGCGCCGCGTCCACAAGCAGAAGGTCCACCCCGTCGCCGAGCGCCTCTCGCAGCTTCGTGGCCGCGGTCAAACCACCGAATCCTCCGCCGAGGATCAGAACACGAGGAGCAGCCATAGGTCCTCCTCACTCAGAGAGATACCCTCGAACCAGAAAAGGCGTCGGGGAGAGGCGTCCCGCCTCCCCCCGACGGTTACTCCCGGCGGCGACCTACTCTCCCACGGCGTTGCCACCGCAGTACCATCGGCCCTGGAGGGCTTAACTGCCGTGTTCGGAATGGGAACGGGTGTGGCCCCTCCGGCATAGCCGCCGGGAATCCGCACAGGGAAGACACAGCTCGAACGTTGGGTACCGCGGGCAGGTACGGCGAGGGCCGGGCGCGATACGCGACACCCAACATCCGAGATTCCACCAGCCACGGCATCCCTCAGGATCCCGGACAACAGCGCACGCACCGAAGGAGGCTCCGTAGAGCTGCCCCCAAGGGGGCTCAAGCCCTCGTCCTATTAGTACCGGTAGGCTCAACGCCTCTCAGCGCTTACACCTCCGGCCTATCAACCTGGTAATCTCCCAGGGGACTTACCCGGTTGACCCGGTGGGAGACCTCGTCTTGGGGTGGGCTTCGCGCTTAGATGCTTTCAGTGCTTATCCCGCCCGGACATGGCTACCCGGCACGTGCCCTTGGCAGGACAACCGGTACACCAGAGGTCCGTCCACTCCGGTCCTCTCGTACTAGGAGCAGCTCCCCTCAAGTCTCCTGCGCCCGCGGTGGATAGGGACCGAACTGTCTCACGACGTTCTGAACCCAGCTCACGTACCTCTTTAATGGGCGAACAGCCCAACCCTTGGGACCTACTACAGCCCCAGGATGAGATGAGCCGACATCGAGGTGCCAAACAGGGCCGTCGATGTGGACTCTTGGGCCCTATTAGCCTGTTATCCCCGGGGTAGCTTTTATCCGTTAAGCCACGGCGCTTCCACTTGCCGCCGTAGGATCACTAGGCCCGGCTTTCGCCTCTGCTCGGCTTGTCGGCCTCACAGTCAAGCCCCCTTATGCCCTTGCACTCGCCGCACGGTTTCCAACCGTGCTGAGGGGACCTTTGGGCGCCTCCGTTACCGTTTAGGAGGCGACCGCCCCAGTCAAACTGCCCACCTGCCACTGTCCCCCGGCCCGCTGAGGGTCGGGGTTAGGACGTAATCTTCCCGAGGGTGGTATTCCAAGGTCGGCTCCACGGAAGCTGGCGCCCCCGCTTCTACGCCTCCCACCTATCCTCTACACGACAAGACCACATCCAATAGCAAGCTACAGTAAAGCTCCACGGGGTCTTTCCGTCCAGCCGCGGGATGCCCGTGTCTTCACGGGCTTCACAACTTCGCCGAGTCCCTCGTCGAGACAGCGCTCAGCTCGTTACGCCATTCGTGCAGGTCGGAACTTACCCGACAAGGAATTTCGCTTGGGTCTTACCCGACCACCAGGTCGAGCGGGCGATGCCGAGATACATCGCCCCTGCATGTCGCCATGCAGTCGGGACCATATCTTCATCCGGTCTCCCGGATGTCCGGCGTATGGTCTCTGAGGATTCGGCCGGTGAACCTCTGGAGGATCTCCTCCTCGTAGCGTCGCTTTCCTCCGTCGTTCATCCTCCGCCTAATCGCAAGGATCTTTTCAATACCTCCGCGATTTAGGTGAGCATGATGTTTCTTCAACGAGACGAACCACGGAGTTCGGCAATCGCTACGTGGTCTGAACGAGACGTTGAAACTACCTTCGCCGTCCGCGAATCCAGCGAGGTAGAAACCGATTGCACCGATACCTGCATAGATCCTCGGACTTCCGTCCGTCCAGAGAGGCTCGAGCCGTCCGACTTTCCTGCTGATCGTCTGTACCCATCGCATTGTCACCCGAAGTGCTATCGGCAGATCGCCGACAGTTTCAGGTAGCGTGGGGCTAGCCAGACTTCCCAGCATATGGCCGGATGTTTGCCGTACTGTTACCAGCACGGAAGGCAGCGAATCTACCTTAGGACCGTTTGACTGTTACTCCTCTCATCGAGGGGTGGGGTTGGGTACCCACTCTGCATGTCACCATGCAGTCCGGACCATCTCATCGCGACCGGCTGAGAGCCCGTCGCGTCCGGCGTATGGTCTCTGAGGAAGCGGTCTGAGGTCAACCGCCTTTCCTGCTGATTGCCTGTACCGGCTCGATTGTGACTGCCGATCGGGCGATCGACGAGTACGGCCGGAGTAGCCAGGGTTCCCAGCATACAGCCGGATTTTGGTAACGTAACTACAACGGTCCAGAATCATAGTTACGGCCGCCGTTCACCGGGGCTTCGGTTTGGGGCGTCGCCCGGGGCGAACCCCGGACTAACCCCGCTCCTTTACCTTCCGGCACTGGGCAGGCGTCAGCCCCTATACGTCGCCTTACGGCTTCGCAGAGACCTGTGTTTTTGTTAAACAGTCGGCTGAGCCTATTCTCTGCGACCTCTTCGGGCTCCCGCTGTGCGCGGTCACCCTACCGAGGCACCCCTTGTCCCGAAGTTACGGGGTCATTTTGCCGAGTTCCTTGACGAGGGTTCTCTCGCGCGCCTTGGCACGTTAAGTGCCCGGCCACCTGTGTCGGTTTGCGGTACGGGCGCCCGACATCCTGGCCACGAGGCTTTTCTCGGCAGCGTGGGCTCGGCCACTTCGCTCGCGGTTGCCCTTGAGCTCGCATTCACGTCTCGGCGTTGGATGAGGCTCCGGATTTGCCTGGAACCTCCGCCTACCCGCTTAGCCCGGGACGTCCACCACCCGGTAGGCCTACCCTCCTGCGTCCCCCCGTGGCTCGTGACGGATGCCGAGCGGGGCCGGAATGTCGACCGGCTGTCCATCGGCTACGCCTGTCGGCCTCGCCTTAGGTCCCGCCTAACCTTACGCGGACGAGCCTTCCGTAAGAATCCTTGGCCTTACGGCGGGCAGGATTCCCACCTGCCTTTTCGCTACTCATGCCGGCATTCGCACTTCCGCGTCGTCCAGCAGTCCTCCCGGTCTGCCTTCAACCTAGCGCGGAACGCTCCCCTACCGCCCGGCGGCCGAGGCCGCCGGACCCGCAGCTTCGGTAGATGGCTTGAGCCCCGTTGAATCTTCGGCGCAGCATCGCTCGACCAGTGAGCTATTACGCACTCTTTCAAGGATGGCTGCTTCTAAGCCAACCTCCTGGCTGTCTTAGCGGTGCCACTTCCTTTCCCACTTAGCCATCATTCCGGGACCTTAGCTGGCGGTCTGGGTTGTTTCCCTCTCGACGATGGAGCTTATCCCCCACCGTCTCACTCCCGACGAGCACCCACCCGGCATTCGGAGTTTGGTTGGGTTCGGTACGGGTCCTCCCGCCCTAGCCCATCCAGTGCTCTACCTCCGGGCGGCTCCGCCGGGGCTGCACCTCAATGCATTTCGGGGAGAACCAGCTATCTCCGGGTTCGATTGGCATTTCACCCCTACCCACAGCTCATCCCCTGGTATTGCAACACCAGTGGGTTCGGGCCTCCACGCGGGACTAACCGCGCTTCACCCTGGCCATGGGTAGCTCACCCGGTTTCGGGTCTGCACCGCGCGACTGGCGCACCGGACGGTGCGCCCTCCCCTCCGGGAGCGGCGCCCTGTTCAGACTCGGTTTCCCTCCGCCTCCGGGATTTTCTCCCTTAAGCTCGCCACGCAGTGCAACTCACCGGCTCATTCTTCAATAGGCACGCCGTCAGGCATTCCGATCCCCGAAGGGATCGGCATAGCCCTCCGACTGTCTGTAGGCACACGGTTTCAGGTTCTGTTTCACTCCCCTCCCGGGGTTCTTTTCACCTTTCCCTCACGGTACTCGTGCGCTATCGGTCGCCAGGGGTATTTAGCCTTGGAGGGTGGTCCCCCCAGCTTCCCACGGGGTTCCACGTGTCCCGTGGTACTCAGGTACGTCGCCCGGGAAGTCCCCGCCCTTTCGCCTACCGGGCTCTCACCGTCTCCGGCATGCCGTTCCAGGACATTTCGGCTAGAACGGGGATTTGTCACTTCCCGGCCGGGCCGCAGCCCGACCCGGCGACGCCCTGCAACCCCCGCGGTGCAACGCCTGCGGGCTATCACGCACCGCGAGTTTGGGCTCTTCCCGTTTCGCTCGCCACTACTCCGGGAATCTCAGGGCACCCCACGAAGTCCTCTCGGACTTCGCGGGGGCCCGATGTTGATTTCTCTTCCTCCGGGTACTGAGATGTTTCAGTTCCCCGACTGGCCCTCCCGCACCTATGGATTCAGTGCGGGATGACGCGGCATGACCCGCGCCGGGTTTCCCCATTCGGAGACGGCCGGATCGAAGGTTGTTAGGCACCTCCCCGGCCCTTTCGCCGCCGACAGCGTCCTTCCTCGGCCCCTGGCGCCAGGGCATCCACCGTGCGCCCTTAGTAGCTTGAGATCCCGCCTTAGGAGCAGCTCTACAGAGCCTGCTACATTCGGAACGCTGTTGGATGTCTTCCCTATGCGGTTGTCAAGGTTCACGACCCGCCACGCAGACGCCGCGGGCTCCGACCGACCCCGGCCGGATCCTTCAGGCACAAAAAGAGGGGATGAGCTCATCCCCTTCGGACGCTCATCCTGCGTACCGTCTGCGGTTGTTACCCGCTCTGGTACACCCAATCCCTCCTCAAGTGCCAAAGGCTATTATATCGCCGGGCACCCCCTTGTCAACGCCTCCTAGACCACCAGACAGGTCAGTGTGTCCTCCACCCCGTCCACCCGCTGGATCCGGGAGAGGACCAGGGTTCCCAGCGCCGCCAGGTCCCTGGCCTGGGCCAGGCATATCCCGTCCCAGGGCCCCGTGATCACGTGCGCCTCCCGCACACCCGGTACCCGCCCGATCCGCTGCACGGCCCGGCGGGCCTTGCCCGGCTCCAGCTTCAGCAGGATCACCGCCTCGACCGCCACCCTATCCACCCTCCCTTCCCGCCGGCACGGTCTGCATTCGGCGGCCAGCCGGGGGTGTCCCCTCCTGCGGCCGCGCTGGCCAGCGGGTCAGGGCCACCCCGATAAGGGTCACTCCCGCGCCCACCAGGTGCCGCAGCGTCAGCACCTCGTGCAGCGCCAGGACCGCCATGGCCACTCCCAGCACGGGCATGAGGTAGGAGTAGGCGGCGACGCGGGTGGGGCCGATCCGTCCGATCCCTTCATACCAGAAGAGGTACCCCAGCGTCCCCGCGCCGAAGGCGGCGTAGGCCAGCTGTGCCCACGCCACCGGGGAGACGCGCCACGACTGCCGCAGGACCTCAGGCAGACCCACCAGGATGAGCAGGAGGGTGCCGAAGACCATGCCGATGGCCATGACGGTGATGGTGGCGTAGCGGCGCAGCAGCGGCAGCACCATCACCGGCGTGACCGCATAGGACGCCGCCGCCAGCAGGGTGAGCAGGTCGCCCCGCAGGTGCCCGGCGCTCAGCGAGCCCCCCGCCTGCACCAGGAGGAAGACCCCCGCGAAGGCCAGCCCGATACCGGTGCCCTGGCGCCACCCGATGGGTTCGGCCCGGGTCAGCCACACCAGGAGCGCCGTGATGACCGGCGAGACGGCGATGATCAGCACGGAGTTGCTGGCGGTGGTGTGGCGCAGACCGGTGCTGAAGAAGATCTGGTAAAGGCCGACGTGGAAGACGCCGACGAGCGCGGCGTAGAGCAGGTCCCGCCAGGGGATCAGCAGGGGCCGCCGCAGCAGCGCCAGCAGCAACACCATCCCCGCTGAAGCTGCGGCAAAGCGCGCGGCGGCAAAGGCCAGGGGGGTGAACTCGTCGTACGCCGCCTTGATCACGGTGAAGGAGGAGGCCCACAGCACCACCGTGACCAGCACCAGCACGTCTCCCAGGCCGAAGACCCTGCGCACGCCTTTTCCCCCAAGCCGCGGCAGCGGCTCCGCAAACGGTCCCAGTATAGCAGGAGGATCCGGGGTGTCAGGCCTCCGCCTTCGGCGGGGACGCCCTGCGAGGCAGCGCGGCGCGCAGTTCGGCGGCGAGGTAGAGGAGGCGGTCGCGCAGCGGCGACCCGGAGTCGTAGAGGTCTGCGGCCAGGGCCAGGTACTCCACCAGGTCCGCCAGGACGGCCGCCGGGTCCACCGCCGCCCCGCCCGCCCGGGTGTCCAGGCGCCCCGCGGTGGAGAGCACCCCCAGCAGCCGAGGCACCGCGGTCACCGCCCCGTCCACGATCCGGCCGCGCAGCACGCGCACCTCGTCCTCGATCTCGTCGTCCGCCCTGCGCAGGGCGGCCAGGCGGGCGACGGCGGAGACCGCGCCCGTCTGCAGGAGTTCGTCGTAGAGCTCCCGGCAGCGCGGTGCGGTGAGACGTCCACGGCGCACCAGAGGAGAGCTCTCCGCATCCAGGGGCTCGCCGGCCGCCCACCGCTGCAGCATGTCGTTGAAGACCTCCACCCGTTCGCGTACCCAGTTCAACGCATCGAGGGCCTCGTCCGTCCGTGCGCCGGCTTCCGCCGTCTCCCGGGGCGCGGGGGGCCGGGGAGGTGAAGTCCCCGGGCCGGGGAGGTCCTCCTCGGGAAAGACCTCCACCACCTCCGCGCCGGTGAGTGGGGCGAGGCGGGTGGCCTCCTGGACGAATGCCTGGACCTCGCGGTACAGCGTGGCTGCCGGCCCGGTGCGCCCCTGCTGATCCAGGCGGCGAAGCAGGGCCGCGGCGTTGTAGCGCGCCACGTAAAGGCAGCCTTCCCGCACCCGGTTGAGCGCGGCGTATACCTGAGGATCCTTGGCCGCGCGGGCGATGCGTTCCAGGTCCTCCAGCTCGGCCAGCAGCCCGGACGGCCCTCGCTGCAGCATCTCCTTCAGAGCGCCACCGGCGTCCACCCCGCCATCCGCAGAAGCCAGGATGGGGACAAGCCCCGGAAGCGAGCGGTCCAGCTCTGACGCGGTGAGCAGGTAGGAGTAGACGTCCACCAGGCGCTCCAGGCGGGCGAGGCGGGCCAGGGCCTCCTGAACGCTCCTCTCGTTCACGACTGGCCCCCCGGCCCGGCGGACCGCAGACGGTTCAGCAGCATCTGGGCCTCCCGCGCCGCCTCCGTTCCCGGTGCCAGCTCCAGCACCCGCTCCAGGGCCCGACGGGCCTCGGCGAAGCGCCCTCCCCTGAAGGCTGCACGGCCGATCCAGAGGTAGGCGCGCGGCGTGGGCATCACGGCGGCGGCCTGCTTGAACTGTCCCATCGCGGGTCCGTACCACCCTCCGCTGTAGAGCTCCAGCCCCCGGGCCATCAAGGCCTCATAGTGCGCCTGGCGGCTTGTTGTCCGCGGCCCGGTGGGGGCCGCCACAGGCGTGGTTACGGGCGTGGGGCGAGGCGATGCGCGAACCCGAGGGGGTGCCGCCTGTGCCGTCGGGGCAGGCAGGCTGACCGTGACCGCCTGGGTGGGCCCGTCCCCCAGCCGGAGGGTCCCGCGCCAGATCCGCGGCCCGCGGCGCACCGTCACCGCCAGGACAGTCCCCGGGGGCGCGAACAGGCGCAGAGGGGTCGTCCCCTTGAGCGTCGTCCCCACGTAGACCTGCGCCCCGCCGGGCTGCGAGCGCAACAGCAGCGCCACCGTGGGACGCGCAGGCGGGGGAGTCTGTGCCGGCCCCGCGCTCGGGCGCGCAGGGGCTGGATGGGGCGCGACGGCAGGCGCAGGGAGAGGCGGTGCTGCGGGGGAGGCGGCTGCCGGAGCGGCGGAGGGTACGGGTACCCGAGGCGCGCCGGGGGAGGCGGAGGGCGGCGCCGGCTCCCCACCGGGGTGCGGCGAGACGGCCACTGCCGGCGAAGAGGACGGCATCGGCCCGCCCATCTGCCGGGGTATGCGGTGCGGCCCGGTCACCACACTGGCGGCGAATCCGACTACGGCGACGGCCGCCAGGGCTGCCACCAGCTGAGGGCGCAGGCGACGTACAACCCCGGAGGGGCGGCGCGGGGATAGGGACGGAGGCGCCGCGCCTCCGGCGACCGACGGCTCCGCGGCGTGGACGGGGGGCTCCTCGCGGACTGTCGTCTGAGGCTCAGCCGGCTGCGTTCCCGGCGGCGTCGCGCCTTCCTGTGCATCGGGGGGAGGCACACCCTCGACCGCCTGCGGCCGTCGCGCCGGCACGGCGGCGATGGCGGCCGTGGATCGCAGGAAGCGGACGATGTATTCCGTCTCCCTCCGCCCGGCGTCGCCCTCGCGGTGCAGGGCGAGGGCGGCCTCCGCCAGCGCGGTGGCCTGCGCCAGGAGCGCCGGAACCCCGGCGGCAACCTCCGCGGACGGACCGTCCCCCGCCACCCAGGCCTGCCGCAGCAGCAGGGCCTGATGCCGCAGGGCGGCAATCGCGGCCCGCCGCACCTGGTCGCGGCGTCGCCCCTCCGGCCCGCCGGCGCCGCGCTCTTCCTCCGCGATGTCGGCGAAGGCGGCCGTGCTCGTCTGGGAGAAGCTCAACGCCTCTTCCGGCGAGGCCGTGTCGGCGGAGGCCAGGGCACGGGCCTGCCGGTAGAGGTCGGCGAGTGGAGCGTCCGGACGTGCTGAGATGTCCATGCCGCGTATCGTGTCGACGCCGAGGCCGGGGTGCGGGTCCAACCGGGACTTATACCCAGGGGGTGAGTGCCCTAGGCGCGCCAGGGTGGGTGCGGCGAGGTCAGGGAACCTGCGCGAGAGGCGTGCCGCCCCGGGGGCGCATGTGTTCGGGCATCTGCACCGCCACCACCTCGCCGCGAGCGGTTACCTCTCCACTGGCTGAGACGCTAGCCGATACAACCACCTTCCGCCCCTCCATTGCCTTCACCCTCGCCCGCACCTCCAGCGGCACGCCCAGCGGGGTGGGGCGGATGTAGTCGACGTGCAGGGACGCAGTGACAAAGCGCAGCTCCGGCGCGCTGCCCATCTCCCGTCCCGCGGCACGGTGGGCCGCGGCGGCGGCAGTACCCGTCGCGTGGCAGTCGATGAGGGAGGCGATCAGCCCCCCGTAAACGTAGCCGGGGATGGCGATGTGGTAAGGCTTGGGGTGGAAGACCGCCACCGTCTCCTCCCCCTCCCAGTAGCTCTTCAACTGGTGCCCGTGCGGGTTGAGCCGACCGCATCCGTAGCAGTAGCTCAGATCGTCGGGATAGGAGTCCTGGAAGGCCCTCACCACGGCTATCCCCCCTTCCTCTGCGATCCCCTTCAGGCGTACCTCGTGTTGACGGTCGGACCACCTCAGGGTGCCTTAGAGAGACCGAGTAGGTCCTTCAGAGACTCGCGGGAGAGGAAGGCCATGTCCATGCGTTCCCGGCCGGTCTCCTCCAGCAGACGCAGCCGCGTCGCCTCATCGCGGGACCCCAGCAGCCGCCCGTGCAGGGCCGCAGCCCGCAGCCCCAGCGGAGCGTCGTGCAGCAGGACGACGTCCACGGGGAGTCGGATGGCCTCCTGAAGGCGGGCTGCAAGACGAAACTGCCAGGATAGCGGGTCGTCCACCACCCGGTGGTCCGGTGCGACGAAGACCGCCACGTCCACGTCCTCGAACGGCCGGCCATCGGCAAATGAGCCGAAGAGGTAGGCAAAGAGGATCGCCTCCTCCCCCGCCAGGGCCTCGGCCAGGCGCCGCACGCACCGCTCGTGGGCATCGGGCGGGAGGGTGCGCAGTCTACGCCTGGAGGGATCGGCGCTCATCCTCCCCCTGCAATCTCCCGCCGCACGTAGTCGCCGACCGCCTCCAGGAACTCCTCAACATCGCCCAGGCCCCGCGATATGAGACTGTGCAGCCGGCGGTCGTCGACTCGCCCGTACCCGTGGACGAGGAGGTTGCGCAGCCGCGCCAGCGCCGCCATGCGCTGTGCCAGGTCCGGCGAGATGACGCTGAGTTCTCCCAGCTCTGCAAAACAGCCAGGGTAGCTGTCGGGAGCACGTCCCAGGCGGGCGCACAGGTGGTTGCAGATGGCCGCCGCAGCCTCGACCGTGACGATCAGACAGTACCGCGCGGCTCGGACCTTGTCGCCGTCGGCGATGAACGCCTCCTGCGGGAGCACCGCATGAGCGCGGAGCCGCTCCAGCTCGGCACGAATGTCGGCAGCGCGGCTGCGGAGGAGGTCCTGGTTGATGGGGAAAGCGGTCACAGGAGGATTATAGCGCGGGTCAACCGACGCCCTGGAACAGGTGCGGACAGGCCCGACGCAACCGCTCCAGGGGAAACGGCCGGCCGTGGCCGGGATAGATCATGGTGGCGCCGGCGGCGATCACCCGCTCCCAGCTCCGCCGCAGGGTCTGAGGGTCGTCGGCCAGCACGGGCATGCCGGGCCGAGGGCGGAACGCCGAGCCGCCGATGGCCATGTCGCCGACAAAAGCCTCGCCCGAGTCGAGCACCACGCTGACGGAGCCGGGACTGTGCCCGGGGGTGAAGATTACCTGCCCGGACAAGCCGTACCGATTCAGGGAGGTCGGCAGGTCATCCAGAAGGATATCCGCCCGGACCGGCGGGAAGCGCAACCGGGCTGCGACGGCCCGCATGGCGGCGGCCAGCACCCGCCCCCACGAGGTGACGCCACCGGGGACGGCGACGAACCCGGACTCCATCCATGCCTGCTCCAGGCGGTGCGCGGCCACAGGTGCCCCCGTCAGCCGCCGCAGGTCGGCAGCGGAGCCGACGTGGTCGACGTGGCCGTGCGTGAGCAGGATCAAGCGGACGTCGCCTGCCCGGATGCCGGCACAGCGCAGCAGGCGGGGCAGCACCCGTCCGCCCCGGGGCCCCGGATCGATGATGACGGTCCCGGCGCCACGGACCAGGTAGCAGTTGGTGAGCCCCAGGACTATGCGGAAGATGGCCGGGGAAGCGGGACGGATCTCAGGGTCGAAAACCATGAGGACTACTTCGACGTCACTGCGGCCGGGAACTCCTCGGGCAAAGCCTCCGCTGGATGCAGGAACGGACTGCGTGATGGGGCAGGCAGCGGCGGGCGCGGGAATTATTGGTTCATCCGGCAAAACCGGGGAACGCGGCCATGATCTTCAGGAAGAAGTACTCGTCATCGGCGAGGCGGCGGTTCGCGGCCGACAGTTCCCGCAGCGTCACCCGATCTTCAGGGCGGACGTTCTCGTAGTTCCGCAAGGAGGAGCGGATGTCCTCGCGGCCGCGGCCCCGGCCCTCCCAGAGGACGCCCTTCCGGGTAGGATCCACGATGATAGTCGCGTAGCGGTAGAACCAGACGAAAGAGCGTCGAGGATCGGGAGATCTCGCACGCAGCGGCGGGTCACCTCATGGACGTGCGGACAGGGCTGACCACAGCCCTCGGCACAAGAAGGCCAAAGGTAGAAAATGCTCGACGCGGCCGAATCCTTTCGGGCGGAAGCGAAACCCCCGCTCGTCCGCTGCAAGCTTTGTCGCGCGGGCAATGCAGGGCACTAAACCTCTCATCGACCCCCGAGGGTTCAAACGTCCCCTCCCACTCCACGACACTGCCGTCGCCTTCAGAGCGGACCCGGATGGTTGCGCTGTAGTCCTTCACCGGCAGAGGCGACTCTTCAAAGCGGTAGGAATAGAAGCGCTCGCCTTGCTCAATCAAGCTCTCGACGATGACGCCCCCGTCCCTCAGGGTCAGCGTCCTCCGCGACCCGTCAGCCGAAACCTGAGTGGCGGTCACGGCAGGGTGCCATTGATGAATGGTTCCCCAGCCGCCAACTCGATTCCACATCTCATCCGGTGGTGCATCGAAACGCTTAGATCTACTGACTCTTGCCATCGCACACCTCCTTGTGAGTACGCTCAATTGTACGCTTCTTTCGCGTCCCGGCGCCCTGTCCGGCTAACGGTCGGGTTCAGGCGCGTTGCGGAGCGCAGCGGAGCAGCGTCTGCAACCCGTTGTTAGCCCGCCCGCTTCGCTTTGAAATGCTTCGGATCACCGCCATTCCGAAAGCATTGCTTCCAGATAACGCATCACCGGCCCCCGTTGAAGATATTGATGGGCGAATTGGTTCCTGTAGCTTCTCAAGCATCCGTAACAACTTGTGTTTTCGTCGCAGCCACAGTTGCCGCTGACTCTTTTCTGTGCAGCCTCCAAGCAAGCCTTAAGCACTTCTTCTCTCTCAAGCCGGGCAACAAGGCCGGCTCCTCCTGGCACACTGTCGTAGAGAATGAGCGGAGGTACCGGATACTGCTCACTATGGGCTACTGTCGCGTTTAGATCAGCGGAAGGCACCTCCAAGATCTCTGCAGCTCCCTCGACCATAGCGTAGGCAAGCGAGTATGCGAACCAAACAGCCTCCATATCCCCCTCTGGTCTGGGATAATGAAACTGGAGTTGCAGCACATCAGTCACAAACTCGTGCCCGAGAGAGACTTGTTCAAGTGTTCCACGGCAGTCCTGACCATAGGGGGTCTTATGAATCTTTTCACGTTTCCTGAATCCTGCACCGCATCCCCCACAGACATAGAATCCCTCTCCACGTCGGCCTTCGCACAACACGGCCATCAAGCCTGGGGATGCCTTCTTCATCGTGATCACCGGAGAACTCGGAGGCATAGCGATGGCGCCAGGGTCAGGGCTGAGTGAACCCGCAAAATACGGACGCGTTGTGAAGACCCTTGCGGCCCGAGATTTTGGCTCCTTTGGCTTATCACGGTCAGTCACGAATCCAAAACGGGGAATAACATACTCGGCCACCACCAACCGATCACCACACGGAGTGGCTGGTTCGGGTTGTCCTCGTTCCCACTGATAGAACACGTTATGCCGAGCACATCTCTTGTAAAGCTTCCGTGGCCACTCCTTCTCGGCCACTTTCTTGAGCCCATAAGAAGCCCATACCTTCTTATTCGCAACCAACTTGCTCGTGGGGGCGAACTCGGAAATTGCAATGCTGAGGTCTCTTTGGAGCAAGACTTCAAATGCTTCTTGGTTTTGTTGCGTTCTTTGGGTATCCAGTTCCACCACGTCCACTGGAAAGCCGTACTTTGGGACCACGGCCTTTCGGGAGAGAAATGATAGAACCTCTTCCTGAGCTATAGTGTTGGCTCGTGCACCTGCCCATCCAACAGTTTGATCGTCCCCCTTTTCAAAAGCTGCCTTACGGAGATTACGAACCGTTCGATAATCGCTTGAAACTTCGGCTTCGGCAAGAGAGAACCGGCTTTCCTCACCAGCGATCTTATCTATCCAGGTTCCATTGTTTAAGCCGACTTGAGCCATCATGTCGTCTGGAACAATGGCGCGCAGAGATTCTTCCAATTCGGCCTGGTGTTCGTGGAGAAAGGCTTTGAAATCGGCAACGCCAGACGGATGCTCCAGGTCTTTGAATAGCTTTTCCACGGTCTTGAATCTTTCTGCAAAGGTCCGGAAAAAGTGCGATAGTGCCGTTGCAATAATATGGCGGGTGATAATCTTCTCGTTTCGGGGGCTCAGGGCAGGAGGCCGAACCATGCCGCTGAGCATCCGCTGAGGTTCGAAGAAGTGGTAAAGGTCGTGGGGTCCACGGCGACAATACGTGATAGCAAATCCGGGGTATCCGCTTCGGCGCCCGGCCCGCCCCACTCGCTGAGCGTAATTGAACGCTTCTGGAGGGACGTTGCGCAGGAAGATGGTATCTAGGTCGCCCAGGTCCACGCCCAATTCAAAGGTCGTTGAGCAACTCAGGACATGGATTTTACCTTGCCTGAATTCCCGCTGAAATTCTCGGGCCTTTTCCTTGTCAAGCTGCGCAGTATGCTCTTCCACGCGTAAAGAGCTTGGCAAGTCCTCCTCGTAGAGAAGGCGGTAGTGGTTGGGTTCCAAACTTTGCCAGTGTACTTCCTTGAGCGTGCCAGGGCAGCGATGCCTTGGACAGACCCCGCGAACGGAGATTGCCTGGAGACGGCCGCAAGTGTCACACTGGAAGATTGTGTCATCATTCGTGATGAGACAGAGTCTCCACCAGTCAGGATTCAGCCTCCGAGCGTCGTCCACAGAGATGAGCAGACGGTCATGAGCCGCTGGGGCATTGTCATCAGATTGTCTGATGGTATCCCACACGACTCTCAAGATATCCACTGCCTGCTTAAGGGCCTCTTGCTCTGAGAGACCATCCCTCATGAGAAGTTTAGCCAGGAACTGGGCGCGCTTCCCCCCTTTGCCTGCCCATCTTCGTTCTCTGGCTTTCAGTTCCCCCTTCTCAACTGGTGAGACGCGTATCTGTGATGCTTGTAGCCCGAGGTCGTTCCAATTCAGAGAGATGCTGTTCTCGGTTCGAAGTTCGACAGCTCTGTCGGCTCTCATAGAGTCCAAGAGAATGGATACCAGGTCAAGTGCCTCTTGTTCGGCTAACAACCAAGGGGAATTTGTAAGAACTGCGGGGACCCTAATCCAGTCTGGCCACTTGACTAGCCATCGAACCAGACCAACACCCTCCAAGGAGATTCTTGGCTCATCGGTGAGGAACTCACGATAGAGTCTAAGCCAGGCCTCGCGACGTAGCTCCAGGTCACTCGTAGCAGGTGGGAATACCCGCCTCTCCCGGAAGACATCGCGCAGACCAGTCGCTAGATCCCGCAAAGACAAGCCTTCTTGAGTGTGAGGATGCAGCCGCTGGACTACCTTCAGGATCAGATTGCGGCTCAGAATGTCTTTATACGAGTCTTCGAGATACCACGCAAAGAATGCGGCTTCCTGTCGTCCGTCGACAAAGGCGAGCACCTTTTTTCGCTTCTCTGGAAGGGTTTGGCAGAGAGTCGTGGCTATCACAGCGTGGGGGCCGTCTGTGCCATGCACTACCTCCCGCACGGGGTCACGACCAGCAGCACTGTACCCGCAGGCACCGCATTTCGCCATTTGGTCTGCCCTATCTTCATCCGGTGGGGATTCTTCCTTGACTACCCGGATTAGGTTATCGTGTCCACACTGCGGTTTGTCTCGCAGCATTTCACCACACCGCACGCAAAGTTGAAATACCCGCTTGTTACTGGCCTCGCCACTCTCGTCCTCCTCATCTTCTTTGTCGTTCTCAACAGGCCGAAGGAAGGTGGCTCCAAAATTAAGATGACTCGGATCGCGAATCGCCTCCACTAATTTGCCACCCCTGAAATCTTTCTGACCCACAAAATAATGCTGACCGCATTCTCGACACAGTGCGACTTCAAAGGCTGTGTATTCCCCATTCCCCGCCTTGTGGTCGAGGAAGACCTTTTTCTGCGGCCAGTAAGAGACAAAGGCACCTTCAAGTGATCTGAGGAAGAAATGGTAACGTGCAGACAAAAGAGGTGCATCGGATGAGGGGTCCTTCGCCTCCAAAAGAAGTTCGACTAATTCGGACAGAGCAGATACCCGCTCCTTCTGTGGTAGGTCCTTAAAGACCTGATTGGCAATTTCCTGGACTTCGGCAGGGTTACCTGTGATGAGGCGGCGGAGGGCCGCTGCGCGGCTGTCGTGCTGAAGAAGCAAGCCTGCAGTCTTCGGCAGATCTTCATTGGCTGGAAGCGACACACCCAGTTTGGTGGCTAATTCATCAAGGCGGCTTTCGGCTTCGGTGCTTTTCCCCCGCAGAGCCTCCTTGAGAAGCCGATAATCATTTGCTTGAAGGTTGTGTGGCCCTGGTTCAGGGATCGGTTCAGTCGCCCCGAGAATCACATTTTCCTCACGAAACTCTTCACCGAATAGGTCAAAAGCAAACTTGGCTACTGCCGCTTTGTCTTCTTGTCCACCAACCAGCGTGGCGCTTGTGGCAATGCAACGGAACGGCTCCGAGCACCCACCTTCTCTCAGTCTTCGCTTGAGACGCCGCAGAAGCATCGCCATCTCAATGCCGCGAGAACCTCGATACTGATGGGCCTCGTCCAGCACGAGAAACGTCCACCACCGAGCGCGCCCGTTGTCAAAGAGCGGGCTGTCGTCGGGTCGGAGCAATAGATATTCAAGCATCGAGTAGTTGGTGAGGAGGATATGGGGCGGTGTCTTTCGCATCTCAGACCGAAGGACAAGTTCCCCATGTACCACATGCCCGTTTTTAACTATGGAGTGACCCTTTTGATCCCGCTCCGCGATGTGATCCCGTGCATGGTGTTGGGAGTCGTTTTCATCCTCCGGCGTCTCTCCGATGTATTGCCCGAAAGTGAACCGGAAAGGTGAATTCCCTTCTTCAAGCCGTTTGCAGATTTCACCAAGGCGTTCGCGTTGGTCATTTGCCAGGGCATTCATCGGGTAGAGGATGAGTGCACGCACGCCTGGGCATAATTTGCCCACTTGAAATTCCTGATAGAGGTGAATCAGGATGGGGTAGAGAAAAGCCTCGGTTTTCCCACTCCCTGTTCCTGTGGCGACGACCACGTTGTTCCCACCGAACACCCTTTGGATCGCCTCCTCCTGATGTTGGTAAAGCGGTCTGCCGTCCTGCACCGCTTTTAGGAATCCTTCATCAGGCTGGAATCCGAGAAGACTTTGGAACAAGGTGCGCGGCCTTTGGCCCCGTTCGAACACCGGTGTGGCTTCGAGAAACGGGCCCTTGCTCAGATGTCCTGAGTTCAGGGCATCTTCGAAAGACGCACGAAGATCCGGGTCCTTGAAATAAAAGGTGCTCTTCAGGTAACGCCGGTATCTTTCTTCAATCTCATGTGCCAAGTCTATTAAATTCATCGAATTACCCCTCTCGCTCCATCGTGGGCACTTTTGTCACTCTGACCCCTCCGAATCCCGCTTGCTTCAGCAGCGGCTTCAATTTCGAGTCGTAGCTCATTAGAGCACGTGCCAAAGCATGCGCCGCTGCCTTCGCTTGGCGCGCTGTAGTTGGACTGCTTCCTGTCACAATGATGAGCACTTCCATTTGCGATAATGCCTCGTGGGCTTGATCCAATTCGAGGAGTCGCCGCAAGAAGTATTTGGCCTTGAGTGGTGCCCCCCTGAAGTAGCGATCTATGGCCTGCCCGTTGATTTTGATCTCACCAGATCCATTTTGCAATACTGCTTTCGCTACAGCTGTTTTCTTTCTTCCAAACCCGACCCAGTATGGTGTCGGAGGCGAAACCACTTGTGACGTCTGGATCACAGCAACAACGCCCTCCATAAACCCGCCGTCACGTTTGATCCAGACCTTGAAGGGATGTTCTTGCGTTCGGTCCCCCACTTCTTTGAAATCGCCGTATTCACGAAATGGGACTGCAATTGTTTTCTCCGTTACCCTTACGTCATAAGATCTGGCTTTCGGTTGTTCGAATCCCACAAGGACTCTATCCACCCAGCGGCGTCTTGGGAGTCGTAACCATAGTGCCTTCTTTGACGTAGCGGCAAAGTCGTCACGCGCGAGCGCAAGAATTTTGTCCCTCCATTCGGAGGGTGGATAACCCTCTTGTCCCACTGCCCACCAAAGCCTTTCCACCAGGATAGTCACTTCTACCTGTGGCCCGCCCTTAGGACCCACAAGCCAGCGGGTCTCGTCATAGGTAGGATCGGGGGAAATGGTCAGGATCGTTTTGTCATCCCGGCGTTCAATCTGGATGTTCCTGAGACCGTCAGCCGGTTGCACGGCACAACCGGGCTCGTGGAGAAACACGACACGCACCAGCCCATGCCCATCTTCAGAGGGAAGGGGCGATGACTGAGGTATCCTGATCTCTCTCAGGGCGCATATGAATCTAAAGTCCAGGCTCTCGATGAGGTCATCATTGGCATCGTAAAACCTGAGGAAGTACCATCCGCCCTTTCTGGCTGCCAGCTCAGAGGGCAAGTCCTGTTCCATTCGACCCGGGTCGGGACTAAATGCCGTTCGCCACTTCCCCTGACTACTGCCCTCTTCACCGACAACAATCGCCCTAACATTCTTCCAGGCCTGCACACCCAAGGCGAGAATCCGGGGAGGCATTTCACCAAAGAGAGGTCCTACGTATTCACTCGCATCGTTCAGTCGAGTCCCTATCAATTCGAATCGTGACGCCTTCGGCTCAATTACAACCGACTCGTCCGCCGGAGTGCGAAAAGCAATCTTTTCGTCACCGTCCTTCTCAAGAACAAAGAAGTGAGCTTGATAGCCGGCGAGGGAAACAGGCTCTGGCGCTACAGGTGGAGGCCCCGACAATGTATTGTCACGCTCCCAATTGTCTGGAACCATCACAAGATAGGGCCCAGAGGAAGGGGATTTGACAAGGCGTCCCTGGTTCTGGTCTTGGCCGCTCAGTTTGAACAGAAGGTAACTCTCTTCGCCGAGCACGACCTTGATCTTTCTGGCAACTTCATCTTCGTTCCACTGGACTACCACTTGGCCGCAAGCCTCCTGGAGGCGCCAGCAGCCTTCCCTTGATTCGTCTTGTGTCAGGGACAGTCCATTCTGAAACACCGCCAAATCGGGGCTTTCAAAAAGTTCTTCTGGTACCTCTACCGCCGGTATCCACTGCCGTTCTCTTTTCCAGCAAATGATTTCGGGCTTCGGACCGCGAGTCTTGGCTTCTTGTGTTGGCCCTTCTTCATGGCCTTGGGCAGGACTCCGAGGTCTGCCTCCTCTCTCTTTAGGTTTTCGTCGCCCTCCTTCCGTCTTTAGTGGTACTTCCTCTGCGCATGTCGGTTGTACTTTCTGCGCTACCTGTGGTCGAGCTTCTTCTGCTACTGTCGGCTCTGTTTCCTCCGGTGCTGTGGGTTGGGCTTCTTCTACTACCGTTGGCTGTGTTTCCTCCGCCACTGTCGGTTGCAATTCCTCTGCTGCTATAGGCTGGGCTTCCTCTACTGCCGCGGGTTGCGTTTCCGCCACTGCTGTTGGCTGTGCTTCCTGCACGACGATTGGTTGCGTTTCCGGTGCTGCCCCCGCTTGGGCTTCCTCTACCGGTGTCGGTTGCGTTTCCTCCGCTGCTGTTGGTTCTGCTTCCTCCACTACCATCGGTTGTGGTTCCTCTGCCGCAGTGGGTTGCGCTTCCTCTACTATCGTCGATTGCGTTTCCTCCACCGCTGTTGGCTGTGCTCCCTCCGCCACCGCCGGTTGTGTTTGCTGCCGTCTCTTGCGGTTATAGATCACGACACAGGCAACAACCACGATCACAATCACAACCGATAAGAGAGGAATCAATAACGTATTTATCAATTCCATCTCAATCCTCGTGGCTGCTTCGTCAACCCACTCGCTTCCTCCTATCGTAATGAGCGGGCTAACGTGCCAAATGAGCCGCGCACCGCGGCCGACATGAGCACAGACAACGTCAGGCGCGTCGGCTCCATTTGGAAGTTAGCCGGCTCCGACGGCCTTGGCCCATTCGGCGACATCACCTTTGAACGGCTTGCTTCTGTACTCGTTGCCCAGTGCATCCCTGAATGTCGCACGTAGCACCACGTCTCGAGTAAAACCCTCCTGCTGCAATCCGCGCACGACATCTGCCAGCGGGAACAGCAGTTCGCAGTTCTTGCCTTCGACCAGTTCGTGGGGAAATCTTGCCGATCCCGTCGGTTGGGGGATCACGAACGTCTTCCGATTCGGCAACAGAATGGCGCAGCCCGTCAACGTGACCGGCCGGCCGCGAGAGATCGCGGCCTCCAAGATGAACACCGGCTCCGGTTCCGGTCGAAGAGCAGCGATCCCCTGCTTCAAAAAGACTTTCACGGTACGAGCACGGTCGCGCCTGGCGGAGATTAGGTTGTAAGTCGACAGGACGGCACCGTAGATGGCCGCCACAGCCATTGCAACGGTCGACCAGTCTCGAAGATCCATCGTTGGTTCGTCCTGTCCGGCTAACTTGTGCTTAGGCTGACCCGCCTAACACCCCGTCTATGTCAGGCTAACACGGCGTGGACCGCACGTTCCCTCACCCGCAACTACCCGACCAGTCCCGGCCTCCCTTATCCCGACGCGGTCCCCTTGCCGGACATTATACTGCACCGCCGATCAGCCTAATATCCCACCTCGCGGATCACCCCTTCCCCTTACCTTCCCTGTCGCAGCAATCCGTTCATCGGGCTCCGCACCTCCCTGCCGCCTCGGTTCGATACAT
>FWPU01005713.1_pt1 | contig 26296 bp, 19 predicted proteins | sample 2228361 | NCBI WGS metagenome assembly FWPU01 (sample SAMEA103939777, study PRJEB20133) | metagenome
TTCCCGCACCAGGCCCCGGCCGGCTTCCCGGGCCAGTCACCGGCCGGCTTCCCGCACCAGGTCCCGGCCGGCTTCCCGCACCAGGTGCCGGCCGGCGCCACTCTGCCCACTATCGACGGGCTTTTGCCCGAGCCGCCGAAACCCGCCAGGCCCGGCGACCCCTCGCCGGCATCGCTGCCGGACTATAGCCGCGTGTCCGAAGCCGAGAACCCCCTGGTCGATATTGCCCGCCGCATGCGGGAGGCGGAACGCTTGCTGGCCCAGGCCCACTCGGGCGAGAAGACCCAGGCCATCCAGGAGAGCGTCGTGCGGGAGCTGGACGAGTTGCTCAAGCGGGCGTTGGCCCGGTGCGGAGCGGGGCAGGCCTGCCAGGCGCAATCTGCATCCTCTCAGGTGGCCGAGCGCAAGGGAGATAACCCCTCGCCGCAGAATCCGCCGCAGCGGATGGGCGAATTGCCCAAAGAGCGGTCGGAAAAACGGCTCGGTGCCACGGCCCGGACGAGCGAGCGGCCCACCTTTGGGCGCAAAGGCCCAGTCAGCGGCGTCCAGCGCAAGAGCCTGGTCCATGGGGCGTGGGGATCGCTTCCCGAGCGGGATCGCCAGCAGATGATGCAGCTCTTGCCGCCCGAACAGTTCTTGCCGAAGTACGAATCGATGATCGAGGAATACTATCGCCGTCTGGGTGAAGAAAACGGCCATGCACGACCGTAAGGCCATCGGCGTCGGAGCCCTGCTTTTGGCCTGGGGGCTGGCCGGCGCGGCCGGCCGGTCTGTCGCGGCGGAGCCGCCGGTGGAGCCTAAAGCGGATCTGGAACGGGCGGTGGCCCAGCTTGTCACTGCCGAGACCGACCAGGCGGTGGCCCGGGGATTGCGATGGCTGGCGTCGCGCCAGCACGAGGACGGCTCGTTCGGCACCTCGGGCTATTATCGGGGGAACGTGGCCGTGGTCTCGCTGGCCGGCATGGCCATGATGGCCAGCGGCAGCCTGCCAGACCGCGGGCCTTATGGCCGGCAGGTGGCCCGGTGCCTGGATTATGTGCTGGCCCACGCCCAGCAAAGCGGGTACATCATCAACGAAAGCTTCCCTAGCCACGGGCCGATGTACGGCCACGGCTTTGCCACCATGTTCCTGGCCGAGTGTTATGGCAGTTCCCGCCGCCCCGATCTCCGCGAGAAACTGGCCAAGGCTGTGGAGCTGATCGTCAATACCCAGAACGACGCGGGTGGGTGGCGCTATGAACCCAGGAAGATGCCGGCCGACATCTCGGTGACCATCGCCCAGGTGATGGCCTTGCGGGCTGCGCGGAATGCGGGGATCCATGTTCCTCGTGAGACGATCGAGCAAGCGGTGAGCTACATCCGCCAGAGCCAGAATCCCGACGGGGGTTTTTGCTACATGCTCGACGGTCCGCGGGAAAGCCAGTTCCCCCGTTCGGCCGCCGCCCTGGTGGGGCTGTATAGTGCGGGGATCTACCAGGGTCCGGAAGTCGATAAGGCCCTGAAATACGTGTTCCAGTTCCTGCCCCGCAAGGGGGTGGTCCGGCGGGATCGGAGCTACTACCTTTACGGCCATTACTATGCGGCCCTGGCCATGTGGCAGGCGGGGGGCGAGTACTTCCTCCGGTGGTATCCGGCGATCCGCGATGAGCTTTTGGCATTGGCCCGGCCCGACGGCTTCTGGGCCGACTCGACCATCTCGCCGGAGTTCGACACGGCGATGGCGTGCCTCATTCTCCAAGTGCCCAACAATCTATTGCCGATCTTCCAGCGATGAACAAGCCCGCCTTGCCCCCCGACGCCCCGCTTGCCGAAATTGCTGCGCGCCTGGAGTGGGCGCTGCGGGCGGGGCGCGAGGCCGGGGCGATTACCCTGGAGTACTTCCGCCGCGATGACCTGGAAGTCGAGCGCAAAGGCGACGACTCGCCGGTGACCCTGGCCGATCGCCGGGCCGAAGAACACCTGCGCCGCCGCATCGCCGAGGCCTTTCCGGCCGATGGCATCCTGGGCGAGGAGTTCCCGGAGCAGCCGGGACAGAGCGGCTTCCGCTGGATCCTGGATCCGATCGACGGCACCAAGTCGTTCATCCACGGGGTGCCGCTGTTTGGCACGCTGATTGGGGTGGAACATGGCGGGCGGTGCGTGGTGGGCGTGATCCTGTTGCCAGCCCTGGACGAATACGTGTATGCCAGCGCGGGCCAGGGGGCCTGGCATGTCCGGGGCGGGGGGGTGGCCCGGCCTGCCCGGGTCTCGAAGTGCGCCCGGCTGGCCGAAGGCCTGTTCGTCACCAGCGAGGTGGCCAACTTCGAGAAGATCCATCGCCGCGACGCCTACGACCGGCTGCAAGCGGCGTGCCGGCTGGCACGCACCTGGGGCGATTGCTTCGGTTATGTGCTGGTGGCCACGGGCCGGGCCGAAGTGATGGTCGATCCGATCCTGAACCTCTGGGACGCCGCGGCGCTGCAACCGATCCTCGAAGAGGCCGGGGGGACGTTCACCGACTGGGAGGGCCGGCCGACCATTCATGCCGGCCAGGCGATCGCCACCAATGGCCGCGTGCTTCCCGAGGTGCTGGCCTTGGTGGCAGGGACCGGTTATCCTCGAAATGCATGTCCTTGACGTTTCTGGGACCCCCTCTGATGCAACGGGCGTGAAGGCAATGGCGTGGCCGGAAGGCGGCAGGCTCCCGGTCTATCCGGCCGGTTGGTTTCTGGCCGCATGGGCCCTGGCGACCCTGGCTGGGTGCGCAGGCCCATCGCACTCCACAGGCCGGCTGGAGAAGGTGTGGGCCCGGCGGGGATTTTCCGACGGGCGGTTTCAGAAGCCGCGGGCCATGGCCATCGACGCCCTGGACCGCATCTACATCGTCGATATGACCGCCCGCATCCAGGTCTTCGACCCCCAGGGGAACTTCCTTCGCGCGTGGCGCACGCCGGCCTGGGAGGCGGGCAAGCCAACGGGGCTGTCGGTGACCCCCAGCGGCGAACTGCTCGTGGCCGATACCCATTATTACCGTGTCCTTGTCTATTCGCCCGACGGCAAGCTGCTGCGCATCCTCGGGGGCACGCCCGGGCCGGAGCCGGGCCAGTTCGGCCTGGTGACCGACGCCGTCCAGGACTCGCAGGGCTATTACTACGTCGGCGAGTACGGAGAGTACGACCGGATTCAAAAGCTGGCACCCGACGGCCAGTTCGTGCTCCAGTGGGGTGGCCACGGTTCGGCCCCCGGGCAGTTCATCCGGCCGCAAAGCCTGGCCCTGGACGAGCAGGAGAACCTGTGGGTGGCCGATGCCTGCAATCATCGGATCCAGGTGTTCGATCGGCAGGGCCGGCTGCTGCGGTATTGGGGGGAGGAAGGCTCCGGTGTCGGCGAGCTTTATTACCCCTATGATCTGGCCTTGGGCCCCGACGACACGGTTTACGTCGTGGAATGGGGCAACGACCGGGTGCAGAAGTTCACGCGTGATGGCCGGTCCCTGGGCTTGTGGGGGGCCCGCGGGCGGGCCGAGGGGCAACTGGCCAACCCTTGGGCCCTGGTCCGCGACAGCCGAGGCCGGCTGCACGTGCTCGATACGGAAAACCACCGGGTGCAGACCATCCGCATGTAGGCTGTCTTGATCGGCGGGTCTCATGCTTTCCGAATACCATATGGCGATCGAGTATCCGGGGCTGGCCCTTGGGCTGGCTTTGGTGCTCGTGCCGCTTGTGTGGTGGGTGGGGTATCGGAGCCTGGCCGCCCTGGGCCGGGGGCGCCGCGCGGTGGTCCTGCTGTTGCGTACGGCCGTGGTGTTGCTGTTGATCCTGGCTTTGGCCGAAATGCGGGCGGTGCGCACCAGCGACCGGCTTACGGTGTTCTATCTTCTGGACCTTTCGCAGAGCATCCCTGCGGAAACGCGGGCGCAGATGGTCGAATATGTCAACCAGGCGGTGGAACGGCACCGCCGGCCGCGGGACCGCGCCGGGGTGATCGTCTTCGGCCGCGAGGCCACGATCGAATTGCCCCCCTTCGACGAAAGCATTCCGCTGGCCATGGCGCCCGGCAGTCCGGTGGACCCGGAATACACGAACCTGGCCGCCGCGTTGCGTTTGGCGCAGGCCACGTTTCCCGAGGATGCGGCGCGGCGGGTGGTAATCCTCAGCGACGGGAACGAGAACCTGGGCGATGCCCTGGAGGAGGCGCGGGCTTTGGCCGCGGCCGGTACGGGCATCGATGTCCTGCCCATCCGCTACCAGCGGCGCGGCGAGGTGATGGTCGAGCGGGTGATCGTTCCGGCCGAGGCCCGCCGCGGCCAGCCCCTGGACTTCAAGGTCGTGCTCTCCAACACCCGCACGCCCGGAGCCGGCGGTTCCGGCGAAGTCACCGGCCGGCTGACCCTCAAGCAGAGTGCCGGCGGCCGCGAGGTCCTGCTGAGCGAACAGCGTGTCACGCTGCCGCCGGGCAAGAAGGTGTTCTCCCTGCAGCACCAGATCGACGCGGCGGGATTTTTCACCTACGAGGCCACCTTTACGCCGGACGAAAAAGCCGACGATGCCATGGCCCAGAACAACCGGGCCACGGCTTTCACCCACGTGCAGGGCAAGGGGCAGGTTTTGCTGATCGAGAACGCCGAGGCGGACAAGGCGGGCCAGTATGGCCATCTGGCACAGGCCCTGGCGAAACATAATATCGAAGTGACCGTCCAGCGGACCAATCAGCTTTTTTCCACCCTGGCCGAATTGCAGCCGTTCGATGCCGTGGTGCTGGCCAATGTCCCTCGCGAACAGTTCACCGATGCGCAGGTGCAGATGCTGGTGCGGAACACGCAGCAGCTCGGGGCGGGGCTGGTGATGCTCGGGGGGCCGGACAGCTTCGGGGCTGGCGGCTGGGCCAACACCGAGCTGGAAAAAGCCATGCCCGTCGATTTCACGATCAAAAGCGCCAAAGTGGTCCCCCGGGGGGCGCTGGCGATCGTGTTCCACGCCTCGGAGATGGCCCAAGGGAATTACTGGCAGAAGGTGATCGCCGCCGAGGCCCTCAAGGCCCTCGGCTGGCATGATTACTGCGGCGTGATCCATTACGGGGGCATGGGCGGCACCTCGTGGTTGTGGCGGCCCGGCATGGCCGTGGTCGGCCCCCGCCGCAACCAGATGCTCGCCTTGCTGGAACGCATGACCCCCGGCGATATGCCCGACTTCGACCCCGGGCTGATCCTGGCCCGCAATGGCCTGGTGGGGTGCAAGGATGCCGGGGTGCGCCACCTGATCGTGATCAGCGATGGCGACCCGTCGCCCCCCAGCCGCCCCGTCCTGCGATCGCTGGTCGACGCGGGTATTACGGTTTCGTCGGTGGCGGTGGCGGCCCATGGCCCGGCCGAAAGCCGCGTGATGGAGAACCTGGCCTCCAGCACCGGCGGCAAGTACTACGCGGTCAACAACCCCCAGCTCCTGCCGCGGATCTTCCAGCGGGAGGCGCGCCGCGTCGCCCAGCCTTTGATCTACGAAAACGTGGCCGGCTTCCGCCCGCAAATCCGCTACCCGCACGAGATGCTTAGCGGCATCGAGCCTCCCTTGCAGCCCATCACCGGCTTCGTGCTCACCTCGCGCAAGGAACACCCGCTGGTCGAGGTCTCGCTGGTCTCGCCGCAGCCGGCCGCCGAGGAGAACAATACCATCCTGGCCAGTTGGACCTATGGCCTGGGCCGGACCGTGGCCCTTACCACCGATGCCAGCACCCGCTGGAGCCACGCCTGGATCGGCTGGGAGGGATACACCAAACTGATGGGCCAGGTGGTGCGCTGGGCCATGCGTCCCTCCGGCGACCAGGGCAAGTTCACCGTGGCCACCGAGTACAAGGACGGGCAGGTGCATCTGGTGATCACGGCCTTGGACCCCAACGACGAGTTCCTTAACTTCCTCCGTTTTTCCGGGACCGCGGTGGGGCCCGATTTGCAGCCGATCGACCTCGAGATCGAGCAGACCGCGCCGGGGCGGTACACGGCGAGCTTTCCCGCCGAGCGGGCGGGAAGCTACTTGATCCTGGCCAGCCCAGGCGCGGGCCAGACGCCGTTGCGTGCCGGCATTACGGTCCCCTATTCGGAAGAATTCCGGGCCCTGGAAACGAACATGGCGCTATTGGAGCAATTGGCCGGCCTGGTCCCCACCGGCGGCCAGGCCGGAATGCTCATCGACCATCCGGACGGATTCGCCCGCATGGATGCCTTGCTGGAAGCCGACACGTTCCGCCACGACTTGGCGCCGGCCTCCAGCAGCCGCGAGGCCTGGCCGCTTCTGGTATTGGTGGCGGCCTGCGTGTTTTTCAGCGATGTGCTGGTGCGGCGCGTGCAGTTGGGTTTCGGTTGGGCCCAGCGGGCCTGGGCCCGTCTCAGGGGGCGCCAGGCGCCGGTGCCGGCCGAGCAGACCCTCCAGCGCCTGCGGAGCCGCAAGGCCGAAGTGGCTTCGGAGATCGAACGGCAACGGGCCGCCGCCCGCTTCGAGCCGGCCCCCGGGGCCGGGGCCGATCTGTCGGCTCTGACCGAACCGGCGGCCCGGCCGAGCGTCCCGCCGCCCGCCGCTCGCCCCACGCTGTCCGGCCAAACCGAGGACGAAAGCTACACCGCCCGCTTGCTCAAGGCCAAACAGAAGGCATGGGAGAAATCATGAGCACCGCTGAAGTGCTGGAACAACAGGCCGCCCAGTTCGCCGAACGCTATGCCGCCGTGCGCGACGAAATCCGCCGCGTCATCGTGGGACATGAGGAAGTCATCCACGGCGTGCTGACCTGCCTGTTCGTGGGCGGACATTGCCTGCTGGAGGGCGTTCCCGGACTGGGCAAAACGCTCCTGGTGCGCACGCTGGCCCAAGTGTTGGACCTCGACTTCTCCCGCATCCAATTCACTCCAGACCTGATGCCCGCCGACATCCTGGGCACCAATATGGTGATGGAGACTCCCGACGGCCGGCGGTTCTTCCAGTTCCAAAAGGGCCCCATTTTCACCCAGATCTGCCTGGCCGATGAAATCAACCGGGCCACGCCCAAGACGCAATCGGCCATGCTGGAAACGATGCAGGAAGGGACGGTTACCGCCGCTGGCGCCCGCTTCGAACTCAAGAAGCCCTTCTTGGTGCTGGCCACGCAGAACCCCATCGAACAGGAAGGGACGTATCCGCTGCCCGAAGCCCAACTGGATCGCTTCTTCTTCAAATTGCTGGTGGGCTACTCGAACCGGCAGGAGCTGGCGACCATCCTCGAGCGAACCACCGAAGCGGTCACCATCCAGCCCGCCAAAATCATGAACGGCGACGAGGTGCTGCGGTGGCAACGGTTGGTCCGGGAGGTGATCCTGGCCGACCATGTGCGCGATTACCTCATCCGGCTGGTGCTGGCCACCCACCCGCAAGGCCCCTTCGCGCCACCGCTCACCAACCAGTACATCCGTTGGGGAGCGAGTCCGCGCGCGGCCCAGACCCTGGCCCTGGCCGGCAAGGTGCGTGCCCTGTTGGACGGCCGGTATAATGTCAGCTTCGAGGATATCCGCCGGGTGTACTTGCCGGCGTTGCGCCACCGCGTGATCCTCAATTTCGAGGCCCAGGCCGAAGGCATCGACCCGGACCACATCCTGCTGGAACTGTTGGAAAAGGTTCCAGAAAAGGATTCGGCCTGACGGCTCCGCCGGTACGGTTTGCGCGCCGGTGCGGCCAGCCGGCCCGGCCCCTGCCGTAATGCCAGGCCCGATCGCCCCAGCCCAAAAAGAAAACATGCGCCTGGGCGGGACGGTGGTGGCGCTTCAGGTGGTGTGTCCTTCGAGGAGTCGGTTCATGCTGGGAGTAGAACTCGGAGCCGCCGAGTATATCGAGCGTTTGAAAGCGGAATTGGGCAAAGTCGATTTCCGCGAGGTCGAGGCGCTTTCGGCGCTTTTGTACCGGGCGTGGGTGGAGGGGCGGTTCGTGTTTCTGGTGGGCAACGGCGGCTCGGCCTGCACCTGTTCCCACCTGGCCGAGGACCTCGGCAAGAACTGCGTACGGCCCGAAGATGTGGCCTCCGGCGGCCGGCGCCTGAAAATCCTCAGCCTGACCGACAATGTGGGCTGGATCACCGCCCTGGCCAACGACTACGCCTACGACCAGGTGTTCGTGCAGCAACTGATGCACTACGCCCAGCCGGGTGACGTGCTGGTGGCCATCAGCGGTTCAGGGAACAGCCCCAACGTGCTGGCCGCCGTCCAATGGGCCAACGAGCATGGCCTGGTGACGTTCAGCCTTACGGGCTACGACGGCGGCAAACTCCGGCGCCTGGCCCAGTCCGGCATCCATGTGCCGCTGGCCGATATGGGGATGGTGGAAAGCATCCACGCCTGCCTGGGCCATTGGATCGTGGATGACCTTTTGGCCCGCATCACCTGCTCGGGCCGGTATCGAACAGGCGCCGAACAACCGCAACCGTAACGACGAGGATTGGCATGGAACTGTGTGGACGGCGTGCCGATACGGGCCAGGCAGTCCGCGTCCAGATCGACGGGGGGCGCATCAACCGCGTCGAGCCGGCCGGGCCAGCCGCCGCGGCCGACTGGCCCTGGATCGCCCCCGGCCTGATCGATATTCAGGTCAACGGGTACGGCGGCCAGGAGTTTGCCTCGGCCGCGTTGACGGTGCCGCGGGCGGGGGAGGTGGTCCGCACGTTTGCCCGCTTCGGTCTGGCACGCCTGTGCCCCACGCTGACGACCGAATCGTTCGAGGTGTTGCACCACGCGTGTACCACCCTGGCCGCCCTGTGCGATTCCGATGCGGAGCTGGCCCGCCGCATTGCCGGATTGCATCTCGAAGGGCCGTACATCACCCCCCAGGACGGCGCCCGCGGCGCGCATCCCCGCGCCCATTGCCGGCCGCCCGACTGGAACGAGTTCCAGCGCCTTCAGGATGCCGCCGGCGGCCGGATCCGCATCGTGACCCTCTCCCCAGAGTACGACCAGTCGCTGGACTTCATCCGCCGGGCCGCACAAAGCGGGGTCACGGTGGCCATTGGGCACATGTCGGCCACGCCCGAACAAGTGCGGGCCGCCATCGATGCCGGCGCCCGGCTCAGCACCCACCTGGGCAACGGCTCGCATCCGCAATTGCACCGCTTCCGCAATTACCTGTGGGTGCAACTGGCCGAGGATCGCCTGGTGGCCAGCCTGATCGTGGACGGCCATCACCTGCCGCCCGACGTGGTCCGCGTGTTTGTGCGGTCCAAGACGCCCGAGCGCTGCATCCTGGTGAGCGACCTGTCGGGCCAGGCCGGCCAGCCGCCAGGCCGCTATCCCAGCCGCTTTTGCGATGTGGAGATCCTCGCCGATGGCAGCCTGATGGTCGCTGGCCAGCGGGAGCTGATGGCCGGCGCCTCGTTGCCCCTGCACCACGGCGTGGGCAATGTGATGGCCTTTGCCGATGTCGATCTGGCGACCGCCCTCCGCATGGCCACCGATCACCCCGCTGCCTTGCTAGGGATCGAGCCGGGCGGCATTGCGCCGGGCAAGCCGGCCGACCTCGTGCAGTTCCACCTGGTTCGGCCCTCGTCGGGAGGCGTGCCCCGGATGGAAATCGTAAGGACCCTATGGGACGGCCGCGTGGTCTGGGAGCGACCCACGCCATAAGCCCGGCGTCCAACCGGCGCCGCATCGCGTGCTGAACTCCTTCGAGCCGTTTCTCCCCCACGCATGGGAGGTGTGCCATGGAGCCTTCTGCCAACGGATCGCCCGGCGAGGGGCTTTCGGGCAAACGAGTGGCCCTGGTGGGGCGTCTGGCCAGCATGTCCAAGCGCCAGGCAGGCCAGATCCTCCGCCGCGCCGGGGCCACGGTGGTGGAGCGCCCCGATGCCTCCACGCATCTGGTCGTGCTGGGTGAAGAGGGGTATCCCCTGTCGCACGAAATCGACCCGGACGCCTGGTGCGATGCCGCCACGCGCCGGGCCGTGGATAGCGGCACGATCGAAGTCATTCGCGAAAGCCACCTTTGGGCCCGGCTGGGGCTCGTGGACGCCTCCAGCGACATCCACCGCCTGTACACGCCGGCCATGCTGGCCGAACTCCTCCATGTGCCGCTGTCGGTAGTCCGCCGCTGGCACCGCCGCGGCCTGATTGTGCCGGTGCGCGAGGTGCGGCGCCTCCCCTACTTCGATTTTCGCGAGGTGGCCACGGCCCGCCGCCTGGCCGAGCTGTTGGCGGCGGGCATGTCGCCGGCGGCCATCGAGCGGAAACTGGCGGCCCTGGCCCGCTGGCTCCCCGACGTGGCCCGGCCCCTGGCTCAGTTGTCGGTCATCGTCCGCGGCCGCGAGATTCTCCTCCGCCAGGGAGACGGCCTGATCGAGCCGGGGGGCCAACTGCGGTTCGACTTCGAGGCGGCCGAACCGGACGAGCTGGCTCGGCCCGCCGAGGACCTTCGCGATGCGGCCCCCTCACCCGCCCTGGGCTGCCGGCCACGGGTCTCCGCCGGCCAAGACGTCCCCTTGCCCCTGGCCCCGGCCCGCCCGGGTGAAGACGCGGCCCTGGCCTCGACCGCCTCGGGCGAAGACCAGCCGGGCCCCTTGCCCCACGACTTGGCCGCCGCCGCAGCAGCCCTGGAGGATCAAGGCCACCTGGCCGAGGCCGCCGAGATGTATCGCGCCGCGATGGCCGCCGGCGGTCCCACCCCCGAACTCTGTTTCCAGCTTGCCGAAGTCCTCTATCGCCAAGGCGATCTCGGCGGCGCCCGCGAACGTTACTTCATGGCCATCGAACTGGACGAAGATTACGTCGAGGCCCGCGCGAACCTGGGCTGTGTCCTGGCCGAGACCGGGCAGCCGGAACTGGCCCTGGCCGCCTTCCAAGGTGCCCTGGCGTACCATCCCCAGTACGCCGATGTGCATTACCATCGGGCCCGCCTGCTGGACCATTTGGGAAGACGCCAGGAAGCCGAGGCCTCGTGGCGGGCCTTTCTAGAACTGGCCCCCGATAGCCCCTGGGCCGAACACGCCCGAAACCGCCTGGGACGGCAAGGCGATCCCGCCTAGCCGGGGGTTCTCCGTGGCCTCGGTCCAGAGTCGCCCTTGGGCCTGGCCCAAGCAGGCCAGAATCCGCCCGCCACGGGCCGGCGACACCAACCCCCAGCGCCGCTGGGCCGCACCGCCGGAATGGACTACAATCGACAACCAGCCGCTGCAACCCGGCGCCCCAGGTGGGCCGAGAAACGGCACACCGTCTTCCCACATCCTCGGCAGCCTGGGGGGCAGGACACATGTGCTTCCCACCTCCTGAGCAACCCGGGGGGGCAGCACACAGGTGGTGACCGGAATCGACGACAAAAGCCGTACCGTCTTGCCCCAGCCGGGTCAGGGCGGAAACATCGTGACTCCACAAACGCCAACAATCACCCGAGGATCGAACATGCCTGGACGACCATGGTGGATCGTAGCCGCGATTGGGATTTGCGTCGCTCCGGCCGGGGCGGCCGAAGACCTATTTCCATTCGTCATTTCGTACGACGCCCCGGCCAACGCCACGAACATATCGGATTGGCTCCCCAAGCCAGCCGGGGCCAGGGGTTTCGTGCGCGTGGAGGACGGCCGGCTGGTGACCGACGCCGGGCCAATCCGCTTCTGGGCCACGAACTTCTGCTTCGAGGCCTGTTTTCCCCCGCGCGCCGAGGCCGAGCGGGTCGCCAAACGTCTGGCCCGGCTGGGCATCAACTGCGTGCGCATGCACCATATGGATAACCGCTCGATCTGGGGCGACAGTCCCAACAAGCTCACCATCGACCCCAAAAAGCTCGACCGCCTGGATTACCTCATCTACCAGCTCAAGCAGAACGGCATTTACACGAACCTGAACCTGCACGTGTCGCGGTGGTTCGACGAGGCCGAGGGATTTCCGCACCGCCAGGCGCGGCCCAACTACGATAAAGGCCTGGACAACTTCGAGCCGCGCATGATCGAGCTGCAAAAGAAATACGCCCGCGACCTGCTGACCCACGTCAACCCTTACACCAAGGCGCCGTACACGCGCGAGCCGGCTATCGCTTTTGTGGAAATCTCCAATGAGGACGCCTTGTTTGCGGTGTGGGGATGGGGGCAGCTCGACGACTTGCCCGACCCCTACGCCACCACCTTCCGCAAGCAATGGAACGCCTGGCTTCGCAAAAAGTACGGCAGTACCGAAAAGTTGCGCCAGGCGTGGAATGTAGGTGCCTTGCCGCTGGGCGAGGAAATGTTGCGCAACGGCGACTTTGCCGCTCCCCTGGGCCGCGAGTGGAGCGTCGAACGCGACGCCCAGACCGTTTGCCAGGTTTCGATCGAAACGGCAGGCCTCGGCGCTCCAGGGGCTGGCCCAGCGGCCAGGAAACCGGGTGCAAAGGACAAGGGGGTGCGGCCAGCCTCCCGTCGGCCGGCAGCCTCCGGCTTTCCGGCCGCTCCGCCCCAACGCTTCCTCCGCATCGTGGTGCAGCGCCAGGGCCAGGTGGCGTGGCGGCCCCAGCTCGTCCAAGCCGGCTTTCCGCTCAAGAAAGACACCCCCTACACCCTCGCATTCCAAATGCGATCGGATCAGGCCCGGCGGGCGGCCGTCAACTGCATGATGGCCCACGAACCGTGGGAGCGCCTGGGGCTGTCGGCCGACCTGAAGCTCACGGACCAGTGGCAATCGTTCCGCTTCACCTTCGTGGCCGAACGCGACGACCCCAATGCCCGCATCTCCTTCACCAGCCTGGCTCCTGGCACGTATGAGTTGGCCGCCGTTTCGCTGCGGCCGGGGGGCATCGCCGGGCTGGAGCCGGGCCAGTCGCTGGAAGACGATTCCGTCCCCGTGCTCCGCCGCAGCCAAATGCACCTGACGCGCCAGGCCCGCCACGATTTCATCGACTTCATGTGGGATACCGAGCGCGACTACTGGCACGGAATGTACGGGTTTCTCAAAGAGGACCTCGGTTTGAAGGCCCTCGTGGCCGGCACCCAACTCAGCTACAGCCCCGCACACATCCAGGCCGGCCTGGACTATATCGACGCCCACGCCTACTGGCACCACCCGGTGTTCCCGGGCCGGCCGTGGGACCCCCAGAACTGGTACGTGCACAATGCCGCGTTGGTCAATAGCCCGGGGGGGACGCTCTCGCGGCTGGCCGCCACCCGGGTCGCTGGCATGCCCTATACGGTCAGCGAATACAACCATCCGGCCCCCATCCAGTACGCGGCCGAAGGGTTCCCCATGATCGCCGCCTTCGGGGCCTTCCAAAACTGGGATGCCATCTACTCGTTCGCCTACAACCACAACACCAATTTCGAGCCGCAGCGCATCGAAGGCTTCTTCGATATCAAGGCCGACCCGGCCAAGCTGGCCCATATGCCTGCCTGCGCGGCCATGTTCCTGCGGGGCGACGTGGCCCCGGCCCGCAAGACCGTGTACGCCACCATCCCTCGGGACGCCGAACGCGCCAAACTCTACGAAACCCTCAGCGCCTGGAATATCCACGCCGGCCAGTTCGGTGTGGACCCCCTGGTGTCGCTCCGCCACCGCCTGGCCATCGACCTGAAGCCCACCGCCACCCCCGCCAAGCCGCCCCAAATCGAGAAAACACCCGGCGCGCTGGTCTCCGATACCGGCCAGATCCGCTGGGACGTCTCGCAGCCTGGCGGAGGCTACTTCACGGTCAACACCCCGCGAAGCAAACTCTTTACCGGCTTTGTGCGGGGGAGGAGCTTTTCGCTGGGCGAGGTCGCACTCCACATCGGCCCGACACGCCTCGACTGGGCTACGGTCTCGCTGGTGGCCTTGGATGGCCAGGGGTTCGATGGGCCCGGCCGCGTCCTTATGGCCGCCACCGGGCTGGTCCAAAACACCGATGCCACCCTCGAGTCGCTGGGCGACGACCGCGTCACCTTGCGCAACCGCTGGGGCCGTGAACCAGTGCTGTGCGAAGGGGTGCCGGTTCGCATCACCTTGCCAGTGCCCCCCGCCCGGGTGCGATTCTATCCGCTGGACGAGTCGGGACGCCGCCGGCCAGCGGCCGAGGTCGGTGCCTCCGATGGCCACGCCGTGCTGCAACTTGGTCCGCAATACAAGACCCTTTGGTACGAGGCAGAGATCCTGCCGTAAACCCTCCGCCAATGGCCGCGAACCGGGGGCCTAAGCCCCGCATTTTAGAGCCGGTGGCGTAACCCCCACATTGTAGAGCTGGGGGCCTAAGCCCCGCATTCTAGAGCCGGTGGCGTAACCCCCACATTCTAGAGCCGGTGGCCTAAGCCCCGCATTCTAGAGCCGGGCGTAAGCCCCCGGTGAGTGTGAGCCAGCGCCCGGCCGCCAGCTTGTCCCACCACAGCCGCCGTGGCGATCTGCCCTTGTCCCACCACAGCCGCGGCGATCTGCCCTTGTCCCACCACAGCCGCCGTGGCGATCTGCCCTTGTCCCACCACAGCCGCCGTGGCGATCTGCCCTTGTCCCACCACAGCCGCCGTGGCGATCTGCCCTTGTCCCACCACAGCCGCGGCGATCTGCCGCCGGCATCGAGGGCCAACTTCGCTCCACCCAACCCCAACTGGCCGGCTGCAATGCGTCGTGTTAAGCTGTCGGCATACGGCTTGCCGCCGCCTTTTGAGCGGACCGGCGTTAAGCCCTTGGCCGAGCCCGGCCGCCAGGCTTCCCGGTATGTCGGCAACGGGGCTACCGGGTTTTCCAACCCCTGGGCGCAACAGCAAACGCAACCGATGAGAGCGCCGAACGCCAAGCACGATCGACGACGCTTCCTTGCCCGCTGTGGGGCTGGCCTGCTGCTGCCGAGCCTGGGGACGGTCCGGACTTCGGGCGGCGTACCGCGCCAGCGGCCCAGCCAACGGGTGGTCGCCGCCCTGGTGGGGTGCGGCTCGCGCGGACTGGACCTATTGAGCATCCACGACGACCCGGCTTGCACCATCGCCGCCGTCTGCGATGTGGACCAGCATCGCGTGGCCCGCGCAGTGCAACGCGTTGGCCGGTGCGATGCCTATCGCGACTTCCGCCACATCCTGGACCGCAAGGATATCGACGCGGTCCTGATCGCCACCCCCGATCATTGGCACGCGCCCATCACCGTGCTGGCCTGCCAGGCCGGCAAAGACGTCTACTGCGAAAAACCCCTCTGCCGCACAATCGCCGAAGGCCGCGCCATGGTCGAGGCGGCCCGACGCTATGGCCGCGTCGTCCAAATGGGTAGCCAGTACCGCTCGATCGGCCGCAGCCGACAGGCCTGCGAATGGGTCCGCAACGGCCGGCTCGGCCAGGTGCATACCGTCCGCCTTTCCCACCCCCCAAATCCCACCCGCCGGTGGGAACCCCCGCCACCCGTCCCCCCAGAGTTGGACTGGGACCTTTGGCTGGGGCCTGCGCCGTGGGTTCCCTACCATCCGGCCCGATGCCATTTCACGTTCCGCTACTTCATGGATTACGGCTCCGGCGCCCTGGCCGACAATGGCGTCCACATGTTCGGCGTGGTCTCGTGGGCCATGGGGACCGACCACACCGGCCCGGTGGCCATCGAGGCCCGCGGCACCTACGCCGCCGATAACCTCTACGACGTCCCCGTGACCATGCAAGTCCGTTACGAGTTCGCCGATCCCCCTTTTACGCTCCTTTGGGAACAGCCCGGGGCGGGGAGCCTGAATGTGGATTTCGTCGGCCAGCAAGCCACACTCAGCGGGTTCTGGGAGTTCCGCATCACCCGCGGACAGGCCGATCTTTCCCCCACCCGCAGCAACGAACTGCACCTGCCGCGCAGCGACAGCCATTCCGCCAACTGGCTCCAGTGCATCGTCACCCGGTGCCGCCCCATCTTGGATGTCGAAATCGGACACCGCATCACCACTTGGTGCCATTTGGGCAACATCGCGTGCCGGCTGGGCCGCAAGCTCCGCTGGGACCCTGTGGCCGAACGATTCCCGGACGATCCCGAGGCCAACCGCCTGCTCGAGGTGGCCTATCGCCCCCCGTGGCACTTGTGATCATGAACACAGGTTCCCTTTTGGGCGCTACGGCGGGCCGTGGCACGCCCCCGGCGGGGAACTTCGCGGCGGAACAAGTTTATCGAGAGGTCCGGCTGGGGTACTCGCAAGACCGCCAGCCGGCAGCGAACTCTTTTCCAAAAAACACAGGGGAAGGCGACCCGGAGGCAGCCTTCCCCACGATGTGTTCCGACCCGGCCGAATGCCGGCCAGGCCGCCAATCGGCGTCTGTTACTTGCCGGGCTTGGCCGTCTCGCCCGCTGCGGCCGGGGCCTTCGTTTCGCCACCGGTGGTGCCGGGCTTCTTGGCCGGCTCGCTCTTGGAGCAGCCGACGACAATGGCCAGGCCGACCGCCAGCGCCAGGGAGAGCAACTTCTTCATCTCGTAATCCTCACTGCTCGGAGGTACCCACGTCGCGCAAGAACCGTTCCTGCCCGACTCTTCGCTAATAGAGGGTGCACCAACCCAGGTTATTCCCTGTTTTTTGTAACAATTTGCCGGCATCTCCGGCCGAGTTCATCCCGCTGGGGTCCGCCAAGCCAGGTTGTTCACCGTAATTCTTGCAGGCCAGTGCCGGCTTGCCTTCGGGCGACGCCGACCGACCGCGCCCCAAAAAACCAAAGTTCTCCTGGCTTTTTCCCTGGCGAATGCTGGCGGGGCATTGCATCGCCGACTCCATGCCGTGCGGGTGAGTGGCATAAAGGCTTCCAGGGGCCTCACCCACCCCGAAATGGCCCCCGAAGGCAAAAAAGAGGGGAAGCGGGCCGGGGCCCACCTTCCCCTTAGGATGGTTCGAGGCCGAAAGCCTCCACCGCTTAAGTGCTCGAACGGTTCCGAGCCTTGGCGGTGCTATTTCTTCTCTTCCTTCTTTTCCTCCTTAGGCGGTTCGGCCTTGGGGGGAGCCGGCGGGGGTGCTGGCGGCTCGGCCTTGGCCTCGGGCTTGCCAGGCTCTGCCTTCGGCGGCTCCTGCTTCTTCACCTCTTCTTTCTTGGCCTCCTCTTTCACTGGCGCTGGGGTCCCAGCCGCGGGTGGGGTGACAGGCGGCTTCACCTTCGGTTTGGCCGCCTCTTTCTGGCAGCCAATCACCACCGCCAGCCCAACCACAACAAGCAATGCAAGCAGCTTTTTCATACTCGTGCTCCCTCAGTCCGGGGGTATTCGGCGGGAACCGCTCCCGCCTCGCTCATCAAGACTAGAGGGGAGGGGCTGGGTTTTTATTCCGACCTGGCCTACAATTGGGCAGGCGGGGAGGACAGAACTTCCTTCATTTGGGGGATATGCTTCCCCAATTCCATCCTAGGCCACGCATTCGTACCGACGTGGGGCATCTGGGGGTAACGGCAGGCTAACTGCTTGAGGGAATAAGGCTGGCTGGTGGGGCGTCCTACTTATGGGCCCAAACCCTATGCGCGGCGAATCGCTCGATATCGGCAAGCTCGTCGCGGAGCATCACCAGGCGGTCTATCGGTATGCCTATCGCCTTTGCGGCTCGGTAGACGAGGCCGAAGACCTTACCCAGCAAGTGTTTCTGATCGCCCACCAGAAACTCGGCCAGTTGCGCGATCCGGCCAGCGCCTTGGCCTGGCTGTTTGCTATCCTCCGCCGGGCGTTTCAGGATGGCCGCTCGCGACGCCGGCCCGTCTCCTTGGGCCACCAGGAACTGGATATCGAGTCGATTCCCGCAGAACCCGTCCTGCCCAGCGAGATCGACCCCGACCAACTCCAACAGGCCCTCAACGCCCTGCCCGAGCACCACCGACTGGTGGTCGCCATGTTCTATTACGAAGACCTTTCCTATCGCCAAATCGCCGAACGCCTGGGCATTCCCGTGGGCACGGTGATGAGCCGCCTGGCCCGAGCCAAGGCCCAGTTGCGACGCGCTTTGTTTTCTTCGCTTGTCCGGCCCGGGGCGGCCAGCAAACGAGGGTGAGCCGATGGACGACCACCCCATGCTCGATCCCCAAATCCTCGAAGCCCTGGAGGCCTGCACGCGTCAAAAGGATGACCTGTCGGACCCGGCCATGGAGCGCTTGCTCACCGCCTTGGCCGCCTCTCCCGAACTGGACGACCTGTACGAACGCCTCCAACGGCTCGATGCCGCCTTGGCCGCTGCCTTCCGCGACGTGCCTGTACCCCCAGGCCTCCAGCAACGCATCCTGGCCCGACTGGCCCAAACGCTCCCCGTTGCCTCCCAGGCCGCCGATTCGCTTACCGAGCATCACCCAACCCCCCCCTTGAGGCCCCCTGCCGGCAACATCGCTTCCCCACTGGCCTCCTCGGCCAACCCCCACCGGCGCCGCTGGATGACCTGGCTGGCTGCCGCGGTGGGCATCGCGGCGAGTCTGCTTCTCGCCGTGTGGCTGGGCTGGGGGCCCGCACCCCTGGGCGACGATGTCGATTGGAATGCCGCCATCCTCCGCTTCGGAGCCGACCTCCAGAACGGTCAGTTCGGCAGCGGACAGCCCGCCGATACCGCCCCTCGCCGCTTCCCCTTGAGCCTCGCCGTAGTCCCCTATCCCGGCATCACGTGGCGCCCGGTGCACGACTTTCTAGGCCGCTCGGCCGTCGCCTATGACCTCCAAGACGCCTGGGGGCTCCGCGCAACCCTGTATGTCGTCCACGCCGCCGCCAACTTGCCCGAGGCACCCGATCTGTATCAGCCCATCCTGGCCACCGGCCATTGTGCCGTCTTGGCCTGGCAGGAGGGAAACCTGGTTTACGTGCTGGTGGTCCAGGGCGCAGGCGGCGAATTCCGACGCTTCTTGAATGTCTCCGGCGGACCAGTCGTCTAGCTCCGCCACCTGCGGATCGGGCGCGTGCCATCCCTTGCCGCTGGCTGCTGGGCCCCAGCTTGCCGCCACGCGGTGTGTGGCGGCTTGAAGCTTGCCAGTACGCGGCGCCGCCAATTCGCCCCTTGCTGCGCGGAAACTGCGCACGCTCCACCACCTCAGTGCGAACAAACGGATTGGAACAAACTCCTCGGCAGCCGCGTTCAACCAGCCGCACACCCGGTGTTCCCTCACGAGTCGGGAATTCGGGCAAGAGACGCTTTGAGTTGGCGAGCGGCTTTCGCAGGGTCGGCGGCTCCTACCACCGCGCTGCTGACCGCGATCCGGCCGATCCCCGTGCCCACCACCTCGCTCACGTTCCCCAGGTGAATGCCCCCAATGGCGAAGGCAGGCAAGCGTATTTCGCTAGCCACCAACCGCAGCAGCCCTAACCCCGGAAACTCCTCGAACTGCTTCGTTGGCGAAGGGAACACCGGCCCCACCCCCAGGTAACTGGCTCCGTCGAGCACTGCCTGCCGGGCCTGTTCGATCGTGTGCGTCGAAACCCCCACCAACGCTTCGGAGCCCAACAACCTCCGAGCCTCTTTGACCGGCACATCGCTCTGGCCCAGATGCACGCCATCGGCGCCGGCCAGCGCGGCCAGGTCCGGCCGGTCGTTCACCACGAACAGGGCCCCGCCCGCATGGGCCGCTTCGCATGCCCGCCGGGCACGCTCCAACAACTGCCGATCGTCCAGCCCCTTCTCCCGTAACTGGATCGCATCCACCCCCGACCGCACCAAGGCATCGACCAGCGCCGCCAACTCCTCGGCAGAGCCCCGTCCGTCTACCAGCACGTACAATCGCGCGCTGGCCAGACGCGACACCGCCCACTGCGTCGTCTCCACCGCCCGATGCAGTGTGTATACGGCATACCGCAGGCGTTCCATCTCGGCCGCTAAAACACTGTCATACGTCTTGGCGTACTCCTCCAGGCTGCGGAGCGACTCTTGCAGCCGGACGAAATTGGCCCGCGCCACCTCGGCCGCGTCCCGCCGAACCCGCTCTTCCGGCGTCGAAACCGTGGTGCCCACATCCCCCAATGTCTCCCGCGCTGCCAGACGCCAGGCAAAAGGCACCCGAGCCAACGCCCCCGTCAACTCGTGCCGCAGCCGTTTGCAGCACTCGGTCAAATGCCGATCATCCAGCACGAACCGCACATAGTCCTCAACCACACGCAGCCCTTCGCCCGCACGGTTGGCCACCGCATCGAGCACACGCAAGACCGGCACCGGCAAAGCGGCCGCAGGGGCCCCCGGCGAAACCGGCCCACCACCTGCCGCAAACGGCCCCTCCACCCCCGACGCCGGCATCGCCCCAGCCGCTGGCGGCGATCCCTCGCCCAAACCTCCCAATCCAGCGCATCCCCCCACCCCCCTCGCGGCCGGCGCCGGCGAACCCAATCCGCACTCCACCTCGTCCTCCGGCATATCCAGGGGCTCGGTATCGGCATTGGCACGCTCGGCCAGGTAACAGCCGTACTGTTGATGAAGCTGCGCGTCGAGCACGTCCGGGTCGATGCCTTGCTGCCTCAGCCACTCCGACACTTCGTGATCACCGCACGCCAACGCCAGCAATACGTGCTCGGTGCCGAAGACGACTGGCTGCGGACAATCCGCCAACCGCTCGGCTGCCAGACGCCAGGCCCATTCCACCTCCCGCGACAAGCGGTAAGAAGACCCCCCTGTGGGCCCAGCAACGCTCACCTCTCCAGACGCCCCCGCCGTAGCCTCCGGCAACACCTCCCGTCGACGCAGCGCAGGCCACCGCTGGCACACCCGCCGGGCGTCGATCCCGTGCTCCTGCAACAGCATCGCTGCCCGGCACTCCGACTGGGTGAGAAGGCCTAGTAGCAGGGCGGGAGCATCGATCATGCCCCCCGATGAGGTAGTCCACGCGGCCGCCTCCGCCAAAGCCCGTTCCACCGCCGCCGTCATGAGCCGTTCCATGGACTAAACCCATTGGCCCCAAAAAGCTTACGTCCACATACCCGTCGCCCCACCACTTCCAGGCTCCGCGCTGGGCGAATCCCATCGCGCTTCCAAGCTCCTTACCTAACCGTCCCGGTTTGCTTGGATTATACATCCGGTTCGCTTGATTCGCCCTCTCCGCACGGCTACAATTCGGTCATCCGGTGGAATACGGGGTCACACCGAACCCCGGAGGAGTTCAAACGCCATGGGCAGGATGCCGTGGGCGACATATCTCTGGCCGGGTCTTCCCCAGATCTGCCGCTTTGGCAGTTGGCCCGGTCTGGGGCTGGCCATTGCTTTTGCCGTCCTCCTGAACCTCGCCTTGGCTGGAACCATCCTCTGGGGTGGGCTTTTCACGCCCGGCGCACGTAAACTTATATGGATGGCCGTGGCCATCACCTGGCTCGGCTCGGCCGCGGTGGCTTGGTTCCGAAAAGACCCCATCCCCCGCGACCCCAATGCCGATCCCTACCCCCAAGCCCTGGAACATTATTTGAAAGGAAACTGGTTCGAGGCCGAACAGATACTTACCCGCTTGCTGGACCACAATCCCCGCGACCTGGAGGCCCGCTTGATGTTCGCCACCCTCCTGGCCCACACCGGTCGCCCCCAGGAAGCAGCCCGGCAACTCGATTGGCTGGAAGGGTTGGAGGGCAGCGGCAAATGGGCTTTGGAAATCGCCCGGCAGCGACGCCTCCTGGCCGAACAACCCCCCGACCAACACCCGTCGCCTCCGCCGGACGGCAACCCACCGACTCCCCCCACTCCCGCCACCACGGCCTGCGGTCCAGCACCAGGCCACGCAACCCCGGCCTGAACCCCAACAGTTGCCTCCGGCTTCCCAAATCAACGACGCGGCCAGGGCCCACCCGCCCCGGCCCTGACGGAGACCCTCAACAATGTACGAACGATTCACCGATCGCGCCCGCAAGGTCATGCAACTCGCCAACCAGGAGGCGCAACGCTTCAACCACGAGTATATCGGCACCGAGCACATCCTCCTGGGCCTCATTAAAGAAGGCAGCGGCGTCGCCGCCAATGTCCTCAAAAACCTGGACGTCGACCTCCGCAAAATCCGACTCGAGGTCGAAAAGCTCGTCCAGAGCGGCCCCGATATGGTCACGATGGGAAAACTCCCCCAAACCCCCCGCGCCAAAAAAGTCATCGAGTACTCGATGGAGGAAGCCCGCAACCTCGGCCATAACTACGTCGGTACCGAGCATATCCTCCTCGGACTCCTCCGCGAACAAGAAGGCGTCGCCGCCCAGGTCCTCATGAACCTCGGCCTCAAACTCGAAGAGGTCCGCGAGGAAGTCCTCAACCTCCTCGGCCACGGCATGGAAGGCGCCGAATCCTCCGAACGACCCGGCGTCGGCAGCCTCGGCAACCCCGGCGCCGAGCCCCGACCCGGAAAGTCCCGCACCCCCGCCCTCGACAGCTTCGGCCGCGACCTCACCGAACTCGCCCGCCAGGGAAAGCTCGACCCCGTCATCGGCCGCGAACGCGAAATCGAACGCCTCATGCAAATCCTCAGCCGACGCACCAAGAATAACCCCGTCCTCCTGGGCGAGGCCGGCGTCGGAAAAACCGCCATCGTCGAAGGCTTCGCCCAACGCGTCGTCGAGGGCAATGTCCCCGAACTCCTCGCCGATCGCCGGATCGTCGTCCTCGACCTCGCCATGATGGTCGCCGGCACCAAGTACCGCGGCCAGTTCGAGGAACGCATCAAGGCCGTCATGAACGAGGTCCGCCGCGCCCGCAATACCATCCTCTTCATCGACGAACTCCACACCCTCGTCGGCGCCGGCGGCGCCGAAGGCGCCATCGACGCCTCCAACGTCCTCAAGCCCGCCCTCGCCCGCGGCGAAATCCAGTGCATCGGCGCCACCACCCTCGACGAATACCGCAAATACATCGAAAAAGATAGCGCCCTCGAACGACGCTTCCAAATGATCGTCGTCGAACCCTCCACCAAAGAAGAAACCATCGATATCCTCAAAGGTCTCCGCGACCGCTACGAAAAACACCATCATGTCCAAATCACCGACGACGCCATCGAAGCCGCCGTCGAACTCTCCAGCCGCTACATCACCGGCCGCTGCCTCCCCGATAAAGCCATCGACGTCATCGACGAAGCCGGCGCCCGCGTCCATCTCAAGTCCATGACCAAACCCCCCGACCTCAAAGAAATCGACGAAGAGGTCGAACGCCTCAACAAGGAAAAAGAAGAAGCCGTCGCCAAACAGGACTTCGAAAAAGCCGCCGCCCTCCGCGACCAGGCCGATAAACTCAAAAAGAAAAAAGCCCAAATCACCCGCGAATGGAAAGAAAAAGCCCGCGAAGCCGACGGCATCGTCGATGCCGAAGTCGTCGCCGAAGTCGTCTCCAAAATGACCGGCATCCCCCTCACCCGACTCTCCACCGAAGACTCCATGCGCCTCATGCGCATGGAAGAAGAACTCCACAAACGGGTCGTCAGCCAGGACGAAGCCATCCGCTCCATCTCCAAGGCCGTCCGCCGCAGCCGCAGCGGCCTCAAAGACCCAAAACGCCCCACCGGCGTCTTCATCTTCGCAGGCCCCACCGGCGTCGGAAAAACCCTCCTCGCCAAAGCCCTCGCCGAGTTCATGTTCGGCGATGAAGATGCCCTCATCCAAATCGATATGAGCGAATACATGGAAAAACACAACGTCAGCCGACTCATCGGTGCACCCCCGGGCTACGTCGGCTACGAAGAAGGCGGCCAGCTCACCGAAAAAATCCGCCGCCGACCCTATGCCGTTGTCCTCCTCGACGAAATCGAAAAAGCCCACCCCGATGTCTTCAACATGCTCCTCCAGGTCATGGAAGAAGGCCGACTCACCGATAGCTTCGGCCGAAATATCGACTTCCGTAACACGATCCTCATCATGACCACCAACGCCGGCGCCGAAGCCATCAAAAACGAAGCCCAGTTCGGCTTCCAAAAACCCGATGAGGACGCCAGCTACGAAAATATGAAACAACGCGTCACCGAACACATCGAACGCGTCTTCCGACCCGAATTTCTCAACCGCGTCGACGATATCATCGTCTTCCGCCACCTCACCCAGGCCGACCTCGGCGATGTCGTGGAACTGGAACTCAAAAAAGTCCGCGACCGCCTCGCCGAACACGGCCTCAAACTCGTGCTCTCCGACGAAGCCAAAAAACTGCTCATCAAGCGAGGCTCCAACCTCGACTTCGGCGCTCGCCCCCTCCGCCGGGCTATCGAAAACTACATCGAAGACCCCCTCTCCGAGGAACTCCTCAAAGGCGAGTTCCGCGGAAAAGATACCATCGTCGTCCGCGTCAAAGAGGTCGCCGGCAAAAAACAATTCGCCTTCGAAGGCGCCCTGGCCGCCGATCTCGCCCGCGAAGAACCTGCCCTGGTCGGCGCCACGGCCCCCTCCCCCAATCAGTAACCCTCTACGGTCAGGCCATACGGGACGCCACATTCTCATCGCGCTTCCCGTCTGGTCCGACGAACCAACCGCCAGCGCTCTACGGTCAAGCCATCCCGGACGGATGCCTCCGCCTGCTGGGCGCCGCAACCGCCTCGCCCAACCAATTCACTGCGCCCATCAACCATCAACCATCAACCATCAACCATCAACCATCCCTGCTCCGTGCTCCCTGCTCCGTGCTCCCTGCTCCGTGCTCCCTGCTACTTGACGTCCCTCCATCTTTTCTGGCAACAATATGGGAGCAGTCGGGCTTTGACAATCCGCCCTGCCGCCCATCGCCTGCCTGCACGTCACCCAACGCAGTTGGGTCGGCCCCTGCGGACACCTACCGCTCGGAACTGTTCTCCTAACTTCCATCCCGTCAAGCATTTGCAGCTTATGCTCCTTCCACGGCTGAAAAGCCGTGGCCCCATTGAAGCACGACCCCGTCCTCGGGGTCGCGGAGCCGCCGCCGAAGAACCTCAATGGCAAGACGCAGCATCACGTTTCGACCGCGCAGGTGCTGGCCATGCGAACATGGCCAAAACCGCTGCCGGGCCGCAGGGAACGGGTTGCTGTGACTTCACCAGGGAGTTGCGCCCCCGGCGAACTCGGTTGGGAGAAACGGGTTGCTCCGCGTCGGCGTCTAATCGACTCCACCGGGGGCTGACGCCGTGCGGCTCTTGGTTCGTCGAAGCCAACCCCGTTACGCGTGGGTGCAGAGCACCCACCCTAGTGCGCATCCGAGCGCACCGAGTCGGCGGGGTGAAAGTCCCCGCCAGGGTCTGGTCTGGACCCTGTAACTGAAGGTAACTGCGTCTCCGCGAGGAGAGGTGGGAAGCAACCGGAGGTGAACGAGTAGTCCGCACGATAAGAAACTCGATTCGGCCTGTCGTCGTGGCGAGCCTGCTAGGGAAGGGCGAAGCCCAAGATGCCGTCTGGAGAAGGCGGTCAGCCCTGGACTGAAACAGACCGACCCAGGGGCGACGAGGGGTGGTTGGAGGCGGAATGCTCGGAAGGCTTGGTGACGTGAAGGATGGAGACCTGCCGGAAGGCCAGGAGGTGAAACCCGGGAAGATGCGCAGTGAGGGTCGCTGCGAGACTCAAGGGCCCAGGCCTTCCGCCTCGTGCCGCGGGCGGCAAGGACCGAACAGGCGGCACAACCCGGGGGAAGCGGTCCGGCAGGAGTCAGAGGACCCATAGGAGCTGGGAAGCGGGGTAACGCCCGTGGAGCGAAGGGGTCCAGGAAGGTGGATGTGGGATGGACCAGAACGCAGAAGGCAAACCGGAGAGAGTGCTCCCTGGAGCTAACCACGACGGAGCGGCCCGGAGCCGAACGCAAGGGCTCTGGGCTAAACTGTGGATCTGGACCGACCGCATGTTGGCGGCCCTCGAACAGGGGGTGCTTTGCGGAGCTTGGGCTATTGGACCTGGCGACAGCCCATCGCCTCGCCTGCCAATCCTCTTTGAGGTAAGACCACCGACCGGAGAGCCGGATGCGGGAGACCCGCCTGTCCGGTTCGGAGGGAGGGGGCGCCGGGCAACCGGCGCTTCCTACCCCTATCTGACAATTGCGTACGGATTGAGGTGTCAGGCACGGCGTGCCTGACCTACGGGGCATAGCCCAGTCGAGTTAAGGCGTTGCGAGCCGCCTCGCGGACAATCGGTTTCGAATCGCCCAGCCGCTCGATAAGCGGCGCCACAGCCCGGGCGTCGCCAAGTGCGCCCAGGGCCCGGCAGGCCGCCGCGCGGACATCTGTGTTCCAATCGCCGAGCCGCTCGATAAGCGGCGCCACAGCCCGAGCATCGGCAAGTGCGCCCAGCGCCTCACAGGCCGCCTTGCGGACATCGCTTGGCGAATCGCCCAGCCGCTGGGTAAGCGGCCCCACAGCCCGCAGATCCCCCTCGGCGGCCAACTGCTTCAAAGTGCTCCGCGCACCAGCATCGTTTTGCAAAGCGCCGATTACAGCGCGGGCCAGGCGCCCCTCGCCCAGTTGCGTTAGGGCCTCGCAGGCCGCCGCGCGGACATCGCTGTCCGAATCGCCCAGCCGCCGGATAAGCGGCCCCACAGCCCGAGTGTGGC
>FWPU01005714.1_pt1 | contig 26291 bp, 17 predicted proteins | sample 2228361 | NCBI WGS metagenome assembly FWPU01 (sample SAMEA103939777, study PRJEB20133) | metagenome
CCCGCCCCTGCCGGACCCGCCCCTGCCGGACCCGCCCCTGCCGGACCCGCCCCTACCGGGTCATCGGTGATGATCACAATGCCGTGCACATGGTTTGGCATAACAACAAACGCATCCAATGCTATCCCCGCCATATGATTGACCAAATCATGCCACGTGTATTCGACGATCTTGCCGAATTCATTCAACCGCATTTCTCCATCCACGACCTCGCCGAACAGACAGGCCCGATCCTGCGTGACGATGGTGACAAAATACGCGCCTGCCTGCGTGTAATCGTAGCCCTGCAGACGGATAGACCGGCGGTGATGGCGCTCAGGGTCGTAGGTCACAGGCCGCGCTCCTTCAGAAACTTCTCGGCGTCCGCGATGCGCAGCTCGCCGGAGATGAGCTTGGGTAGCAGCGCATCGCGCAGGGCGGCGAGGGTGCGGGATTCGCTATCTATCTGATGTCGCCTCTCAAAGATGATCCTAACCTGTCCTTCGAATGCCTCCTCCAGTGATCAAATATCTGAATAGTGATCGTCTCGAAAACGGTGCCGTGAGTGAGCGCATTTCCGCTAACGCGCCCTTCAAGGCATAGAAGAGGAAGTCATTATCGAGGCCATTCGCGGGAACGACAGCGTAGCCAGTTTGATTACATGCCATCGCTTCGCCGAGCTGGGCCAAGGCACCAACTGTCCCGCGAGCCGTTATGACTACGGTGCCCTTGGGCATCGGTTTTGCGGCACTATTCTTCAGGCCCTCTTCGCTTATGAACTCCTGGACCTCACGTAGGTAACGGCCTGAAACCGCAGCAACATCCTTATCTGTGGCCCAGGGAACATCTCCATGCCAATAATCAGCCACTTCGCGGCCGGGAGCCCCTCCTATAACCGCGATGGCGACTTGAGATATTGGAACCCTTCGCCACTCACTCCCCATACCCCAACTCCTTCAGATTTTTGACAATCGCCGCCTCCATCTTCGCCGCGGCAGCCTGCTGTTTATGCACTGTTGCCACCAACCCTGCGTCGATGAGCGTCGTCCGCACAGGTTGCTCCTCATGCAAGCGCGAAGCGGCGGATGTCCACCTCAACGCCCTGTCGTTGCATCTCTTCGGCCCTGCGGAGAATCTCGTCGGTGACCTCGCCCGAGACGTAGGCCTCGCCGCAGGTCTGACAAACTCGCGCAGGAACGCCGCGCAGCACCAGCATGGTACCGCGCCGTTCGATGGTGACGGTGGTCGTCCCGTCGGCGGTTTCGCCTGTTTTGCAGATGACACACTTCATCGCGTCCTCCTTTTGAATCCAGAGTCCCATTCTGTCCGACTGGGCTCGTAAACGGTGATCACAATCCACTCTTGGTCCTGGTCGTTCCAGGCTGCGACCACGTGTAACGGCCGGCCTTGTACAACGGCCAACAATAGACGGCTGGGATAGGGCTTGTCCTCAGGGTAATCCCCTATCGTCTCGCCATGCGCGATGGCCTCCTCGACTTCCTGGCGGGATATCCCGCGCGCGACCATTCGGAGCGTCGCGTGAACGCGGTACACGATCTTGGGGTCACCACACGGCGATACCAAAGTCGCGTCGGTGTGGCACGAATGGCCAGGGCCCGGCTGCAGGCACGTGACGCGCGCGTGCGATGGCGCCTTGTCGGGCCGGCTCTACGCGGCACGGGCACCGAGGCCGGGCCCTTCCCGGCAGAGGCCAATGACTTTGATATGGCCGTGGGGTCACCAGTCATCGCCCATCTCCTTCAGGTTCGCCTCGATCGAAGCGTCGAGCTTGCGGGCTTTGGCCACCTGTTCTCGCCACTGGGTCACCAGGCGCTTCATCTTCTCCTCGAACGGTTCTCCGTCGTCCTCCTCGGGCGCTGCCCCGACATAGCGGCCGGGGGTGAGGACGTAACCGTGCTTGCGCACCTCGTCCAGCGTCGCGCTCTTGCAGAAGCCGGGCACGTCCTGGTACTCGCCCGCCTCCTGCTCGCCCCGCCAGGCGTGGTAGGTGGGGCGATTTTGGCGATCTCCTCGTCGGTCAGTGGGTACGGTCCACCATGCGTCCCATCTTGCGGGTGTCAATGAACAGGGCCTCGCCGCGGCGGTTCCGGAGGGGCGTGCGGCCGTGCGCCCCTAGGGGCACAGCGGTGCTGCGCCCCTACTTGCCTGCCGGACATCCCAATCGGATGCCCCGCTGATCCTATGATAGCACATCCGGGGAAAAATCGCAAGGTGCGCGTGATGGACCGAACCGGCCAGGCCTCCTACGGGCCGCCGACATTTGAAAGTGGCCTTTTGCCGGCATAATCGTCGCACGATGAAGAGGCAAGGTTTCTCTTGTGATCAATCCGAGCCGCGAATCGTCGCTCCGGAAACACGGCTCCGCGAGCAAGCGGCTGGGATTGCCGCTCTCCCCACCCGGCTCCAGGAGCAGGAAGCGGTCGTCGCCGCGTTGGAATCCCGGCTCCACGAGCGGGATGCTGCGATTGCCAGGCGAGACGCCACCATAACCACATGGGAGTCCCAATTGCAGCAACGGGAGCAGGCGATTGCCCGGCTGCAGGAGCAAGTCGGCCAACTCCAAGAGCAGTTGGCGACTGCGAAACGAGCGGGCAAGCGCACTCCTTTCGCTTGCAAAAAGCGTGTGGCCGAACCCAAGCGGCCGGGGCGCAAGCAGGGCCAGGGTCAGTTCTCCCACCGCCGCAAGCCGGCCCCGAAGAGATCAACGAGACCAAAGAGGCACCCCTGCGATGCTGTCCGGGCTGTGGTGGTCCCTTGACCGATCGCAAGGAACACGAGCAATTCGTTGTGGGTACTCCCCCGGTGGAGCCGGTCATTACCCGCTACGTGATCCACAGTGGTCATTGCGCTCAGTGGCGACGGCGGGTACGCTCGCGCCACCCGGAGGGGCACGGCGCCGGCGGATGCCCTTTCTTGCGCCCAGGACGCTTGGGGTTGTCTTTCCGCCGGCCTCGCGAGAAGGGCGCCACCTGGCGCTTGCCGGCCCGACGGGCGGCTTCCGGCCCAGGGTCTCCTTAAGGGTGGCCTCAAGCGCCTCCACGTGCTGTTCCACTTGCGCCAGACGCTGTTTCAACAACGTCCCTTCAGCGTGCAGCGGGGCGCTCTCGGCTTGCAATTGCGCGTTTTCGGCTCGCAGTCGCGCGGTTTCGGCTCGCAGTCGCGCGGTTTCGGCCGGCAGTTCATCGTAGGTCATACCGGCAGTTCACCCTCGGTTGGCGAATTTGCCAATTCGGAACGCAGCAAACAAGTACCGGAAACCTTTCTTCCGCTTATTGGACACATTCGTGCAACCAATCGAAATTTGCCTGTGTCCAGGGCAGTATAATTAGTGTCTGTCGTCCTGTCAACCGAGCGGCTGGGGGATCGCCATATGGGTTGGTCGGATTTTCGTCACCTTTGGGAGAAGATCTGCAGCAGGCGTGCCTTGCCAGGATGACGCAACGGAGGCGACGGCGACTTGTGCCCCATCGGCTTTTTGGCAAAAGTGCCCTCCCGTGGTATAATGCCCCCGACCGTGGTGGTGGGGGTGGGCCGGCCGGGAGCGCCTGCCCTACAGAAGGCACACCAGGAGCGTCGAGATGGCCCGGTACGTTCGCCTGCTTTTGGGAGCACAACTGCGGTTGCTCTACAACACCTTTCGCCGGGGCCGGCCGATGGCCCGCGTCGGCTGGATCGTCGCCGGTCTCTTTCTCCTGGGTGCGGCGGCCGGCAGCGGCTTTGCCGGCGTCGGCTTGCAGTACTTTTTGAGCCTCCTTCAACGGCCCGATGTCGTCGAGACCGCCCTCCAGAGCGGTCTCCCCATCACCGTGCTGCAGGCAGATACCCTTCTCCAGAACCTCCTCGCCCTCCTGGTCGTGGCGGTCTGGGGCATCGTCCTGATGGGCGGCCTGGGGACTGCCGTGAGCAACCTCTACCTCTCCGGTGACCTGGACCTCCTGATCTCGGCGCCGATCCCGATGCGGGCCGTCTTTACGGCCAAACTCCTGAGCGGGTTGGGCACCGGCTACCTGCTGATTCTGCTCCTGGGGGGGCCGGCCCTGGTGGGGATGGGCCGGGCCGGCGGCTACCCCTGGCCCTACTTTCTGGGCGTGCTGCTGCTGCTCCTCTTTCTTCCGCTGGCCCCGGAGGCCCTGGGCACCCTCCTGGTGATGGCGCTTGTGCGGGTCATCCCGCCCAGGCGGTTGCGCGAAGCCCTGCACGTGTTGGGAGGGATTCTGGGGGCGGGTTTTTACTTTTTCAGCCAGATCTCGCAGGGGCAAATGGACCCCGAGACGGCCGGCCGGCTGGCCCTCTGGCTCCACCGTCTGAACCTGCCCCTCTTTCCCCAACGCTGGGCCGCCCACGGACTGGTGTCGCTGAGCGCAGACCGCTACCTGGAGGGCGCGCTCGGCCTGGGCGCCTTTCTCCTCTTCTCGCTGGGGTTGTTCTTCCTGGCCCTGGTCACTGCCGAACGGCTCTACTACAACGGCTGGGCCACCTTGCGGGCCGAGCCGGCCGCCACCCGCCTCCGCAGGACGGGTCGGGCGATCTCTTTCCGCGACCTGCCCCTCCTGCCCCGGCCGATCCAGGGAATCATGTTCAAGGACCTGCGCCTCCTGCCGCGAGACCCCCAGGCCTGGACGGGCAACCTGATGGCCGTGGCCGTCTTGGCCATCTTTTTGTGGCAGGTCGCCCGTCAGGAGGAGGGGGGGACGGTCATGAGCCTGGTCGGTGCGGGGATGGTCTTTTTGCTGAGCATCTCGCTGGTCAGCCGGTTGGCCCTGGGGGGAATCGGCAGCGAGCGGAAGCAGATCTGGCTTTTGCGCTGCGCCCCGGTTTCCTCCCGGCAGATTCTCTGGGCCAAGTTCCTGAGCGCGTACTTGCTCTACCTGCTCCTCACCGGCCTGATGCTGGGGCTCTGGTCCGTGATTGCCGGGGCCGAGGGGGCCATCTTGGGGGGCTGTTGGCTGCTGTTGGCCCTGCTCGGCGGCGGCGTCCTGGGCATCTCGGTCGGGCTGGGGGCCTCTTTTCCCCGCCTGGACTCGACCACCCAGCAGGTCGTTTCCCCTGGCGTGGGCTGCCTCTACTTCCCGATCAGTATGACCTACGCCGGCCTGGTCGCCGCCACGCTGCTGCTGCCCCCGCTGGTCTCGGCCTTTGCCGGGCCCCTCTCCCTGCTCCGGCGGGTCCTCTGGATCGGCGGGCCGCTGAGCGGCATCCTGCTGACCTTCCTGGCGGTCTGGCTCCCCATCCGGATTGGGGCTGCCCGACTGAGTGCGCTGGACCTGTGAGGAAGGGGCGATGAAACTCCTGCTTGCCCGCAGTGCGCGAGACCGCTACCAGATGGAGGAGGCCTTTTTTGCCCCTGACGGCCACCTAGACCTGCCGACCTTTCACCAGGTGCGCCTTTTGGTGCAAAAACTGAACGCCCGGCGGGACCTGCTGCGCTTTCCCGAACAGGCGGTCCAGGCCGGCCAGGTCAACGCGATGGGCCTCATCGTAGAGATCCTGGAGGATCTGCTCGGCCTCTACGGCGAGCAAAGGAACGCCGCCTTTCTGGAGGAGGCCCTGGGCGACCTGGAGGAGGCGTTGGGGAAAGCGGCGGTCGAGGAGATGCTGCTCCGCTTTCTGGACGCCTTTCCCCCGCCGGCCGTGTACGCGGGGCGGCAGAGCCCCCAGGAGTACCTGGTGGGAGAGACGGCCGGCCGGCCCCACCGCCAGGAGGCCCTGAAACGGCTGCTGACGCTTTGGCTGATCAACGTCAACCCGGCCTTTTCCCCCTGGAAGGAACTCTTTGACGATGCCCCGCTGAGCAAAACGACGGCCTACCGGGCGGCCGTCGAGCGGCTGCACACCTTTTTCGAGCGACAACCGCCCTTTGGCCCGGACCGACAGAACTTGCTGGAGATGCTCCGCAGCCCGGCGATCGCCGTTCCCCACTCCCTCCCCGGGCAACTGGCCTACATGCAGGAGCGGTGGGGGTATCTCTTGGGCCGCTACCTCTACCTGCTCCTGCGGGGGTTGGACCTGCTGCGGGAAGAAGAGGCCCGCCTGCCTGGCCCCGGGCCGGCCCGCGTCCTGGAATTCGTCGGCCTGGAACTGGAACCGGAGCGGTTCAGCCCGGACCGGGATTGGATGCCCCAACTGGTCCTTATGGCCAAAAACACCTACGTCTGGCTGGACCAACTCTCCAAAAAGTACGGCCGGGAGGTTCACCGTCTGGACCAGATCCCGGACGAGGAACTGGACCTCCTGGCCCGGCGCGGCTTTAGCGGCCTCTGGCTGATCGGCCTCTGGGAGCGCAGCCCGGCCTCGCGGCGAATCAAGCAACTCTGCGGCAACCCCGAGGCCGTCTCCTCGGCCTACTCGCTGATGGCCTATCGTATCGCCGACGACCTGGGCGGCGAGGAGGCCCTGCGGAACCTCCGCCAACGGGCCTGGCTGCGGGGGATTCGCCTGGCCAGCGATATGGTGCCCAACCATATGGGCATTGACTCCATCTGGGTGATGGAGCACCCTGAATGGTTCATCTCCCTGGAGCAGAGCCCCTTTCCCGCCTATACCTTCAACGGCCCCGACCTCTCCTGGAACCCCGAGGTGGGGATTTTCCTGGAAGATCACTACTACAACCGCAGCGATGCGGCGGTCGTCTTTATGCGGGTGGACCGACGCAGCGGCCAGGTCCGCTACATCTACCACGGCAACGACGGCACCAGCATGCCCTGGAACGACACCGCCCAGTTGAACTACCTGCTGCCGGAGGTGCGGGAGCAGGTCATCCAGACGATTCTGGAGGTGGCCCGGCGTTTCCCCATCATCCGCTTCGACGCGGCCATGACGCTGACCAAACGCCACTACCAGCGGCTCTGGTTCCCCGAACCGGGCAGCGGTGGGGCCATCCCCTCCCGCGCCGAATATGGCATGACCCGCGAGGCGTTCAACCGGGCCCTGCCGGAGGAGTTTTGGCGGCAGGTGGTGGACCGGGTGGCCGCCGAGATGCCCGATCTCCTCCTCCTGGCCGAGGCGTTCTGGCTGATGGAGGGGTACTTTGTGCGCACCCTGGGGATGCACCGGGTCTATAACAGTGCCTTTATGAACATGCTCCGTGACGAAAAGAACGCCGAGTACCGCCTGGTCCTCAAAAACACCCTCGAGTTCGACCCGGAGGTGCTCAAGCGGTTCGTCAACTTTATGAACAATCCCGACGAAGAGACCGCCGTGGCCCAGTTCGGCAAGGGGGATAAATATTTCGGCATCTGCACGTTGATGGCGACGATGCCGGGCCTGCCGATGTTCGGCCACGGGCAGATCGAGGGGTTTGCCGAAAAGTACGGCATGGAGTACCGCCGGGCCTACTGGGAGGAGCAGCCCGACCCCGGCCTGGTCGAGCGGCACGAGCGCGCAATCTTTCCCCTTCTGCACAGACGCCACCTCTTTGCCGATGTGCAACACTTTTTCCTCTACGACCTTTTCACCCCGGAAGGACAGGTCAACGAGGACGTCCTGGCCTACTCGAACCGCGTTGGCCGGGAGCGTGCCCTGGTGCTCTATCACAACCGCTACGCCGAGGCGCGGGGCTGGATTCGCACCTCGGTGGCCTTTTTGGATAAAGCAACCCGTCAACTGGTGCAGCGGACCCTGGCCGAGGGGCTGGACCTGCGGGGCGACCCCGGCCTCTTTTACCTCTTTCGGGACCACGTCGGCGGCCGGCAATATATCCGCCGGGGGAGCGACCTCTGCGAGCGGGGGCTTTACGTCGAACTGGGGGCCTACGAGCACCACGTCTTTCTGGACTGGCGGGAGGTGTGGGACCCCGACGGGCGCTATACTCGCCTGGAGCGCTACCTGAACGGCCGCGGTGTGCCCGACATCGAGGAGGCGTTGCAGGAGGTGCTCCTCCAGCCGGTTCTGGCGCCCCTGTGGGAGGTGGTCAACGCCGGCCTGTGGGGCCGCCTCCGGGAAGCGGCCCTCTCTGCCGCCCCGCCGCCGGCCGGCCTCCTCGACGAGGTCGAACGCCGCTGCGCCGACCTGGCCGCAGCGGTGGCCGGCTTTGTCGGCCTGGCCGACGCCGGGCCGCGCATCGCCCAGGTGGTCGGCGCAACCCGCCGCGCCCTGGGGGCCCTCCTGCACCTGCCGGCCTGGCTCCGCCGGGAGGCCGCGGTAGGGGGCCGGCCGGCCGCCTACCGTGACGCGCTCTGCTTCCTCCAGGCCGGCCTAGATGACTCCCCCGCCACCTGGGGCCCCCTGCTGGCCTGGGCCCTCCTGCACCCCCTCGGCGCCATCGCCGACCCCGCCGACCCCGCCGCCCGCACCCGCTCCTGGATCGAGGAGTGGCGGCTGGGCCGCCCCCTGGCCGAGGCGCTGCGGGGCCTGGGTGCGGACGAGGCGGCGATACCGGACCTCGTTACCCTGGTGCGCCTGCTCACCGCCCACTCGCGCTGGTTCGAGCGCGGGCTGGCGGAACCGCCGCCGGCCGCCCGCCTCCTGGGCGACCTCTTGCGCGACGACGACCTCCGCCGCTTCCTCCGGGTGCACCGTTACGGTGGCGTCCTCTGGTTCCACCGCGAGTCGTGGGCGCAGGTCTGCCACCGGCTCCTGCTCATCGCCGGGATCGAGGCCGGCCTCGGTGGCGGCCGGCCGGCCCCACCGGAAGCGGCCGGGCAGATCGAGGCGCTCTTTGCCCTGGTCCGTTGCTGGCAGGCGGCCGCCGGGGCCGCCGGCTACCGCCTCGATGACCTGCTGCCCGCGCTGGGCGAGGTTTGCACATCTCTCGACCCTGGTGTATAATCACCCTGCGGACAACGGCGTCCCCAAATCGAACGGTGTGCGGGGGTCGTTGCGGCCCCCGCTGTTTTGCAGAAAGAGGTGTAGAATGACGGTTCGCATCGGCATTCGCCGCGAGGACAAGAATATCTGGGAGCGGCGCGTGGCCATCCCCCCGGCCAAAGTCCGGGAACTGCGGGAACGCTACGGCTTTGAGTTCTACGTCCAGCCCTCGACGATTCGCGCCATTCGCGACGAAGAGTTTGCCCGGGCCGGGGCGATCGTCCAGGAGGACCTTTCCCCCGCCCAGGTCATCTTTGCCATCAAAGAAGTTCCTCCGCACCTCCTTCTTCCAGAGAAAACCTATGCCTTTTTCGCCCATGTCATCAAGGGACAACCCCACAATATGCCGATGCTCCACCGTCTCCTGGAGTTGGGCTGCACCCTGATTGATTATGAAAAGGTCGCCAACGAGCAGGGCCGCCGGCTGATCTTTTTCGGCTGGCACGCCGGGGTGGCCGGCCTGGTGGAGACCCTCTGGGCGTTGGGGCAGCGGCTGGCCTGGGAGGGCATCCCCACCCCCCTGATGCACCTTCGGCATACCTACGAGTATCCGACCCTGAACGAGGTCAAGGCGGACCTCCACCGCGTGGGGGAGCAGATTGAGAGGGAGGGGCTGCCCCCCGAGATCGCCCCGCTGGTCATCGGCGTGGCCGGCTATGGTAATGTCGGCCGGGGGGTGCAGGCGATGCTGGCCGAACTGCCCACACAGGAGATGGACCCCGCCGACCTGGCCGCCGTCGCCGGCGACCCCAACGCCTCCCGCCACCTGATCTACCGGGTGACCTTCAAGGAGGAGCAGATCGTTGAGCCGAAGGACCCCAAGAGGCCCTTTGACCTGCAGTACTACTATGCCCACGGCAGCGAGTTCCGGGGGTGCTTTCAGCGCTACCTGCCCTACCTGACCGTCCTGGTGAACGCCAACTACTGGAACGGCCGCTATCCCCGGTTGGTGACGAAGGAGCACCTGCGCGAACTGTACGGCGGCAGCACCCCGCCCCGCCTGCGCGTGATCGGCGACATCAGTTGCGACATCGAGGGGGCCATCCAGTGCACCGTCCGCGCCACCGATCCGGGCAATCCGGTCTATGTCTACAACCCGCAGACCGGGGAGACGGTGGACGGTGTGGCCGGCCACGGCCCGGTCATTATGGCGGTGGACATCCTCCCCAGCGAACTGCCCCGTGAGGCCTCGGAATATTTCGGCGAGATGCTGGAACCGTACCTCCCGGCCATCGTCCAGGCCAATTACAGCGTTCCTTTTGAAGAGTTGGACCTCCCCCCCGAGATCAAGCGGGCGGTGATCGTCTATCAGGGGGAGTTGACCCCCGACTATCGCTACATCCAGAACTTGGCCGGTTTTCAGGCAGTTGCAAAAGGAGAAGGCCGATGAAAAAGGTCATTGTCTTTGGGGCCGGTTTGGTCGCCCGGGCCCACGTCCACTACCTGCTGGAGCATGGCTTTGCCGTCGCCGTGGCCAGCCGCACGCTGAGCAAGGCCGAGGCCCTGATCGAGGGCTACCCCAACGGCCATGCTGTAGCCTTTGACATCGCCCGCGAGGCGGAGCGGTTGGACGAACTCGTCGGACAGCACGACCTGGCAGTGAGTCTGCTGCCCTATGCTTACCACCCCCTGGTGGCCGAGTCCTGCATTCGCCAGGGCAAACATATGGTCACGACCTCCTACGTCAAGGAGGCCATGCGTGCCCTGGACGGGCCGGCCCGCCAGGCCGGCGTTACCCTGCTCAACGAGATCGGCGTGGACCCCGGCATTGACCACATGATGACGATGCAGGTCGTGGACCGGGTCCACGGGCAGGAGGGGAAGGTGGTCGGCTTTACCTCCTATGCCGGCGGCCTGCCCGCGCCGGAGGCCTGCGACAACCCCTTCGGCTACAAGTTCTCCTGGAGCCCCAAGGGGGTGCTCTTGGCCGGCAAGAACTCGGCCCGCTTCCGCCGGGATGGGGCGATTATCGAGGTCCCCGGCCCCGAACTCTTTGACCACTACTGGCCCGTCCCGGTCGAGGTCGAGGGCCGGGTGATCGAGTTCGAGGGCTACCCCAACCGGGACAGTCTGCCCTATGCCGAGATCTATGGCATTGACGCCTCCCGGCACATGTTCCGGGGCACGTTGCGCAACCGAGGCTGGTGCGGGACGATGAAAAAGATCGTTGAGTTGGGCCTGCTGGAGGAGAGCGAGCGGGGCGACCTTGAGGGCCTGACCTACGCCGGCCTGCTGGCCCGCCTGATCGGGAAGGAGGATACGACCGACCTCCCGGCGGCGGTGGCCGCCCATCTGGGGATCGCGCCCGACTCCTACATCATCCGCAACCTGGCCTGGCTGGGGCTCTTTGAGGAAGAGCCGCTCCCGGCCGGCCAGAGCACCCTCATAGACGTTATGGCCACCACGATGGCGGAAAAGATGCCGTACAGGCCGGGCGAGCGGGATATGCTCATCCTGCGCCACGAGTTCATCGCCCGGTACCCCGACCGGGAGGAGACGATCGTCTCGACGATGATTGACTTTGGCCTCCCCGGTGGAGACACCAGCATGGCCCGCACCGTTGGCCTGCCCGCCGCCATCGGCGCCCGCCTGATCCTGGAGGGCCGGATTCGCACCCGGGGGGTCCTCATCCCCGTCCTGCCCGAAATCTACGAGCCGGTCCTGGAGGAACTGGAGCGGCTGGGCATTCACTTCAGCGAGGCAACCCTGCCAAGACGAGCAATGCCGTAAAGACGGCATTGAAATACACCTTGGAAAAGAGAGAGCGATGTGTCAAGGTGACTGCTCAGCCGCACACCAATGTTCACCGCCGAGACGTGGAGGAGGCAGAGGTTTCCTGTTTCCACAGAGGACAAGATGGTTCTCCGCGGCCAAGTCCCTCTGCGTGTTTTGTGACTCTGCGGTGAGCAGTTACGTTGTTGGGCGCAATCGCCACCTCGGTGGTGGTCATCGGTCGCTCCTGAGCGCGATAGGCAAGAACTCTCAACGGGTCGGTACGGCTACGATTTCATCCAACCAGCCCAAGCCCGGCCGGTCACTGATCACCGAGAGGAAGTAGAACTCTTGCAAGGGGGCCACCGTGATGGTGGCCGGCGGGCTGCTCAACCACGTGTTGCCCACATCTACCCGCGTCCGCTCGGCCTTGCTCAAACCCCTGCAGTCCACGGTGGGGCAATCGGGTCCAAAGATGCGGGTCAAGGTGACTTTTCCAAACTGGACCGGGCCTGCGGCAAGGCTCAACTTCACCGTCATGGGCACCCCAGCGTTGCTCCAGATGGCGATAATGTCTTCTTGCCCCCGGGTGAAGAATTTGTAGACCAGGCCAGAATAGTCTGTGCCGATCAGGGGCGCATTCCATTCAGGCTTGTAGAGCGGAGTCACCCCTACCAGATGCCTGACCATAACGTTGTACGGGAGCGGGTCGCTGTTGTTGCCGGTGAAGAGCAAACCGGCAAAACGCTGATGGGCGTTGATCGCCCCGATGCGCAGGCCGGCAATAGCCGTACGGCCGGCGTTGGTGGTGTTGTCCTTGATGCCGAAACCGCCGTGCAGTTCGGTGTCGAACAGGTAGAACCGCGACAGGAGATCTGGCTGGCTCAACTCCTGGCCCAGCGCCACCACGTCACTCAGGATCTCGCTCACGTCAATGGTCTCGTCCACTGCTTGCCACATATCGCGCGCGGCGATCGGCCGGCCGGCGGGGGTATGATAGTCCTGGAAGGGCGGCGCGGTTTCACACCCGTCGGGCAACCACCAGTTCGGACCATAGACACACTCCTCGTGCTCGATCCAGTTGGGCGTGCCGGGGTAGGGGAATTGGTGGATCATAAAGGCAACGTTGTCATGCTCCAGCAGGCCCAGACGGATCATCTTCTCGCTCGTGGCGGTCAGCCCAGCCCTTGACATTTCCAGTGCCCCGGTCACCAGGAGGGCATCGGAGCCGGCGTTTTGCAGTTCCTCGGCGGCGATGTCGGCGGCGGCAAAGAGGAATTCGCCGTAGACGTCGGCGAACTCTTGGGTTTGATGCGGCTGAAACCCGTCTGGTGGAAAGTCGTCGCATACCTGGTGGTCTGGGCCGCGCGCCCAGGTCTGGCTGCATGGAGGCTGTTCGCGGCAGGGACAGAGGTAGAATTCGTAGCACGGTTCGTTCATCGTCTCCAGGAAGCGCAGTTCCGGCCCGTAGCGGGTGGCCAGTTCGCGCACATAGCGGCGGTACTCGTTCACCAGCGCTGCGTTGTTCTCGTCGTAAAAGCCGATGGAGCCTCCTGATCCGGCATTGCGGACCATAGGATAGTCGTCCGGGCAGGACATCCACCCGCCGATTCCCTCCATAAAGTCGTTGATCAGCGGTGAGTAGTCGCGCTCTTGGGGCGGTCGCTGAAAGATCCAGTCCAAGCCCTCCAGCAGGTAGGTACTGGTGATCGTGGTCGGGTAGGGCTGTCGTGCGCTCCAGCCGATCTGGTGGCGCAGGACCTGGCTGGCGTAGCGCTGAATGGCCAAAGCATCCGTTGTACGGATGCGGTCGGCTTGGTCGGCATTGAAGACCTGCCCGATCAGCCGGCAACGACACCGGAAGGCGGGATCTTGCTGCTGGAGGCTTTTGATGCAGCGCAGGTCGTCCCGTGTGGAAGGGCGGAACTCACCGGCCTGGGCGGCGCAGGGCCGACAATCGTTGCCATAGATCTGATCGGTCGGGGCATAGGGTTCGGATAACCCGCCCCAGTAGCAGTCGGGGCAGGCGGGGATAAAGCCCGCCCCAAAGAGGGGGGTGCGGGGCTGCACCCACGGGACAATCTCGATCGCGACCGCAACCTCATCGTTCCCGGCGGCAAAGGTAAGGGTCACGGTGTGGGGACGCATCCGCAGGGTCTGCATCTCGATCTCGCTGTTGGCTGCTTCCAGCGTACCCACGGCGAAAGGGGTCGAATGGCCCGGCTCGGCCGGCGTGACGTCATTGACATAAGTATGGATGAGGGTCTGGGCGCCGATGCGGATAGGCCGGTGGAAACCCAGCACCTGGATGGGTAGGTAGGTCCTATGACCGACGGTCAGCGTCAGGGAGAGGGGAGCGGAGGTCAGTTCCAGACCGCCGGCCTGGTCGGTCAGGATGATCTGCGCATCTGGGAGTTCAACAACGGTGGGTGAGGGGACACAGGTACCCAACAGGAGCAAGCACAGGAGAAACACCGCGTTCCGTTTCATAGGCCCAACACTCCAGAGATAGGACGTACTTTATCGTTCGAGTGACTTGCCCGAGAGATCCCAATCGGGTGTTCCGTTGGCCTTATGGTAGCACATCCGGGGAAAGATTGCAAGTGCGTGAACCAGACCGGCCAGGAAGCAGATTGCCCTCCCTCCACGCTCCTGGTATAATAAAATAAACTGGCGGTGGCTCATCGTCAAGTCTGGCTGACAGGGCGGTCTCGCCCCTTACGATTTCGGAGGAGGTCGGGATGAAGCAACGAAAAAGGGCCGGGTTCCTCTGGACCGTTTTGCTGTTATCGCTCTTTCTGGGCCTGATGGGGGCCTGCCGGCAGGAGGCCCCGACGGTCCTGCCCACGGTGCCGGCCACCATGCTCCCCTCTTCTCTGCCCCGGCCCACGCCCACCTACGACCCGGCCTTGCTGCGGCCCTCCGTTACAGCGGGGACCTTTTATCCGGCCGACCCGGAAGAGTTGCAGGCGATGGTGGACGGCTTTCTTGCCGGCCTGGAGCCGACCGGCGGCCGGCCACTGGCTCTGATTGCCCCGCATGCCGGCTATATCTACTCCGGCCCGGTAGCCGCCTACGCCTATGCCGAACTAAAGGGACAGACCTACGAGGCCGTCGTCCTGATCGGCCCGAACCACTACCTGGCCGACCTGAAGGGGATCGCCGTCTATCCGGGCGGTGCCTTTGAGACGCCTCTGGGGGCGGTCCCGGTGGATGCAGCACTGGCTCAGGCCATTCTGGCGGCGAACCCGGCCTTTGAGAACGACCCCGCCTATCATACCCGCGAACACTCGCTGGAGGTGCAACTGCCCTTCCTCCAGCGGGTCCTGCCGGGCGTGCCGATCGTGCCGATCATCGTAGGCCGGCCCACCCCGGAGAACTGCCACGCCCTGGCCCAGGCCCTGGTCCAGGTGCTCCAGGGGCGCGACGTCCTCCTCATCGCCAGTTCGGACCTCTCGCACTATCCCCCCTACGACGACGCCGTGGAGGTGGACCGGGCGATTCTGGCAGCGATCGAGACGGGGGATGTGAACCGCTTCCGGGAGGAGATTCAACGGCAGATGTCGCGGGGAATCCCGAACCTGCAGACCACCTGCTGTGGCGAGGGGGCCATCGCCACGGTGCTGGAGGCCGCGCCGGGGTTGGGGGCCAACCGGGTGCAGGTACTGCACTATGCCAATTCGGGGGATTCGCCGATCGGGGACCACCGCCAGGTGGTGGGGTACGGGGCGGTCAAGTTTTGGCGGGAAGGGGCCCCCTGAGGTTGCCGGGGGCATGTTCCGGGCGAAAACCACCGTGGGGCGGGCTTTCTAGCCCGCCCGGACGGACTGAAAAGACCGTCCTACGGGTTTTCGGATAGGTTCTAAAAGAGGGCCACCGGGCAGGGCCGGCCGATGAGGGCCCGACATCCTTCCATCGGCAGGCGGGGCACGGCGACGCCCAGGCCCCGGAGGGCGCGGGCCAGGTGGCACAGCGGCAGCCCGACGACCGTCATGTAGCACCCCTCCACCCGTTCGGCCGGGGAAAAGGGACGATCCTGGATGCCATAGGCCCCCGCCTTGTCCAGAGGCCGGCCAGAGTTGACATAACACTCAATCTCCTCCTCGTTGTAGGGGCGCATCCAGACGCGGGCGCTGACCGTCTCGGCCCAGAGGTCCTCCCCCCGGCGGAGGGCCAGACTGGTGTGCACCAGGTGATCCCGACCGCGCAGGGCCATGAGCATGCGGCGGGCCTCCTCCGGGTCGGCCGGCTTGCCCAGGATGCGGCCGGCCAAGTCTACCACCGTGTCGGCAGCGATGACGATCTGCGTGTCGCCGGCCGGGACGGCCAGGGCTTTGGCCCGGCCCAGGCGGAGGGCCGCCTGGGCCGGCGGTTCGGTCGGCCGGGGCGTCTCGTCCACTGCGGTCGGGTGCAGGGTAAAGGTCAGGCCGAGCCGGCGCAGGTGCTCCTGCCGACGGGGCGACGCCGAGGCCAGAACCAGTGGGGTCGTTTTCATCCATACTCTCCAATCAGTCAGCCGGTTCGCCCCGCAATCATACCAGTACCCTGCCCCTCCGTCAAGAAGCAAGGGGGGAGCTTTCCGCGTGTTCGTTGACAGGGGCCCCGCTTTATAGTAAAATATCCTTGCATGCAAGAGGAGGAAAAAACGGTGGGGTACCGGCAGGCACTCAGACAACACCACTGGAAGCGGGGCGGGGTCTATGCCCTGGTGGTCGTGCTGCTCCTGGTCATGCTGAACCTCCGGCCGGCCTCCTTGCAGGCGATTCCGCCGGCCTCTATGCCCACGCCAATCTCCGATGGGGACACCCCGCCGATCCTCTACACCTTTGACCTGCGCGATGCCTTTTTGAACCATACCGCCCCCGGACCGATCATCGTCGCCGGCGAGGACGGCCCCCCCGACGGCAAAACCTATACCGACCTGCTCTACGACTATGACCTGACCCTCTTTGTGGCCACCCTGCAGGGGATCGTCAACCGCCAGGGGCCGCGCCTTTACCTCTACCACGCCGAAGGGGTGGACGATTTCTGGCTGGAGACGTTCCGCGCACCGGGAGAGTGGCTGGAGCAGTACACCCTGGTCGAAATTCCCGACTTGGAGACCCTCCTAGAGACCTTCCAGGAGGAGGTGACCGGCACGGTGGTCTGGGACGACGCCCTGCCGGCCACCCTCAATGTGGCCACGACGATTGCCGGGGTGGAGGGGACACCGGTGGTTCGCCGGGGCAGTGCGCTCTATGAGCAGATTACCCGGCGGATGCCGGTCCGGGTGGACCTGAGCGGCCGCTTTTCCAGCAAGGCGGAGGCGTACCGCTGGGCGATGCAGGAGTACCTTGACCGCGGGCGGAGCAACCCGCGGCTTCTGGCCTATATCGAGGACGGCTGGCCGGCGGTGCTCTACCAGCGCGGGGTGTTGACGCGGGGCGCCACCTCGGTCTTTTCCCGAGACTATGTCGTGCAGAACCGGGGATTTGTCTTTGACCTGTCTCCCTGGGCGGACGAGACCCCCGTGGACGAACCCGACCAGCCGTTGGGACAGGACCGGGCCGTCTTTGAGGAGATCTTGAGCGCGGCGCGGGCCCAGGCCGGCCAGGACATGATCGCCATCTGGGGCTTTGTCCCCTGGTGGGAAAAGTACTCCAACAGCGAGGGCAGCGGGGGCAGCCATGAGCCGGTGGAGGGGGAGTGGGAGGCGGCCTGGCTGGCCTCCTCCTACGGCGCCTTTTTCACCGGCAGCCTGGGGGATGTCTATGGGCTGGACATGGCCAACGCATCCCTGCACCGCTTTGCCCCTTTCCCCGAGCGGGTGCCCCGGCCGGCCGCCCCGACGCCGGAGGAGTTGATCGCGCAGGGGCTGTTACAGGACGGACGGGTCGCCCCCAAGACCTACCTCCTCTTTTACATGGGCGACTATGACCTGGCCCAACCACTCTACGCCCTGATGCCCGAACTGTGGAACGACCCGGCCCGGGGCGAGATTCCCCTGGCGTGGGGGGTGAACCCGCAAACGGTCGAGATTCTGCCCGATATTCTTTCCTATCTGCTGCGCACCCGCTCCCCGGCCGACTATTTCGTCGCCGCCAACAGCGGTGCCGGCTACCTGAACCCGGAGGCCCTCCCCCGCGACCTGTGGGGCTCTTGGCGGGAGCACAACCGCTCCTACTACAACCGCCTGGGCCTCTCGGTGACCGGCTTTTTCCTCAACGGAAAAGGAGGGGAGGTCCCGGCGGAGGTGATGGACCTCTACCAGGACTTTTCTCCCGACGGCATCCTTGTAAACTGGCATCATCTGGTCGGCCCCTCCCCCCGGCTGCAGGACAACATGCCGTTGACCGTCTTTCCCTACTATGGCCTGAGCAACGCCGACGACAGCGCGACCTGGATCGAGCGGTTCGACCAGGCTTATGAGGAGTATCGCCAGTCCCACGGGCCGGACGAGCCGGTCTTTATCCCCTTCCGCTGCGCCTTTGTCTCGCCCTCGTTCCTGGTGGCTCTGGTGGAAGAACTTCGCCGGTTGCATCCGGAGCGGGACTATGAGGTGGTGGACCCCTACACCTTTTTCTACCTGATGCGTCGGCACCTGGGCGGGTGGAACGAGTACCGGGCCACCTTTTTGCAGGAGATCTTTCCCCAGGAGATGGAAACGGGCGAGACCTACGCGGTGCAGTTGGGGGTGCGCAACGATGGCTGGGAGACCTGGCCGGCCGAGGAGGTCGGGCTGGGCTTTACCTTCGCCGAACGTGCTCTGGCCGGGGAGGCTCCAGGGGCTTTCGGCGAGGCCCTCTTTTTGCCCCTCTTTGAGGAGGTCGCCCCCGGCCAGGTCTACACCTTTACCTTCCTCCTCGGAGCACCGTTGCGGCCGGGGGAGTATGTCGTGCAGTATGACCTGCTCAAAACCCCCTGGCGCTGGTTCCACCAGGAGGGCAACCGCTGGCAGGAAGAGACCCTGCGGGTCAAGGAGCCGGCCGGCGGGATGGTCCAGGAGCCGCCTTCACTGCCCTCCTGGCCAACGCCGGCCCCGGTGGGCGATTGGACCCCAACGCCGCAGGTAACGGTGCAGGGGGTCGCGCCGGCCCAGGCGACCGCAACGCTCACCGGGACGGCCGAACCCCCGCCGACGCTGACCGCAACCCTCCCCAGCGGTTGGGACCTCCCGCCGGTGCTGGAGACGGCCCTGGCCGGCCGGGCCGTTTGGGCGATTGCGCGGGACGCCCAGGGACAGGTCTGGCTGGGTGGGGAGGAGGGCATCGTCCTCTACCGCCCCAACGACGACCTGACAACCGCCGATGACGTCTGGGGCCTCTACACGGTCGAAACCGGCCTGCCCCACCCCTGGGTCGCCGCCCTGGCCGCCGACGCACGCGGTGGGATGTGGGTGGGGACGCAGGGAGGCGGGGTGGCCTATGTGGATGACCAGGGCTGGACCACCTACACCGAGGAGGACGGCCTGATCTCGAACTGGGTGCGGGACATCGCCATAGACCCGCTCGGGGTGGTCTGGATCGCCACCTCCAGGGGAATCAGCGCCTTTTCCGGGACGGCCTGGCAGAACTTTGACTCGGACAACTCGCCGCTGCCCCGCGATGTGGTCTCGGCCGTGGTGATCGACCCGGCAGGGAACCGCTGGTTTGCCACCGAGGGCGGGGGGATCGGTCGCCTCTCCGCCGATGGCACCGAGTGGCGCACCTATACCCAGGCCGATGGTCTGGGGGATGATTTCGTGCTGGACCTAGCGGTGGACCTGGACGGACGCGTCTGGGCCGGCACCTGGCGCGGTGGGTTGAGCGTCCTGGATGGCGACCGCTGGCTGACCTACCAGACGACGAACAGCGGCCTGGCGGCGGACTGGGTGCAGTCGCTGGCCGTGGATGGGCAGGGGCGCATCTGGTGCGGCACCTACGGGCTGCCCGGCGGGGGGATCAGTGTGCTGACCCCGATGACCGGCCAGTGGGTGCAGTATGGGCCGGCCGATGGTGTGCCCTCGGACAATGTGACCACCCTGGCGGCAACCCGGCCGGGCGAAATGTGGGTGGGGACAGACCGGGGGGGGATTCGTTACCTGGAGCCGTTGCTGCTGCTGGGGTCGCCAGAGACGGAGCCGGGTTCCCCCACGCCGACGCCTGCCCCAACCGAACCGCCCTGGTTTGGCCAGATCGCGGCCGGCCGGGGTGGGGGAGAGCAGGTGCTGGGAAATGAGGACCTCCTAGAGACCCCCTGGCAGGTTACACCCACGCCGACCCCCTGGACAACCCCGATCTGGAACTCGCCCACGCCGACCCCTTCCCGCATGCCCTCGCCAACACCGCCTCCTTCGGCGACCCCGACGACGACGCCGGTTCCCTCGCCAACCCCTTCCCCCAGCGGTGTGCCGACCGCGACCCCGACATCCACGCCGACCCCGACGCCGACCGCCTCGGTTTCCCCCTCCCCTTCGTCCTCACCGACGCGCACCCACACACCGAGCCCCACCGCAACGCGTACCCCCTCTCCCACCGCGACGGCGGGGACGCCGACGATCATTGCCGGGACGCGCACCCCCACGCCGAGCACGTCACCGACGCGCACCCCCTCGCCCTCGCCGACCCCCACGGCCGGCGCCTGCATGCCGATCTGCACGCCCCGACCGGGCCCGCCACCGCCTCCGCCCCCATTGCCGACAAAGGAGAGTGAGCGAGTGCACACCTTTACCACCTCCTGGGGGGTGGTACGCATCAACGAGCGGCCTTCCGACAACGCCCTGCGTGTCCCCCTGACCAAAGGGGTGGGGGGACGTGCCGTGCGGGTCTATGTGAACGCCGACACGCTGGTCTGGGTGGCCGGGGTGCAGTTGGAGTTTCGCTACGACACCGCTATGCTGACCGCCGTCGGGGTCAACCGGACGCCGCGCAGCGAGGTGATGTCGCGAGGGGGGCCGGTGATTGACCAGGAGAACGGCGAGATCCGCACCCTGCTCTTTTCCCCGGAGGGGGAGGCGATTCCCCCCGGCCGGGGACCGATTCTCAGCCTGCTCTTCGAGGTGCGCGAGGGGGCGACGGACAATCAGAGGGCGCTGATTCAGATCGAGCGGGCCATCCTTTCCGATATTGACGGCAATGAGGTCGAGGTGCCGGCCCACTATATCTTTGACGGCTACCTGGTCATCTGTTCGGAGTGCTTCCTGCACAACGGGGATGTGGACAAGGACGGCGACGTGACGATTCTGGACGTGCAGCGGGGCATCAACATCGTCCTGGGCTGGCACATTGCCGACGATGAAGAGGTCGTAGCCCTGGACATCAACGGGGATGGCTCGGCCGATGTGTTGGACGTGATCAAACTGGTCAACCTGGCGGTGGGGCAGGAGGCCCCACCGCCCTGGCAGCCGACCCCCACGCCGTTGCCGACGACGCCGGTCTTTACCCAGACCCCGACGGCGACGCCCGGCTCGCCGGTGCCGACGACGCCGGTCTTTACCCGGACGCCGACGCCCGCTTCGCCGGTGCCGACGACGCCGGGCCTGACCCCGACGACCACGCCGACGGTGCCGGCCACCACCGCTTCGCCGACGCCGGGCACACCGGCTCCGACCGAGACGCCCTTGCCGACCCCGACGGGGACGGCCTATCCGACGCCCAGCCCGACGATGCTGCCTTCGCCGACCCTGTCGCCCCGGCCGTCGCCCAGCCCGACGCCGGAGCCGTAGAGCGGGCTAGATGGACCCTCGCTGCCTGCGCCACTCCCGCACCCCCTGGATGACGAGAGGGATACCGATGGCGATCAGCACCAGGCTGGGGGCGATCAGGCGGCCCCAGATCTCCCCGCTGCTCATTCCCGGCCCGACGACCTCCTCCCCCTCGATCAGACGCCGGGCAAAGGCCCCGGCCTCTCCCCCGATCAGGGCCAGGATGCTGAGCAGCAGGGTGATGATACCCCCAAGCAGCCCGACGGCGGCCAGGCAGCCGCAGCCGATCCAGCCGGTGACCGGCTCCTGCCGGGTCCGCCCCCGTTCGCAGAGTTCCTGGGTCCACCGGGCCGAGCCGTCGGCCCGTTCCTCCGGCCGGCGGGGCTGCAGGATGCCCGATGGGGCGGTCTCTTCCGGCGACCGGTCTGCTCTGTTGCGTCCCGGTGATGTGGACATGGGCCTTCTCCGCACAATCTACCGGAACCATTATATGCTGACCCCACCGGACGGTCAAGCAGGCGGGAGGCAAAGATGAGCGAGGTTCTCCGCCTGGGCCTACTGGCACAGTTTCCCGAACTGGTCCATGGCTTTTCCGAGCGGGCTCTGGGGTCGGTGCATCCAGAGGAGGCCGGCGGCCGGCACCGGCTTGCGGAGTCGCTGGGAATTGCGCCGGGGGCGTTGGTGCCGACGCAGCAGATGCATGGGGATCGAGTGGTGGCCGTTCCGGGGCCGGAATATGGGTGCACCGCCCGCCGGCGGGGGGTGGATGGCCTGGTTACGGCGATGCCGGGGTTCTTTCTCCTGGGCTACTTTGCCGATTGCGTGCCGCTTCTGGCCTATGACCCGGTGCGGCGGGCAGTAGGGCTGGCCCATGCCGGCTGGCGGGGGACGCTACGGGGAATCGCCGGCCGGCTGGTGCAGAAGATGGCGGTCGAGTTCTCCACCCGCCCGGAGGACCTGGTTGTGGGGCTGGGGCCCTCGATCGGCCCGTGTTGTTACGAGGTGGGGCCGGAGGTGGTGGCCGGTGTGCGGGAGCGGCTGCCCCGGCCGGCGGCACTGCTTCGACCGAATCCGGAGCACTCCGGCCACGCCTGGCTGGACCTGTGGGAGGCCAACCGGCAACTCCTGCAGGAGGCGGGGGTGCCGGAAGGGCAGATCGAAGTGGCCGGCCTCTGCACGGCCTGCCATGTGGAGCGGTTCTTTTCCTTTCGCCGGGAGGGCCGGCTGAACGGCCTCTTTGGCGCGGTCATTGGCCTACGCGAGGGGTGAGCGATGGGCGCAACGGCAGCTGTGGCAGCGATTCGAGCCCGGCTGGAAACGGTCCGGGCGCAGATTGAGCAGGCAGCACAGCGGGCCGGGCGGGACCCGGCCGGGATCACCGTGGTGGTGGTGACCAAGTCGTTCCCGGCGGAGGTGGTGCGGGCAACGGTGGCGGCCGGCCTTGCCGAGATTGGCGAGAACCGTGTGCAGGAGGCCCAGGCCAAGCGGGCCGCTCTTTCCGACCTGCGTGGCGTGCGCTGGCATCTGGTGGGGCATCTGCAGCGGAACAAGGCCGGCCAGGCGGTGGACCTGTTCGACCTGATTCATTCCCTGGACAGCCTGCGGCTGGCTCAAACGCTGGAACAACGGGCAGCGGCCAGAGGGAAGGTCGTACCGGTCCTGCTGGAAGTCAATGTGGCCGGCGAAGCCTCCAAGTTTGGCTTTTCCCTGGAGGATGAGGCGGCCTTCTTTTCCGCCGTGGAGAAGGTTCTGACCCTGTCCCATCTCCGGGCAAAGGGGCTGATGACGGTGGCCCCGATCTGCTCCGACCCGGAGGAGGTCCGGCCGGTCTTTCGGCGGCTGTGGGAACTGAGTCAGGCGTTGCAGCAGCGCTATCCGGAGGGGGAGTGGGGTGTTCTCTCGATGGGGATGAGTGAGGATTACCAGGTGGCCGTAGAGGAGGGGGCCACCATGGTGCGCCTGGGGCGTGCGCTCCTGGGCCCCCGGCCGGGGGGATAGGACGGGAGGAAATCGCTCCCGGTCATCGGCGGGATTCTCGTTTGCGCATGCGGGCTTCGCGGCGGCGACGCCGCCGCTCGGCCCGGCGCTGCTTGTCCCGGCGGGCTTCTCCTTTAGAGACGTAATAGCGTCTGCGACGGTAGGCCCGCAGTTGGCCGTTTTCGTTCAGTTTGCGGCGAAAGCGTTTGAGCATCTTGCTCAGTTCCTCGCCTGGCTTTCGTTGGACATAGGTCATCGCACCCTGCCTCCGTCCATACCTCTCATCCACTTGGTCCCTTTTTGTAGCGGAAAACGATACGGCCCCGGGTCAGGTCGTAGGGAGAAAGTTCGGCCTTGACCCGATCCCCCAGCAGGACGCGGATATAGTGCTTGCGCATGCGCCCGGAGAGGTGGGCCAGCACCTGGTGGCCGTTCTCCAGCTCGACCCGGAAGGTGGCGTTGGGAAGACATTCCACTACCTGGCCCTCTACCTCGATCAGTTCTTCTTTTCGTTTGCCTGGAGAATGCGCTTTTCTGGCCATTCGTACCTCCTCAGAACACACATAGCCGGCCTCACCCCGGTGTCCGGGGGGCCGGCCATAAGGGTTCGGATGATGCTGGCTGGTCGTCTCTGGTCTGTTACGACGATACGGCCTGTGCACCCCCTGCGGTCTCGGGTCTTTTGCCCCCGAAGAACGATCCTCCGGTGGTGAGGATCAGGACGTCCGTTTCATTACATAGTATAGCACAGTTTCGCCGAGATGTCAAGTAAGGGCGAGGCATGCGGTTTCGTAGGGAATTTCGTACGACCGCTGTCGGCGAACCGTAGGGCAGCCTTTCCAGGCCGCCCGGTGTGGTTGGGGGCGGGCAAGGCAGTCCTTGGGGCCGCCCCGGACGACCGGGTTTCCTTGACGAATTCCTCATGCTCCCAGGAGCGGGCACAGGAGGGCCAGGCCGCCCAGGAGCAAACAGTAGAGGGCGAAGGGGTAGAGGGGCCGGCGGCGCACGTAGGCAAGGAGGAGGCGGATGGCAGCATAGCCGGAGAGTGCGGCGGCCAAAAAGCCGACCAGGAGGACAGGAGCAGAGGCCGGCTCTGATCGGTCCAGGAAAAGGCGGAAGAGTTGGAGCAGGCCGGTGCCGGCGACGATCGGGACGGAGAGGAGGAAGGAAAAGCGGGTCGCGGCCTCTCGGGTGAGACCACGAAAGAGGCCCGTGGCGATCGTTGCCCCGCTGCGGGAGAGGCCGGGGGCGATGGCGACGGCCTGGGCAATGCCGATGAGCAGCCCATCCAGCCAGGTGACGCCGGTGAGGTCCCGACGCTGGCGGGCCAGCAGTTCGCCGAGGAGGAGGAGCAGGGCCGTCAGGAGGAGAAAGCCGCCGGCCGCCGGCGGGGTGCCAAAGAGGACCTCGAAAATCTCTTCCAGGAGCAGGCCGGCCAGGGCCGCCGGGAGCGTCCCCAGGAGAATCCACCAGGCCAGCCGGGCCGGCGAGGTCTCCAGGGGGCGGCGATGGCGCAGCGCCAGCACCCAGGCCCGGAACAGGTCCAGCAGGTCCCGCCAAAAGATGGCGACAACAGCAACGAGGGTGCCCAGGTGCACGGTGGTGTCAAAGACCAGGGGCGGAAGGGCCCAGCCCAGAAAATAGGGCAACAGCACCAGGTGGCCGGAACTGCTGATCGGCAGGAACTCGGTCAGCCCCTGGAGCAACCCCAACAACAGCGCTTCGATGATGCGCACAGGTCCTCCTTTTTCGAGAGATTCTACCACAAGAGGTCGGTCTCGGCAAGGTCTTGACAAGCCGTTTCTTTTGTGGTAGGATAGAAATGGAGAGACCCCCGTTTTTTTTATGTGGACGCAATCTCCGAGAGGAGAATGGCGTGTGGTGCTCCCGGCAGCGGGTTTGTCCAGGCAACCGACAGGTAACAACGACCCCTGGCAGAAGGTGCTGCCCGGGGGAGCAGGGGGCGATCTGGCAACGATGGTCGTTGCCAGTTGCGTCTGGAGCATGCCCGACCGGGCGACTCGCTACCGCCATTCACGGACGAGAGGAGGTGATGCCCCGACAGGTTCTGGTTCGTTGGACCGATGAAGGCGATCTGTACCAGAGGAGGTTTCTATGAACTGGCACCGTTCACGCTTGTTGCTTCCTGTACTGGCCATTGTCGCCCTGGTGTTCGCCGTGCTGCCCATGGTGGCAGCCCAATCCCCTTCTGGGGCTGACAAGATCGAGCCGGCCTTGCTGGAGCGCTTCTCCACCGAAGGCACGGCCGACTTTATCGTCCGCTTTACGGCTCAGGCGGACCTCTCCCCGGCCTACTCGATGGACTGGGACGCCCGCGGTGAGTTTGTCTACAACACCCTCAAGAGCGTCGCCGAGAGCAGCCAGGTCAACGCCAAGGCTTACCTGGACAGCCGAGGGCTACAGTACCGCACCTTTATCGCCGGCAATGAACTCTACGTCTGGAACGGCGACCTGACGGCGGCCAACGCGCTCGCCGGCCTGGATGAGGTCTATTACATCCGCGCCACCCGCACCTACTATATTGACCCGATCATGGAAGAGGCCCCGGACGCCCCCGCCGCTCTGGCCTGGGGTGTAGACTATATTGACGCCGAACTCTTTTGGGCCGGCTTTGGGGTCAAGGGCGATGGCATCAAGGTGGCCAACATTGACACCGGCGTCGAGTGGGACCATGACGCCCTGGTGGACACCTTCGCCTGCCCCGGCGACCCCTCCAACCCGGACTGTTGGGAGGACCCCTCGAACATCTGCGGCGGCTCGGCCTGCGACAACAACGGCCACGGCACCCACACCATGGGCACCATGACCGCCTCCGATGACCCCAACCTGACCTGGCAGGCGGGCGTCGCCCCGAACTCGCTCTGGATCGCCTGCAAGGGCTGCGAGTCCTCCTCCTGCTCCGAATATGCCCTGAACACCTGCGCCGACTGGATTCTGGCCCCTGGTGGTGACCCGGCCAACCGCCCCGACGTGGTGAACAACTCCTGGGGAGGCGGGGGCTGCGACACCTGGTACCAGGCCAAGGTACAGGCCTGGCGGGCGGCGGGGACCTTCCCGGCCTTTTCGGCGGGCAACTCGGGCTCCGGCTGTAGCACGCTGGGCTCTCCCGGCGACT
>FWPU01005715.1_pt1 | contig 26287 bp, 23 predicted proteins | sample 2228361 | NCBI WGS metagenome assembly FWPU01 (sample SAMEA103939777, study PRJEB20133) | metagenome
AAAATCCGATACCACCAGCGTCGCAACGCCCAGGCGCGCCGGAGCCACACCAAAACCACCTGCCGGAAGCTACGGCAACTGGGCATCAAAGCCAGCACCCTCCAACGATGCGATGTAGATACAAGTTAGCGCTGTAGTACTAATTTCCCGGGCTTATCGGCAGGTATCGAGCATAGGCACCGGCGAGCAGCCTGACCCGGCAGCGGTCGATCCGGCCAACCGCCTGTTATGGCGCATGCCGCTTCGACGGCTGGAAGCCGAGGTTGTGCGAGATTGCCTGCTGGCAGCCAGCGGCCGATTGAACCGGGCGATGGGCGGGCCGCCTGTGATGACGGAGGCCCAGCCCGACGGCTCGGTAGTCGTGGCCCGGTCCAAGCTTACCGACGCCCGAGACGAGTTCCGCCGCAGCATCTACCTTTTGACGCGGCGGGCATACAACCTCTCGCTGCTCACGGTATTCGACCAGCCGCAGATCGCTACCAACTGCGTGGCGCGCAGCGCCTCGGCCGTGCCGCTGCAATCTCTCACCATGCTCAACGACGCGTTTGTCTATTCCCAGGCCGAGGGGGTGGCGGAGCGCGTGCAGCAGTGCGGCGCCGAGGCCGCACGGCAGATCGAGACCGCCTACCGTTTTATCTTGGCACGGTGCCCCAGCGATGCCGAGGCGAGCTGGTGCCGCCAGTTTCTCGATGCGCAGGCGGCCCTGTTTGCGGCCGATGGATTTGACCTCGCCGCGGCACGGCGCGAGGCGCTCGTGCAACTCTGCCATGCGCTATTGAATACCAGCGAGTTCTTGTACGTCGAGTGACACGTAAACTGCACAAGGCAGCTAACCCGCCCTAGTCCAAAGGCTAACCCGCCGACATTGTGGGAGACCAAGAGGTACAGAACCATGTCGTTCGCCCATCTTGCGTCCCTGGCGTCGAAGGCTTTGGACACGCCTGGCGGATTTGGCTAGCATCCGCCAAAACTCCCGCCCCACACGACCCAGAGCGGCCAGCATTGCTGACCAAGTAAGACCATGCCCGAACGACGTTTTCCAATTGCTTCCGCATCTGCCGCAGCGAGCGATTGTACGGGGTGCGGCCCTGACGGCTCGCTTCACCTCGCCCCCACGCGCCGTGACTTTCTGCGCACCGCGGCCCTCGGCTTTGGCACGCTTGCGCTAGCTCATCTGTTGGAAACAGACGCACGGCGTGCGGCCGCGACTCCCACCGCCGCTGGTCCTGGTGGAACAGACTTGCGCCCGCGGCCTGGCCACTTCGCCCCGCGGGCCACGGCCATCATCCTGCTCATGCAAGCTGGCGGGCCCAGCCACGTCGACCTGTTCGACCCAAAACCGGAGCTGGCCAAGCGAGACGGCCAGCAATACCCCGGAGACGTCGAAGTGCTTCAGCCCGGCAGCGAAGAGAAGAAGTTGGCCGCGAGTCCCTTCCGCTTCCGCCATTATGGCGCGTGCGGCATGGAGTTGAGCGAGTTGCTGCCGCACATCGGCTCCGTGGCAGACGAATGGTGCCTGATACGCTCGATGTTCAGCGATAACAACAATCACCCGCAGGCCACCCGCTGCCTGAACACAGGCAAGGTGTTCCCCGGCAGGCCAGCCCTGGGTTCGTGGGTGAGTTATGCGCTCGGTACGGAGAACGAAGACCTGCCCGCGTACATCGTGTTGCGAGATCCCACAGGCTACAACAATGGGGGCACGACGCTGTGGGAGAACGGCTGGCTGCCGGCGCAGTTTCGCGGCACGGAGATCCAGTCCCGCGGTGCGGCCGTATTGAATCTGCATCCTCACGCCCGGCAGCCTCCCGGCGTGCAACAGAAGACGCTGGAACTCGTGGCCCGCCTGAACGAAGAGCGGCGCCGGCTCTACCCCGGCGAGAACGACTTAGAAGCACGCATCCGCAATTACGAGCTGGCGGCGCGGATGCAGCGGGGTGCGGAGGCTGTGCTCGATATCAGCCGCGAGACGGCGGCCACGCGCACATTCTATGGCTTGGATCACGAAGTGACCGAGAACTTTGGCACGCGGTGCCTGCTGGCGAGGAGGCTGGTGGAGGCGGGCGTGCGTTTCGTGCAGGTGATGGTGCCGATCAAGTCGGGTGGTGCGCCATGGGACCACCACAGCGGGCTGAAGAAGGGGCTGGAAGAACTCTGCCCACAGGTCGACCAGCCGACAGCGGCGCTGGTGCGGGATCTCAAGCAACGCGGGCTGTTGGACCGCACCATCGTGATGTGGGCTGGCGAGTTTGGGCGCCTTCCCATCTCGCAGGGCGGGAACGGGCGGGACCACAACCGGCATGGTTTCAGCCTGCTCTTGGCCGGCGGCGGCTTCAAGGCCGGTTACGTGCACGGGGCGACAGACGAGTTCGGCTACCGTGCTGTTTCATCGCCCGTAAGCTGCCAGGATCTGCTGGCAACGTTGTTGCACGAACTTGGCCTAGACCATACCCGACTTACGTACCGCCATCATGGCCGCGAAGATTCGCTTACCGACGCACCGGCCACTGGCGCACGTGTGGTACACGAACTCTTGGCATAAGGGCGAGCGCCCCGTCTGTGCGAGAGGCGGCAAGGGGCAGGCAGGATGCGGCTCGAGGGCCTTCCAACGGCGGCCGGCTTACACGCAGCGCTCGCAGCGGCCCTTGAGCAAGACCTCTGTAAGCTGGCCGATGACAGAGCGCTTACTGCCGGGCGAGGGCCGTATGTCGATCTGCACGTCGCTCAGACAGGCTACGCTGCCGCAGTCCAGGCAGACGAAGTGGGGATGATCCAGCGTATGCGGCAGCCCTTCGCGCCGGGCCTCGAACCGCCACACGTGGTCGCCCAGTTCGCTGCGCGTCACCAGCCCCGCCTCGGTGAGGTCTGCCAGGTTGCGGTAGACGGTGGCCCGGTCGAAGCCCTTGCGGCCAAGTTCGTCTGCCAACTCGGCATGGGTCATTGGCTTTCCGGCAGCATCTAACCGCTGCAATACGGCAACGCGCGACGTGGTGCTGCGCAGCCCTGCGCGTCGGATTCGGTCGCGATAGTCGTCAAGCGTGGGCGCAGTTCTTCTCTTGCTCATGATTCATGCGCAGCTTAGATGTGGCCCGGCAGGCACACGCTAATCTACCTCACGATAGCCCAGTATTGGAACCTCGCTCCAGTGCGCCGGGCATGAAGCGGGATCTGCCGCACGGAAGCGGCGAATCGGACCAAGGCGTGAACGCTGTCGTGTCCCATTGAGCTTCGCAAGGCGTGGCGGCGTGCGGCAATCTTCACCGCCTTTCAAGGGAAGCAAAGGGGGGGGCAGAGGCGGTGCGTATCTCTCGGTTCCGCACCCTGGCCCGTGCGTCATGAGGGCCTGGGGCAGCATGCCGCAACTACGGCACACCCGGCACGGAAGCGGTGCGCGGCTGCCAGAATCTACCGATCGATTTCTCCCATCACAATGTCCAGCGAACCGACGATGGCAGGTACATCGGCAATCAAGCAGCCGCGGCAGATCTCGGGCAGCACGGAGAGGTTGCAAAAGCAGCTACTGCGGGCACGCGCGCGCCAAGGGATAGGGCTGCCGTCTCCAACGATGTAGAAGCCCATCTGGCCTCGTGGCGCCTCGGTCTCGAGGTAAGCCTCACCCTTGGGCAGCTTTTCGTTCAGCTTGACGGGAACAGCGTGCGGGCCGCGAGCGGTACTGTACCGGTCGATGGCCTGGCGCACCAGATCGACAGATTGCACCACTTCGAGCATGCGAACATAGAAGCGGTGCCAACAATCTCCCAGCACGGCCTGGTTGGGCACCGGCGGGTAGGCGTGGTCCTTGGGATAGTGCCCGTCGCGCTGGCAGATGATCTCGAAGGCGTAACCGTCGTACATCTCGGTGTAGCGCTCTTCGCCGTCTCGGCGCAGGTCGTGGTCCACACCGCTGCCGCGCAGGACAGGGCCAGTGCAGCCATAGTCGATGGCCATGGCGGCCGGCAGCACGCCAATTCCCGCGGTGCGCCGCACGAAGATGGCATTGGTTGTGAGCAGCGCATGGTATTCGTCGATCACGGGCACGAACTGGTCGAGGAATTGCTCGCACTTCTTCAGCCATCCCGGGGGAAGGTCGTGCGTGGCGCCGCCGACAGTGAGGTAGCTGTAGGTCAGCCTAGCACCGCAGGCCAGCTCGAACAGATCGAGGATCTTCTCACGTTCGCGAAAGGCATACAGAAATGGGCTGAACGTCCCGAGGTCCAATCCGTATGCCCCCATGCCCACCAGGTGGCTGGCGATGCGGCCCAGCTCGGCTATGATCACCCGCAGGTGCCTAGCCTTCTCAGGGATCTCGAGGCGCATCAGCTTCTCGACCGTCAGTGCCCAGCCCAGGTTCATGTTCATCCCGGCCAGGTAGTCCATGCGGTCGGTGTAGGGGATCCACTGCCTGGGCGTAAGATTCTCGCCGATCTTCTCGGCACAACGGTGCAGATAGCCGATGTGGGGGGTAACTTCGGAGACCACCTCGCCATCGGTGCGCAATACGAGCCTGAGCACGCCGTGCGTACTAGGGTGCTGGGGCCCCATGTTGACCAGCATTTCGTCGGTGCGGACGTCGAACTCGATGATCCGCGGGTCGTCGGCGCCTACGGCCATGGGCTTCTCCAAGCTATTACTTGCCGCGAATGCCGTGGTACTCCAACGGCATTTCATAGTCCTTACGCAACGGATGGCCGACCCAATCTTCGGGGCAGAGGATCCGCCGCAGGTCGGGATGTCCGACAAACCACACGCCGCTCAGGTCGTACACCTCGCGCTCATGCCAGTTGGCGGTGCTCCACACGCCGGCCACGGAGGGAACCTCGGGCAGCACACCTGGCACATCGTCCTTCCAGCGAGGCAAGATCACCTTGAGCACCAGGCTGGCCTTATTCTGGAAGCTCCACAGGTGGTAAACCACCTCGAGGTGCGGTTGCCAGCCGGTCTTGGCGGCCTTCTTGGGGTCGGGCTCGAAGTAGTCGACCGCAGTGATGCAGTTGAGCATGTTAAACCGCAGGTCCGGCTCGTCGCGCAGGTACGTGCAGACCTCGACCAGGGCCTCGGGGGCAACTTCGATCCAGGGATCCAAAGCTTCGAGGTTGGCACCGGTGATGCCGTTGCCAAACCGCTGCTTCAACCGCTCGACAAATGCTTGGCCGCTCATGCTGGGCGATTCTCCTACTCCCTGCCGCCGCGATCGGCCCTCATCCCGACGCCTTGGCCAGCAGCTTCTTGGTACACGCGGTGCAGGGGGCTTCTCATGTACGCCACCAGGATCATCCTGCCACTACCGGCTGCTCGCGCGGTGCGGAGGCAAGCGGCCGCTCGGGCGTCAGCGCCCGCTGCGCACTGATCGCGCGGACCCAATCGAGGTCCCCGCGGCTCCACACGTAGGCAAAACCGACCATCAACACGCCAAAGAACACCAAGATGTCGATGATCGCGGCCCCAGCCAACTTCGCGGCCGTATCCCTCACCGCTTCGGCAGCCAACGGCTGCCTGGCCTCGGCCCGCTCTTGCGCCGCCTCGCGCTCCGCAGCCGTTGCTTCCCGCGTCTCGACGGGCCGGCCCATCCGGTCCTCGATGCGAACATCGGTCACCGTGGCCAGCGCCGCCAATTCGAAGTTCTGGCCGCCGACCTGATACATCAGCCCTGATTCAGGCACCCCCAGCTCACGATGGATCTCCAGATAGGCCGGATTCACCCCGAAACGCACCAGCCGCTCTCGCTCGATCGTGTCGTTGGCCAGGGCGCGCGTCGCCTGCAACTCCCTGGCCGTGACGATGGGCTGTGCTTCCGCCAAACCGCGATCCATCAAGTGCGTCGCCTTGCCATACACCGTTGCCCAGGGAAAGAACAAAGACACCTCGACGTCGAAGATTATGAACAGCAGCGCGACCACGTAGAACCGCAAATCGAACTGCACAAAGCTGCTGCCGATGGCCGGCTCGCCGCACTCGTAAACTTCTAGTTTCTCAGGATGCGGATTGATGGGCCTCAGAAACCGCCCCACCAGCAGATTGATGAACAAGAAAGACGCGGCCGCCGCTACGAATAGCGCCACATAGGCGGCAATGGCAGTCGGAGACATGAACAAGTCCTTTCGCTATTCCGCTGGCGGCTCGTTCGAATCGACCACGCCCTCCGACTCTGCACCGGCCACGCCCGAATCGGCATAGAGCGGCTGGCGGCCGGGAAAGCCCGCGTCGATCTCGTGCCAGTACAGCACCTCCGGCTCCCCCACCTTCCAGCACAGGTAAACCGGCCGCCCATCGATCATGGCCGGAAAGTCCACCAACCCCTCCGTCGCCCCCTTCGGCTCCACCCCCAGCGCTCGCAACTCCTCGACGTACTCTTGCAGCCGGCGAATATCCCGGTCGAGTTCCTCCTGCACCAAAGCCACCTCCTCCTCGTAAGGATCCGGCTCCCGCCGCCCGCCAATCCCTTCTCGCATCGCCAAGATCGCCTTCACCCGCTCCCGCCGCTCGATCACATCCCGAGCCAGATCCGCCAAATCCGACGCGATGGCACGCACCAGCGGGAGCGTGGCATTGGCCTGCTCGACCGTAAACAGCTTGCGGCCCTCGAACGGATTCTCGCTGCCGCCTCCGCGAACGCTGCCTGCCATTCAGGTAGACCTCACTGGTTCGGACCGCCGTGTACCGGCTCAACAATCGCCTTCGAATTCGCTACCGCCGTCGGATTGAGCGTCGCACGACCCCACGCCACTTCTACCGGCAGGCGGGCAAAATCCACAATGCAACCGTCCCGGCTGTAGCAACTCAAGTCGTGCGTCGCCCCCATGAAGATGCAGTCCACCGGACAAGGCTCCACGCATAAGGCGCAGAACATACACTTGGTGTAATCGATCGTGAAACCCGTGACCCGAAAACCCTTGCCCTGCGTTACTCGCTCCTTGCCAATGTAGATGCAATCCACCGGGCAAGCCTTCGCACACTGGTCGCAGGCGATGCACGTCGTCAAGTCATACCGGTGAAAGCCCCGGTACCGCGGGGCCACGGGTACCGGCAGCTCCGGATACTCAAAATGCTCGGTAAAGGTCTTGCGCTGCGGATCGTACGTCTTGAACCAATACCGCAGCGTCACCCACATGCCCTGGGCCACAGTGAACACAGCATCGAAGATGTCTTTGAACCATTGCCGCATGTGCGTTCCCTATCCAGTTGTTCCCAAGGCTCGTTGGAATTATAGGCACACGCTCCGGCGCCGCAAGCGGATATAGGAGGCAACCTTGGCGGCGGTTCTCTCGAGAGCGGCAACAGGCACGAAACACGTCGATGGCCCGCGCGGGGCGGTCCAACTCGCGGTTGTGTTCCTTAAGTCCCTGCACAGCCGCCAACCAGCTTAACGGCCAAAAGGGGCGCCGTAGGTGCCACGTTCCCAATGCTCCAATCGCTGCTCGTGCCGGCTGCGGTCCAGGGCGACGGCGAACATTGACAGTGGCATAAGGGCACCGCTTACATCGCAGGTTAACCGGCCTGGCGTTCCGGCGCTCGCGTCGGAATGAAAAAGCTGGCCATGACGCTTCCGGCCAGCCCGCCAGCATCAGGCAGGGCCCAGGCCGTGTGCGATTCCACGGGCTGTTGTGGCAGGCTGGCATAGCGTGCAACGATGCGCGTCCACCAGCTTGTCAAGGGGTACCCGCACGAAGGACGGGAGCAGAACCTGTTAGCAGTGGCGGCCTACGCGGTGCACATCAGGCGTGGGCCGCAGGTCGAGGGTTTCCGTGGTGCAACGGCGGGCGATGGTGGTCGTGGAAGTTCCTGGATAGGCCGGGCCGATCGTGGAGCAGCTTTCCGCTCGGTATAGAGATGGTGTGTCTGAGGTCCGCGGCTGACCAGTGGCCGTGGCGCCCGGCCGATGCGCCGGCACGAGCTAGCGCCAGGGCGGCCGCCATGACAGCGACGACTGGCCACGGCAGCGTCAGAGACGCAAAGCATTTATAGGTAATGGTTTACGTCGATTCAGCTTCTGAAGTGGTCCGTCATCGCTTACCCCACGAGCATGCACGCGCGGCCGAGGAATGCCCGCACCGGGCGGGACTGGTGGCTGAAAATTGGCCCAAAAACCCTACTTTCTGGGCTTTTGCGCCTTGACTCACGCCAGCCTACACGTAAAGTGATGTAAGGGAAGTCTCTGCGCGCTGGTATCGGTATGCCTCGTCACACGGGTGAAAGGCTGCCAGACGTTAGGGAGGAGATGGCCCGACCGATCGAAACAGGATAGTTGTGCAGGCTCGCAGTTGCCCCAGCAGGCAAGCGAAGGAAACAGGCAATGTTGGTTCTATCTCGCAAGAAGAACGAGAGTATTGTCATCAACAATGACATTACGATCGTTGTGGTCGAGATTCGGGGCGATAAGGTTCGGCTTGGCGTAGAGGCACCCAAGGATATTCCGGTGCATCGGCGCGAAGTGTACGATGCGATCCATCGTGCAAGCAACGCGGCCCCCGCCGATGCAGCGACTCAATCCCAGCCCAAGGCGGACCCTGCCGGTACCGCCGGGGATGCCTAGGCCCCCCATTTCGCAGCCAATGATGACGGGGCCGTTTACGGCTCCCCACTCCATTTAGCCTGCTTCATCTGTTTGCCTGGCAACTTGCCGCAGCAGGGCTCGATAAGCCGCTCACTCGGGTCTTGCCGCGCGACCTGTGCGGCATGAGCTGGGGGTCAATAAGGTATGGTGCCGTTTTTGCACGCCCTGTGCGGCTGCAGTGCCCGGTCAGACCCACTTGCACCGGCTCTTGACGAGCCGGCGAACTTGCCGCTATACCGCACATCGCTCGGCCCCGTCGTCTAGCCAGGTCTAGGACACAGGCCTTTCACGCCTGCAACACGGGTTCAAATCCCGTCGGGGTCATCGCCATGCGTCATTGGCTCTCGAGGTCCTCCAGGGCCTGCTTGAGCGTGGGCAATGCCTCCAAGGCGGCCGATCGGCCCACCTCGGCCAGCTCGTCGGCTCGGGTGAAATCGGCAAACTCAAAAGGCATCGTGTCGGGGCGGATCATCAGATCCACCGCCTCGGCACGCAGGTTCGTCAGCCCGTGCGCCTGTACGTCGGTTACGCGAAGCACGGTCTCCATAAGCGACGCCTGCTGCATGCGTTCGGTCGGCGTTTCAGGCAAATTTTTGCCGAACCGGCGAGGCAGCTCGGCAACCACGTCCACGCCCAGCACGAAGCTCGCACCGCGGGCGCGAAGCACATCGCCGGGCAAGTTGTTCAGCAGCCCGCCGTCGACCAAGGCCATTCCGTCCCGCAAGATGGGGCGGGAAACGAGCGGGATGTTGATGCTCTCCATCACAGCGCGGATGGCATCTCCCGACTCGCTCACCACCTCTCTGCCCGATACGAGATCCACCGCCACGGTGTACAGCGGCAGCAAGAGCTGCTGCAATGTCGCCCTTTGCAGATAGGGACGCAGCAAGCGGTCCCAGCGGTCGAATCGGAACATGCCGATCATGTACCAGCGGTAGCCGCCCGGCAGCGAACGTACCCAACGCGGAGGAGTCAATGCCTTGCGGAAGCGCGGCAGGGCATCCCACGGCGACCAGCCGCCCGCGTACGACAGGCCCATCAACGCGCCGCTGCTCGTTCCCGCCACCAGATCGAACGTGATCCCCTCGTCTTCCAATGCGCCCAGAACCCCGAGGTGAGCCAACCCGCGTGCGCCTCCTCCTCCCAGGGCAATTCCCACGCGCGTGCCGCGCAGATGGCGGGTCAAGCGTTCTATGCCGCGCTGCGCGCTCGATCCGGGCTGAGAGTGCTCGCTCCAGGGAATCTTGAACGATAAGGAAGCCAATCCCGCGGGTACATCGGCCGGCGCGAATCGCTCCTGCTCTCCCAACAACCAGACCAGATGCAGCCGCTCCCCAAGGCCGGAAACCTGCGCGGCCAGGTCCGATGCCAGGCGGAGCGAGGCCTCCCATCGGCTTGTATCGACCAGCCACAGCACCTGCTCGCAGGCCGAGAGCAATGGCGCGAGCGTAGGGGGGGGCTGCTCAGCCACCTCTAGCAGCACGCGGGATTGGTGTTCGATGAGCTGGTGCATGCGCGCTTGCACGGCGTGGACGAGTGCATCCGGGGGCATACTTGCCGGCAAGCGTTCGACCACCATTCCTGGCTCGCTTTGAGGCCTCTGTTCGCTGTCTGTGAGCAGGCCGAGCGACTCTCCGCGTTGCAGCAGGCGGCGCGCCAGCGGGCGAACCACGCTGCGGCAGGCCGGCGAACCCGCCACGAGCGCCACCACGGCGGGGCGATGGGGGCGTTCGCGGCGCGCTGTGTCGCGCCGCAAGCGTGCCACAACGGCCCGGCTCAAGTTTGCCGCAAACCCCGGCACGTGGATGAGCAACTTCTGAAACTCGGGCTGTGCCAGCTCCAGCAGCCAGGTGTCGATAACCGCGGTCACTGTGGCAGCGCGCTTGCCATCAGTGAGCAGGGCCATCTCGCCGAAATGGCCCCCTCGGCCGAGATACTCCACGGTCCGCGCCGGCTCGCCGGCATGAGACAGCGTGACCCGCACCCGGCCACGATCGACAAAGTACATGCTCTGGCCCGGTTCGCCCTGCCGGACGATCTCGCACCCGGCGGGTACCATGCGAGGCACAAGCCGTTCTGCAATGTAGCGCATCTCTCCCGGCGACAGGTCGGTACAAAGAGCGCTGCGGCGCAGGACCTGCACGTAGGCGGCCACCTGGTCGTTGATGGGCTTTCTCCTGGACTGTTTCCCAGAGCTGCACAGCAACGGCGTGCCCGCTCGAAATTGACGCGGCCCGCCGCTGCTTGTCAAGAAGCGCGAGTGTGGGTACGCATGGCCGAGACGCCGGGGCCGCGCATGCTGCTCTGGCCCAGCGTGCACCATGCGTTATTATGCTAAGGAGCATGTTGCCATACGACGCGGTCCTAGTGGTCTCGTTCGGCGGCCCCGAAACGCCCGACGAGGTAATGCCATTTCTCGAAAACGTGGTGCGCGGCCGCAATGTGCCGCGCGAGCGGCTGTTGGAAGTCGCGGCCCACTACCACCACTGCGGCGGCCGCAGCCCCATCAACGAGCAGAATCGGGCACTCGTGGCGGCCTTGCAGCAAGCCCTTGTGCAGCGCAACTTGGGCCTGCCCGTGTATTTTGGCAATCGCAACTGGCGGCCCATGCTCCCCGACGTCGTCCGCCAGATGCAAGCCGACGGCGTCCGCCGCGCCCTGGCCTTCGTGACCAGCGCCTACAGCTCCTGGTCTGGCTGCCGGCAGTACCTGGAGAACATCGAGCAGGCTCGTACGGCGGCAGGCCCATCGGCACCCCAGATCGACAAGCTGCGTGTGTTCTTTAACCATCCGCTGTTCATTGCCGCTGCTGCCAGCAGGATCAATGAAACGTTGTTGCGCATGCCTGCGGACCGGCGCAGCAATGCACCAGTGGTCTTCACCGCGCATAGCATACCCCTGAGCATGGCAGCCGCTTGCGCCTACGAACAGCAGCTTCGCGAGACCTGCCGTCTGGTAGCCGAACGTGTGGGACGCAGCGAGTTCGTGTTGGCCTGGCAGAGCCGCAGCGGTCCGCCCAACCAGCCCTGGCTGGAGCCAGATATCTTGCACACGCTCGAAGAAGTAGCCGCCGCAGGGGCTACGGACGTCGTCGTGGTTCCCATTGGGTTTCTCTCCGACCACATCGAGGTGCTGTACGATCTCGACTACGAGGCGGCCGAGCACGCTCGCACACTGGGCCTTTGCATGCACCGAGCGGCGACCGTGGGCACACATCCAGACTTTGTTGAGATGATCTGCGAGCTGATCGAAGAGCGGCTGGGTCGCCAGGTGCGGCGGGCGATTGGCCGCATGGGCCCCTGGCACGACGTCTGCCCTGCCGATTGCTGCCCGGCCGGCAGGAGCGGGCCTTAGGCCGTGCGGGCCCCGGCGGACGAGTCGGCCGGCGGCTTGTCCGAGTTGTGGCGGCCGGCTTGGCTTTGCCCGCCCTCAGCACCGCCTTTCTGGCGGTGCTTGCGTGACGCAGCCCCCTCGCAGCGCGGCGCCAAATCGGCTAGGCTGCAAACGCGGGCTGGCGCTGCACGCGCCGCCCGGCAAGGAGGTTCGGTATGCCCAAGTACGCCGTCATCTTGGCTGCTGCCGGGCGCAGCAGCCGCTTTCGCAACAAGAATTACAAGAAGCCATTCGCCCCGCTGGCCGATCGGGCCGTGTGGCTCCACTCCGCCGAACGGTTCCTGCACCGTGACGATGTACGGCAACTGATCCTGGTCATTGCCTCGGAAGACCGCGAATACTTCGACTTCAAGTTCGCCTCGAACGCACTCATTTTGGGCATCGAGGTCGTCGAGGGGGGCAGGGAGCGTGCCGACTCGATCGAACGCGCCCTGGGGCGACTGAAGCCCGAGATCGAGTTCGTCGCCGTCCACGACGCGGCACGGCCCTGCCTGGCAGACGAATGGATCGCACGCGTGTTCCAGGCAGCCGAGGAGACAGGCGCGGCCATGCTTGCCCTCCCTGTAACCGCCACGCTCAAGCGCGTCGACGGTCAGCAGCGTGTGGTGGAGACAGTCTCTCGCGAGGGCCTGTGGGAGGCCCAGACCCCTCAGGTATTCCGCCGCGAGCTGTTACTGGAGGCGTATGCGCAGCGCCGTGGTTTTGCAGCCACTGACGATGCCCAGCTCGTCGAGCGGCTTGGCCGCCCGGTGGTGGTGGTCGAGGGCTCACCGCTGAACGTTAAGATTACGACGCAGGAAGACTTGCGCCTCGCGGAGCAGGCCCTGAAAGTGCTGCCCAGGCCCCGTTTCGATCGGCCGGCGCACCCCTTTGCAGACGAAGAGATGTGGCGCTAGGCCCGTCCATGCCGCCGGGCCGACGTTTCGCTTCCCTTTCGACCATAGAGCATACGTGAAGGACGTTTACCAAGAACTCTCCTGGCGGGGCTTGATTTATCAGGCCACCGATCCGGCCCACCTCGCGCGGTGGCTGGCCGAGGGCAGCCGGACGCTGTATGCCGGCTTCGATCCCACGGCCGACAGCCTGCACGTCGGACACCTCGTGGCCCTGATGGTTCTGCGGCGGTTCCAGCGTGCGGGACACCGGCCAATCGCCCTATTGGGGGGGGCGACCGGCATGATCGGAGATCCCAGCGGCCGCAGCGAGGAGCGGAATCTGCTTGCTCTCGAGACCTTGCAAGCCAACACCGCAGCCATCGAGGCGCAGGTCCGCCAGGTGCTCGACTTTGAGGCGGGCAGCCTCTCTGCCCTGTTGGTCAACAACTACGAGTGGATGGCTCGCTACGGCTACCTCGATTTTTTGCGCGACGTGGGCAAAAACTTCCCCGTCAACGTGATGCTGGCCAAGGACTCGGTCAAGAGTCGGTTGGAACGCAGCGACGCAGGACTGAGCTACACCGAGTTTAGCTACATGCTCTTGCAGGCGTACGACTTCGTCTACCTCTACGACCAGTTTCGCTGCGAGTTGCAGATAGGCGGCAGCGACCAGTGGGGCAACATCACGGCGGGTATCGATCTGGCTCGCCGCATGCGTTCCGTACAGCTCTATGGGATGACATGCCCCCTGCTCACCAAGGCCGACGGCACCAAGATGGGCAAGACCGAGGCCGGGGCCGTCTGGCTCTCCGCGGCGCGCACCAGTCCGTACCAGTTCTACCAGTACTGGATCAACGTCGATGACGCAGACGTGGGCCGCTGCCTGCGGTTTTTTACAGACCTCTGTCAGGAAGAGATCGAAGCATTGGATGCGGCCCGAGCCGCGCAGCCCGAAAAACGGGAGAGCCAGCGCCGGCTTGCCGAGGAACTGACGGCGCTGATCCACGGGCAAACTGGCTTAGCGCGGGCTCGCCGGGCCAGCCAAGTGCTATTTGGGGCCGAGATCGCCGACCTGTCGGATGCCGAACTCGCGGAGATCTTCTGCGATGTTCCCAGCCGCGAGCTGCCGCGCGCTGCACTGGCCGAGGCAGGGCTGAGCGTGGTCGATGCCCTGTGCGAGGCGGGACTGGCCGCCAGCAAAGGGGAGGCCCGCCGGACCATTGTCCAAGGTGGCGCTTATGTGAACAACCGCCGGGTGGCCAGCCCAGATCTTCGCCTCACGCCGGCCGATTTGGCCAGCGAAAGCGTGCTTGTGCTCCGCACCGGTAAGAAACGCTACGCGCTCTTGCGGTTCTGCTGATGGAAGCCGCCAGGTAAACGGCGTTTCTATTTGCCCACTCGCCCAGTGGTCACAAAGCCCTGCTTTTTGCTCCCATGGCTCTGCCATCTCGGCCAAGGCATGGGGCAAGCCACCCGCCCGGGGCCGAGCCCAAGTCTTCGATTCACCTGCCCATGTGTACTTCGTGCCACGCACACCAGCAGGCCAGATCGCCGACTCGCCTCTGACCTCGGTGCGAACTGTGAATTCATGTTCGGTTGCATCTCCCCAGTCGCTTTCGAGCGCGGCGCCACGTACGTCGTGACAGAGTACGTCCCATGTTGTCATTGCGGGCGATTGCGCACAAAACGCTTGACAATGCGATTGCACATGTGATACGTTGGTCCAATCCTAGGGTTCTTTCATTGGACCCCATCACACACCTAACTATCGGTGCCTGACGTGCGTACCAGCAATTCCTCCGGTCGCGGGGAGAGCACTTGCCGTTGGCACCGCCGTCAATTGTGTGTGGGGGTTGCGTGCGGCACGATCGTTGCGGCTGCCTTGATGTTCACAGATTTGGGGCGCGACATCCAAACGAGTGTGTTTGAGGGAAGGCAGCTTGTCGCACAGACGCGCATCGTGAACCTCGGCACGGTGCGGTCCGGCGAGCAGGTGTGGTGCAGCTTTGACGTTCGAAACATTGGTCTCGATTCCGTGCGAGTGCTTGGCATCGAGGCCGACTGCGCCTGCATGGTGTCGTCAGATGTTCCGTTCAGCCTGAGCCCGTTTGCCAAGCGCGCGGTCCGCATTACCGTCAGCGTCCCTCACGTCGCCTGCACGCAGGATGTCTGGCATCTGTTGCGCGTGCTACCGGACTGTGATGGCGGCAAAGGACCGATCATTCGCCTCACCATGCGAGTTGAACCCGCGCAGGCCCTGACACAACGCGAGGAACCGTAACGGAGGAACTCGAGTGTGTTTTATGGGCGTCAGAGACGCCCCGCTTTTTCTGGGAGGTTCAAAGGTGTTTCACTTTCTCGTGGGTTTTTTTCTTGGCTGTCTCATTCTGCTGGCAACTAGCGTTCCCCGCGCCGGCGCCGAGTATCCGTACCCGGGATGCACGGGCTCGCTCACGCCTCCCCTTTGCGGTGCAGGGATATGCCGCGGCAACGATACGTGCAAGACCGGCATCATGAACCCGGCGACGTGCACCTGTCAGTAATGCGAGGTCAGCCTGGTGATATGTCCGCCGGAGAGCCAAGACCGGCGGGGCTTGCGCGCCAGAGTGAGCCGGTGCCGACGGGATACGGTATACCAGCATGACACGAAGAGTGCTACTGCAAGTGTGGGGCCTTGTACTTCTCATGCTGGCCACAAGCGCGCACGTGTGGGCACAGTCCGTATCGGGCGACGACGTGCGCCGCGCGGTGTCACAAACACATGCACGGCTGTTGGCATTCTTTAACAATCTGGAGGTGTCGTACCGGGTCGTTTCCCAACGCGACATTGGGGGCCGCCGCGAGCAGAAGGAATCGCATGGCAAATTCCGCCTAAAGGGCGCGTGGCGCGCCATCGAGAGCTACGATGCTAACGACGACAGAAAGAGCATCAGGGCATATAACTCCCGGTATTCGTTTTTCATGGGCCGAAGCAAGGGGCGGGAACAGGATGAGCTGTTCCAATACGACCGACTCACCTCGTCGCAAACGCCGGTGGTAGACGAAGTTGATCTGAAGGTACAGCGGTATTTGGGCGCGGCCCAGACGCTTATGTACTATTACTCCCTGGTCGAGTTCCTCGAGTCCGGCATGGGCGGAAGCGTCACGCTGCGAAGCGTAGCCCCGCACGGCGGACCGGACACTCAGCTCGTCAAGGTCATGTTCGATAGAGTGGAGGGAGGCCGAGCTTATCCGTGCTGGGCGATCATCGACCGCTCAAATCATTGGGCTGTGGTCGAGGCAGTTGTGCAATGGCCGTGGGGCGAAGCGGTGCAGACAGTGGAATACAACCCAACAGTCAAGGAAGTGCCCTTTCCCCGTAGAGTTGTGTACGTAACTCGCTCGCCGAACAGACGTTTGACCGAGCGCGAGGAGTGGATCTTTGACGATCCTCGGTCGTGTGATGCGGCGGAAGAGTCGTTCACGCTGACTGCATATGGATTGCCAGAGGTCTCGCAGCAACACTGGGGATTGCGCAGCCTGTTTCTTTTTCTTACAGCCCTGGGACTGGCCGCTCTGCTTGTCAAGCAAGTGCGCAGGTGGTTGGCTGAGCGGGCAAGACGTGCGCCTGCACTCGGTTAGCAGACGACGCCATAATGAAGTACCGATGAATGAAAGGCACAGGCGCCTCGAGTCTCGCCAGTCGCCGAAGAGCTAGTCTAAGCCCGGCTGACAGTGTAGCTTTGCCACGCCACGACGTCGTATGAAGCGCGTGCATGCCCGAGGACTGTTCGCCTATATTCTGGGCACGTCTGCAGCGTTTGTGGGCATGTTCCTAGGATATTACCTGCTGCCCCGAAGCCCGGATTGGCCGCCCCCCCGGCTGATGCCTGCATTTGACAACGTAGTCGATTCCCTCACGGCATGGGATGGCCAATGGTATCTCAGCATTGCCGAGCGAGGGTATTGGTATGAGCGCGGTCAGCCGTCAGCAGTGGCCTTCTTTCCAGCATATCCCGTCCTTATACGATTCTTGGTGACCCTGACAGGCCTGCCTAGCCATTGGGTCGGACTGCTGGTCGCGAACGTCTCGCTAGTGCTTGGGCTAACTGCATTTGGAACGTACCTAGAGCACAGCGGAGCGGATCGCGCGCGGGCGGCGCCGTGGGCGGTACTATCCCTGGCTCTCTTCCCCACGAGCTTTTTCATGCGGATGGTCTACAGCGAGTCTCTGTTTCTGCTCTTGTGCCTCACACTCTTTGTCGGCATGCAGCGGCGTTGGCCCGATTGGGCATTGGCTGCGCTTGCCGGCGCCATCACTGGGACGCGGCCCGTTGGCGTGGCAGCGGTCCTGCCAGTACTGCTGCACGTCTGGAGAGGTTCGCGCACACCATGGGAGGCAGCTCGTCGTCTGGCGGCGCTGGCCCCCCTCGCGGTCTGGGGACTGGTAGCATTCATGGCCTACCAGTGGGCTGCGTTTGGAGAACCATTAGCCTTTGCCAAGACCCAGCATTTTTGGCGCATGCGTCCGCCCCTCTTGCCGGGTCAAATGCTGTTGGCGCTGGCAAGTTGGGAGCCGGTGTGGTCTGTATATGTGCCAGGCGCGCCGGGTTACTATGCAAGTATCGATCCAGGCGTACCGCTGCTGCTGAGCTACCAATCTGCCAATGCCGTGCTTTTTGTCGGGGCGATTTTGCTGCTTGCCATTGGTCGCGCAAGAGGTTGGCTCACTGGCCCGGAAACCCTATTTGGCGCATCTCATCTCGCGCTCACTTATGTTCTCGCAGGCTACAGGTTCTGCATGCTCAGCCAGGGGCGCTTCGTCGCCGTGGTTTTTCCCATTTACATTGTCCTGGGGCACATCCTCATGAACTTTCCCAAGCCCATCGCATTTGGGACACTTGTGATTGCCAGTTTCTACTTGATGACCTTCTCAGCAATGCTGGCTGCGGGTTACGTTACGATCTGAGGCGTGCGCGGGGAGCAGTTACGATGGAATTCCATATGAAGTGCAACCCACAAGCGGATGCCCCACGCGTCAGTCAATTGCAGGACGAGTGCGCTCGGCAGGCAGGCCCAATCCAGGCTGATGCGCATGACTGCCTTCAGTATGCCGCAGTCTCAGTCACGTGTATGCGTCGTCGCCGCACGGATACTTTCCTCTCGGCGGCACCCAAGCACCGAGCACGGGTTTGTAACCATCGCGGGGTAACACTGATCGAGCTGCTCGTTGTGATCTCGATTATAGCAATATTGACCGGCATCGCGCTGCCCGCCATTCAGGCAGCACGGGAGGCGGGGAGGCGTACGGAGTGCGTTAATAATTTACGCCAACAGGCGCTCGCGGTGCAATTGCACGAGTCGGCTCACAATCGGCTGCCAACCGGTGGGTGGGGCGGAAAGTGGGTTTGGGATCCCGACCGAGGTACAGGCCGTGCCCAGCCGGGCGGCTGGATCGGATGTCTGTTGGCCTACATTGAGCGGCCAGACCTGGCCAGGCTAGGCAAAGGTGCCGGTCCCGGCAGCAAGCGCCAAGCCCTGGCCACACTTGCTCAGACTCCGTTAACGCTGTTTGTCTGCCCCAGCCGCCGAGATCTTGGCCCATTTGCAATCGGCTTTGCACCAGCGCGCGCACCGATAAACGTTGACCCGCTTAGCGCTGCCGCACGCGGCGATTACGCCGCCTGCGCAGGGGACCAGCCGCGTTGCGAGATCTTCGGCTGGGGAGGGCCCTCGAGCATTGCAGAAGCCGACGACCCCAGCTTCCTATGGCCGGACGTTTCCGATCACACGGGCATTTGTTACCTACGCAGCGAGATCCGATATGCAGACATCGCGGACGGCAAGGCACACACGTACTTGCTCGGCGAGAAGTACATTCGTAACGATGCCTATGCATCTGGGCTCGATCATGGCGACGATTGGAGCATGTACACCGGCTATCAAGACGACATCGCGCGCACGTCGTACCTGCCGCCGCTGCCCGACGGCCCCGCGGAAGAGAGCACGCGATTCGGAAGTGTGCACCCGGGTACGTGGAATGCCGCGTTTTGCGATGGCTCCGTGCGGTCGTTGGCATTTCTGATCGACGAACGCGTCCATCGGCGTCTGGGCAATCGGGCAGATGGCGAGGGCATTGACGATGCGGCGTTCCACGGCGGGCAGTGACGTCAACCGTCGCACGTCGCACGTCAGGTGCGCGCGGCCGGGGCTCGACATGGCCGCCGTCCCTTGCTTGGCCAGGCGTTCCCCTACCCGCGCTGCCCTCGGGTGCGGTACCATATGCGCCTGCGGAGTGCTAGGCGGAGATGGTACACAGCAACACGTACGGAGTGATTGGCGCGGGCGCCTCGGGGCTGGCGGTTGTAAAGAATCTGCGCGAGGCGGGTCTGCCCTGCGAGTGCCTGGAACGCGAAGATGAGGTAGGCGGCATCTGGTACTACGGCCGGCCGCACTCCAGCGTGTACGACTCGACGCACCTCATCAGCTCTAAGCGGCTTACGGAGTTTACAGACTTTCCCATGCCGGCCGAGTGGCCGCCCTATCCGAGCCGGCGGCAGGCGTTCGAATACTTGCGGGCATATGCGCGGCACTTCCATCTTTACGAGTCGATACGTTTTGGTGCTTCCGTGGAACGTGTGGAGCCGGTGCCGCGGCCCGAGGCGCCGACATGCCCTTGGTGGGAGATCACACTGGCAGACGGGCAAGTGCGGCTGTATCGGGGCCTGGTCATAGCAAACGGCCACAACTGGGATCCGAATTGGCCCGAGTTTCCTGGCCGGTTCGACGGTTTGATGCTGCACTCTTGCCAATACAAGACGCCAGAGGTGCTGCGCGGCAGGCGTGTGTTGGTGGTGGGAGCGGGCAACTCAGGGTGCGACATTGCGGTCGAATCGGCACAGCATGCAGCCGAGACCGCGCAGAGCATGCGGCGAGGCTACCATTACCTGCCCAAGTTCTTTGGGGGCCTGCCCGCCGACGAAGTAGGAGAAAAGATGCTTCGTTGGCGGCTGCCCCTGGCCGTACGCCGCTGGATTGCGGGCTGGAGCACGCGGATTGCCCTGGGCCGACCGGAGCGCTACGGTCTTCCCCAGCCGGACCATCGGTTATTTGAGACGCACCCGATCATCAACTCGCAGCTATTGTACTACGTGGGACACGGCCGTATTCGCATCAAGCCGCAGGTAACTGAGCTATGCGGAACCGAAGTGCGCTTTGCCGACGGGAGCCAGGAGCCGTTCGACGTGGTGGTATGCGCCACCGGGTTTCGCATTAGTTTCCCGTTCATCGACCGGCAGTGGCTAGCATGGGAGCGCGGCCGGCCAAACCTATACCTGAATATTTTTCACCCCAGGTACGACAACCTGTGCGTGGCGGGAATGATCCAGCCCGATAGCGGGCAATGGGGGCTGGTCGACTACCAGTCGCAGTTGATCGCGCGCTTTTGGAAGGCCATGGAGCAGGGATCTCCCGCCGCTGAGCGGTTCAGGGCCCTGAAGGCGGGGCCGCAGCCGGACCTCGGCCACGGGATCCGCTACGTGGATTCGCCGCGCCACCTGCTCGAGGTTGAACACTTTACGTATCGCCGGCGGCTCCAGCGGCTACTGAAAATGTTCGACGTGCCCAGTGCCGCTTCCAGACAGGGCCGCTGATCGCACAACACGCAGCCATGCGTCAGGTTTTGCAGGCCGACAACCGTATGCTTCCACGCTGCCGCACGTGGGCCCGTGTGCTGCCCGCGGCACAAGCGTGTAGCCGTAGTGCAAGCGTCGGGCCGTTGCACAAGCGTCCTCGCTTGTGCACAACGTGGCACAGGTGTGCTCACCTTTGCAGACGTGCCGGAGGTGTTCGGCCGGCTTGAGCAAGCGGGGACGCTTGCTCTACGGGGCGGGGACGCTTGCTCTACGGGGCGGGGACGCTTGCTCTACGGGGCGGGGACGCTTGCTCTTGGTGGCACAGGTGTGCTCACCTTTGCAGAGGTGCTGGAGGTGTTCGGCCGGCTTGAGCAAGCGGGGACGCTTGCTCTACGGGGCGGGAACGCTTGCTCTACGGGGGGGGACGCTTGCTCTACGGACCCGTTGCATAAGCGTCCTCGCTTGTGCAAACGTGCCGGAGGTGTTCGGCCGGCCTGAGCAAGCGGGGACGCTTGCTCTACGCGGCGGGGACGCTTGCTCTACGGGGCGGGGTCGCTTGCTCTACGGAGTGGCAAGTCAAGTCAAGCTCCATCCAGCACGGTACTCGCGCCTAATGTACGCGTCGGCCTCCGGGGCGTTCACGGCACGCATCGATTCAGCGTCCCACTCGAGCCGCTTGCCGGTGCGATAGGCCACGTTGCCCAGGTGGTTGGCCTCGGTCAGCCAGCCCGCGTATTCAAAGTTGCAGGTCGTCGGCTCCCCGGTTTTGCAGGCATGAATCCACTCTGCATAGTGCCCCAGCGAGGGCGGGATGCTCGGTTCGGGCCGCTGGTAATCTTTGAACTTCTCTTCTGGCAGCAGCACGTGGCGGGCATAGTCTGCCAGCAGCATGCCCTGCTCTCCTACAAACAGCACGCCATTCTCCCACTGCGGAATGCCGCCGGACTTCCAGATCTCGGGCTTGTTCACGCCCTGGTACCAGGTGAGTCGAACAGGCGGAAGGGCACCGCGTGCACCAAACTCGTAGACCACCTGCATAGAAGCCGGTGCAATTTCAGGATGTGGCGGCGGGCCGCTTGCCTCTACCGTAAGCGGTGCGCGTAGGTCAAGGGCCCAAAAGGGCAGGTCGTTCACGTGGCTTCCCAGGTCGGACATGGTGCCGTTGCCGAAGTCCCACCACCGGTACCACTTGGGGCCTGGCACGTACACGTCGTGGTAGGGCCGTTCGGGAGCCGGGCCCAGCCACAGGTCCCAGTGCAGGCCGCTGGGCACGGGCATGGGCTCGCGAGGGCGGTCTTGCACGGAAACAATGTCTCCATAGCGCTGCGCGTCCGCGGGAGATTGCCAGCCCCAGGCCCGCGACACCCAGGCGTGCACTTCTCGCACCGGCCCGATCGCCTGGGCCTGCACCAGCTCGACAACGCGGCGATAGTTGTCCGAGGCGTGCACCTGCGTGCCCATTTGCGTGGCCACGCCCGCTGCGGCCGCCGCGAGGCGCACCTCGCGTGCCTCCCAGATGTTGTGCGTCAACGGCTTTTCGCAGTACACGTGCTTGCCCAGCCTAAGCGCTGGCATGGTCGCCAGGGCGTGCGTGTGCTCGCAAGTGCTCACCACCACCGCGTCGAAAAGTTGCGGGTGCTCGAAGAGTTCTCGAAAGTCGACAAAGCGACGGGCGTGTGGATACTCGCTCGTTGCGCGGTCCAGAGCTGCCTCGCTTACGTCGCACAGGGCAGTGATGTTCTCGCCCGCCACGCCCTTCAGATTGGCTGCGCCGCGGCCGCCAACGCCAATGCCGGCGATGTTGAGCTTCTCGTTCAGGTTCCGCCCGCGCACAATGGCCGGGGCAGCGAACACGGCCGCACCGGCGGCCAATGCCTGGCCGAGAAATCGGCGGCGCGAACCGGCCGGACACACGCCGGCACGCTGGCCGGGCGTGGCGGGCAGCCGCCGAACAGAATTCTGAGACGAAGCGTGGCTATCGTTCATGGTATATCCCTCAACAAGCAGTCCACGGCCTGGCACGAGAACAGCACTCTACAGGCCGTTGGTCAAGCATAACAGGGCGAGACGCCAAATGCAGCAGTCCGGGCGGCCCAGCGGCGGTGTGCGTTCAATTGCATACCGTTGCCCGGGGGACATCAACCCACCTGCCCCTGCCGACGTGCACCACGTAGACCAGCCAGGGCAATGTTTGCAGCCGCAAGCCTGTTGGCAACCTCCTGGTTCTTGCTCCTCGCTCTCTTCATTGGCTCTTGGAGCAATAAACAGATCTGGCGCCAGCGTCCCCTGGCGATCCCAGCTTGCAGATGATGCGGGAAGATCCCGCTCGTTGCAAACCCAACTTGCGGCAGCCTCAGTGTTCTTGCCGGCGCAGCACGAAGATCGCCGTTTCTACTTGGCGAGAATGCTCGTGCAGCCTGACCTGGCATACTTCCAGCTCGACGTGCCAGGGTCCGCGCTCCAGGTCTGCTACAAAGTCGAGTGCCTGCCGCCGTACAGGGTCGGCAATCACCACGGTGCCCTGCTCTGCAAGGTTCCGCTGTAGTATGGCTGCCAGGTGAGCGTGGCAGGCCCGTTCGTAAAGAATGTCTGCACCGATGATGAAATCGTACAGGCGTGTGTCGTTCCACTCCCGCCAGTCGGCCCGCAGCAGCTCGACACCTTCGACCCGGTTGCACAAGCCATTGTAGCGGGCAAGCTCCAAGGCGCGAGGCTCATAGTCCGTTTGCCACACGTCTGCCCCGAGCCAGCGTGCCACCAGGCCGGGCAGCCCTACGCCCGCTCCCAGCTCTAGCAGGCGGGACTTCCTAAGCCGCGGTGCGGCGGCCGCAAGCCAGCGCGACAGGCCAATGGCAGACTCCCACAACATCAGACCGTATGGCGGCCGATCGAGCGCCTCGTCGCCCTCGAGCAAGGCGTCTTGATCTTCCACCGCCGCAATCTGCCACTCGCGGCCGGCAACGTGGCACACTCGATGCACAAGTGGTGCCCGCATGGTGCGTGCAAGCGCAGCCTGCACCGTAAGTTCGCACTCACCCGATGTGAAGAATCCGTCAGGTTTTGTGCACACGGTGTCACTCATCTCAATGCGCCGGCGAGTCTAGCCGGATCTACGCTGGCATGCCACCTGGCCCCCGCGCTGCATGCACAAGGCGGCGAGTGTGGCGGACCCTTGTCAGGCATCCGCGCCGGTTCAAGAGGCTCGTGGCATCAGGCGGATCACGCCGATCTGAAGGATCGTCGGGCTCATGCGGCGGCAGCTCACTATTCTCGACTGTGCCGCAGTAGCCAGTTTGGCAGTGAGCGCCCCAGCGACGCAGGGGCGTTGGTGCCGACCATGTACGCGGCCCTCGCGTCGCTGCACATGCCGGCCTGCACGCGCCACGAGATGCGTTAGACTTCTTCTCGAACCTCCACCTGCAAGTGCTGATAAGACTCTCCCGTGCAGGGGCAGAGTTCCAGGCGATAGCGCAGCTCAGCGGTAAGGCGGGCCACGGCCTCGTCGCGCGTGGGGGCCGTCACTTCGAAGGGCCCCACGTCGCGGGCATCGTAACGCGCGAGCCAGCGCCCGTCTGCCAGCGGCCGAACGATGCAACAGAATTTCACAGCTTTCCCTCCGTGCCCAGCGTACCACCGGCCAGGTCCAAGAGCCAGGAGATCGGCTGTTCGACAGCACCGCACAAATCGGTCAGAAAGCGTGCGGCAGGCGCGCCATCGACCGCCCGGTGGTCGAACGTGAGGCTGAGCGTCATGAGTTGTCGGACGCACAACGCGCCTTCGTACACTGCCGGCCGGGGTGCGATCCGCCCCGCACCCAGGATGGCGACCTGCGGGTAGTTGACGATGGGCGTAAAGGCATCGACGGCGTACATGCCCAGGTTGCTGACCGTGAAACACCCCACGGCCATGTCGGCCACGCGCAGCCGCCGACCTCGGGCGTCTTCCACCAGCGTGTGCAGCCTCTCACACAGCTCGGCGAGCGACAGCCGGTCGGCCTGGCGCAGCACGGGCGCAACGAGGCCCGCTTCCGTATCAATCGCCACGTTGATGTCGATCTCTGCGCAGGGCTGCAACTCCTCGTTCAGCCAGCGGCAGCACAAGGCCGGATGGCGGCGCAGTACCAACGCCGTCAGCTTGACGAGCAACTCCGTATACCCAGGCGAGGGACGGCCTGCCGCATAACCAGCTCGCAACTGCTCACGCACAAGCTTGAGCTGTGTGGCATCTACGGTAGCCGTGAGCGTGACCGGCGCTGTTGCCCGTACGCTGGCGAGCATGTGGGCCGCGATGCTGCGGCGTGTGGGAGAAAGTGCCACGGGTGTCGGCGGCACAGCTCCGCGAGAGCCAGAGTGTGAGGCAGAATTGAAGGTCACGTCGGTTGGGGCAGCCGCAGCGGCGCGGCGCACGTCTCGCTCGACGACCCGCCCAGCGGGGCCTGAACCCTTGAGCGTTCGCCAATCGATGCCCAGCTCTCGCGCCACGCGACGTGCACGCGGGCTGCTGGCCGGCGGACGGCGGCCTGGGCTGCGCGCCTCTGGCTGGCATCCAGTAGGCGATTCTTGCTGGGCTTGTGACGCCGTTGCACTGCGAGCGGTGCCAGGAACAGACCGCGTCAAAGTATCCGGCACGTGCGGCGGTACTAGCATGGCAGACGACGGCCGCTGGGTAGATTCAGACGTTCCATGCCCCTCCGGGTGCAATTGCAGCATGGTGCCTGAGATGGCTGCTGCTGGCGGCGTGCTGAGCGTTGTCGGCGGCATCGTCGGCGCCGGAGCAAAGGGCGGGGGTTCGTGCGGTTGGAGCAGATAGGCAATCACTTGGCCGACACGCACGGTTTCGCCGGGCCGCGGGCCGCCCGGCACAATCCGCAGTATGCCAGCCGCGAGGGCCTGCACGGCCTCGGTGGCCTTGTCGCTTTCGAGCGTGAACAGTTCGTCTCCCTCGGTCACCTGATCGCCGTCTTGTTTGAGCCAGTCGGTAAAGGTCCCCTCCTCCATCGTCCAGCCCAGGCGTGGGATCGTCACTGGCACGGCCATGCTGGGTACCTTTTCATTCGGCGGCCAGGCTGCGTATGGCAGAGAGAATCGCCTGCTCGTCCGGCACCACGGCGCGCTCCAAGGGGGGGCTATAAGGCGTCGGCGTGTGCAGACCATTCAGCCGGCGGATGGGTGCGTCGAGATCGTCGAAGCCTTGTTCAATCACCTGCGCGGCAATCTCGGCACCGATGCCGCATGGCGCATACGCCTCATCGACGATGAGCAGCCGGCCCGTCTTGTGCACCGAGGCGAGGATAGTCGGCATGTCGAGCGGAGCCAAGGTACGCGGATCGATGAGTTCGACCCAGATTCCCTCATCGGCAAGTTTGGGCAATAGGGCCTGGACCTTGGGCACCATGATCCCGACCGCTACCACGGTGAGCGTGCTGCCTTCTACCACCAACCGCGCCTGGCCGAACGGAACCAGGTGCTCGCCCGCGGGCACCGACCCCTTGTGGCCCAGCAGAGACTTGTGCTCAAGAAACAGCACGGGGTCGTCAACGCGTAGGGCCGTCGTGAGCAGGCCCTTGGCATCTGCGGGATTGGAAGGAACGGCCACGCGAAACCCAGGGAAATGAACGAATAGCGGGTAGCCATTGGTCGAGTGGTGCGTGGCCGCGGCATGCCCGATGCCGATGCAGCCGCGCAGCAATAGCGGCATTTTCAGCCGGCCGCTAGACATGTACTGCATCTTAGCGATCTGGTTCACTAGCTCGCCCACCGCGTCCAGGATAAACCCCCTAGTTGCATAAAGCAGCCCGTTTTTGGGGCGGTCAGGGGCACTTTTCCAGGCGAATAGGGGCTTTTTGGCACCGCGCA
>FWPU01005718.1_pt1 | contig 26281 bp, 24 predicted proteins | sample 2228361 | NCBI WGS metagenome assembly FWPU01 (sample SAMEA103939777, study PRJEB20133) | metagenome
GCAACGCGCGCCGCCAGGATTGCACCCCACGTAAATCGACGGCGGCGGGGTCGGACGGAAGGGGCGTCAGAGGCCGGGGAATTGCACCCGGTGCAACGTGGCGCCCGGCCCGGAGGTCGGCGGCACGGGCCCCAGCCGGGGAATTGCACCCGGTGCAACGTGGCGCCCGGCCCGGAGGTCGGCGGCACCGCCTGCACCTGGGAACCTGCCCCCGTGCAAGGCGGAGCGCCCGGCCCGGAGGTCGGCGGCACCGGCCCCAGCCCGGAACGTCGCGCTCCGCAGGCGGCGAGCCGGCACCGAACCGAGGGCTGGACAGTCGTGGCCCGTGCAGCTACGATCCGCCCATGATGTGGCGCTGCCCCCACTGCGGAACGCCTCAGCCCGAGGCGGCGCGCTGCTGGGTCTGCCGCCGCTCGTCGACGTCCTGCGCCACGTGCCGCTACTTTGGCCGTGCCGTCGTCTCCGGCCTCGGGTTCTGCCTCCTCGATCGCTGGCGGCGAGTCCGGCGGGGCGACGAACTCGAGGCCTGCTGGACCGCGCCAGCACCAAGCGACCCGGTGCCGCCGCCGGCGCCGATCAGAACGCTCGTTCGACACAGCCGGTCCTTCGTCCCCGTCCTCGACGACGGGGACCAGGCCGACGCGTCCGACGAAGCCCGGCAAATGGCACCGCCGATGGCCGCGCGACAGTCCGACGTGGGTGCCATGACCGTCGCCGCCGACGAAGCCCGGAGGGTCGCTTTGCCGGCCCCCGAGCGACCGACCACCGACGGAGTCGGTGGCTTCTGGCCCTGGCTGGAGGCATGAGGCCCGCGGACGCTCGCTGAGGCGCCCGCCACCCTGACTGACCCGACCTCCCGCGCGGCGAGGACGGCCCCCCAACGCGAGCGATGGGATCGGAGAGCCGTTGCAGGACGGACGTTGCGAGGTGAGGCCGGCCGGCAACAGAGGCCACGGCACGGGAGAGCCATGGCAAGGGCAGCCTCGATGGCCCTGATACTCGCACGGGGTCCGGCCACCGGGAGAACGGGCTGGGGCGCCGTCGCGGAGGCGGACGTCCCTCGGTGAACGCTCGTTACGGGCTGGGTGACGGCAGCGGCAGACTCGGGGAGGGGCTCGGCTCAGGCGTCGGCGTCGGGGTCGGGGTCGGGGTCGGCGTCGGGGTTGGCGTTGGCGTGGGGGTCGGGGTCGGGGTCGGCTCCGGACCCTTCGAGACGACGTACGAGATCGCCGTTCCGGCCGCCACTTCGAGCCCCGCCCGCGGGTCCTGCGAGACGATCGACCCAGTCGGGATGATCGGATCGAAGGCCTCCGTCCGCTCGCCGACGACGAAGCCGTTGGCAACGATGAGGTTGATCGCCTCCGACTCGGTCCGACCACGGAGATCCGGGACGACGACGAGCGGCTTGCCGGTCACGATCGTGACCTCGATGACCGAGCCGCGGTCGACCTTCGTCCCCGGCGGCGGGCTCTGCTCGGCGATCGTCCCTTCCGGCTGGTCCTGGCTCGTCACGAACCGCACCTGGGAGATCTGGAGGCCGAGGGCCTCGGCGATCGGCCGCGCCTGCTCGACCGTCAGGCCGATGAGATTCGGGACCTCGACCTGCTCGACGGGCGGTGGACCACTGCGGGCCGAAAGGAGCTGGAAGCCAAGGAAGGCGACGACGGCGAGGATGGCGAGGCCGAGAAGACCGGCAATCCAGGCCCAGACCCCAGGGCCACCCGCTCCGACCCCCTCCTCTTCCTCCTCCCCAACCTCAGGCACGACCGGCCGGCCGCCGCGTCTCGTGGGCCGGCGGGGTTCCGGCTCCGAGCCGGCGTAAGCATCGACCGGATAGGGCGGCGGCCCGGGCGGATTCGGCCGCGCCGTCGCAGCCGCAACGGGCACCGTCGACTCGAGGTCGGGCCCGCCGACGCCGATCGCCCCCGGCTGCGCCACCGGCCCTCCGCCCGGCACCCCCGCCGCCGCCGGGCGTTCGGCGAGGAAAGCCTCGAGGGCGTCGGCCATCGCCTGGGCACTCGGGAACCGGTCGGCCGGGTCGCGGGCGAGGGCCCGATAGACGATCGCGTCGAGGGCCGGCGGGATCCCAGCCCGATGGTCGGAGGGAGCCGGGATCGGCCCCGACAGGCGGGCGACGGCGACCGCCGCCGCACTGTCGCCCTCCCACGGCCGACGACCGGTCAGAAGCTCGAAGAGGACGATCCCGAGGGAGTAGATGTCCGAGGCCTCCGTCGCCGGCTCCCCGCGAGCCTGCTCGGGGCTGAAGTAGTGGACCGAGCCGAGGGTCATGCCGGGCAGCGTCACCTGGGCCTCGGCGAGAGCTCGGGCGATCCCGAAGTCGGTCACCTTGACCCGGCCATCCCGGGTCAGGAGGACGTTCGACGCCTTGACGTCGCGGTGGACGAGGCCTCGGGCGTGGGCAGCGGCCAGAGCCCGAGCGATCTCCGCTCCGAGGCGGGCAACCTGACGGGGCGGGAGCGGGCCCGTCCGCCGGACAAGGGAAGCGAGGTCCTCCCCGTCGACGAGCTCCATGACGATGAACGGGCCCTGGGCATCCTCGCCGAAGTCGTAGACGGCGACGATGTTCGGGTGGTTGAGCGACGCCGCCGCGAGGGCCTCCTGGCGAAAGCGGGCCAGGAAGTCGGGGTCGCGGCCGTACTCGGGCCGGAGGACCTTGACCGCCACGTCCCGGGCGAGCTGGTTGTCCCGGGCGCGGAAGATCGTGGCCATCCCGCCCTGGCCGAGGAGCTCCATGAGGCGGTATCGCCCGCCGAGGACGCTACCGATCTCCGCCACGTCGTCCACTGCTCCCGTTGCCGCAGGTCGGATCCGAGGCCGCCCGCCAGACCGCGCCTATGGTACGCACCGGCGGGCCGGCGACGCTCGACGTCCGGCCCCGCCGGCCAGGGCCTCGCACCCGGAGCGGAGCCCTCGCCCCCCTTCGAAGGTGCCTAGCGAGCTCACAGATCGAGGCTCCGGAGGTGCTCCCGCAGCTCCGGCCCGACGTCGGTCCGCTCGAGGGCGAGCTCGACCGACGCCTTCAGCCAGCCGACGGGCGTCCCGGCGTCGAACCGCCGGCCCTCGAACTCATAGGCGTAGACGGCCTGCTCCTCCATGAGGAGCTCGATGGCATCGGTGAGCTGGATCTCCCCGCCGGCGCCCTTCGGGGTGTGCTCGAGCTTGTCGAAGATCTTCGGGGTCAGGACGTAGCGACCGATGATCGCCAGGTTCGACGGCGCCTCCTCGGGGCGCGGCTTCTCGACGAGGCGGGTGACCCGGTGGAGCCGGTCCGAGCCGTCGTCGTCGGGGGCGGTGGCGATGACGCCGTAGCGACTCGTCTCTTCACGCGGGACGGGCATGACCGCGACGACCGAACTCCTCGTCTCCTGGTAGGCAGCGATGAGCTGGCCGATGCAGGGTCGGTCACTGACGACGACGTCGTCGGAGAGGATGACGGCGAAGGGTTCGTGACCGACGAGCTCCTTCGTGACGAGGACGGCGTGGCCGAGGCCGAGCTGCTCCTTCTGCCGGACGTAGGCGACCTGGGCGAGGTCGCTGATCCGCCGGATCTGCCGCAGCATCTCGATGTCGCCCCGCTCTTCGAGGAGGTGCTCGAGCTCGTAGTTGAGGTCGAAGTGGTCCTCGATGGCTCGCTTCTGGCTCGAGGTGACGATGATGATCTGCTCGATGCCGGCAGCGACCGCCTCCTCGACGGCATACTGGATGACCGGCTTGTCGACGAGGGGCAGCATCTCCTTGGGCTGCGCCTTCGTGACGGGGAGGAAGCGGGTGCCCCAGCCGGCGGCGGGGAAGACTGCCTTTCGAACGCGCATGGAACCTCGTCGTCGCTGTGGGAGGGCTGCCGGCCGAGTATACCCCCGGCCCCTTGCATCCCGGCTGCGGCCCGACTTCGCCGCCCAGAACGGCCTGCGACCGCCTGAGCCACCCGCCGCTGCCCGAGCCCCCCTACGCCGCCGGCCGGAAACCCTACGCCGCCGGCCGCGGCGGCGCCTCCGACCCCTCAACCCGCCCAGCGTCGAGGGCCTGGGGATGCTCGCGGCGATTCGATGCCAGCCGGAGGCCGGTGAAGGGAACGCGGATCTCCCGGAAGACCTCGATGGAGACGAGGAAGCCGGCGAAGAGGAGGACGACCCCGACGAGCTTCCCGAGCTGGAAGAGCTCCATCTGACCGAGCTTCGCGTAGGTGTCCGTCAGGGTCGGGACGAAGGCCCCGACGGCGATGAGGATCGTCGCCGGAACCCGGGAGTGGATCCGGCCGGTCAAGAGGGCTCGCACGGCACCCGGCACCGAGGCGACGAAGTTGACGGTGATCGCCACCGGCGAGATGAGGAGGTTGAAGAGGAACTGGTCGCCGGGCTGCTCGGGATCGAGGGAGTAGGCGAGGATCCGCCGCTTTGGCATGAAGACGTAGGTCGAGAAGATCGCCCCCAACATGAGGGAGAAGGCGCCGGTCACGTTCAGGAAGGGCGTCAGGAGCCGGAGTTCGGGTGGGAAGAGGGTCGCCACCGGCAGCCCGGTCGCCGGATCGAGGGCGTAGCCGGGGGCCGGAAGAGGGGTGACGACCATGATGGCGAGGGAGAGGAGGGTGGCCCCGACGACGGCGGTCGCAGCGAGGAGCGGCCAGCGCTCGTTCTGGAAGTACGTCTCGACGGCGATGGCGATGGCGAGGACCCCCGCCACGACGAAGTAGAGGATGGGGATCGGCCCGGCCGCCGCGTATTCAGGGCGGTTTCGGACGAGGAAGGTGAAGAGGCCAGCCAGGAAGAGGCAGAGGGCGAAGCTGTACCCGAAGCGCGTCTTGGCGAGGAGGAAGGCCGTCCCCAGCCCGAGCCAGCCGGCCGTCCAGACGGCACCCGTCAGGTACCAGGTCCGGTAGAGCGGTTCGCTCCAGCCGACCGCGGCGGCGACCGCCTCCGACCCCGAGGCGAGACCGTAGAAGAGCATCCCGATGGCCCAGACGAGCTGGTAGCCGCGGCGTCGTTCGCGCCACTGGTCGACGAGGGCGAGGAAGAAGAGGAAGGCGAGGAGCGAGGTGAGACCGGGGATGACGACGGGAGACATCGAGGTCGGCTTCCTCCGAGCAGCCTACGGGATCGACGGCGAGGTCGGTGGCGCCTCACGACTACCCGCCCGCTCGGCCGTTGCCGCCGCATGGGCGGCGACGAAGCGAAGGAGGAGCCGGTCGAGGAGCGCCGCCGCCTCGTCGTAGAGGCGGGCGAGGCGGGCAGGATCGAGGGCGCGCCGCTCGCCGAGGCGGCCGATCTCGGCCAGGAAGGGCCGGCGAGCGAGGACGAAGAGGCCGATGGCGTCGGTCAGCCCTCGACCTTCGACCGCGAGTCGATGAGCCATCCGGACGCAGCACTCGGCGGCGACCCGCTCTCGCTCGTCTCGCTCCGGGGGCTCGCTCTCGAGGGCGCCGACGAGGGCGGCGAGGAGCTGTCGGCCGTCGGCCCGGAAGGCAGCCCGGGCACCGGGAGCAGCCCCTGCGATCTCCGGAGGGCTCGGTCCTTCGGCTGGCCCAGGGACGAGTGGCCCAGGGACGAGTGGCCGCGACCCGCCCGACGCATCCGCTCGTTGCGCCGCCCTGGCCCGGTAGGCCCGCCGGTAGGCGGCAGCGAGGCGCTCGACGCTTGCCCCGAGGGCTTCAAGCTTCGGTCGCGGGATCGACCGGCCGGCCGTCAGTGACTCGAGGCTGGCCCGGGAGAAGCGGCGGTGGCCACCTGGCGTCGTGAAGGCCTCGATCTGGCCGCCGTCGGCCCAGCGGCGGAGGGTGTCCGGGTCGACGCCGACGAGGCGAGCCGCAACACCGAGGGAGAGCCACTCATCTCCACCCGGAGCTGCGGGCCGTGATCGGGACGGGGACCGGGACATCGCCGGGGCCCGACCGAGACCCCACGCCCCGCCGCGCGACGGCCGGCGACCTCGCCGCTCCGTGCCTCGGGTGGAATCTGGGTAAATCTCGGTCTCTCGCGAAGCCACGGCCGGAGGATACGAACCCGGCGCTCCGGCTGTCAACGAAGCAGACCGAGGCCGAGAGGATCCGCCCGGGTCAGCCCTCGTGCTGCTCGGCGGAACGAGACGAGGTGTGGGAGGCGAGGAGGTAGGTGACGGTGACTGGCGGGCTCAAGCCGGGACGAACTCGTGATCGTCGCGGTGAAGACCGTCGCAGAGCCCCCAGCGCGGTGGCTCCGTCGGCAGGGCGACGGGCCGCATGATCTCGCGAACCGTCCCCTTCCGGCAGAACCAGTACCCGCGCCGAGCCATCCAGGCCCGAACGTGGGCCGGGTCCGCGTGGAACTGGGCAGGCCCCGGGTTGATCCGCGGCCGCTCGATCCATGAGGGGGGAGCCTCGGTCGAAACGATGTCCAGGATGGAGATCCGCCAGGGCGTCCCCTCGATGATCGCGCCACAGCCATCGCACCGGGTCGCGACGTTGTCGCTGATGATCGTCGGGATCCGGATGCCCATGATGTCCATGTCCCGCTGCACCTGCCAGCTGGAGGGAGAGAGGTCGGTCGAGTCGCCTGGGGTGGTGCCCCGTGCGGGATTCGAACCCGCGATCTCCGCCTTGAGAGGGCGGTGTCCTCGGCCACTAGACGAACGGGGCGTCCAGCCAATGGTAACCCGCGCCGCGGGCGGTTGCGCTCGTGGTGCCCCCAAGGGGATTCGAACCCCTGATCTCCACCTTGAAAGGGTGGCGTCCTAGGCCTCTAGACGATGGGGGCGCGGCGGCCGCAGTCTATCAGCCGTCGGCCGAGGCTGCCGCCGCGAGGCCCCTGAACCCTCCGATCCCAGCTTCGGAGCCACCCGCACCCGGCTCCATCCCCGCTCGGAGTCCCTCAGCTCGTTCCCCAGAGCAGGGCGAGGACGGCAGCGGCGGCGAAGGCACCACAGGCCGCCAGGGCGAAGAGCCCCCCGACGAGGGCGAAGACGAGGGCTCGGCCGCTCCGGAGCTCGGCGCCCGCCTGGTACGTCGCCACCGCCCCCGCGACGGCGAAGGCGGCTAGGACGAGGCCGAGAACGAAGAAGGCGGTCGTCAGGAGGGGGACCTGGAGCTCGTCCCGCCGGAGGAGGGCGACGACGAGGAGGAGGAGCGAGCCGCCGAGGGCGATCCCGAGGGAAGCGCGGGTCGGCGTAAGCCGAACCGGACCGAGGTGCGGACCGACCCGGCCGCGGCTCCCATCGGGCCGGCGCGGAACCACCTGCCAGCGCTCATCGACCCGCTCCCGACGACGGGGGGTTCGGAGGCTCACGGTCCCGCCGTCCCCGTTCGGTAGCCCAGCGTCGTCTCGCTAGCGGTCCCGCCGGGCGCGGCCAGCACGGTCGGGGTCGCACCGCCGCCCTGCCGCGGGCGACCGGCGAGGGACGGGGCCCGGGCAGCCGCGCCAGGGAGGGCGCGGGGTCGGAAGCCAGCCGTCATGGATCGAGGGCCTCGTCGTCCTTCGAACGATGGTAGACGGCGATGTTGTGGGCGACCCGCGGCCGCCGGAGTCGCTCACCGAGGGCCGCGCCCGCAGGCCCGAAGACCTCGGCGAGGAGGCTCCGGGCGGCATCGAGGTCGTCGAAGCGCCACCAGCAGTGGACGACCCGGATCCGGAAGCCGGCCCGCAAGAAGGGACCGTCGCGCCGACCCCAGCTCGTGTACTCGGGGAGTTCGGGATCTCGGAGCTGGGACGCCTCATCGCGGCCGTAGTCGTGGACGACGAGGAGTCGCCCGCCGGGCCGGAGGACCCGTTCGGCCTCGGCGAGCTCGACCGGATCCGGGCCGCGATAGACGGACCAGCAGCCGACGACGACGTCGACGCTCGCGTCGGCCAGGGGGAGCCTCTCGGGCGTCCCCTCGGCGACCTGGATCCCCGCCAGGAGGGGGCTGGCGGCGATGGCACGCTCGAGGTCGGCAAGGGCACCGGGCCGCTCGATGGCCGTCACCCGTGCCCCCATGACGGCGAGCTGGCCCGCCACGACCCCCCGGCCAGCGTCGACGACGAGGACATCCCGACCGGCCACCGGGCCGAGGGCCTGGAGGGTTCGCGGCAGCTTCGCCTCAAGGTCGAAGTGGCGAAGGAAGCGGGCAAAGGCAATGGGCGGGAGGTCGAACGGGAGATCAGCCACGGGGCTCCGAGTATACGGGCGAGACCGGCCCGAGAGGCCGCTCCGAGAGGCCGCACGGGGGGCCACCGCGGCCGAAGCCGCGGAGGCGCACCGTGGTGACGCGAAGCCGACCGAACGGCCCGGGGGAGAGCGGTCGGCGGGTCGAAGCGACCGCTCGCGCCACTTCCACGCGTCACGCCCGCCCGACGAGGATCCCCCCGCGGCGCGGCGGCACGTCGATGACGAGGACCGGCCCGCCCACTGGCTCCCCTGCCGCCTCGAGCCCGCGGCCCCTCCCGGTCGAGGGCGCGGCGGACCCGGCACCCCCCTGGCCCCGATCACCCGACTCGACGATCCGCCCCTCGAGGGGCGCCCAGCCGGGGAGCTGGACCGGCTCCCAGCGTCGGGCTCGCCGTGCCGCCGGCGGCTCGAGAGGTAGCTGGACCGTCGCCGGGAGGTCGCCGGCGTTGGCGGCCACGACGACGGCCTCGGCGTCGGTGGCCCGCAGGATGGCGACGGCTCCCTCGGCAGCGGCGATCTCGAGGTCAGGACCGCGGCGCAAGGCAGCCTGCTCCCGCCGGGTCCAGAGGACCGCTTTGACGAAGGAGCGGAGGGCCTCGTCCCAGCGGCTGCGGTCCCGAGGGTAGGCACGACGGCAGTCGGGGTCCGGTCCGCCCTCGAGGCCGACCTCGTCGCCGTAGTAGATGCACGGTGCTCCCGGCAGGGCGGCGACGACGAGGAGCCCGAGACGATAGGCATCCCGGTCGCCCGAGGCGAAGGTGACGAACCGGGGGGTGTCGTGACTGCCGAGGAGGTTGAGCTGAGCCCTCGTCATCGCCGGGTCGTACCAGCCGAGGAGGTCCCGGAGCCGAGCCGCAAACCCGGCTCCGTCAAGGGGCTCGAGGCCACGGTACTCGTCGTGGAAGCCGACCATCCGCCGGTCGAGCCGGGAGCCGGCGGCGAAGGCGAGGACCACCTTCGCCAAGGGGTAGTTCATGAGCCCGTCGAAGCGGTCGCCGACGAGCCACTCGGGGGCTGCATGCCAGATCTCGCCGACGAGATATGCCTCCGGATCGACGGCCAGGCAGCGGCGGCGGAACTCGTGCCAGAAGTCGGGATCGGCGATCTCCTCGGGGACGTCGAGCCGCCAGCCGTCGGCGCCGAACCGGAGCCAGTCCTCGGCGACTCCGTAGAGGAACGCCCGAACGTGCGGGTTGTCGGTGTTCAGCTTTGGCAGGGCCGGCAGGTCCCACCAGGCCCGGTAGCCGTAGCGGGCGAGGGACCGAGCGCCCCCGGAGGCGGCCCCCGGGGGCCCCGGATGGTCGGGCCCCGGGGGACAGGCGTCGGGATAGGCGAGGAGTCGTCGACCCCGGACCAGGCGGTCCTCGTCGAGGTAGAACCAGTCGCGATACGGCGAAGCCGCCCCTGCCTCGAGGACGTGGTGGAAGGGCCAGAAGCCCCGGCCGACGTGGTTGAAGACGCCGTCGAGGACGACCCGGATCCCTCGGGCGTGGGCGGCGTCGATGAGGGCCCGGAGGGCCGGCGTGCCACCGAGGAGGGGGTCGACGGTGCCGTAGTCGTAGGTGTGGTAGCGGTGGTTCGAGGCCGAGGCGAAGACCGGGTTCAGGTACAAGGCGGTCACCCCGAGGTCGACGAGCTCGTCGAGGCGATCGACGATCCCGTAGAGGTCACCGCCCTTGAAGCCAGCCTCGGTCGGCGGCGCCTCCCAGGGCTCGAGCGGCCCAGGTGCCGGGACCCTTCCGCTCCGGGCAAAGCGGTCGGGGAAGATCTGGTAGAAGACCGCGTCCTGGACCCAGTCCGGCGGCGTCGTCCTCACGTCCGTCCTCCTCCCGGTCGACCCGAACCGGCTGCCGACGATCGACGGGTCCGCCGGGCTATCCTCAGCCGGTGAGTCGCGACCACCCGGGCCAAGCCTCCGAGCCGCCGGCGGCCCTCTACGAGGGCGGGGCTGCCGTCGTCCGTCTGCTCGCCGCCGATCCCCAGCGAACCGATCCCAGGCGAAGGGCAGCTGCGCCGCGACCGTCGGGGGCGGTCCTGGGGCCGTGGATCGCAACCGTCGTCGTCGCCCTCCTCGTCGCCGCCTGCGGGCCGTCCACCGACACCCGGCCGAGCCCGACGATGCCGGGCGCGAGCCCGCCCGCGACCCTGCTCGAGGCGAGCCGATCCTGTGCGGGCGCCTCCGTCGGTCTCCCCCCGCCGACCGCCTGGTGGAACGACCGGGTCTTCTACGAGGTCTTCGTCCGCAGCTTCGCCGACGCCGACGGCGACGGGATCGGCGACCTGCGGGGCCTCCTCGACCGCCTCGACGTCCTGAACGACGGGGATCCGGTGACCGAGGGCGACCTTGGGGTCGGGGGGCTCTGGCTCATGCCGGTCTTCGAGGCGGCGAGCTACCACGGCTACGACACGATCGACTACCAGGCTGTCGAGGTGGACTACGGGACTCGCGCCGACCTCGAGGCGCTCGTCGAGGCGGCCCACGCCCGAGGGATGGCGGTCATCCTCGATCTCGCCCTCAACCACACCTCGATCGCGCACCCCTGGTTCCGGGCCTCCGCCGCCGGCGATCCCGAGTTCGCCGACTGGTACCTCTGGCGAGAGATCGATCCCGGGTGGCCAGCCGTGGCCGGCGGCCCACCCTGGCACCCCCTCGGGGACCGTTTCTACTACGGTGCCTTCGGGGCCGACATGCCCGACCTCAACCTTCGGAATCCGGCCGTCACCGCCGAGCTCACCGAGGTCGCCCGCTCCTGGCTCACCGGGGTCGGAGTCGACGGCTACCGCCTCGACGCGGCGAAGCACCTCATCGAGGAGGGGCCCGAGCGCCAGGTGAACACCGCCTCGACCGTCGCCTGGCTCCGGGCCTTCCGCTCGGCCGTCCACGATCGAGTCCCCGACGCCCTCCTCCTCGGCGAGGTCTGGGACATCTCCTCGGTGAGCGCCCGCTACGTGAACGAGGGCGCCCTCGACCTCGCCTTCGACTTCCCCCTCGCCGCTGGCATGCTCGGGGCAGTCCGGCTCGGCGACCGGGCGCCCCTCGCCGGCGTCGCCGCCGAGGTCGCGACCCTCTACCCGTCGGGCCAGGTCGCCGCCTTCCTCTCGAACCACGACCAGACCCGGGTGGCGAGCGAGCTCGGCGGGGACCCTGGCGCCCTCCGGGCTGCCGCCTCCCTCCTCCTGACGAGCCCCGGCGTCCCCTTCATCTACTACGGCGAGGAGATCGGGGTCGCGGGTCGCAAGCCCGACGAGCGACTCCGAGCGCCGATGCCCTGGACCGCGGCGGCACCCGGAGGCGGCTTCACGAGCGGCGAGCCCTGGCAGCCGCTCCCCGACGACTGGCCGAGGGTGACCTACGACGCCGAGCGCGCCGATCCCGACTCCCTCCTCGCCCACTACCGGCGCCTCATCCGGATCCGCACGGCCGAGCCAGCCCTCCGACGGGGAACCGGCTTCGTCGTCGGCAGCTCGTCGTCGGCGGTCTGGTCGACCCTCCGCTCGGATGGGACGAGCGCCGTCCTCGTCCTCGTCAACCTCGGTCCGGATCCGCAGACCGACCTTCGCCTCGAGCTCGACCGGGGACCCCTCTGCGGGCTCACCCGCGCCCGGTCCCTTCTCGATGGCCAACCCGTCGAAGCGCCGCGGGTGACGGACCAGGGCGGCTTTCGTGACTACCGCCCCGTCGCCAGTCTCGGACCCTACGAGACGGTCCTCGTCCGTCTCGAGCCTTGAGGCCCTCCTCGACTCCATCATCCGCTGGCCGGCCGTGCCCCCGCTTCGTCCACCGACGACCGCGGCCACGACGATCCGGCCGGCGAGGCGCCCCGACCCGTGGCCGACCGAGCTCACCCTTTGATCGCCCCGATGGCGAGCCCCGAGGTGATCCAGCGCTGAGCGAAGAAGTAGACGACGGCCGGCGGAACGGCGAAGAGGATGGCGAAGGCCGAGAAGGCCGACCAGGGGGTGTTCGTGAACTGGCCCTGCATCGAGTAGAGGGCCATCGCCAGGGTCTGGTCGTCGGGCTTGTTCAGGAACATCCAGGAGAAGTAGAACTCCGTCCAGCCCCCGACGAAGCCAAGGAAGGCGGTGACGGCGATGGCCGGCATGGCGAGGGGGAGGATGATCCGGAGGAAGGTCTGATTCGTCGTGGCGCCGTCGACCCAGGCCGCCTCCTCGAGGTCACGGGGGATCGTGTCGAGGTAGCCCTTCAGGTTCCAGATGGCGAAGGGTAGGAGCCCGGAGATGATCGCCAGCCCAACCCCGAGGAGCGAGTTGCGGAGGTTGAACTGGCCGAGGACGGGGAGGTCGACCTGGACCTGGTTGAGCATGACGAAGAGCGGGGTCAGGGTCGCCACCGGCGGCAGCATGAGGACGCCGAGGATCGTGAGCATGAGCACCTCCCGGAGCCGGAACCGGAGGCGCGAGAAGGCGTAGGCGGCACTGACGCCGATGGCGACGCTGACGAGGGAGCTGCCGACGGCGATCTTCAGGCTGTTCGCGGCGAGACCGAGGAAGGAGATCGGGTTGTTCGTCGGTTGGCGAATGACCTGTTCGTAGGCCTCGAGGGTCGCGTTCGAGGGGATGATCGACAGACCCTCGGGGCGGGACCGGTTGAGCGGGTCGAGGGAGAGGCTGAAGACCCACATGACCGGGAAGAGGACCGTCAGGAGGATGAGGATGCAGAGGGCCTGGAGGAGGGCCTGCTTCGGGAGCGTCAGGCTGCCGCGCCGGGCCCGTCGGATCGCCACCCGGGGGAAGGGTCGGACCAGACCGATCGTTGCCATCGCCGCCCCCTAGAGCTCCGTGTACGACCGGGTCGCCTTGGCGAGCCGGTTCGTGATGAGGGTGATGACGAGGAGGATGAAGAACATGATGACGGCGAAGGACGCCCCGACCCCGTAGAGCCGCTGCTCGTTCACGAGCCGATAGGCCTGGGTGACGAGGAGCTCGGTCCGACCGAAGGGCCCTCCAGCGGACATGAAGTAGGCGAGGTGGAAGAGGTTGAAGGTGATGACGAAGCCGTAGATGGCGTAGGGGATCATCGCCGGCCGGAGGTAGGCAATGGTGATGTAGCGGAACTTCTGCCAGCCGCTCGCCCCGTCCATCTCGGCCGATTCGTAGAGCTCCTGAGGGATCGACTGGAGGGCACCCGTCGCGACGACCGAGTTGAGGGGCCAGCCGAGCCAGGTATTCGTGATGAGCATCGCGTAGTAGGCGAGGGGGAGGGGGATGAAGGGGATCGGGTCCTCGACCTGACGGAGCCAGTCGATCCGGAACATCTCGGGCGGCATCCGGAGCAGGACCCCGATCGACCCGGCCAGGAGCTGGTTGATCGCCCCGTCCTGGGCGTCGTACATGTTCTTCCAGACCGTCGCCACGATGATCGGCGGGATGATGACGGGAACGATGAAGACGGCCCGGTAGAACCGCTTGAAGCGAAGGCCCGGCGTATGGAGGAGGACGGCGATGGCGACGCCGAGGACGACGTGGATGACGACGTTGCTGATCGCCCACCAGATGTTGTAGAGGATGAGGCGGACGAAGTGGAAGTTCGGGATCGCCAGCTGGCTCGTGAGGACGTTGATGTAGTTGTCGAGGCCGACCCAGTTCGGGGGCGGTGAGCCGGCCCGAAGGTTCTGGATCCCGTAGTCGGTGAAGGACATCCAGACCTGGAAGAGGAGCGGGTAGATCGTGATGACGCCCATGACGAGGAAGGCGGGGACGAGGTAGAGGTAGGCAACCCGGGCGCTCCTCCCTCCACCGAGGAGGCGGGTCCGCCAGCTCGTCAACCCGGCGGCCACGGCAGTCATCGGTCCACCCTCGCCCTCGTCATCGACCGAACCCAGGAGCAAGTAGGGGCGCAGGCGGGGCGACGAGCGCCCCGCCCGCGCATCGCGGCAGCGTATACCGACGCCGGGCAACGGCGACCGCTGCCATCGAGACCTACTTGTTGTTCGCCTTGTCCATCGCGGCGCAGGCGGCCGCGACAGCCGTGGCCGGATCGGTCCCCTTCTGGAGCACCTCGTCCCAGGCGTTCCCGAAGTTGCCCCAGTAGTTGTCCATCTCCTTCGACTGCGGTCGGGCCATGCCCTGGTTGATCGCGTCGGAGAAGGACTTCACGAGGGGATCGATGATCTGGATCGTCTTGTTCGCCGGGACGTGGCCGGCGACGTCGACGTAGATCTGCTGGGCCTCGGCGCTGACGAGGAGGCTGGCGACCTTGATGGCGAGGTCCTTGTTCGCCGAGGCCGTGTTGATGTACCAGCCGTCGACCCCGACGAGGGGGCGAGCCGGACCGGCCGGGCCAGCGGGCAGGGGCGCGACGGCGAGATCGGCTCGGGCCTGGCGGTAGTCGCCGAGGGTCCAGTTGCCGTTGAAGATGATGTCGATCTGGCCGTTCTTGAAGGCGTCGTTCACCTTCCCGTAGTCCGGATCGACGAGGGCGCCCGCCGCCTTCAGGTCGGCGACGAACTTCATCGCGTCGGCGACGCCCGAGTTCGCGGTCGCTGCGCACTTGCCGGTGTCGTCGAAGATCGCCCCGCCGAAGGCGTAGTAGAACCCCCACTGGAAGTAGGGCGCGCCGCCGCCGGGAGCGATGAGGCCGACCTTGCCGCCGTTCTTGACGAAGCTGAGGAGCTCGTCGGTCGTCTTCGGCGGGTTCGGGACCTTCTTGCTGTCGTAGTACATGGCCACCGCCTTCAAGGACTCGGGGACCATGTAGAGCTTCCCGTCGACGGTGCTGCCGGCGACGGAAACCTCGGTCGAGTTGGCGACGACGTCGTCGATCTTGCCGGTCAGATCCTCGAGGAAGCCGCCGCGCACCTCGGCGCCGAGGCTGTCGTTCGGGGCGATGAACATGTCCGGACCGCCCCCGGCGGCCGACTCGGTCTCGAACTTCTTGAAGATGTCACTGAAGGGGACGTCGAGGGCCTCGATGGTCAGGCCTGGGTTCTGAGCCTCGACGGTCTGGCGGATCCGCTCGAAGGCCCGGAACTCGGCGCTGCCGCCGGCGGAGCCGTAGGCGTGCCAGACGACGAGCTTGCCCTGGATGGCCGGCGGCGCCGAGGGCGACTCGGCGGGCGAGGGCCCGGGTGAGGCCGGGCTCGACGGCGCCGGTGACGGGGTCGGGCTCGCCGCGCCGCCACAGGCCGCAGCGACGATCGCCGCCGCACCGACGAGGGCGAGAAGGCGGATCAGGAGTCTCATGATCGTGGTACTCCTCCTATGACTGGTCGAGTGGCGCCGCAAGGAGCATCAGCCGGCACCCCCTCCCGCGCCAACCACTCGCTCGTGCACGGCGGGCGCCGGTCCGGTCGACGCCCGAACGACGAGCCGGGTCTCCAGCCGTCGGTGCTCGGGGACCGCCTCGCGGTCTTCGAGCAAGGTCAGCAGGAGCCGGACGGCTTCTTCACCCTTCCGGCGCACCGGCTGGTGCACCGTCGTGAGGGCCGGATGGACTTGCCGGGCGAGGTCGATGTCGTCGAAGCCGACGACGCTCAGGTCGCCCGGAATGGAGAGGCCGGCGTCGGTCGCAGCCCGCATCGCCCCGATCGCCATGGCGTCGCTCATGGCCAGGATGGCGGTCGGGCGCTCCCCGCGAGACCAGGCCCGCTGGAAGGCGGCGGCACCGCCGTCGATCGTGGCCGGGCCGACGACGACCGCCGTCTCGGGGATGGCGAGGCCGTGGGCTGCGGCCGCCGCGCGATAGCCGGCCAGGCGGCGGGCGAGGACCCCCTCGGGATCGTGGCGGCTCGCCGGGGGCGGCGGCTCGACGGCCAGGACGAGGAAGTTGCGGTGGCCGAGGGCGAGGAGGTGCTCGGCCGCCGCCCGGGCTCCACCCTCGTCGTCGACCTCGACCGAGGGGACGCCCGGAAGGGGACCCGAGTCGACGACGACCATCGGCAGCCCGGAGCGGCGGATGTGCTCGATCTCGGGATGGTGGGAAGAGAGACCGATGGCAACGACCCCGTCGACGGTCGCCCGGCCGATGGCCCGGGCCAGGGAGCCGTGGAGGGGCGAAATGAACATGAGCCCGTAGCCCTCGTCCTCGACGACCCGGGCGACCCCCTCGCTGAAGGCACCAATGAAGGGGTTCGAGAAGACGACGGAAAGAGCCTGGGGAACGACGACCCCGACGGTCCGCGTCCGCCGCTGGCTCAGCATCCGAGCGACCGGGTGGGGTCGATAGCCAAGCCCTTCGGCGACTTCCCTGATCCGAGCGACGGTTTCGGGGGCGAGGCGCTCGGGGTTGTTGAAGGCGAAGGAGACGGCGGTCTTGCTCACCCCGGCAGCGAGAGCGACGTCGGCGATCCGCGGTCGCTGGCGGCGTTGCTCCACTCGTCCTCCTCCGAGACCGTCGCGGCCCGGTGGGTCGTCCGGTCCGCTCATCCGCCGCCGCGGCCGAGCCGCGGCGACCGATGCCGGCCAGCCACCCTGCCGGCTGGATGGGTCATGAACCGGTTTAGCAAACCGGTTTATGGCACGATAGCGAGGCGGCGGCCCGGTGTCAAGCCCCTGGGCGCGGTCGTTTCGGGCGAGTCGGATGCCGGCCGCCGGCCCATGAGGCTCGGCTGCGCCGCGACGGCGCCACTGCACGGTCCGGGGTCTCGCCGACCGCAGGGCCGCGACGGGCGCCGCGGCGCCGGCCCGATCGCAGCATGGCAGAATGGAGCCATCGATGCTCCGGCAATTCCTGGCGATGCCGCCCGGCCTCCGCCTCTTCCTCGGCTACGCCTTCCTCATCCTCGGCCTCATCGGCCTCTCCTTGCGGACCGTCGTCGATTTGGCCATCAGCGCCCCGTTGAGCTTCGAGGGTCTCGTCGTCATGAGCCTCCTTGCCTACACGATCTTCACGATCACCCTCGTCCTGCAACGAAAGGAGGCGGCGCGCGGCCTTGCCCTCGGCCTGTCGAGTCTGACGGTCCCAGCCGTGCCGATCCTCCTCCTCGGCGGCTTCCTCCTCCCGGCCATCGCCGTCGGCCTCCTGGGGGTCGCCCTCTTCTACGGCCTCACCCGGTCCGAGGTGCGGGCCTACCTGAAGGAGCCCTGAGCGAGGGCACGGGTGGCCAGCTGGCCCGGCTGCCCCGTCGCGCCCTCCGACGACTGTCGCGGCTCGGCCCGCTCCACCGCGCACTCCCCGCTGGCACGCTACCCTGTTCGCCCGGCCGGCGTCTCGTCCGCGGACCGGGGGCGGCTCCGTCCAGCCGGCTCGAAACCATTGCACGACTGATCAGGTGATCCAGTGACCGATCGCACTCGACGTCCCGACCGTTCCGCCGGGAGCGCCCGCCTCGGCCGACGCCTCGCCGGGGGTCGGAGCTCCCCCCTTGAGCGCTACCGCGGCGTCGTCATCGGCGCCCTCGCTCTCCTCGGGCTCGGGCTGGCCGGCGTCTTCATCGTCGGCCAGGCCTCCCAGAAGGCCTACGCCTGCTCGACGATCTGGGACCCGACGCCCAGCCCCGGGGCGGGCCGGCTCGGCGAGGTCCAGCCCGACCAGGGGCGGCGCCACCTCGCCCGGGGTGAGCGCTGGACCTACACCTACTGCCCTCCCGCCTCGGGGGCCCACTACAACGCCGCCGGAGCCGGCCCGATCCCACCCCGCTACTACCCGCCCGAGTCCGACGTCCTGCCCCAGGCCTGGATCCACAACCTCGAGCACGGCGGCTTCGTCATCCTCTACCGCCCCGACACGGTGAACGACACGGCCGCCCACGCCGCCCTCCGCCAACTCGCCGCCGACTTCCCCGCCAGCCCGGTCTGCAACCTGCCGGCGAACGTCGTTGGGAGCCCGATCATCGCCCGCTTCGACGAGCTCCCGCACCCCTACGCCGCCCTCGTCTGGGGGCGCGTCCTCTACCAGGATGTCTTCGACCTCGAGGAGATCATGGCCTTCTTCCAGACCGAGGCCGAGCGCGGCAACCCGGAGCCTTTCTGCGCGCCGCCGAGTCCATCGCCGGAGGCGAGTCCATCGCCGGAGGCGAGCGCGTCGCCCGAGGCGAGCCCCTCGCCCACCCCCAGTCCAAGCTGAGCGGAGGGGCCGTGCGCCGCTCCTTCTTCCGAACCGACCACCCGCCGGCCGGCCTCGCCGCCGGCCTCATCCCGAGCTGGCTCCCCGTCGCCCCAGGGATCGACGCCGGTCGCCTCACCGAGGACGGCCTCGTCGAGCTCGCCGACGGTCGCCGACGTCGACCGGAGGAGCTCCGGCCCGCCCCCGCCGTCTCGGCCCCCGGGAAGATCATCTGCATCGGATTCAACTACCGCGACCACGTCGCCGAGCAGGGCCAGCCCCTGCCCGAGCGGCCGATCCTCTTCGGCAAGTTCGCGAACGCCATCGTCGCCGACGGCGAGCCCGTCGTTCGACCGCCGGGGACCCGGGCCCTCGACCTCGAAGCCGAGCTCGGCGTCGTCATCGGCCGCCGGGCGAAGGCCGTCTCGGCCGGCGAGGCGATGGACTACGTCGGCGGCTACGTCGTCTGCAACGACATCACCGCCCGGGACTGGCAGGGCAACCGGGCCGCCCTCCGGCCCGGCGAGCGCGGCGACGGTCAGTGGCTCCGAGCCAAGGGTTCCGACACCTTCCTCCCCGTCGGACGGATCTTCGTCGACGCCGAGGAGATCCCCGACCCTCACGCCCTCGCCGTTCGCTCGTGGCGGATCCCGGCGAGCGGCCCCGACGCCGGGCGCGAGGTGCCGATGCAGGACGGCTCGACCCGGGACATGATCTTCTCGATCCCCGAGCTCCTCGCCTTCATCAGCAGCGTCATCACCCTCGAGCCCGGCGACCTCATCGTGACCGGGACCCCGGCCGGGGTCGGCGTCTTCCGGGACCCGCCGATCTTCCTCGAGCCCGGCGACCGAGTCCGGGTCTTCGTCGAGGCCGTCGGCTCGGTGGCGAACCCGATCGTCGAGAGCCCGCTCGTCCCCAGCGAAGGAGACCCGGGACGCGCCCGCGAGGACACCGGCAGCGGGTCCATCCGACGAGACGTCGCGGCCGCCGCCACTCCGTCCGCCGCGACAGCGGCCCGCGACCGCCCACCCGGACCATGATCCGGCCGGCTGGAGGCCAGCCGACGATGCTCGCCCTCGTCAAGGCGAGCGCCGGCCCCGGCCTCGAGCTCCGCGAGGTCCCGATCCCCGAGATCGGCATCAACGACGTCCTCATCCGCGTCCGCAAGACCGGGATCTGCGGGACCGACCTCCACATCGAGGCCTGGGACGCCTGGGCCGCCCGGACCGTCCGGCCGCCGCTCATCGTCGGCCACGAGTTCGTCGGCGAGGTCGTCGAGGTCGGCAGCAACGTCACCGACTTCCGGCCCGGCGACCTCGTCTCGGGCGAGGGCCACGTCGTCTGCGGCCGCTGCCGCCACTGCCTCGCCGGACGTCGCCACCTCTGCGCCCACACGATCGGCCTCGGCGTCGGCCGCGACGGAGCCTTCGCGGAGTACGTCGCCCTGCCCATGACGAACGTCTGGCACCACTGGCCGGGGATCGACGAGGAGGTGGCGGCGATCTTCGACCCCTTCGGGAACGCCGTCCACACCGCCCTCGCCTTCCCCGTCCTCGGCGAGGACGTCCTCGTCACCGGGGCGGGCCCGATCGGCCTCATGGCGACGGCTGTCGTCCGCCACGCCGGCGCTCGCTTCGTCGTCGTCTCCGAGCCGAACCCCTATCGGCGAGCCATCGCCGCGACGATGGGCGCCGACGTCGTCGTCGACCCCCGGGAGCGAGACCTTCGAGACGTCCAGCGCGAGCTCGGCATGGTCGAGGGCTTCGACGTCGTCCTCGAGATGTCGGGCAGCCCGGACGCCATCCGGACGGCTCTGGCGAACATGGCCCACGGGGCCGGGATGGCGATCCTCGGGATCCCGACGAACGAGCTGACCATCGACTTCTCCGAGGTCATCTTCAAGATGCTCACGCTGCGGGGGATCTACGGCCGCGAGATGTACGAGACGTGGTACAAGATGACCGTCATGCTCCAGTCCGGGCTCGACATCCGACCGGCCATCACCCACCGCTTCAGTGCCCGCGACTACACCAGCGCCTTTGCCGTCGCCCGCTCCGGCGAGTCGGGCAAGGTGATCATGGATTGGACCGACCTATGACCGATCCTGCCGGCCGCGCAGCGACCCCGACGCGGCCACCCCTCGCCTACCTCGAGACGGAGCTCGCCGAGCTCCACGCCCGCCACCTCTACCGACCCCTCCGGGTCATGGCCTCCGCCCAGGGTCCGGAGGTCATCCTCGACGGGCGGCGGGTCATCAGCCTCTCCTCGAACGATTACCTCGGCCTCACCCACGACCCCCGTCTCCGGGAGGCGGCGATCGCCGCCGTCCGCGACTACGGAGCAGGCTCTGGGGCCGTCCGGACCATCGCCGGGACCATGGAGCTCCACATGGAGCTCGAGGCGGAGCTCGCCCGCTTCAAGGGCGTCGAGGCCGTCCTCACCTTCCAGTCCGGCTTCACCGCGAACACCGGCGTCATCCCGGCCATCACCGACGAGCGCGACCTCATCGTCTCCGACGCCCTCAACCACGCCTCGATCATCGACGGGATGCGGCTCTCGAAGGCGCCGCGGAAGATCTACCCCCACCGCGACGTCGGCGCCCTCCGGGAGATCCTCCGGCGGGCCGTCGAGACCGGCCGCGAGGACCCGGGCCACGAGGGCGAGCCCTACCGCTCGATCCTCGTCGTCACCGACGGGGTCTTCAGCATGGACGGCGACATCGCCCCGCTCCCCGAGATCGTCGCTGCGGCCGAGGAGGTCGGAGCGGCGGTCATGGTCGACGACGCCCACGCCTCGGGGGTCCTGGGGCGGAACGGTCGCGGGACGATCGACCACTTCGGCCTCCACGGGCGGGTCGCGATCCAGATCGGGACCCTCTCGAAGGCCGTCGGCGTCTTGGGGGGCTACGTTGCCGGCTCGGCGACCCTCATCGACTACTTGACCCAGCGGTCCCGACCCTTCCTCTTCTCGACCTCCCACCCGCCGGCCGTCGTCGCCGCCTGCCTCGAGGCGATCCGGATCTTCCAGGAGGAGCCGGAGCGGATCGAGCGCCTCTGGGCGAACACTCGTCGCTTCAAGGCCGAACTCCAGCGTCTCGGCTTCGATACCGGGATCTCGGAGACCCCGATCACCCCGATCATGCTCGGCGAGTCCGGCCTCGCCATCCGCTTCAGCGATCGGCTCTTCGAGGAGGGGATCTACGCGACGTCCGTCGTCTACCCGACGGTCGCCCTCGATGCGGCCCGGATCCGGACGATCGTCACTGCCGCCCACAGCGACGAGCAGCTCGACATCGCCCTCGAGGCCTTCGCCCGGGTCGGTCGGGAGCTCGGCGTCATCGGCGGGTGAGCGAGGTATCCGGGGGTCCGACGAACGAGATCGGGATCGACCGCGACCTCCCCCTCGACAGCCACCTCCACACCGTCCTCTCCCACGACAGCGACGTCCCCCTCGACGTCTACCCCGCTTTCGCTGCCGAACGCGGGATCGCCGAGATCGCGATCACCGACCACCTCGACTTCGACCCGCGCGCCCCGAGCTCCGGGGTCCCGCCGGCCGAGCGTGAGCGGCTCGTCCGGGAGCTCGCCGAGCGATGGGCCGACCGGGTCGCCGTCCGTTACGGGGCCGAGATCACCTACGAGCGGCGCCATGAGGCCGCCATCCGGGACCACCTTCGACGCCATCGCTACGACTTCACCATCGGCTCGGTCCACGTCGGCGCTGATTCGCCCTACCGGCCCGACCGGGTGGCCGCCTTCGTCGCCGGGCAGTCGCTCGAGGAGATCGTCCGGCCCTACTTTGGGGAAGTCTTGGCGGCGGCGAGGAGCGGCCTCTTCGACACCCTCGGCCACCTCGACTTCGTGAAGCGGTACCTCGTCCCCCACGTTCCGCCGGCAGCCCTCGCCGCGGCCCCGGAGCTCGTCGAGCCGATCCTCCGCGCCCTCGTCGAGACGGGGACCGGCCTCGAGGTGAATGTCAGCGGGCTTCGACAGGCTGCGCGCGAACCGTATCCGCACCCGTCGATCGTCGCGCTCTATCGATCCCTCGGCGGTCAGCGGGTCAGCCTCGGCTCCGATGCCCACCGGGCCGAGCACTTCGCCCTCGGCCTCGGGTTTGGCTACCGACTCGCCGCGGCCGAGGGCTGGCGGACGATCCACTTCCGGCGTGGCGGGGGGCCGATCGAGGTCGCCATCCCGCCGGCGATGAGGGACGAGATCGAGCAGACGGTGCTGGCGGGCTCGACCTAACGGGCGGACGGACGGTTCGTTATGGATCACGACGAGGCAGCGATCGAGCGGCTCGTGGCGGGGGCTCGGGCGGGCGATCCGGAGGCATCCGGCGCTCTCTTCGACCGCTTCCACGAGCGGGTCTATCGCTACGTCGCCAGCCGCGTTCGGAACCCGGCCGATGCGGAGGACCTGACGCAGACGATCTTCGTCAAGGTCCTGGAGGCGCTCCCGCGCTACGAATCGCGGGGCGTCCCCTTCGGGGGCTGGCTCTTCCGGCTCGCCCGGAATGCCGTCATCGACTACATCCGGACTCGCCACGAGGCGGTCGATCTGACTGCGGCGCTCGAACGAGCCGCCGAAGACGCGGATCCCGACGCCGTCGTGGGGCTGCGAGAGGAGCTGGACGAGGTGAGCGCTGCCCTAGCCGAGCTGACCGAGGATCAACGGGAGGTGATCGCCCTCCGGTTCTTCGCCGGCCTCTCGGCCCGGGAGGCCGCCGTCGCCATGGGGCGCCAGGAGGGGACGATCCGCGGTCTCCAGTTCCGGGCCATCGCCGCTCTCCGGCGCCAGCTCGGGCTGCCGAAGGAGGACGAAGGAAGCGGCGCCATCCCCTCCGAGACGTCGCCGAGGCCAAGCGAACCCGACGCTCCCGCCCGATCGGGCGGAACCGACACCGGTTAGCCGCCGATGACGAACCAGACCGACTCCACCAGCCGCCGACGGGGAGCGCCCGAACCCGCAGACGCGGACCTCCGTGCCCTCCTTCGGCGCTACGCCGCGGAGCGGCTCGAGCCTGACCCGGAGGTGAGCCGGCGGCTCCGGGACCGCTTCCTCCTCGAGGCGCGGCGGCGTGCCCTCGAGCTCGCCGTCCTCGATGGCGCGGCGCCGGCCCGGCCCGAGCGACAGCGGCGGACGGGCGGAGGGCGCCTCCGAAGGCCCGCGGTCGCTCTCCTCGCCGCCGCCCTGACCCTGGCTGCCCTCTCCGGCGCGGCAGCCGCAGCAAGTGGGCCCGGCGGGCCGCTCTACGGCCTGCGGCTCTGGGTCGAGACGGTCACCCTGCCTGCCGACGCCCGGGCCAGGACCGAAGCCGAGATCGCTCGTCTCGAGGCACGCCTCGCGGAAGCGGCCGACGCGGCGGAGCACGGCAACGGCGCCGCCGTCCGCGCCGCCCTCGAGGCCTACCGGGAGACCGTCGCCTCGGCCCTCCAGGCGGCGGGGGACGACCTCGACCGGGCCGATCGGCTCGAGATCGTCCTCGAGCGCCATCAGGTCGTCCTCGATGCCCTCGACGACCGGCTCCCGGACCCCGCCGCCGAGGCGGTGAAGCGGACGATCGAGCGGAACGAGGCGACGATCGAGAAGATCAAGGCCCGTGGCAAGCCGTCGCCGACCCCAGGTCCTGGTGGAACCGAGACTCCCGCGCCATCGGCCGCCCCGAGCCCGCCCGGGGGTGGACCACCGAGTCCGAAGCCGGGCCGGACGCCGCCAGGCCAGGGCCAGGGGAGTCCCTGATCTCTCGCCTGGCGCCACCCTCGACCCGGAGCTGGCCCGGAAGCCTGCCAGCCTAGCCTAGGACGATCGCCGGCACGCGTGGCCCGATCGCGGGTGGGCCTCCCAAGGCCAACGGTCTTCGGGTAGGCTGCTCGATCATGCCTGCGCCTCGACCCGCCTGCGCACCGTGGAACTGATCGTCCTCGGCGCCGGCCCGGCCTACACGAACCGGCCCGGGGCCCTTGGCTCCGGCTATCTCGTCGAGCACGACGGGGCCGCCGTGGTCCTCGACCTCGGACAGGGGACGTTCACCGAGCTAGCCGGGATCAGCGAACCGAGCCGCCTTACGGCGGTCGTCGTCAGCCACCTCCACCCGGATCACTTCATCGACCTCGTCCCCCTTCGCCACTACCTCCGCTACGAGTTCAGGCCGCCGCGGCGCGTGGCCGTCCTCGGGCCGGCCGGTCTCGCCGAGCGGCTCGACGCTCTCCACGCCGAGCCGGGCTTCAGTGCTGAGGCCCTCGACATCTCAGCTCTCGCCCAGGGGCGGTTCGACCTCGGTCCCTTCCTCGTCGAGGTAGCCCGGGTGACGCACACCGCCGACAGCTACGCCATCCGTCTCTCGACCGCGGGGGGTGGCCCCGGCCTCGTCTATTCAGGTGACTGCGGGCGAGTGGCCGACCTCGTCGATCTCGTCCGGCCCGGGGACGTCGTCCTCACCGAGGTCTCCTTCGGGACGGGACGGGTTCCCGAAGGTGCCTGGCACCTCAACGCCGACGACATCGTGGAGCTTGCCCACCTCGCTCGACCAGGGCGGATCCTCCTCACCCACATCCAGATGGGCTTCGACCCGGCGCCCGTTCTGACCCAGGTCCGGGCGGCCTACGCGGGCCCCGTGCGGTTCGTCACCCGGGGCGAGCGGATTGGGCTCGACCCGCCCGGGTGAATCAGGGGTCCAGAGAACGGCCGGGCCGCCCTTCGGGCGACCCGGCCGATCCGTCTCTCGGGGACAGCGAGGGTTAGCGCTTCCGCCTCGTTGGCTGGGCGGTCGTGAGGACGAGGAGCATGGCGATGAGGGCCGCCATGCTGAGGAGGGCGAGCCTCCAGCCCGACGACGCGATCGTCGTCGCCATCGGCGCCGTGTCGGTTGCCGGTGGCGTCACCGGCGGGGTGCCGGTGGCGGGGAGGACCTCACCGGTCGGGGTCGGGCTCGGCTCGACCGAGGGCTCCTCCGAGGGCTCGACCGAGGGCTCCTCCGAGGGCTCCTCCGAGGGTTCGACGGAGGGTTCGACGCTCGGCTCCTCCGAGGGCTCGACGCTCGGCTCCTCCGAGGGCTCGACGCTCGGCTCGACCGAGGGCTCCTCCGAGGGCGGCGGCGTCGGCGTCGGGGTCGAGGTGGTGCCACAGAACAGCAGATGGCTGATCCCCTGCTGGCCGGGACCGTGAGTCAGCCCGGTGTCGCTCGTCGCCGGCGGATCGTAGGTGTAGAGCGCGTTGTTCGTGTTCCCAGCCTTGACGAGGACGCCGCTGACCGGCAGCGTGGAGGCCCAGTTGAAGGTCTGACCGTCTTCGCTCAGGCCACTGATCGTGATCTGCTGGTCAGTCCACTTCGTCTCGACGTCGGAGTCGCTGGACCAGTCGTCGGAGTCGCTGGACGAGTAGGTCTTGTTCTCGAGATCGCCGGTGGCGATCTTGAAGGAGAGCGTCCAAGAGGAATCCAGGTCAGAGCAGGTGGGATTACCCGTCGGGTTCGTCACCACTCGGGTAGCACCGAGGACTCCCGACGTCCCGGGCCCGATCACAGCCAGGCTCACTAGAGCCAGGACGGCGAGCCAGCCGATGAGGCGCAGGCTCTTCGTGGAGGAGCTGGGGTAGGGGCGTGAGTGGGTGTGCGTCATTGGGCCTCCCTTGGGGAACGATCCCTGGCTATCGGTTGGCGGGCATGCGCCCGAGATGAGAGCGGCGCCCACCGGGACGATCACCGGCGGCTGGCCATATCTTCGCCGAGCAACCTTGCAAGTTCCAGTACTTCTGTCGCGTCTGGACCGCACCAAACTGAACTCCTTCGGGCTCCCAACCAACGGTTCCGTTGCCCGCCGACACCGACGGTCCTGGGCGGTCAGTACCAGCGTCGGACCGTGGCCCCCAGAGTGGTCGAGAAGGGCGCGCCGGTGTCTGCCGCCTCGCGGGTTCTGGCGACCGAGCGATCCAGCCCTCCGAGCGAGAGCGCTGATTGGTGGCGGCTCGTTCGTCCTCCTCTCGCGGGGCGACGGCGCCGACGAGGCCGCGATCGCACTGGGCCGCGTCGCCGCGCCGGGCCGCTGCCAGGGCAGCTCCCCGTGCGCACCGAACATCAAACCGGGCGCAGGGACCGAGCTGCGGCGGGCCGCTCCGGGAAGTGTTGTCCACCGAACATCAAAGCGGG
>FWPU01005723.1_pt1 | contig 26275 bp, 25 predicted proteins | sample 2228361 | NCBI WGS metagenome assembly FWPU01 (sample SAMEA103939777, study PRJEB20133) | metagenome
CATATCAAGTTGATAGAAATTGGAAGCATATCAACATTGATAAATATCCAACACATATCAAGTTGATAGAAATTGGAAGCATATCAAGTTGATAGAAATTGGAAGCATATCAATGTTGATAGATATCCAAAACATATCAAGTTGATAGATATCCAACATATATCAAGTTGATAGAAATTGGAAACATATCAATGTTGATAGATATCCAAAACATATCAAGTTGATAAAATTAGAAGCATATTCACATGAATAAATCTCCAAAAACATATCAAGTTGATAGAAATTGGAAGCAATTAACTCGGTTTGCAATCTGTTTAGTCGATCTAAATCTACTGACTTGATTTGCATTCGCCGAATAAATATACCAATTGGGTTAATAGATACTGTTAATCCTCGAGATTTATCCGATAGCACTCGATCTTTAACTGTTAATCCTCGAGATTAACTGTTCAACAGTTGAGATTTAACTGTTCAACAGTTGAGATTTAACTGTTAATCCTCGATCTTTGGTTGTTAACTGTTGATCGCTGGAAATTAAATAAAAGTAGTAATTAGAAGTAAAGAGTACTCCTAAAACCTTGACAAAAAGGGAAATCTGAAGTTAATGAAATAAGATTAAAATTTGATCGAGGGTTTTCTGCTTTCCTTTGTAAGACTGGATCAATACTTGCCGAAATCTTCCGATACCCAGGAAAACAGGCCTTGACGTTGTCCATGTAAGTCTCCTTTTCCCAAGGGGTGAAGATTTCACCATTGATCCTATCTAATTCTGTCTAAACTTCATCTCCTATAACAAGATATCTACACAATCTTTAAGAATTTTTCCTATGACAGGATACTTCTCAACTTTGAAACATTTAAGTTTAATTGAATATCTCTTCAATATTGGATAACTCTATTGTAATCGGGAATCTCCGCGATGTTAGAGAATTCTATTGTAATCGGGGGTCTACGCGATTTTTGGAGAATTCTATTGTAATGGGTATCTCCGCAATGTTAGAGAATTCTATTGTAATCGGGGGTCTCCGCGATTTTGGAGAATTCTATTGTAATCGGGGGGTCTCCGCGATTTTGGAGAATTCTATTGTAATCGGGGGTCTACGCGATTTTGGAGAATTCTATTGTAATAGGGTATTTCCGCAATGTTGGATATCTCTATTGTAATTGGGGATCTTCGGAATGTTGGAGAATTTTACTGCAATCGGGTATCTCCGCAATGTTGGATATCTCTATTGTAATTGGGGATCTTCGGAATGTTGGAGAATTTTACTGCAATCGGGTATCTCCGCAATGTTGGATATCTCTATTGTAATAGGGTATCTCCGCGATGTTGGAGAATTTTACTGCAATCGGGATCTTCGGGATGTTGGAGAATTCTATTGTAATCGGGATGTTGAAACTGGAATAGATGAATTTTCCTAGATTGGAAATCGATGAGTCATTGTCATTTTCTGTTAATCTGGGATAATATCGACATTACTATGGTCATGGGATCCTAGTAATGTTTTGGCATGAGTTATAACGGGGAGAGGGAGAGAGAGTTAGAAGTGTAATATTCGATGATAACGATTAACTTTATGTCCAACTGGAAATGTGAGTTAGCTAGGAGGAATTATTACCGTTGTCATGGTCTTTGATTTGAAATATAAGATATAAGATATAAGATATAAGATATAAGATATAAGATATAAGATATAAGATAATGACGGGATTTCTTGAGACTTAAGTAGGTGTGGGGTTTGTTTCTGACAAGAAGTTATTAATAGTTGAAGTCTATACCTGAGAAAAACTTTTTTTCCATCAACATACATCGATAATTTATCCATTAACGATTATCTTGGAGATAGAGTTAGTTTGGAGTTAGATGTTAATTTGGAACGAAGAAAAGAATAACGATGAGAAATCTTTGGTTTTATTTTTAGTTCTGGTTCCGTATCGATATACAACACTTAACGATTAATCGTTAATCGTTAAGTGATTATTTTCCGATTTAATGAGGTATTATCATTGATACGGTTAACTATTAATTCGAAACTGGTAGTATGTTTCAATATTCATTGGGAATCGTTAATGAGATATTATTTGTTTTCTCGAGCTCATCAATGTTGGATGATAATGATTGGAGGAGCATTATTGTAATGGATATCGGGAGATGGGATATGATTTGGGAGAGAGAGGGGAATAAGATAGGAGGAGAATAAAAGGAGGAGAATTAATATAACATTTGGAGATCGAAGTGATTAAAGAGAAAAGAGGGACAGGATGAAAGATAGGAGAGAGGAGAATTTAATCAAGACCGGAAGAAGAAAACGACTGAGAAGAGAGAGGTGAGTGGAGAGAAACTTATGTGTTAATTGCTGATATTTGGTGTTAAGATCGGAAAGAAATTGTTGTTTGTTGCCCAGATGAAGAGATTCAAAGATTTCTGCTGTGACTTCATTGGCACGGGAGACGGCTCCTTCCATCCAATGAGATCCGGTGAGGGCTCGTTCGGCACCGGCGAAGAAGATACGTCCATGATTTACACGAAGATATTTAGCATAGGTGTGGAAGGAACCGTCGGGGAAGTAGTAGTACTGTACGGCGGGGATGAAGGGTTTCTTTTCAGACCAGTCTTTAATATACATCCGTTTAAATGTGCGATAGATGACGTCTTTGAAGTCAGGACACCAGAAGGCAAGATATTTCAGGGACTGGATTTGAAGTTCAACGAGAGATAGATGGGAGGCACGGGATGGGTCAACAATGATACGATAGATGCCCTGTTGATGTTCATGACTCAAATTCATGACGGCACCGAAGAGACCGTTAGATTGATACGTGGAGATATGAGGAAGAATGACGAGTCCAGGAAGCCAATCATGTTCGAATTCCAAGATGATGTTAAAGGAGGCATCAAACCATTGTACAAGAGTGGAGTTGGCACTTATAACGGGAGAAGGAAGTGGTGGGGAATAGGAAATATTGAGAGAGGCGGAAGGAGAGGTGGCGACGATAACAAACTTACAGTAGGTGGTAGAAGTTGGAGTTTCGACTTTAACGTGGTATGGGTTTCCGTGAAAAGTGGAAAGAGAGGAAGAAGATTGGAGAATGGAAGTTACAGGTTCATGAGGAAAGATGGGACTGTCAAGGTGTTGAGTCAGATGTTCAATGAAGGTTCCTGTGCCATCTTTCCAACGGAAGGTGTTAGAGAGAAAGAGACCCGATGAGAGAATACTAAACAACCTCTGATAGATCATGAGAGAGGCGTAAAGTGTCGACATGCGAGATAGATCTGGAGGGAGATTTTCAATCAGTAAGAACCAGTTTCTGACGGCGTCTTTGCAGTTTTCGTTCGACGTTTGTGAATTCAGCCACGCCTCAAGGGACAGGGTATCATAGGTGACGATATCGGGATCACTTTCGGGAAAGTTATACTGGTACTTATGGAAGCGTCGGCCGAGAAACCAGAGAGAAAAAGAAGATAGGGGTGACGAAGAATATGATACATGCCTCCTCCAAACAGTTTAATGGATGGAAGAAACGGGTAACACTTGATTTCACAGGCAAGACCCAAAAGAGAGGTGTCACCGAGAAGTATCCAGGTTCCTCCATAGGAGACTTTTTCTCCATTCTGTAAGGAGAGGGAGCGAGTTCGACCTCCAATTGTATCCGTGGCTTCATAAACGATACATTTTAATCCGAGGCGATTAAGTTGGTAGGCGGAGGCCAGTCCACTCAGACCAGAGCCGACAATAACAACATCGGTATAGCGGTTTGGAGGGAAAGACATATCTTGATTTCACAGAGAGGAGATTTCATTTCTTGGATATCAATATTAAATTCGAGGAATTTAATATTGATTGAAGAGAGAAGAAATTTAATTTCGTTAAAAAAATAAACCTTGACATCATGTTTCCGAGTTTTCTTAAGTTTTTGGGAAATCTTGTTTTCACTCCGATTTCTCTTATCGTGACACTGGGGAGACTGTTCGTTCCAAGAAGTGACTCTCTTTGTCATCTTCCGGGTCATCATGGAGTTATGGGAAATTTGAGGTCTCTTTTTGACATGTTACGATTTAACACTCTGGATTTCCTTCTTCAGCTGAAAGAGAAATATGGAACGGACGATCGGAGCCCGATCGCGTTTCGCTTTCTCGGACGACCAGCCGTCTTTATCAGTGATCCGGAACATATTTATCAGGTGTTTAATGATCGAGAACATTTTAGTCTAAGTTCTCCTGAATTTCTTCTGTCGAGTTTTCGTCGGGAACTTCCGGACAATCTTGTTACAGTGTCGGAACATGAGTGGCTTCCCATGCGTATTCGGACCAACTACATGCTCAACGGATTGCCTCTGAAGCGAATTGTTAAACTTATGAGAGAGACGATGGAACAACGAACTCTACCCGAGTGGAGAGAGTACGCTCGGAAGGGAGAGTCATTTGATCTTGGCAAGAGTGTCTTTGTCTACAGTTCCATTGTTGCATGTCGGTTTATTTTGGGTGTGTCTCAAGATGAAATTCCGGATACAATTCATGACCAGTTGAGTCGCATGTTTAATCATGTCCGGAAGAGGACCTTGTCTCCCATTGTTATTCCGTCCTGGGTACCGACTTCCTCCAACCGAAGTTATGTGCGTGACACAACTGATATTAACAACTACATTCTTCAGTATCTCGATCGAGCCAAGACAACTCATACACTTGCTGGATCGATTATCCGGGCTCGGACTCAGAGAAACTATGATGTGACGGACGATCAGTGGGACCAGATGACGACATATATTCAAAGAAGTATTGACTCACCGACTGCAACACCTGATGAGATTAACCGGATCCTTCGACAGAAATATGAAAAGATTAAACAAGAAGGAGAGGATAAGTTGAGTCAGATACATTATGTCGTCACCGAACTTCGAAAGGCCATCACAAATCAGTATAAACTTAAGGAGTCGGTAGAGGAGGATGAGGTTGAGTGTGAACTTGGAAGTATTCTCTGTCAAGGAGGGACGATTGATGTGCCTCGGGCGGTCAATGAGATTCGGGGCATGCTCATTGGGGCCTCCGAGACGACGATTCTTTTGATGCAGTGGATTCTCATTCATATTTCAGAGAATCTCGAGATTCAGGACAAGATCTATGAGTCAATTAAAGATGAGAAATCGGACGTTCCCACGTATGATCCGACGAGACATAAGTATCTCTATGGCGTTCTTCGAGAGGGGTTGAGACTTGGTCCTCCCGCTTTCGTCTTCATTCGATATGCGGTAAAAGATGTGTACTTGAATAAGGGCGAATTCTTCATTCCCAAAGATACAACAGTGGTAGGATCTCAATATATCACACATCGTCTGAAGGATGTTTGGGAGAATGAGACCAAGTTTGATCCCGACAGATGGAACAAACCGGCTCAACGAGGATCGTTTTTCCCATTTACAGGAGGTCCTCGGATGTGTCCCGGACAAAACTTTGCGATAAACGAGGCCTTTATCGCCATAGCAACGCTCTTTAAACACTTCAAGTTCCGACGCGACGATAATCGAAAGGTTGGCTATAATGTCGGACTAACACTGCGACCCGACACTTCCATCCGTATCGTTTTCGAACCGCGAGATTCTCCTCCGAAGACATGATGAAATTAACATTCGAGAAAAGAGGTGATCTTCTGCCAGATAAGTGACAGTGGAAAATTTATCTGGCAGAAGAGAGTTTGTTCTTTCATTGGATATATCATGTTGATGAAAACGATGGAGGAAGGTCATATCCGAAACCGGCGATAAAGTCAGCCAGATCATACTTTTCCAGAAGTTGAGCTGTGAGATAGGCTGTTTCTTTGACGGTTATCCCATTTTCATCGGTAAATGTTCCATATTTTTCGAGAATTCGGGTCAGAAGAGGTATGGCATCGACGTTAACTGATTCTTCGATGGTGTAACCTAACAGGTCCGGATAAAATTCAAGGTAATTGTCAAGTATATCCATGACCACGTCAACTTGTTTTCCACTAATGGCGTTACTAATAGCGAGGTGAGGATCGAGAGAGGCCCGAAAGAGAAGAAAGTTGACAATATCTCGGTATCCACGATAACTTGCTGTAATGAGAGCTAAATTAAGAATGTTGCGTCGATTAGGTCCTGTCACTAACCAGTAAAAATGTCTAAAGAGTTCGAAATTGCCATCTCTCACCGCCCAACCGAGACAGATCTCTGGACTTTGATAACGTTCCGATCCATAGGTGCACCTATGTCCGACGGTTGAAAGGAGTTGAAGATATCGTTCTTGTGGCGAAAGAGAGGTCGCGTTAAACTCTCTTCCTGATACTCCGAAGTCAGCCTGAGCTTTCTGAGACCAAAAATGTGGGTCGGAACAGTAGTTCCGAAGAATGTCAACCTCATGACAAAGTCGGACGAGCTCCTCATATGGCCAATAGAGAGCAAGTTCATAAATCTTTTCCGGGGGAAGAAGTTCAAGATATGACATCTTTGTTAGAATTCGACTATTTTTTAAATCGAGATTTCGCGTGGAAAAATTCCGATTAGCCATCCATTTTGCGATCTTTGGATTCCGACTCCAAAGATCGAAGAGACGTTTATTTCGAGGATTTAGATGATGAGTTCCATTTCTTCAAAGTCTCTCGGAGAAAGAAGATTTCGTTCCAAAGCATATTTCTTGAGATAGGGAATGAGATCTCGATGAGAAAATAAAATAAATACAGAGGAGAACAGATCGCGAATATTAATTCGAATTCCGTGCTCTTCAAGATAATCGAGAAGATCGCCAAGAGTTTTCGGTTCTGGCCAACTCGGAATAACATTTTTAATGAAGATATCAGAGAGAGTTCTTGGGTTAAACGAATAATGATGGAGGATATAGTCGATAAGAGGAATACTTCCGAGTTCAGCAGCCCGGGACAGAAAAAGAGACGGTCGGAGATGATAGAAATACTTTTGGGCTCGAAAAGTTGAGATAGCGGAGGGAGGGTCGATTGGGAGGATACCGATTTTGATCCAAGGAAAGAAAGAGATCTCGAGACAGACCGAACTCTCTTTCAACTTTTCGAGCCCAAAAGTATTCATCTTGACAGAGAGAGTTAACTCGGGAATAGAGATTACATAACTTCATAATGTCTTGGAAAGGTAACTCTAAAAGGATTTCAACTAAGATGTCTCGAGGCAAAAGATGAATACGGGAGAGATCCATTTTTATGCTCTGAAATAATCTCTCGAATGGATAATTTTCCTTTCGAGAGAGAGAGAAAGAAAAATCGGAAGAAAAACTTCTTCTTCTTCTTCTTCTTCTTCTTCTTCTTTTAGGAGGAGGAGGAGGAGGAGAAAAACTTCAATAAAAGTGAAGGAATGTCTCCAAGAAGGGGATGTTGGAAACAATACTTGATAAGTAGTTTAACAATATGAGGGCGATTTTGTTCGATGGCGTCTTTAAATGCGTATTCGAGGGGAAAATAGGAAAAGTCACGTTGGGAGAGATTTAGAAGTTCGAGGGCACGCTCAATCACAGTCTCGTTTCCCTGTCGTATCGCTTCCAGAAGTAGCTGAGATGGAAATCGCTGATAGTAATATTTCAGATCAAGATACTTCCAATACGGTTTGTTAGTCGGATAGACGTCATTGGAGAAGGGACGTTTTAATGAGAAATAGAATTCACGAGGATATGAAAGATCTTTCTCCGTCTTGAGAGCCCAAAAGTACTCACTCTGACAAATTGACTTTAACGAGGAATACACATTACATATCATCAGAATAGTTCCAATGGGTAACTCAAGAAGGATTTGGGCCCGCAGTTCACGCGGTAACATGTCAAAATACGACTTCTTCGAATTCGATAACATCGAATTTTTTTTTCCCATATCGAATTCGAAGAATATTCTTTCAATAAGTTTTCTCGTCGAGATCTCAAGTTAAATCCGAGGAGGAGAGAACGTCGATTTCGATTTCAGATGGAATATATCTGTCGAGGAGTCTAAAAATGTCAGAATCGACCGCCTGTTGACGAGCTAAGATAAGATCCTCATTCGTCAAGAGTTTGTGACGAAGACCGGTCTCGATGAGATATCTGACAAAGTCCACATGTCCACTTGTCTGGATAACTTCAAAGAACACCTCTTTAAAAACGGAAGATGTCAAGATTCCCTGACTTATTCCATATTCAATGAAGGCCCGGATGGAAAAGACTCTTTCCTCTCGAACGGCCTTCAAAAGAGCCTTTCGAAGATCTTCTGGCGTCAGAAGACCCTGTTCTTGACCATATTCGATCAAGGAACCCTCAAGAGTGGCTTTGAGAATTTCTGAAGAGGGATTCAGGGGTATACCGAAATCTTCAAGGAGATCGAGAAGGGAAGAAGCAACATCGAGACGATTTTCCTGAGAGACGGTATCAAGAGCTTCGTTCAAGAGTCGGGGAGGGTCCGATACAAGATCTTTCTCCAGGAAAAAATCAACGAGATCGAGATGACCGGAAATAGCGGCTTCAATAAAGGCTTCATCAAGGATCTCCTGACTGAAAAGATGGTTTCGAAGGAGATATTCTACCATTTCCTTTTGAGACTGTTGGACGGCACTTAAGAGAGCCCAATCGAGACCTTGTTGACTGACAAGATGGTTCTCGACGAGATATTTAACAATGTCTTGAGAGTTTCTCTCCGCGGCCTTCCGAATGGCTATATCGAAATCCCAGCGATCGAGAATATAGTGACTGACAACATACTCAAGTAAGGGCAAGTTTTCATCTTTGACAGCTCTGGAAAGAAGTTTCGACGGATGCCGTTGATAAAAACTCAGATCAAAATAGCGGAGATAAGGTTTGTCAGATGGATAGGGCAACTTCGCCGGATCATGTTTCAATGAAAAGAAAAGATACCGAGGAAGTCCAAAGTCTCGTTCAGCTTTGAGGGCCCAAAAGTATTTATCTCGACACAGAGATGCAAACTTTTTTGACGTTTGACACATCCGACGAAGACTTTCTCCTGGAAGTTCGACGAGAATTTGAACAAGAATATCTCGAGGTAACTGTTCAAGATTTTCGATGTCCATGATTTCTGTTGAGTTCTTGAAGGAAATTTTTGTAATAATATTGGAAAATATTATTACAAGAGACTGTTGAAGAATATACTTATGTTTCTTTGGGGCCTCTTTTTCAGACGTTGTCGATTGCGTCTCGATTGGAGAGTCTTTGTGTTAGAAGATACTTTATTAGGTGAAGGTGTCCCGGTCTGACCGAGTTTCTTATAATTATAAGGCTTCGTTAAAGTTCAGAATCGAAATAGCCTCGATTTCTGAGTTCGGAAACAAGATCGACATCTCCTCTGTTGATGGCGAGTTCAAGTGCAAACTGAGAATCAGCTCCATGGTTGAGAAGATAGACAACGATGTCTCCATTGCCAAGCGAAACTGCCGTCTCCAATAAAGAGTCAAGATCGATTGAGTCGAGAAGTTTCCGTTTCTCTCCAAAGTCGAAAAGATATTTCAGAATGGAAAGATTGGACTTCTCAACAGCGAGAAGGAGAAGAATATTCAAGTCCGAGGAAGTCACCTCAAGGGAAGTGTTCTCCAAAAGATATCTTACAAGATCGAGATCTCCCCGTATCAGGGCTAGCCCCAAAAACTTCGAGGGAGAAAGAAAGACTTTCTGACTGAGTAAGTACTTTTGTCGAGCGTCGAAAGTTCGTATTCCCAAGATCTCAGAAAGTCGAGAAAAGAGACGTTGAGGAAGTCGAAAGTCTCGGTACACCTTTTCCGCCCAAAAGTTCTCATCTTGACACAACCTGAACAAGTATGTTGACACTTGACAAACATTTAAAATATCCCGATATGGAAGATGAATGAGAATTCGAAAGATAATTTCGAGTGGCTGTTGTTCCAGAGAGTTAATATTCATCTTCTCGATTCTTTTATAACAATCCTAAATTAAGATTATGTCTTGTCTTGCCAATTTATCTCGACGTCTTTCTTCTTCTTCGAGAAAAGAGAAGAACGGATTCTTTCGAAAGTTTAATATCTCGACGTCGATATTCTCTTTTTCTCGAAGCAGTATTTCCCTGTTAAAAGTCGATGATGTTAAATAGGAAATAATCCCGTAGCGGTGTTTCTGAAAGGCCGTTTGTATCGTTGCCTCGAGAATTTCTTTTTTCTGGAGATGGAGAGACGATTGATCGAGCTGATTTAAAAAGTCCATAAAGTATCTGACGAGAGCAATATAATTTTCACATACAGCACTGTTAAGACCACTTAGAATAATTTCTTTTATCTCCTCTTGAGAAAGCTTATGGGCATATTGTGTCATAAGATACTTAATCGTTGGAAGGGAACCAAAGAGAGAGACACGTCGAATGATTTCATCATCAAGTCTTCCACTCTGATCAACGAGGTACTGGACAATAGAAAAATGTCCTCGACTGGCAGCCTCAAGACAGGCACGATACATGACATCTCGTGACAGATACGGACTATGTTTAAGAATGTACTCGATTTCCTTCAAACGTCCTTTTGCGACAAACCGAAAAAGAGAGTCACAGGGACGGCGAATATAGGATCGTACCTCTCGATAGCCTTCTCTCGGGTCCCGGAAAGAAAACTTGTCAAAGAGCTCAACAGGAAAGTCAAAGTCGAGATGAGCCTTCTCCCGCCAAAAGAGAGGATCTCGACAGAACGAGGCTACCTGTTTTGATTGTCGACAGAGACGTCTCAACGCTCTCCCCGGAAGTTGAAGAAGTTGTTCAACTTTAATTTCAGGTTCTGTGTTCATCGAAAAGTCAAGATTCAAGACAGTCTCTTCAATGTTCTTCTCTTCAACGTTCTTCTGAGGAGTATTCGTCGAATCGGAATTCGACGAAGAGTATATATAACTCAAACTCGGAACATAAAACGATAGAATTTGTCCCATTTTATTCCGACTTTTCTTTCTGTCGTCTTTCTTCTATTTTCTATTTCCTCGAAATAAATTATCTGAAAGTTCCGATGTGTGGAGAATTCGATTTATATAAATTTCCCGAGGAGGAAGAGTGATATGAATTAAAGTTCTGGCTGATTTGGTTGGATTAAAATACACTCTCGAGAAAGAAAAGTTCTGTTGAATGAGAACAATGACTCTGTCGAGATAGATGATGACTCCTCACGTTATATCTTGCCACAAAGGTACCAAGAGCAACAAAAGAGGTGAAGAAGACAGAAAATCTTCTTCTGTCTTCTTCTTTTTTTAGTTTCTGTTCATATTCAATGTTCCAGATGTCAAGGTTAACGCTCCAAAGAGATAGGAGCGAATGAAGGAACGAATGAAGAAAGAAGGTTGTCGACAGAATTAATAAGATGAGAGGATCAAGGGAAGGGTCTGTTTATCTCCAAAAGGAGAAGCCGAAAAGGAGAAGTCGAAAAGGAGAAGCCGAATAAAAAGACAGGAGAAAAATCTTTTTCTTATCCTATCTTTTTATCTCTTTACTAAAACGTAAATGTCGGAACGGCGTGTTTTTTGCGGTTTCATTGAGTATGTTCCCCTGGAAGGTGGATTCTTTGGGCTTATAACGGACGATGGTCAGAGATATGTGCCAACTAACTTACCAACCGAGTTTCGTCTCGGGAAACTTCGAGTTTGTGGGGAACTGCAAGTCAATCCGGATCAGATTGGATTTCAACAGTGGGGTGTCTTTGCGACTCTTCTTTCAATTCGACGACACGATGAGAACAGTTTCATTGTCTATCCTCCAGTTATTATTCCAAGGCCGTCTTTTCCGAGGTCGATCTTTCGGGGAGGGATTGTTTATGATCCGGATTTTCGTCCTCTCACTCCTGACATTATCGATATTTCAGGAGAACGTCCCATTTATATTAACGGACGACTTTCCTCTCTTCGTCCTTATATTGATCCTTACTATGTTTATCCCACGACACGTTACTAGTTTGGAAGTTATCGAGAGTCTGAAAAGACGAGACGCTTAAGATTTGATCAACGCAGAAAAAATTTCGAAAATGAAAGAAAATGGGATTGTTTCAAAGTCGAGCTCGGTCACTGTCACTGAAGAACTCCTATCTCTCGAAGGGGGAGATGGAGTGCCAGAAAGCACTTCAAGACTTGTATCCTCGATATCAGTTTGAAAAGGTGAGGCCTCCATTTCTTCGAAATCCTCGGACGGGACGGAACTTGGAACTTGACTTTTACTGTCCGGAGTTGAGACTGGCGGTTGAGTTTCAAGGACGACAACACTACGTTTATGATAAACACTTCCATAAGAGTCAGGAAGACTTTTATGAACAGTTAGAGCGTGACCGGATTAAACAGGAGCTCTGTACTCAACATGGGATTCGACTGATTACGGTGCCATATACTGTTTCTGATGTTAAGGAGTATCTTCGTTGGACGACTCGACGTCTTAATATTTAATCTGTCTGTTCTTTCGATTCCGAGATCGGAATCGAAAGAGAAGAGAAGAGAATAAAGATTATCGGATTTCAACTTTGACTTCGGTAAACTTGGGAATTCCGGCGAAGATTCGTTGACCGCTTTGAGATCGAAGATCTGTTATTCTCAAGGTAAACGTTGAATTATTAAAAACAATCGAAATTGTATCTCCGATGAATATGACGTCTCTATTCTCAACTTCACGAGTGAGAAGGTTGGTAATTTGGTCCGTGTCTTCATATCTCAACGTGTACCATTTTTCACTCTCCGGATGAAAAGTAATAAATCCAACTTTGGGAAGAGAAGAACACTCTTCAACGGTTACAGGTGTCCCCGGAGCAATTCCCAATGTATTCAGAACGGGTTGGGGTAACAGAATCAAATTGTCTCCCCAACGATGATAATTCGTCGCTCGAACATAGACATGGCGTCCGTTTGGAACTGAAACATTGCTAACTCGGAAAATTAAGTAGGGAACATCCTCTCGTTCAATGAGACTCCGGTAGAGACTCTCCGGAATAATCACCTCTCCATTTTGTGACATGTCTACTGAAAAGTTTTGGAGAGTCTCTTTACACAGAGAAACCTGACGATATCGGGACTTGATGAGTTCAATCTGAGATTGACTGTAAAATTGGTTATAGGTTGGATCCCTCCACTCAAACTCATCTCGATAGGAAGATTTTAAGTAGTTCATAAGAGAGATGATGTCATAACATACATAGTGAACTTGACCATTGCGATCATTAACTCGAAGTTTGATAATTTGAGCGGGATGCAGACGCTGACTCTGTTCCGGAGTCAAGTTTTCACATGGGTGACTTCGTCTCCATCGCGCTAACTTCTGAAGAGTTCGAGCCGCCCTCTCCCTCTTTCTCTCTTCTTCTGAAAGAGCTTTTGTTTTTATCTTCTCCTCGAACTTCTTAAATCGCTCCCGACGGATGGCTTCTGGACCTCCAGCTCGTGCAATCTCCCTCTCCCGGAAAGCTCGAGCCCTTTCCGCCAGTCGAGGATCGACTCCATAAATCGACAGCCAGTACTTCTTATACTCCTCCGTCAATCGCTTACTCTCCTCCTCTGGAAGAGCAGGACGCTCTTCTTCCTCAATCTCTTCGAGGTATGGGTATTCCTCTCCTTGAAGATAGTGCTCGAACATCTCCTCCTCCTCCTCTGTAAGAGCAGGACGCTTTTCTTCTTCCTCCTCCTCAATCTCTTCGAGGTATTCGAGGTATGGGTATTCCTCTCCTGGAAGATAGCTCTCAAACATCTCCTCTTTCGAAAGATACTCTTCCAATTCCTCTTCTTCGGGACTTTTCATTTTACATGGAAAGTTAAAAAAAAATATCTCGAGAAATAATTTCAATACGACTTATGTCTATTTTAGAAAAAAAACAGTTTCACTTCTTAACTTTTTCAGAACTCGACTGTTATTAGGACAACCGTTCTCATAGGTAGTGTCGGAGAAGGTCAGAAATTCGGTCTTCAGCCTTTCGGTCTGGAGAATATTTTTCGTCGGCACTGGAAATGTCTTGTTCTCCAGAAACGGAGAAACAAGACATTACAGAAAGATCGAAATCCTCTTAACTCTTTCGAGAAAAAAACCTTCTTTGACGAAGTCGTCCCGATTTCGTCAAAGAACAATAAGAAATCACCTACCTTTAATCTTCTCCAGAAACGGAGAAGGTTATTAATACAATTTATGGCGGTTCTCGCTGCGTCGAATAAATTCATTTAAGAGGTCTCGTTTTATCACCATTGGCTTTCCAATAAATCCGATTTCTTTCATTTCCGTAAGAAGATTTGGATGAAGATGACGCTCCTCAATAACAAAGGCCCGAACAGAAGTTGGACATATCTTACGATATCCGACATCGCAATCTCCATAGAAGTTCCAGACGAAATCTGCATGGGGACAACAGAGTTCCAGAAAGTCATCAAGGAAAATTTCGATGATCTTCTTCCCGTCGAGAGAAAAATACGTCTTATTCCGGGCATCATAAATAAACTTCCGGTATGTTGGATCGACGCCTTTCCAAGAAGAAGGTTCGATAACGGCATAAAGCTGTCTCTCTTCATTGAGAAGCGGACCCACCTTCAGTCTGTCTCTTTTCGACTCGAGACTGTATTTTGGCTTTTCCCCCTAACAACGGACTGTCTGGATCCTTAATCGCCAAGTAGTAAGACAAGATTCCATAGGAGAGGTTTTCCGATCTCTGACCGATAACGACAGACTTGCGAATACTACGAATCGTGACTGTTTGTTCGGAAGACTCCGAAAACGCTTGGGAAAACACCGTCTCAGACAACATTGTTTTATCTCTTCTGACTCTCTTTAAATATCTTTTCGTTCTTGAAATCATCTGGACGTGACGTTTGGAACATTCTCGAAGAGATACCTCGAGACACGAAGCTTTGATTCATTTCTGAATTTCGGGGGAGGCTTGTTTCTTTAAAATGGCGGGAGTCCAGATAAATTTTTGTCGAAGTTTCTCTCTCTCCTGACCGAAACATATTTTACACAGAGCTCGATATCCGAAACAAAAGATTGGATTGTAAGAACTTCGACCACACATACTACAGGGTCGTTCTTGTTTCCAAGAATCTGCCGCTCCCTTTTTATTAGTTAGACGAGGAACAAGTCGCATCCAGGGTTCGTTGAGGATTTGTTCCTCGAGAGTCCGATTCTCTCTACATCGGGGACCGAAACTTCCCGAAACTGTTTCTTTCTTTTTCGGCGAGCGATCTTTTGTGTCGGGAGGAGAATTTCTATTATTAACACTTGAGATATCGGTTCCTCCCGAGATATCGGTTACTTTCTGAAAAGAGCAATTCGAGGAGGAAGTCTTCTCTTTATTTCCACTTTTCACACAAGAGAAGTCTTGTGTTGGGGCGTCTTCGACGGCGATATCGGAAGAAGAAATAATATTGGAATCCTGTTCACGGAAGTTTTTACAAGAAAGACACTCTCTTTGAGGCACGACCCGAAGATCGAGGAGTGTGATCTTATCATTGACTCCGTTATTAATCTCGGAAAGGATATCTTGGGCGGAGACCTCATACCAGGGTTCAGGGCGAGGAGTTGTCGTTCGAGAAGTATGAAAGATTTCAATAATACATTTAATCTGATGTGTCTCGTTGTTTCGAATCGCAATATCAGCAATCCATTTACTCTGAGGACCTCGATATTCTGGAATGACACTGTCATTGGCGGAACATACAATTTCTTCTGCATCATTGACCGTAGAGCACTTTGTACACTTATAGGTAATTCGAATTCGAGTACCCCTTCTTAACGCGTCGACGAGCCAAGATTTTGTCATGCGATGGATCTCACTTTCAGAACAAGAATAAAAGTAGTTACATCTTGTTACAGAGTTTGGGGATGGATAGTGAGCAAAATGTGCTATCCGTTTCAGACCCTTTCGGAGAGTTACTCTTCGTTTACACTGAAGACAGGAAAATCGGGAGTTCTTATCTCCTTGCCACGGCCACACCGCTCGTTGAAGTATCTCATCATACGCTTGTTTGAGTTTGGTTGGTCGGTTTGAGGAACCTCGATTCGACGTCGATGATTTCTGAATTGAGATAGACTCTGTTGACATGATTTAAGTTTGGATTCCAGTGTTTGAAAGTTGTCTCCATTTCTTTATCTTCTCGAAATCTTTTCAAAGGAACACACCTCAAACGTAATATAAAGTCTCCGTCAGTTACAGACAACACTTCATACAATGTTGTCTGTTTTCTTCATCTATTTGAAAAAGAAAAATGAAAGAGAAAAATAAGTAGAGTTAAGAACAGACTTATCCTTATTTTGCGATTGATTGTTGTTAAAATGGAGATAAGGGGTTCTGGTTCGAATCTTCTTCTTGACATGCCGATTGAAATTCTTATACGGTACAGTCATTATCTGTCTGATGAAGACATTGCCCGACTTCTGCAAACAAGTTCGGCGATGGCGAATTTGTTTCGGGATGATAATTTTTGGCGAGAAAGATATCAGACTTATATTGACTCAACACAGAAGGAGCTGCCTCCTCCCTATAAAAGTTGGCGGGAAATCTTTTTGGATCTGAGGTGAGAGATAAACTTTCTCACTTCATTCCAGGAGATTTGAAGATTGCGCGTCGCAATTATTCAGCGATGAAGGCTTGGAATAAGTTTTGGGATAATATGAGATATCTTTCTGAAGAATCCTCTTCCAGTGGCGATACCTGGAAAACTATGTATAATGATGTGATTCGAGTTATCCGCAATATTGCGTTTAGCAGTGTCATTAGTTCTGGTCTCGACAGTGATGTTGTAAGTTTCTCTCTACCAGATAAGAAAGTCGTCATTCATCGTAAAGTTTTCCTTCTGAAAAGGTGTCTAATTTCGAATAAGACTGATTATAAACTTGGAATACACATACCTGAGAATATTTTGATGCGTTTGTGCCAACCTTATTGGAATCTTCTTCAGAAGGCCCCCAAGTGGTATGAAGTTAAGGTTTCCCAGTCTTCTCTTCCTCTATCGCCAGAGGAAAGAGATTCGGATCTAACTTGGATGTTACGGAAGCTTTACGATCTTGGAAATATCACACGTCTTTGTGTCGAAAACGTTTCTGGATTTAATAGTGATCCTCGATCTCATCGCGGCCTCGATGGCAAAGGAAAAGAAGGCTGTTCCTTTGACTTCGACTCTGAAAACTTCTCTCCAGAGGTAAAACTGGTCAATCGAAATGGAATAACATGGGGAAATGTTATGACCGCGGTCATGATGGCGAAGGGTTCAAAGTTTGACATGTGGTATGAATTATTTGTAGAGGCTGATTTCCATGTCGAGGGATCAACTCTTTTCGGAACCTTGAAATTCGATCATGGCTCTTGAGAGGAGTGAATTCTCTCTTCGCTATAGAAACAAGGTATTGTTAATAGGGAACACAAAAGTGTTCCCTATTATAGGTCTTGGAAGAGAGAGGTTTTCTTAACCTGAATTTTCTTCCGGTATCTTTCTAATGTTGAGAAGGAATTTCCAATGTTTGCATGTTTCCCGATATCCTTTTCCGCCGGGAGTATAGTCAATCTCGTCTTTCAAGAGATTGACCTGTTTTTGGAGTTCTCGAACCTGATCTTTAAGTTTGAGATAACTACTGTAACTTGAAATAACATGTGTCAAGAGAGTGTCGTCTTCTTTTAGAATTATCGTAATGTTTCGCAGAGATTGCGATGTATCGATGTCATGTTTTAAACACTGGAAGTAAAGATCAAAAGCTTTTCCCTTATTCACGGGGACACCTCGACCGGTATGATAGAGAAGGGCGAGATCGTAAAGTGGTGACACGTTTCCCAATTCAACAGCTCGTTCGAAGAGTTCTCTCGCTTTCGAAAAGTCCTGATCTCCCCCCGTTCCAAGGAGGTACATCATTCCGAGACCATACATGGCACTACTACAGTTTAGTTTTACTCCTCGCTCAAAGAATTCTCTAGCCTTCTGATAGTTTTGTTCTCCGCCATATCCATTAAAATAGATATACCCGAGAAGAGAAATCGCTTCGGGATCGTTTCTTTGAGCTGTCAGTTCAAACAGTTCTCTCGCTCGATTATAATCTTGTTCAACTCCTTGACCCGTGTAATACATGAAAGCGAGATTGTTGATCGCGCCTTGACTTCCAAGTTTCATCGCACGTTCAAAGAGTTCCTTAGCTTTACAAAAATCTTGTTTTACGGCTTTACCCTCAAGATATATAAACCCAAGATTATTAAGGGCCAATGGATTATTGTGTTCCGCAGCATCTTCAAGAAGAATTCTGGCTTTGTCATAGTTTTGTTTTCCACCCTCTCCATAGTAGTACATCATTGCCAGATTTATCCTTGATTCGAGACAGTGTTTCATTCCTCTCTTAAAGTACTGTCGAGCGAGAAGAAGGTCTTTCCTGACACCTAACTCACACGAATAGATAACTCCAAGAGCATTAAAAATCACATCCTGTTTTTCTTCATTCAATATCTGTTCAACCTCATTTTCAAGAGTTACCCTCTCCTCGGGTTTTAAACCAAGGAGAAGTCTCGTAAACTGAAAAGGGTCAGATCTGGAAGTGTAGAGTGCGTCGATCAAGGAAGACATGAAAAGAATGACGAAGATTTACAAATAGCCAAATTTAAAGTTAAGATCGATTTTTTGGATGAAAAGAATCGATCTTAAGATCAAGTCAATCGTCAAGCCTCCCTAAAAAGAAAGTACCTCTTTAAACGGAAGACAAATTGTAACGTGTTTGTGTTCATGGACGGAAGAAGAATATCGATTCTTTTCATCTTAAAAATACGAATTTCGGAAGAGAAGAGAATATTTTTGGAGAAGATTCGATTATTAAAACCTTAAAAGAAAAAACAGGGAACCGGTACGGTAATGGACAAGAGTATCAGTAAGCGTGAAGAGGAGATCCAGGCCTATTGGAAGGAGAACCGGATCTTTGACAAGTCCTTGGAACTGGCGAGAGCGAGGGGCTATCCAAGGTTTAACTTCTATGAGGGACCGCCTTTTGCGTCGGGGAGTCCTCATCTTGGACACTTGATCACCAAGACGGTCAAAGACTCGGTGATCCGGTACAAGTCTCAAAATGGATATTGGGTTCCTCGAGTTGCCGGGTGGGACACACACGGCGTTCCTCTGGAGACGAAGGGTCAACAGAAGCTGAACTTGAGAACTCGAGAGGATATTCTCAAAGCTGGTATCTCCACCTTTAATCAGACGTGCCGGGAGATCGTGATGACGGTAAGGAATGATTGGGAGAAGACGACGGATCGCTTTGGGCAGTGGATGGACTTTTCCTATATGAACTCGGTGTGGTGGGTCTTTAAACAGCTTTATGACAAGAATCTGGTCTATCGTGGAATCAAGGTCATGCCCTATTCTTCTGCCTGTTTCACGGTCTGGTCCAACTTTGAGGCTAATCAGAACATCAAGGAGGTGTCTGATCCAGCTCTGGTGGTTAAGTTTCCTTGCGAGTCGAACGAGAACACCTATCTTCTGATCTTTACAACGACACCCTGGACCTTGCCTGCCAACTTGGCCGTCGCCGTTTCCTCTGATCTGGACTACGTTTATGCTTCCGTGTCCACTTCATCCGGAGGTTCAGAAGTATATGTGGTCGAAGCCAGTGCTCTCTATAATCTCTTTTCACCGGAAGAAGTGAAGGTACTTAAGACGGTCAAGGGATCGGATCTGGTTGGCTTGAGATATCGGCCGTTGTATCCCTATTACTATGAGGAATTTAAAGATAGTGCCTTTCGAGTTTTGACGGCGCCTTTTGTCTCCGGCACGACGGGAACGGGTCTGGTTCATCTGGCTCCTGGATTTGGTCCTGACGATTTTAAAGTCTGTTTAGAGGCCGGTATCATCGAGGCAGATCTCTATTCTCCTGGAAAGAGATCTCGCGGTCCTCCGTGTCCGATCGACGATTCAGGAAGGTATACATCTGAAGTTCGAGCGTATGAAGGTCTCTACGTCAAAGATGCTGACAAGAATATTATCTCTGAGTTGAAGAGACGTGGTCTGGTAATTCGGGCAACCTATGAAACTCACAAGTATCCCTTCTGTTGGCGGACGGATACACCTCTTCTCTACCGGGTCTGGCCGTGTTGGTTCATCAAGGTTTCGGCACTTACGGAGCGTCTCATCGAGAATAATAAGAAGATCACCTGGGTCCCTGAGTTTGTCGGGAAATCTCGATTTGGCAACTGGCTGGAATCGGGAGTTGATTGGTGTGTGTCTCGAAACCGCTTCTGGGGCACTCCGATTCCGATCTGGACTGACGCGAACTTTCACGAGATGGTATGTGTTGGATCTGTGGCTGAACTGGAAGAAAAGGGTTACCGTCGACGAGGTCAAGAACTAGTTAAACTTTCCCCTGGAGATATCAAAGATCTTCATCGGAATTCCATTGATGATGTTGTAATCCCATCCAAACTGCAACCCGGAACCTGACTCTCTCGAGTTGAAGAGATCTTTGACTGTTGGTTTGAATCCGGTTCCATGCCCTATGCCAGTCAGAAGTTCCCCTTCGCTCTCAGTGAAGCTGAATTTCGACAGTACTTTCCAGCTGACTTCATCAGTGAAAGCATCGACCAAGTTCGAGGATGGTTTTACACTCTGTCCGTCCTATCAACGGCTCTCTTTGATCAGCCGGCGTTTAAGACGTGTGTGGTAACTGGTCTGGTCTTGGCTGAAGATGGTCAAAAGATGTCGAAAAGCAAGGGCAACTACAAACCACCCGAACTGATCATGGACAAGTACGGGGCTGACGCGTTGAGACTCTATTTGCTCAATTCTCCGGGAGTCTCGGGTGACACTCTTCTTTTTAAAGACGATGACGTCAAGAAAGTCGTAACCAACGTGCACATCTACTTATTGAATGGAGTCCGCTTTCTGAAACAAATGGTCGCCTTCTATGAAAAGACGTCTGGACAAACGTTTCAGGTGTCGCCTCAAGATGAGCATTCCCTTTCCCTCGTCGATCGGTGGCTTCTTCAAAAGACTCAAGAATACATCACCGACATCCACACTTTGATGTCTCAGTATAATCTGAGAGAGATCTATCCCAAGATCACCGCCTTTGTCCAAAACCTCTCCAACTGGTATTTGAAACTTAACCGGTCATCCATGAAGGCCTTCTTTCTCTCCGAGTGTCCTCGAGTCTACTTGTCTCTTAATAACCTCTATTGGTCCTTGTACTACTTCTCGGTAATGACTGCTCCCTTTGCCCCGTTTCTAACAGAAAGTATCTTCTTAGATATCCGGAACTGGTGTCCCGATCACGCAACCATCGAAAGTGTTCACCTGATCCAGATGCCGACTCATCTTCCAGTTTGCGTTTCCAATGACCTCTTGATCCCCTTTGAGTATCTTGTCAAAGTCATCAACGGAGTCCGGTACCTCCGAGGTACCTCCAATCTTCCCGCCCGACGTCCTCTCAAAGAGGTAACCGTCGTTTCATCTTCCCCAAAGGTTCTGTCTCATTTGGAACAAGTTAAATCTCTTCTCGTCGATGAACTTAACATCGTAAACTGTCACTTCGACTCTCAAGAAAGTAAGTATCTGAAATATACAGTGATCCTTGATCCAAAGACCGCGGGAAAGAAGTTCCGACATCGCATGTCTGAGGTAGCTCAGTCTCTTTCACAGATGCCTCCGGAAAATGTTCTCGCCTTACTCTCCGGAAAATCGATCCAGCTTGGAACGGATGTGGTCACACCTGACGACGTCATTCTTCAACGAATGCCTCTGACTCCTCATCTTCTCTTCCAGTCTGAAGGTGACATCAGTGTCTTCGTTGATACAGAGATGACACCTGAGATCGAGCTTCGTTATGTCGCTAAACAACTCAACCGCACCATCTTGGACTTTAGAAAGGAGCTCGGCTTAGTTCTCTCCGATTCGATCAAGGTTTACTATTCGACTGACAGTGACCTTCTCCAAAGTGTTCTTTCAACTCCGAACTATCTCAAAAATCTCTCGTTAGAACCCTATACAGGACAAGAATCCTTTGCTCAGACAACCTTTAACTACTTCGATCTCTCGGCTCATCTCTACTTCGCCCGAATGTAAATCAAACTCTCCCCTCACTCCAGAAAATACCCCAGGATCTTTTCGTCCTGGGGTATTTTTCTAACATCTTCAGAAAGAAAAAGAAGACGATATCAAGAGTTCTAAAACGGTAGAAATAACGGAAAAGAGAACAGTACTCGAATCTCTCTTGGCTTTATTTTTCCGAAATATCATTTGTCGACGTCGATCTCTTGCCTATCGATCAACAATAACTTCTTGTCTTGTTATTTTAAATTGTTCCGGAGAGACGATGAATCTTCTGTCAATTGGACGTATTGATGTATCAACTGGGAGAGACAGACGTCTGAGCTGGTGAGAATCTGTCGTATTCTTTCCAGAATGTCGCGATTTCTTTGTCGGACATAGCTTTGACAGTAAAGCTTCAGGGCCATGAAAAGATCGACTTTAACTCCAATTCCACATTGATACATCTCAGCGAGAGCCACCAAAGCAGAGGAATTACCCTGAAGACTCGCCTGCTCAAGAAGTATTCTGGCTTGGTGCCAATCTTGACCCATTCCAACGCCAAAGCGATATCTCATTCCAAGTTGATATAAAGTAGAGTCATCGGTTTGTGTATCGGATTTTAAGTTCGGATTCAGCACTTCCATCGAGAAAGTTCAGTTTTTCAAGTCTTATCTCTTCTATTCCGAAACCTCGAGAAGACGATAGGGCTTAACATACTTATCAACAATTTGATAGAGAAACTTCCCATTCGTAACCGTATAGCAACTAAACCTCTTCATACGTATCAGGAACTTGATGCATTCGTTTCGTTTCTCCGTAAACTTATCCAGTGTTCGAATCGTTATTCCAGTACATCCTCCTCCCGAGATTAATGGCTCCCTCGAGAATACGGCTGACGAATCTCTGAAAATGTCCGGAGAAGACTCAAGAGTTGACACATACCTCTGAATCTCCTCGTTTATGTTGATAGGACACTTCAGATGACAGTAACAGAACGCAACAATCTCAAGAATACCATAGTGGAGCCCAAATTCAAAGAGTGTCTTCGGACTGTCCCTCGACTTCAGATAGGCCTCTTGGATCTCATTGTCAAAAATATATGTGGATATCTTCTTCAAGACCGATTGGCCATATAATTCAATAAATTCCTTCTCGAAATTTGTTAGAGAAATAAGCTCCATTCCAATTCTTTGGATTTGGATCTTATTTTCTCTATCAATTTATCGATTTTCTGTCATATTTATACGGAAAATAAAACTCTTCGATTTGAGTTATTGAATCGGAGATGAAAGAAGATCATTCTCTCCATTTCGTTGTTCAACTCTCTCTCTTAACTCGAAAAAAGCCGACAGAAGAAACGTCAGAAAACCTGTATTTGGAAGTAAAATAAGATCATATGCGATAGTTTTGACGTCACGTGTGATCTGAAAATACGAAAAATACAGATTCAGGATTCGATTGGCATTGGCGTCAGATTTACTTGCAAGATAAAGTTTCGCAAGTCGGATCATCGATTCCGGATGATTCATCTGAGCTGCACGTTCATAAAGTTCAATGGCTTTCCGATAGTTAAGGGGGACCTTATCTCCATTTTCATACATACGGGCAAGATTAAATATGGCAATGGGATCGTTAGGTGTGACGGCTTGTTCATATAACTCTCTTGTTTTCTTATATTCTTTTGTTCCTATCTTTCCCTGTTTATACAGAAAGTCGAGAGTGTTCATCGCCTCGACATGTCCACGTGTTGCTGCTTGTTTATAGAGTTCTTTTGCTTTCTGCAAGTTCCATTCTCCATCGATACCATAATATAGGTTTCCAAGATGATACATTGCATCGGTATTATTAAGAGAGGCAGACATTTCATACAGTTCTTTTGCTTTGACGAGATCTTTCTCACACCCCCATCCGTGATTTAACATTTGGCCGAAGATATGAAGAAGAACTCCTCGGTTCGTCGGGTCTTCAAGAGAGGTCGAAGTATCGAGGAGAATTTGACGTTGCTCCTGGACAAGATGAGAGAGGATCGTTTTAAGTTTTTCGGGATCTCGTTGATGTGTCAACAGTTCTTTTATCAGGAAATCCATGCTTTTATTTACCGGAATCAAGAGAAGAAGTGTTCAATCATATTCGGAGTATCTTCTGAAGAAACCGTTCTCTCCGTCTCAGATTGAGATTTCTGGTATCTCAACAGAGACTCCCAGTGTTTCGCTGTCTCATAATATCCCTCTCCTCCAGGTCGATACTTGAGTTGAGCCCGGAGGAGTTCAACTTCTCTTTGAAGATGGGCCACTTTCTCTTTCAAGGAGAACCACTCTCCACAACGATAAATACATCTTGTTAAAAGAGAATCCGACTCAATTAAAATCGTCTTGAGAAGAGGAAGAACGTCCTGAAAAATTTCTCGACTCTTATAACATCGAAGGAAAAGATCAAGAGCCTTCTCCAAGTCTTTCTCTCCTCCGAAACCGTTGTAATACATATAGGCTAGATTAGCCATTGCTGGGCGATTCTTATATCGAACCGCCTGTTCAAAGAACTCCTTCGCTTTCTGAAAGTCAGGAGATACACCCTGTCCTTCCTGATACATGCGTCCAAGATTATTCATCGCCATTGGGTCATTCAGCAGAACCGCCTGTTCATAAAGTTCTTTTGCTTTGTGGTAGTCCTTTTCCACTCCCTCTCCTTCATGATACATGTATCCGAGATTTATCATCGCCTGAGAATTGTTAAGAAGGACGGCTCTCTCATAGAGCTCCTTCGCCTTCTGATAGTTCTTTTCGACTCCTGTACCACAGTGGTACATATATCCAAGTGAACTCATTGCCCATGAGTTATTGAGAGAAACTCCCTTCTCATAGAGTTCTCTCGCTTTCTGATAGTCCTGTGGGACACCTTTCCCTTCATAATACATATCTCCAAGATTCGTCAGAGCCTGAGAGTTACTTCTCATTGCCCTTTCAAGATAATTCTTGGCTTTTCGATAGTTGGTTTCAACACCAAGTCCATAATAATACATATGTCCAATTATATTAAAGATGACATCTTGTTTTATTTCATCCTCGATGTGTTCCGCCTCATTGATAAGAAACAACGCCTCATCCTCACTCACATTTAAAAGAATTTCCCAAAGGACCTTGAGATTATCTCGATGAGTATAAAGTTTGTCAACTAAACTTTCCATCTTTATATTTCTCAAAGGCACTCATTTATGATGATTTCCCGAAACGTCTCTTCTTTCATCGTAATCTTGACAGAAAAGTTTCCTTCTCTTTCGATCCATCCCAGATCCTTGTATCACAACTTTCATCCATTTTTCTCTGAATTTCCCCTTCAACAAACAATCTTATTAATTCGATTCTCGAGTTGATAAGACTGTTTCTCTCTCTCCATCTTCCGTCTCGGAAGTGTTGAGTTGATCTGTCCGTTTATAAAGTTTGTATTTCTCTTTCCTCTCTCGTTCCGGACAAAAAAAGAATTGTCGCAAAAGTTGCTCCTCGATATTAAGTATCGTCTTGTCGGATAATCTGTTGTGTATGATGATATATACAACACGTCTCACCTTCCAAAGAATCAACAAAAATAAATATCTCATTTCTCATTTCTCATTTCTCATTTCTCATATCTATAAGGAATGATACATATCCAAACATATCAACAATGATATCTTGAATATGTATCAACATTAATATGTTTTGGATATTTGTCAACATTGATAGAACTCCATTCTATCAATACTGATATGTCTTGGATATTTATCAAGTTGATATGCCTCCAATTTCTATCAACTGAATATGTCTTGGATATTTATCAAGTTGATATGCCTCCAAATGTCTATCAACTGAATATGTCTTGGATATTTATCAAGTTGATATGCCTCCAAATGTCTATCAACTGAATATGTCTTGGATATTTATCGATGTTGATATGCCTCCAATTTCTATCAACTGAATATGTCTTGGATATTTATCGATGTTGATATGCCTCCAATTTCTATCAAGTGAATATGTCTTGGATATTTATCAAGTTGATATGCCTCCAATTTCTATCAACTGAATATGTCTTGAATATTTATCAAGTTGATATGTCTTGGATATTTATCAACGCTGATAGAACTCCAAATTCTATCAACTTGATATGTTTTGGATATTTATCAAGTTGATATGCCTCCAATTTCTATCAACTTGATATGTTTTGGATATTTATCAAGTTGATATGTTTCCAATTTCTATCAACTTGATATGTCTTGGATATTTATCAACAGTGATAGATTTTGGATATTTATCAAGTTGATATGCCTCCAATTTCTATCAACTTGATATGTCTTGGATATTTATCAAC
>FWPU01005727.1_pt1 | contig 26267 bp, 15 predicted proteins | sample 2228361 | NCBI WGS metagenome assembly FWPU01 (sample SAMEA103939777, study PRJEB20133) | metagenome
TTGGTCGTCGTCCACGCGCCCGGTTGCGCCACCGGCGGACGGTTGCCCTTCTGGACGGTGATCCGCACCTCAACCGGCGCCGACTGATCCTCGCCGTCAAAGGCGGCGATCTGGAACACGTCCACCCCCACAAACGAGGATTGCGGCGTGTACGTGAATGACCCGTCGGCGTTGAGCGTCACTGTGCCGTTCGACGGCGGGCTGACCAGGACAGCCGTCAGCGCCTCGCCGTCCGGGTCGCTGGCGCCGCTCAGCACCCCTGGCGCCGGCACAGTGAGCGCCTGCCGGTTGGTCGTCGTCCACGCGCCCGATTGCGCCACCGGCGGACGGTTAGGAGTGACCCGAATGGTCACGACGGTTGGCGGCGCGCTGAGCCGACCGTCGCTCGCGGTGTATGTGAATGTGTCTGTGCCGACGAACCCTTCGTTCGGCTCGTAGACGAAGGAACCATTACTGTTGAATGTCAACGTTCCACTCAATGGCTCACCGGTCAGCGTAATCTGGATCGGATCGCCATCACCATCGCTGTCGTTGGCAAGCACGCCAGGCGCCGGAACCTGGAGCGTGCGTCCCGGGCGCGTGAAATAGGTTTCGCCCGGCGCCCACGGCGCGAGATTGGGAACCAGACGTTCACCCTGCCCGACAACGAGCGTCAAACCACGATAACGCCCTTCGATCTCAGGTCCGAACGCGCTATCGAAGGCAGATGGCGCATTATCAACAAACCCCAGCGAGAAACGGCGCTGACCACGCAGTTCTGGTCGCAGCGTCTGTGATGAGTCATCGTTGAACTCACGTCGTCCAAAACCGAACACGGTCATGCCATTCTGGATGCCAACCGAGTCATTCTGCTGACGATACATCTCAATGCTGATATCGGCATCGTCGTGGTGCGCCAGCCACAACGCGCGTCCTGCCTGGGCGGGCTCGCCAGCGCGGAAATAGACCCATTCCGGTCCGTTGATGTCGGCGTGGAACCGTTCACGGTACTGGTACCCGCCATCGAACGCACTACCGGACAACCCATCGCCGCGCACCCAGCGATCACCGTCATTGAGCGTTCCACCCGGCGTGCCTTCGTACAACCACCAGTAGAGGAATGGGTTAGCACCGCGGGGTTCTCTCGGAATCACCGTCATGCGCACGCTGGCGGGGAAGAACTCCCAGATGCCTTCCCACTGACCATTGCTGCTGATCGAGCGAACAATCGTGCGCAGCACGCCTTCCTGTTCGATGGTGGTCGTCGAGCGCTGGTTGGCGCCCAATTCATTCCCCTGCAGCTGACCGCTGGGGCTGCTTGGAATGGGAAAGACGTTGTAATAGCCAGGATGGAAAACCGGACCGATGTTCGGGACGCCACGATAGGCGCCGGCCGAGTCGGCTGCCGGATTGTACGAAATCCAGTCGGCGTTCGAGCGATCGAACATGCTGATGAGCGCGCCGCCGTTGAGCGAGTAATAGAATGTGGCGTGGCGATTGCCGTTGGAGAAGCGCGTCTCGATGACGGTTGCCAGATCGCGCTGGTAGGTGAGCGTCGGCGTGACAACGGCGGTCAGCGGCGTGAACTCCGGCGGCGCAAAACGCCCCTGGGTCTCGAAATAGACGAAGAAGCGTCGGGTCGTATTCTCCGCGGTACGCCCGCGCAGCAGAACGAGCAACGTCCCGCGGGCATTGGTTGTCGAATCATAGGTGCTCACCGGATCAAACTGATAGACGACGTTCGGATCGATGAGATTGCCGGCTGCATCAACCTCGGCGACGCGGATGGACTCGCGCAGCAGCGCCCCGCTGCCGCCCGCCTGCTGCAGCGCAGCCGTAAAGTTGACATCGAACTCGGCGACATGATCGACGCGCGGATAAAGTCCTGAACGCGCCTCGAGCGGCACACGGTAGCGCCATCCGCTCAAGTGCCAGTTGTCCGGCGGCAGCGGCGTGCCGGGGGTCAAGACGGTGATCGTGGCTGTGGCAACACTGGTCTGTGTTCCATCGGTCGCGCTGATGGTCAGCGGGAAGCGCCCGCCATTCTGATACTGATAGATCAACTGGAAGGAACCGTCAGGGTTGAGGTTGAGCGGCTGCGCGCCACTTCCATCGCCGTAATCGACCGTTGCAGTCACACCAGGCGAGTCAGGGTCACGGATTCTGCCGGTGCGCTCCAGCACATCGTCTGGATTGAGCAATGCCCCCTCGCCGAGCACGATTTCCGGCGGGTCATCGACCGCCTGAATGTCGATCGTCACCGTTGCAGTTGCGCTTCGACCATACTGGTCATCAACGCGGAAGACGAAACTGTCAACGCCACTGACGTCGGGATCGGGGAGATACCTGAAGTCGGGCGCAATCCCCCTGAGCGCACCGAGCGTCGGCGGGGTCAGGATGGTGTACTGCAACGCCCCGCGCGCCTCATTGCTGACCGGCAGGGTGATATTGAGCGGTTGATCTTCCTGCGTGCTCAGCGACAGATCGCTGGCAATCAGGGGAGGCGTTTCCGGCGGCGCACTGTACTCGATGAAGAGCGCCGGACCGGGCCAGAGCACTTCGAGTTCGTGATCGGTGCGGTTCGACCAGATGCGCAGAATATTATCGCCCTGATTGAGAAAACTGCGTGGATCGTTGAACACGAGCGCATCGAAACTGTAGTCGTGGAAGACGCCAAACGCCGCACCGTCCCAGATCGAGCGCGCGTTAACCGCAACCGTGGTGCGTGAGTCAACCGATGACCGTGCGCTCCAGCTGTAGAGCATGAAGCGCGCCCGTGTCGCATTCGTGAGCGGGTCTGGAATAGAGATGAACGCCGTCTTGCCGATCCGCGGCTGGCGGTACGTATTGAAGCCAAAGTTGCGCGGCGGACCAAAGACGCGCTGCCCGTAGTAGTCGCTCCAGGTGTGATACATGCGCACACTGCGCCCGACGCGATTGAACGTTACTGTCACCGCCTGCGTCATATAACTGACGCCGGTGTTATCGGTAATCCGCGCCATCAACTGAACCGGCTGATCCTGATCCGGCACCCATTCCGTCTCCCAGGTGAAATCGTACTCGCCATTCGTTGATGTGCCTCTCGACGGCGAGGTTCGGGCGCCGATGGTGCGCTCCCACACTCCATGGCGGAGCGCATACTGCCATTCACGCAGCACCCCATCGCCATCCCAGTCATAGTCGAGATAATTGCCGATCAGATCAACGCGCGCAATCGAGCGACCGGACGGCGCCTGAGCGCGAACGGTGATCCGCGGACGCTGATTGGCGCTCAGATTTTCGGTGATCGTTCCGCCATCCGCAGGCGTTATAATTGCACCATCGGGTCGGAGTATACTCGGGTTGTAGTAAATGCGCGTCGTGACCTCATAAATCCACATATTGCCCCAGAAAAAGTTCGTTCCCGAAGCGCACTGCGGCAATGAACGCTGCGGACCGATACGATACCGGTAATTTACGGTTACCGTGTTCCCGGTGCTTCCAGGGGGACGCACTCCGCCGGTTCCGATCAGCGGCAACGGCGTAATCGCATTGGTCAGCGCGCGAAAATAACAGGTCGGCAGCGTATCGGGAGGAATGCCCTGAATATCGGGGTAGGGCGTCCAGGGACCATCATTGACGCGGAACTCCTGCTGCGTCGATGCCAGGTGCCCGCCCCAGTACTCGAAGATTGCCTCCGCGCGCACTGCGTTCGCAAGATTGACATTCTGCGCCAATCGGGTTTGTTCAGACGGCACAGTGCCACAGTTCGAAGGAGAAGAATTGCAGACGGAAGTCTGGCGGAAGTTTGCATTATCCTGGAACTGGCGAAACACATCGCCCGGCTGCGGACCAGGAGGGGTTCCACTCTGAGCAGCGGCGGTCGGCGGCTCGACCCAGGTCTGGAACATCGCCGGCGACTGTGTCAGAACCGGCGAGCCTGCGACGATCAGGAAGGTCAGGATCAGCACATACTGGCGCGCGCGAAGACCCCAGGACATACAAAAGCCTCTTTCCCGTATTCTACCGATAAATAGTCTGCAGCGCCTGCGATCTCTCGATAATCGTCGGGCGCCGCAGTTATTTTCTTGCATCAATACACATCCAGATGAGACTATAGAAGGAAATGCCGCCAACTGTCAATGATAATGAAAATAATGTAAAATCATCGATCTTCCATGCTTATTCATAACAAGAAATACACCAGTCTGACCCATACATCCATACATCTACTCCATTTTTATGAGAGAATAGTCATCTCCGCTGGTTTCCATCAGACTCAAGACCGGATCAGCATTCTGAGCAGGCTGAAACGCAGCAAAAGTCACATCGAGAGATACAGGAAAGCTGGCTCTCGTCTCGATGGGAGGGCGCGGGCAGGCTGCCCGCGCTTCTGGGAGGAGAGTGAACAGGCGCTGCGATCCGGCAGCGTCATTGTTCACGATCGAGGGTGTGTGGGAAGCTCCGAGATCAAGAACCGGCGGAGAGAAGGCTTTTGCAGGCGCTATCATCACCAATGTGGAATTGCACCAGCTGCATGCGATGGCAATGCCATCACAGCAATCTCCAATCCAAAATCTACAATCTAAAATGAAGACGCTGCCCCGCCGACACAGAAACGCCGTGTTGACGACAGCCATTGACATCGCGAAGGAAAATGGTATATTCGTTCGAGATTCGCCGTGCGACCGGAGGAGGGGAACGCTATGCCGATGTTGCAGCGGAAACGTCTGGGGGTGGTAACCAGCGGCTCACTGGTCGAGGGGTTGCGTGCGCGTCTCGAGGGTGGCATGAGCGTCGAAGATATCCGGGTCGGTCAATTTGTTGTGATCCGGGGGGAGAAGCACGAATTTTTCTCACTGGTCACTGATATCGCCCTCGAGTCGACCAGTCGCACCATTCTCGCCAGGCCGCCGGACGGCGACAGTTTCCTCAACGATGTGCTGGCGGGCACAGCCACCTACGGCGTCGTCCAGATCAAGCCGATGCTCATGCTGCCCGATGACCTGAACGAAGGGCTGCGCCCGGTCAAGACCGTGCCATCCCATTTTGCACCGGTTCTGGAAGCGAACGAACAGGATTTCACCCGTGTCTTCGGCGCCGAGGACGCCACCCATTTTGAGATCGGTCGTCCGCTCGACATGGATGTGCCGGTCTGCATCAATCTCAACCGTCTGGTCGAACGCTCGAATGGCATCTTCGGCAGAAGCGGCACCGGCAAGAGTTTTCTCACCCGCCTGATCCTGTGCGGCATCATTCGCTCCGGCGTCGCCGCGAACCTGGTCTTCGACATGCACAGCGAGTACGGCTGGGAAGCAACATCGGAGGACGGCGCGTTTGTTAAGGGGTTGCGCCAGTTGTTCGGCGCTCAGGTGTTGATCTCCACAATCGACGCCGAGTCATCGCGCAAACGCGGGGTGAGCGTGGATGAAGTCATCACCATCGGTCTGGATCAGATCGAGGCTGAGGACATTCTCCTCCTGCAGGATGAACTCAACCTGAACCCTACCGCCGCCGAGTCCGCCTACCTGCTGGTTGATCGCTACAGGCAGGAATGGCTCAGGACACTCCTGGGGATGAGCAGTGACGACATTCGCGACTTCGCCGAGCAATCCGGAGCGCACGCCGGCGCGATCAGCGCCCTCAAACGCAAACTGGATCAGATCCCGCGCCTGGGGTTCGTCCGCGACCAGGCGCCGGTCGACGCCATTGACCGTATGATCGAGCACCTGGCGCGCGGGCGGCATGTCATCCTCGAATTCGGTCAGTATCGCAGCGCGCTGGCGTATATGCTGACGGCGAATATTATCACGCGCCGCATCCACCGGCGCTGGGTCGAACAGACCGAAACCTTCCTGCGCACCAAGAATCCGGCGGATAAACCGCGCCAGCTGGTCATCACGATCGAAGAGGCGCACAAGTTCCTCAATCCAGGCGCCGCGCGGCAGACGATTTTTGGCACGATTGCGCGCGAGTTGCGCAAGTACAGCGTCACGCTCCTGATCGTCGATCAGCGTCCATCATCGATTGACCCGGAAGTCATGAGTCAGATCGGCAGCCGGATCACTGCGCTCCTCAGTGACGATCGCGACATCGACGCAGTCTTCACCGGTGTGAGCGGCGCTGCCGGGCTGCGCGCCGTGCTCGCCAGCCTCGACACTCGCCAGCAGGCGATGGTGCTGGGGCATGCCGTGCCGATGCCGGCGGTCATTCGCACCCGCCCCTACGATGCTGCCTTCTACAAAGCGATGGGATTTGACGAATCACCGGCAGCCGAGCGGCGCAAACGCTCGTATGCGGAGATGGATGAGTTGTTTTCTTGAGCAGAGGTGAAACCTGCCTGCACGGGTCGCCGTTCGACGGGTGTCTTTGTGGTGCGACCATCAAGCGATGTCTCGTTGTCGTCCTAACCACCCTTCCTGCAGTCGCTGCTGCTCTTCCGTCGGTGACTCGACCGACGTGATTGTCAGGGTGTCGGGCGGAGCTTCGGTGAGTTGCAGCGGAATGTGGAGCAGGTCATCGCGGCGGAACAGGCTGAACACCACCGTATCACCCGGTTTTCGTTCCGCCAGACGCGCTTTGAGGCGCTCTTCGTCGATCCGAATGCCATCCAGAGCGATCAGTTCGTCGCCGGGATAAATCCCGGCTGACTCGCCAGGTCCGCCTGCCAGCACAACCGACACAGTGAGCCGGCCGTGGCTGGTTTTGAGGCGCAACCCATGCCAGGCAGGAAGATGATCGTTCTCCTGTTCGAGCGAATGACTCCAGACCAGGCGCAACCCGACGGCTTCGAATGCGCGATCATAATCCAGTTCATCTGTGCTGGCGACGGCGCGCGCCAGTAATGAGCGATATGCCCCGCCCTCTTCGCCGGCGACCGCTTCCACCGCGCGGCAGAACCCATCGTCTTCATCGAAACCGGGGCGCTTCGCCAAACCGCCGCTGTAGAGGTCGTGCACCTGATCGCCGGCATATTCCGCATACAGGTAGCGCATCACATCATCGAGCGAACGCGCGCCGTCAGTGCGCCGCCGGATCTCCAGATCGAGCAGAAGTGCGACCAGGCTGCCTTTCAGATAGTACGACACACTGCTATTCGGGCCGTTTTCATCGGGGCGATAGAACTTGATCCAGGCATCGAAACTGCTCTGCTCCAGCGACTGAAGCGCCCGTCCCGGCTGGCTCTGCAACAGTTTGATATCGTCGGCGAGCGCTTCGAGATACCGTTCGCGGCTGATCAACCCGGCGCGCAGCAGGATCAGATGATCGTAATAACTGGTAATGCCCTCCATCACCCACAACTGGCGGGTGTAATTTTCGCGCGTATAGTCGAACGGTCCAAGCGGCGCGGGGCGAATGCGCTTGACATTCCAGACGTGGAAGAACTCGTGCGCCGTAAGCGCCAGAAACTTTTCATACGAGCGCGCAGGGCGAAAACCCCAGCGATCGACAATATTCGAGACGCTATTGCGATGTTCGAGACCGCCATACCCGCCATCGACCAGATGCACGATAAAGACATAGCGCTGATAGGGCAAACCGCCGAACATGGCGCGCGTCACCTCGACAATCGTGCGAGTATCGGCGAGAATCTGCCGCTCATCTTCGTTGCCGCGCCCCCAGAGCGCGATCTCGTGAGGAATGCCATCGACGTCGAAGGTCAACAGTCGGTGCGTGCCGCATTCAAACGGCGAGTCTGCCAGTTCATCATAATCGTGCGCGCGAAATGTCGCCCGGTCGTCGCGCTCATCCGCGCCGTCGATGCGCTCCAGTCCGGTTGTCACTCGCCATTCTGGCGGCGTCTTCACATTGACGATACATGGCTCGTGGGCGTGGCCACAACGGTACATACAAATTGTGGAAGGGTTGAAATAGCCATGCGTGCCATCGAGGTGGCTGGTGCGCACACTCAGATCGAACGCATACACCTGATAGGTGACCCGCACAGAGCGAGCCTTACCCGTCGTGATGCGCCATGTTGTCTTATCGATCTTCTGCCAGGGAAGCGGTTCGCCGCGATCGTCGACGGCAGCGAACTGCTGCACATGTCGGGCATAATCGCGGATCAGATACGACCCCGGCGTCCAGGCTGGCAGCGCCAGATCGAGCGTTTGCCCATCAACAGGGTGAATATCCAGCGCCACATCATACCGATGGGTATGAGGACGCAGCATCGAGACAGAATACGTTACCGGCATGGGCGCTACTTTACACTACGCGCCTGTCCGAACAACTGCCCCTTCAATACGCGCTGCGCGCTCCTCAGGACGGTATCCTGCATTATTCGGACAGGCTCTCATCGGCATTGAACAGGCTGCATGCGCACGCGCACTGGAGCGCATTGCAATACCATCACAGCAATCTACAACCTATACGCCTGCACCGTCAGGAACAGACGCGCATAGAAATGCACAATCGAGCATTGCACTGGCGTCACATGGTATACGGGGCGAACAGGCGGACGAACAGCCGATTAAACTGCGGTGAGTCGGCATCGATCTGCTCATAGAGATCGACAACGCGCGCAACCTGATCGCGACGCCGCCACATCTCCCGCGCGAACCGATCGTCGATATTGCGTTCAGTGCGCAGGAAAGCGTAGAACTGCTTGAGCGACGTACAGAGTTCACGCGCTCCGCGTGGCGAGCTGTTCGCGACACGCCGCGGATAGAAGAAGAACAGGCATTCATCGAGCGTTGCGTAGTTGCCCTCAGCCAGCGTCTGCGCATAATAACTGGCAAGAAAATCGGCGTAGATCCACAGGTCGCCGGTGCGACTGGCCGCCGTCGCCTCACTCTTGCCCTGCGCCAGCAGGAACGCATAGAAACGTTCCATCAACTCGTGGCTGACAGCCAGCGCCTCGTCATTGGGGGTCAGTTGCTCGTCAAACTCCTCGTCCCACTCCTCAGAGTCGTCCCACTCTTCGTCGAGCGTCGATACCTCATCGTCATCTGCAACATCTTCGAGTTCTGGCGGTCCCCCATTGAAATCCGGCGACGTTGTATCGGATGCAACGTAGGGAACCAGCGTTGCAAACAGCTGCGGATTCTCAGGGAGCATGCGATGGAAGCGTGTCGCCAGAATGTGCTGAATTTCTTCGATATTCTCAGTGCTGTGCAGGCGCTCGATCTCCTCCGGACTGAGCCCTGCCATCAGCCGGCGCGCTGCAGCAAGCAACTCGGGACGTTCAGCAATGAACGCGCGCAGATCGTCGATGAGCGACAGGTCGTCATCATCGAGGTCAGCAGCGGCAAACAGTTCCTCCTCGTCGTCTGTCAGAGTCCATGCATCGTGATCATACTCGCCTTTGCGCAACCGTTCTTCGATCTGATCAGAATAATCCTGGAGCGCGTCAATCGGTTCCAGCTGCACGACGGTTGTTTCGCCGCTGCGTGTATCGAAAACCACGCGCGCAGTCGAGGCGCGTGGCGCAATGCCGTTCCACAACTCCTGCGCTGCAGCTTCGCGGCGGCTCTCCAGCAGTTCACGCTGGAGCACATCGATCGCTGCCAGCAGTTCAGAGTCGTGCGTTTCCCACATGCCAGAATCCTGATCCCCAAAAATATCCGCCAGGGTGCGGTGCGTTCGATCACTCAGCAACGTTCCGTTGATCAGACGCAGACGCGGATCGTTCGCCACCAGCTCCTGCCACGAACGCCCGGCATACGTCGTGCGCCAGGCAGCGCACGCAAAGACCGGCAACACCACATCAGCGGCGCTGATCGGCAGTGAACGGCTGGACATCACGCGACCGGCGATCCCGTCGATCAATTCCTGTTCCTGACGAATCACGTCCGCCGAACGGGTAAGCGGAGCGTGATCAGCCTGAAGGCGAAGCGTCAAAGGCGCCATCTGCTCAACCGTCACCAGGATCGTGTCGCCGTCGAACATGCACTCACGACGCATCCAGTCGCCGATGTCGATGGCCGATTGCGTGAACGGTCCGAAGAGATCATCAATCAGTTCAATCGAATCAAATGTGAATGGAATGAGCGTCCCGTTGGCGTCTTTCAGAACCAGATCGTCCTGCACAGGCGAGACAAATGGGAACAGGTGCGTTCGCAGCAAAAGCCCGGTCGCCACTTCATGCGAACCTGGCGCCACCCGGAAGCGCAGGCCGGTCAACGCGACGTGCAGTGGCAGCAACTTGCCGTCGCCAAGGCGCACCCATCCCACCTCATTCGCCCCGAAACGCAGACGGACACGAATACTGGCGAAGGGATCGCGCGCCTGGCTTGGACGCCGTTGCAGCACACGTTCGTAGATCTCACGCTCAGCGACGACATCGTCATATTCCCCTGCCAGTTCCAAAAGGATGCTGGCGATAGTCGGTTCGCGTTGCGCCATAGTCGGGATGCTCCTCGTCGTTCGGTTGTCTGATAGCAATTATAGCACAGAACCATCTTACCTCCCGCCTCCGACTTGACATCCTGCCGCATCACGGGTATAGTGGCGTCGTATCGAAACATACGCTGGCAACCTTGTATGCACGCAGCCTTGTGTACAACCACCACCACGATGACCACTCCGACCACTACCGCCGGAGCATGTCGTCGTGGGAGGGTTTTCGGGCGCTGACAGCCCATATGCGATGAACGCCCCCTCCTGCAAAGGACGGGGGCGTTTCTATTTAGGCGACGGAGGAAAGGCATGCTGTTCGACCGCTATGGCGCATTTCTGCCGCTCACGCCCCAGACGCCGCGCCTCAGCCTTGGCGAAGGCGATACGCCGCTGATCCACGCACCACGGCTGGCGCGCGCCATCGGTGTGCGCGAGTTGTTCTTGAAATACGAGGGCGCCAACCCAACCGGTTCGTTCAAGGATCGCGGCATGGTGGTGGCGGTCGCCAAGGCGCTCGAAGCCGGCGCAACCTCGGTGATCTGCGCCTCGACCGGCAATACCTCGGCAAGTGCAGCGGCATATGCGGCGCATGCCGGGATCGAGTCGATCGTTGTGGTGCCTGCCGGGAAAATCGCGCTCGGCAAACTGGCGCAGGCGCTCATGTACGGCGCGCGGCTGCTGGTGATCGAGGGCAACTTCGACCGGGCACTGCAGATTGTCCGCGATCTGGCGAATACCTTTCCGGTCACGATTGTCAACTCCGTGAATCCCTACCGTCTCGAAGGGCAGGCGACCGCCGCTTACGAAATCTGCGATGCGCTCGGCGGTCCGCCGGATGCACTCTGCCTGCCGGTCGGCAATGCCGGGAATATCACGGCGTACTGGATGGGGTTTCGTCGCTACCACGAAGCGGGGCGCATCGACCGTCCGCCGAAAATGCTCGGTTTCCAGGCGGAAGGCGCCGCGCCGATCGTGCACGGGCGTCCGATCGAACACCCGGAGACCATTGCAACCGCGATCCGCATTGGCAACCCGGCGAGCTGGTGCTATGCGCTCGATGCACGTGATCAATCAGGTGGTCTGATCGACTGTGTAAGTGACGATCAGATCCTGCAGAGCTGGCGCGATCTGGCGCGTCTGGAGGGGGTCTTCGTTGAACCGGCATCGGCGGCTGGCGTTGCCGGGTTGCGCAGGGTGATCGCCGAAGGACGCGCCGACCCGGACGCGCGCTATGTGGCGGTGCTTACCGGTCATGGCTTGAAAGACCCCGGGCTGGCGGTCGAACAGTTCGATACGCCTGAGCCGGTGCCGGCGGATATGGACGCGATTCTGCGGTGGTTGGGCTGGTAGAACAACGAGGAGGACATCGATGCCCTTGCTGGTGATGAAATTTGGAGGAACGTCGGTCGGCGACGCTGCCGCCATCCGGGCGGTCGCTGCCATTACCGAAGCGCAGCGTACAACGTGGGGACAGGTCGCGCTGGTGGTCTCGGCAATGAGTGGCGTCACCGACATGCTGATCCGCGGCGCGACAACAGCTGCATCCGGCGATCAGCACACCTTCCGTGACGTGGATCGTATGCTGCGCGAGAAGCACGCCGCCGCGCTGGCGGAACTCGTGCCCGACGAGCGTGATCGCGGCGACACTGGCGACCAGGTGTTCCGTCTGATCGACGAATTCAGCATTCTGTGCCACAGCGTCGCCGTGCTGGGTGAACTGTCGCCGCGCGCCATCGACGCCATTTCGAGCCTTGGTGAGCGGATGAGTGTGCGGGTCGTCGCTGCGGCGCTGCGGGCGCGCGGTATTCCCGCCGAAGCGCTCGACGCAGGCGAGTTCGTGGTGACAACCGCACATTTCGGCGATGCCCGTCCGTTGCAGGACGTCACACGGGAACGAACACGCGCGCGATTGCTGCCGCTCCTCGAACGCGGCATCATCCCGGTGGTCACCGGTTTCATCGGCGCGACCGAACAGGGGGTGACGACCACACTGGGGCGCGGCGGCAGCGATTACAGTGGCGCAATCATCGGCGCTGCACTCGATGCCGATGAGGTCGATATCTACACCGACGTCGACGGCGTTATGACCACCGACCCGCGACTGGCGCCCGATGCCCGCGTCATCCCGATCCTGTCGTATGCCGAGATGGGTGAGCTGGCATATTTCGGCGCGAAGGTGCTCCACCCGCGCACCATTCGCCCGGTGGTCGAGCGCGGTATTCCATTGCGGGTGCGCAATACCTTCAATTCATCCCACCCCGGCACGCTGGTCATTCAGGAAGTCGAGTCGAACGGGCAGACGGTCAAAGCTGTGACGGCTATCCGCAACCTGAGTCTTGTAACCGTCGAGGGGCGCGGCATGATCGGCGTGCCTGGCGTTGCGGCGCGCACCTTTGGCGCTGTCGCCAGTGTTGGCGCGAATGTGCTGATGATCTCACAGGCATCATCGGAACAGAGTATCTGTTTTGTGGTTCCTTCCAGCACCGTTCCGCCGGTCATCTATGCGCTCGAGCACAACCTGGCGATGGAACTGGCGCGGCGTGACATCGATCGGGTCTGGGCGCGCGATGATGTGGCAATCATCACGGCAGTCGGCGCGGGAATGCGCGACACGCCTGGCGTCGCGGCACGGGTCTTCGGCGCACTTGCCGATCACCATATCAATGTGATTGCCATTGCGCAGGGGTCATCGGAATGCTCGATCAGCACAGTCGTTGCCGCGTCGGATTGTGATGCCGCTGTGCGCGCCGTTCACCGGCTGACGACATAGCTGATAGCCGATAGCCGATAGCCGATATGTGTACTGCTTCAGGACGCTGGCACGGCGGGACGCGCCCGCAGCGCGTTCGCGCGCGAGGGCAGAACCTCGTCGGGGCACGGCGGGACGCGCCCGCAGCGCGTTTGCACGCCGGGAGCGAACCCCGTCGGGGTGCGGCGAGACGCGCCCGCAGCGCGTTCGCACGCGAGGACAGAACCTCGTCGGGGCACGGCAGGACGCGCCCGCAGCACGTTCGCGCGCGAGGGCAGAACCTCGTCGGGGCACAGCGGGACGTACCCGCAGCGCTTTTGCGCGCGAGGGCAGAACCTCGTCGGGGCACGGCGCCGCCGTGCCCCAACCAGACACTACGATGTCGCGTTGTAAGAACCATTGCAAACATATCAAAAAAGGAGTAACCCGTGACACGTAAACGCATTCCGGTTGCCATTCTTGGCGCCACAGGCGCTGTCGGTCAGCGCATGGTGCAGTTGCTGGAGAACCATCCGTGGTTCGAGATTGCCGTTCTCACCGGTTCGGATCGGACGATCGGGCGCCCTTACGGTGAACTGGTGCGCTGGATCCTCGATACACCCATCCCGGAGCAGGCAGCGAAGATGGTCGTCCAGCCGACTGAAGAAGTGGCCGATGTGGCGATTGCGCTGTCGGCACTGCCAACCGACGTTGCACGCGAGATGGAACCGCGCTGGGCGGAGCGCGTCGCAGTCTGCTCAAATGCGTCCGCCTACCGTGCAGTCGCCGATGTGCCACTGATCATTCCCGAAGTCAACCCCGACCAGCTGGCGCTGCTGGAGCGTCAGCGCGCTCAGCGCGGCTGGAAAGGATGCCTGATCACCAACCCGAACTGTGCAACGATCAGCGCTGTAATGCCGCTCAAACCGCTCCACGATGCGTTTGGACTCCAGAAGGCGCATATCAGCACGCTCCAGGCAGTCTCCGGCGCCGGATACCCCGGCGTGGCATCGCTCGACATCATCGACAACATTATCCCCAACATTGCCGACGGCGGTGAAGAAGCCAAGATCGAGGCGGAGCCGCGCAAATTGCTGGGGAGCGTTGTGGACGGGCAGGTCGTCGAGGCGCAGATTGCGATCAGCGCGCAGGTGACGCGCGTACCGATCATCGATGGTCATATGGCGCTGATTGCGGCGTCGTTCGCTCAGAAACCAGCGCCAGAAGAGGCGCTTGCCATACTGGAGGCGTTCACGCCGCCCGACACCGTGCGCACCCTGCCAGGCTCGCCGCAGCGCGCCCTGATCGTCCACCGCGCCGGTGATCGCCCACAGCCGCGTCGCGACCGCGACGCCGGACGCGGGATGAGCGCAAGCGTCGGGCGGGTGCGCTCCTGCCCGGTGCTAGACCTGCGCATGGTCGCGCTGTCGCACAACACCATTCGTGGCGCGGCGGGCGGCGCCATCCTCAACGCCGAATTGCTCGTCGCAAGCGGGATTGTACCGTGAACGATCAGGCGTCCGCAGTCTACCTGCATCAGGAGGCGCTGATGGGTCGCGACATGTGGAGTGAGTGGCTGTTGCACCGGCGCTTTGGCGGCGATGCGCAGCGCATACAGGCGGTTCTGGAGTATCTGCGCCCCGTGCGGGACAGGGTGCTGGACAACGCGCGTCTTGCTGAAGGCGACATCGTGCTCGACGTCGGATGCGGCGACGGGTTGATCGCCTTCGGCGCGCTGGAGCGAACCGCGAGCGGCGCCGTCATCTTCAGTGATATTTCACAGGATGTGCTCAACCACGCACAGTCCCTGGCGCGCACTATGGGTCTTCTGGATCGCTGTCGGTTCCTGTGCGCTCCGGCAGAAGACCTCTCACCAGTGGAAGATGCTTCGGTGGATGTGATCACCGCCCGATCAGTCCTGATCTACGTTGCAGCGAAGCAACGCGCCTTCAGCGAGTTCTATCGCGTGCTCAAGCCCGGCGGGCGCCTCTCCATCTTCGAGCCAATCAACCGATTTGGCGAGGATATCTTCGCTCAACCTCACTGCTTTGCCGGATACGATGTAACGCCGGTGATGGATATTGCACACAAGGTCAAGGCGCTCTACCGTCAGTTACAACCAGGGGAGAGCGATCCGATGCTGAACTTCGATGAGCGTGATCTCATCGCATACGCAGAAGAGGCAGGTTTTGAGGAGATCCGCCTCGAGTTGCAGGTAGAGGTGACGTTTCCCAGAAGAAATGCAGCCCTCGAAGATGGCGCCTGGGAAACATTCCTGCATACTGCCGGAAACCCGAAAATCCCGACGCTCGAAGAAGCGATGCGCCAGGTTCTGACGCCTGCAGAGGCGGCGCGTTTCATTACGCACCTGCGCCCGCTCGTCGAAACAAATCAAAGGATGCATCGATCGGCGACAGCTTTTTTGTGGGCGATCAGGTAATGCGGGGGAGCAGTCTGTTCCAGCCGCAATGAATGGTATGCCTCTGCATATGTAGCGCCTGCTCGCCCCCCGTCTTCCCCAGGCAGGCGAGACGCAGCAATTTCGTGACGGGGGTATAATCACACCATTCGTGACAATCAGTCGTGCGAACCTCAGTCGCAGAGCGCTGATTCTATGGAGATCGAAATCATAGCATGGTAAGGATTGACAAAAGCGAGAAGCCGCTTGGGCATCGGATCCACGTCATTGGGAACAGTTGCACAGGTAAGAGCACAATCGGAAGGCGCCTGTCTCAGATTCTCGAGTTGCCGTTTGTCGAGCTGGACGCGCTCAACTGGCAACCGAACTGGAGAGGTCTGAATGCTGTCGATCCTGCTGAGTTCGAGCGTCGAATCCGTCATGCTACTTCGGGGGACGAATGGGTTGTGGCTGGTTCATATACGGCATTCTCACAGAAGGTCTTCTGGGTCCGCCTTCAAACCGTCGTCTGGCTCGACCTGCCTATGCCGCAACTGTTGCTGCGGGCGATCAGGCGTTCCTGGCGTCGCTGGCGATCACGAGAGCTCCTATGGGGAACGAATTACGAACGATTCTGGCCTCAATTGATGATCTGGCGGAAGGAGGAGTCGCTCATCTGGTGGATCGCCACTCAACATCAGCGGAAGCGCCGGGCTATGCTGGGGTACATCTGTGATCCCAGGTGGTCTCACATCCGGTTTGTACGGCTTACCTCCACCACCGAGATTGTGGAGTTTGTGCGGAGAGTTGAGCAGCTGGTTGGCGCCCGAGACGCAGGGGACTAAGAGCCTATCCGAATAACCCAAAGATACCGAAAAACTGCATCCTGAGGAGCGCGCAGCGCGTATTGAAGGGGCGGTTGTTCGGATAGACACTAAGCGCATGGAAAGGATTGACCATTAATCAAGGGCTACTTCAGATTACGAGATTGCACAATTGTTGGGTGGCAACGTTGCCACGTTCGCACGTTGAACGTTCATCGTTCATCGTCCATTACCGACGGCAAACCTGAGCCGCACGCGCGCCAGCATGCGTTGCCCGCGCGCGACGGCGGCATCGAGTTCCGGAATGCGCAACAGAACGGCGACCCCGACATACGCCAGGACGCCGGTTGCTGTTGTGCCGACCAGCCATACGACGAGTGGCAGAAAATCACCGGGCCAGCGGTAGGCATCGCCGGGCGCAACGAAGGTCCACACCGGGGATGAGGCGCGATAGAGCAGTGCAAGCGTGCCGACACATGCCAGCGCCGCCAGGATCATCGCGCCGGTTGCGCGGAAGAAGTCGCGCCCCAGCCCGTCCAATCGCCGTCCAAGCAGGGCAAGGAGCGTGGTGGCTTCAAACAGATTTGCCAGACTGAACGCCGCTCCCAGCCCGCTCAAACCCATTCCGAGACGCAGAAACGACCATCCCAGGCTGATGTTGAGCGCCACCGCCGCAACCCCGACGATCACCGGCGTTCGGGTGTCCTGCATGGCAAAGAAGGCGCGCACGATCACTTCGGCGGCGGCAAATCCGGCGAGTCCCAGGGCATACGCCGATAATGCCTGGGTGGTCAACGCGGCCGATGCCGCATCGAACGCGCCGCGCTGAAAGAGGACGCGCAGCACCGGAAGCGCCAGGACACCGAGGATCGCCGATGCCGGCAATGCCAGAAACAGCACTGCGCGCACCCCGCCGAGCGCCGTCGTCCTGAGCGTCATACGGTCACCGGCCGCATACAGGCGAGACATTTCCGGGAACAGGACGGTCGCCAGGCTCAGCGCAATCAAGCCGTGCGGCAGCATCATCAACTGGAGCGCATACGCATTGGCTGCCAGCGCAGCGCTGCCCAGCGTCGACGCCAGACTGACAATCGCGATCATGTTGATCTGCCAGGCAGACTGCCCGAACAGGCGTGGTCCGAGCAAACGAAGCATGTGTCCAACCCCTTCGGCACGGAAGGGCGACACAAGCGCCTCAGCGAGTGAACCGGATGCGCGCCCCTCGCGCCTGATCCGGTAGGTCGCCCCGATGGCGCGCAATCCCGGCAACTGAACCAGTACAAAGAGTGCTGCGCCGATATTGACGCCCCAGACCAGACCATAGACGCCGAGCCATGGTCCAAGCAGCGCGCCGCCGATGATCCCCAGGTTGTACAGGTTCGAGCCAATGGCAGGCAGCGTAAACCGGTTGAACGTCTCGAGCGTCGCTTTGGCAAGCCCGCCGACTCCAAGCAGGAACGGCTGGATCAGCATCAGGCGCAGCACATCCACGGTAAGCGCGCGTTCGGCTTCGTCGAGCCCGCGTCCGACGGTCAGCGCCACGAGTGACGGGGCAAACACCCAGACCGTCGTGCATGCCACGATCAGCGCCAGAAACGTCAGGTTCAGCACGGCCGATGCCAGGCGCCAGGCATCGCGCCGCTGCTCGAGCGCCGCCGAAAAAACCGGAATGAACGCCGACCCCAGCGCACCACCGGCAACCACCAGGTAGATCAGGTCGAGGATGCCGAACGAAGCGCGGAATGCTGCGAGTTCGGCGCTGGTGCCGAACTGGTGCGAGATCAACACATCGCGCGCCAGCCCAAGCACCCGGCTCGCCAGGTACCCCGTTGCAACAATGATTGTGTTGAGCAGCGCGCGTTTCATGCAAGACCCAAAAACCGAGAACCGCAAATCACCCAATCACCCCAATCACCCCAATCCAAAAGCCACCATCCAGACATCGAGAACCACAAATCACCAAATCACCCCAATCATCCCAATCCAAAAGCCACCATCCAGACATCGAGAACCACAAATCACCAAATCACCCGAATCACCCCAATCCAAAAGCCACCATCCAGACATCGAGAACCATAAATCACCCAATCACCCAATCACCCAATCACCCAATCACCCAATCAAACAAATCACCCAAATCAAAAAGCCACCGACCAGAAATCAAGCACCACAAATCACCCAATCACCCAATCACCCAATCACCAAATCAAACAAATCACCCAATCCAAACCTCAGCGCCCACTCCCCCCACGGATACGGTCGAGACGCCACACAGACCCGACGCAACCCGGTTGCGCAGATCATCGCTTCCTGGTATAATCGCATATCAGAACGAGCGGCGCGTCTGCAGCCGCTTTCATTATGAACAATACCTGTAGTCTCAAGGAGAGTTTGAGTCTTGGCAAACACAAAGTCTGCTGAAAAGCGCATTCGCTCGAATGCGCGTCGCGCTCTGCGCAACAAGATGTATCGCTCACGGGTCAAGACTGCAATCAGAAAAGCGGAGCGCGCCATCTTTGCAGGCGCCCCTGATGCAGAGCTGGTGCGCGAGGCGATGAGCCTGCTTGATCGTGCGGCGGTCAAGGGGATCATCCACAAAAACAACGCCGCCCGTCGCAAGTCGCGTCTGGCAAAGAAACTCGCCAAAGCGACGGCGACTCCCACATCCTGAACCATATCAGGAGCACATGTCGGCAACAATCAGTTCCAGTCCGGCTTCAATCTCTGCACGGCCCGTCTTCGAGGCATGATCAAGTTCGAGCAGACGCTGGTGCAGCCGCCGTAGATCGGCGAGACTGAAACCACGCGCCTGCTCGATGGCTTTACGCACCACGAACGGCTTCTGACCCAGTTGCGTCGCAATGTCGTCAGGGCGCAGACGCTGTGCGACGAGATCCTTGACTCCCAACAGAATGCGCACCTGACGCGCCATCATGAACAGAATGTACTGCGCCGCCTGACCATCGTCGAGCAGGCGACGCAACGCTGTCAGCGCTGCATGTCGATGGCGCGCGCTCAGTTCGTCGATAAAGGCGAACAGGTTCTGCTCCTGCGTATCGGCGACCAGCAGATCGACGTCGCGCACGGTAATGCGCCCGCCACGCCCGACGAACGTCGCCAGTTTGGTCAGTTCAGTCACCAGCAATCGCCCGTCATTCCCCGCCAGCATGGTCAGGCGTCGCGCTGCATCGCTATCGAGCGTGACGCCAAGATTGCCGGCGCGATCATGCAGCCAGCGCTGCAGATCGGCGCCTTCGCGTGGGACGCATTCGCGCACCTCGGCGTGCTTTTTCAAAAAAACGAACAGACTGCTGCGTTTGTCAAAATCGTCGCTCTCAACAAACACAAGATCACAGACGTCCGGCGCGCGCTCCAGATAGGCGCGCAGGTCATCGCGCGCTTTCCCGGCTTTCTGATGTTTCAGCAGATCGTAGACAATGACCAGCCGCCGGTCAGCCAGAAAAGGCATCGCCTCATATGCTGCCGCCAGGTCGTCGAGTGTCATCCGCCGCCCGTCGAGCGTCGTGATATTCAGATCGGCAACGTCAGCGGGCACGCGCGCCTTCAGCGCCGTAAGCGCCTCGCTCCGTCCGTACTCATCTGGACCATAAATGAGGAACAGCATGGCGCAGGACCTGAAACGGGAGAAAACCCCACCACCGGCGTAAGACGGATAGGTTTCGAACCTGCACCAGGCAGGTGGGTGCCGGCCTGTGGGCATCTGCGGCCCGCCGCATAGCCCATAATTGCAGAGCACGACTCCCTTCGAAACTGTGTTGGCTCGAAACAACACACCGCCCACGACCGGGGTAGGGTTGCACTGATCGTACCACCAGACGGCATTTCTGGCAACTGCGCATCCGAATCATCCAATACGCATCTTCATCCAGCCCGATGTGTTGTGGAAATCGACGACGGCGCTTCCTGGCGGCACGAGTGCATCGCATGCGGCGCGCAGGTCAGCGCTCAGCGTCATCTCCAGAATCGGCAGCGCTTCCTCGAGTTGCGCCAGCGTGCGCACGCCGAAGATGGGCGCAGTGATGCCTGGTTGATCCTTGACCCACACAAGGGCGAGTTGAGCCGGCGTCAGACCGTGCTCGCGCGCAAGCGCGGCAAACGCGCGACCAACCTCGATGCCGCGCGCCGTGACGCGCTCGGCATATATGCCGCCGCGTAACACCACGCGGGAGTCGGGAGGCGGTGCGGCAACATCGGTGTAGCGCCCTGCAAGAACGCCCTGCGCCAGTGGCGCCCACGGAATAACTGCCAGCCCGTGCGCCTGGCACAACGGTAACAGTTCGTTCTCGATGCGCCGGTCGAGCAGGTTGTAGGGCGGTTGCTCCGAGACGTAGCGCACAAACCCTTTCACCTCGCTGACCATGATCGCTTCCATCACACGCCACGCCGGGTGTGTCGAACAGCCGATGTAGCGCACCTTCCCCTCGCGTACCAGGTCAGTCAACGCTGCAAGGGTCTCTTCAACCGGGGTATGCGGATCAGGACGGTGAATCTGGTAGAGATCGATATGGTCGGTCTGCAGACGACGGAGACTGTCTTCACAGGCGCGTATCAGATGGAGACGCGAATTCCCCCGGTCGTTGGGACCGGGTCCTACGGGAAAATGCCCTTTTGTGGCGAGGAACACGCGGTCGCGCTTGCCGTCGCGTGATAGTGCGCGCCCGATGATGCGTTCGCTCTCGCCGTTGTTGTAACTGTTCGCAGTGTCGATCATGTTGATACCGGCATCAAGCGCGCGATCTATGATTCGCACTGCCTCGTCCTCACCGGTGGGATTGCCGAAATTCATTGCGCCAATGCACAATGGCGCTACACGCACGCCAGTGCACCCAAAGAGACGGTATTCCATCGTCGGTATCCTCATATCAATGTTTTATGTGCGGATTGCGGGATTGTGTGATTGCGGGATTGCGGGATTGCGGGATTGCGGGATTGCGGGATTGCGGGATTGTGGGATTGCGGGATTGCGGGATTGTGGGATTGTGGGATTGCGTGATTGCGTGATTGCGTGATTGCGTGATTGTGCGATTGTGTAATGCGTGTCTGCTCGACGTTTCCCTGTTCCCCGTTCCACATTCGCACGTTTCCCTGTTCCCCGTTCCCCATTCGCACGTTTCCCCGTTCCACGTTCGCACGTTCCACGTTCGCACGTTCGCACGTTCGCACGTTCCCCCGTTCCCACGTTCCACGTTCGCACGTTCCCCCGTTCCCACGTTCGCACGTTCCCCCGTTCCCACGTTCCACGTTCGCACGTTCCACGTTCGCACGTTCGCACGTTCCCCCGTTCCCACGTTCCACGTTCGCACGTTCCACGTTCGCACGTTCGCACGTTCCACGTTCCCACGTTCCCACATTCGCACGTTCGCACGTTCCCACGTTCCCACGTTCCACGTTCGCACGTTCCACGTTCGCACGTTCCACGTTCCCACGTTCCACGTTCGCACGTTCGCACGTTCCACGTTCCCACGTTCCACGTTCCCACGTTTCCCTGTTCCACGTTCGCACGTTCGCACGTTCGCACGTTCCACGTTCGCACGTTTCCACGTTCCACGCCACCCGGTCCTACCTGCTGGCTATGGTACCACACCTCTGAGACCAGTTGGAATTGAACAAGCCGCATGCGCACGCTCATCAGAGTGCATTGCAATGCCGTCACAGCAATCTCCAATCTCCAATCTAAAATGGCATGAGGCAGGTTATCAATCGTTCAGCAAGGCGCACCGGCTCTTTCCGCCATGACGCATGGCGGTATGTTACAATACCAGGAGGGTTGAGGACCATCGGACAATTGCCGGTCAGCAATCAATCTGGTCGTGCTGTCGCTGGAGTGAGCCAGAGCGAACGAAGGCTGCCTGCGGGAAAACGAAGGAGGCTGTTATGACGGCCATTGCACCAGATCATCGGTCTGCGCCGACCGCTTCTCAAATGCCGCCAATGTGGGCGGACGTTGATCGTGCGCTTGCCGATCTCCACGCGCGCAAAAATTCCTGGGTTCAGGTCAGCCTCGACGAGCGGATCACGCTCCTCGCCACGCTGCGCCGCGCTCTCGCAGATGCCGAAGAGCGCTGGATCACCACAAGTCTCGAAGCCAAAGGACTGGCGCCAGGCGGGTATGGCGAAGGCGAGGAGCGCACCTGGTTCACGATTCTTACCCGTACACTGCGACTGCTGTACCAGGCGCTGATCGACATCCGCGACCACGGGCGCCCTCGCCTGCCAGGTGGATTGACAAGCCGCCCCAATGGGCAGGCGGTTGCGCCCGTGTTGCCGATGAGTCGTTATGATGCCGCCATCTTCCCCCGGATGACCGGCGAGGTCTGGATTGAACCAGGGCTGACCGCCGACGAGGTGCTGCAACAGCAGGCAAACATCTATCAGACTCCTGCCGAAAGCGGGCGTGTGGCACTGGTGCTGAACGCCAGTACATCAACGTTTTTGCCGGTTACTGATATTTTGCATAAACTATTCGTCACCAATGATGTTGTTGCGCTCAAACTGCATCCGGCGCAGGCATCGCTTACATCGCTCTTTGAAGAAACCTTTCGTCCGCTCCTCGAATATGGCGTGGTCTGTCTGGTGTATGGCGACCATGATCTCGACACCTATCTCTGTGCCCATACGCAGATCGACACGATTCACTTCAGCGGCGCCGATGCCGCGTTCGATGCGCTGGTCTTCGGCGAGGGGCAGGAAGGCGCAGAACGTCGGGCGCGCCACGAGCCGGTGCTGACGAAGCCGTTCAGCGGCGATATTGGCTCGGTGACCCCGGTGGTGGTCGTTCCGGGACCGTGGAGTGATGATGATCTGCACCACCACGCGACTCTCCTCGTCCGTGCGTTTGTCTGCAATGCAGCATACGTGTCTGCTGCTCCACGCCTGATTGTACAGCACCGGGGCTGGCGCCAGCGCGATTCGTTCCTGGCGGCGTTCGAGCAGGTGCTGGCGCGCGTCCCGACCCGTCAGGCGCCGTTTCCAGAGGCGCGCCGCCAGCTCGATGCGCTTCTGAACGCTCACGCACGTGCGCATCGCATCGGGCAGGCGGATATGGATCATCTGCCCTGGACGGTCATTCCCGATCTGACCCCATCCACGCTCGAGGCGGACTGTTTTGTGCGTACCATGTTCTGCCCGGCTGTTGGCGAACTGGCGCTCGAGGCGAAAGATGCAGCGACGTTTGTCGATGCAGCGGTTGAGTTTCTCAATCAGCGCGTGCGCGGCGGGCTGGCAACGACGATCCTCATCCACCCGCGCACACTGCGCGATCGACGGGTGCGTGCAGCATTCGAGCGGGCATTGAACAATCTTCAGTATGGCACGGTGGCAATCAATGCGGTGGCGCAGCAGGCAGTGCTGGCAGGCGTGCTGCCGTGGGGCGCGTTCACTGTTGCAGCGAGCAGCGACTGGTCTGGCGGCAAAGTCGCCAACCCGCTGATGCTTCCCCGTCCGCAGAAGTCGATCCTGCGCGGTTCGTTCCGTGTTCCCCGAATGTTTCTCTCTGTCGATCCGCAATACAATATTGAGGTGTGCAAAGCCATCACCCGGCTGGAACAGGCGCCGTCGCCATGGCGTCTGGCGCAGGTGCTGCGCCTGACGTTGCGCAGGTGAACGGGCGCAATCTGCGGTATCTCGGCGACCTGACCGAATACCATGGGCGAACTGGTCTGGCAGAGCGAATCGCCAGATCAACGGTGTGATCGATACGATCGCGGATTGTGTGCATGAAATACAGTGTCCTGCGCGCACACCGTGAGAGGAGACGTTCATGTCGGTGATCAATTTCAACACCGCCAATATGACTCTGCGACAACTCCTGGGCAACGGTCTGACGTACCACGTGCCACTGTTTCAGCGCGACTACAGCTGGACACAGGATGAGTGGGAAGATTTGTGGCAGGATATTCAAAATACGCTCAACGGCTCTGAACCTGCGCACTACATGGGATATCTTGTCCTGCAAACGCAGGATCAGAAACGGTTCGACATTATCGACGGGCAACAACGCCTGACGACGCTTAGTCTGCTGGCGCTCGCTGTTCTGAAAGCGCTGGAAGACCTGGCGCAGCGTGCGATCCAGCCAGAAGACAATCGTCGTCGCGCCGAACAGCTGAGAAATAGTTTCATCGGTTATCTCGACCCGGTTACACTGGTTCCACAAACGAAACTCACCCTGAATCGCAACAATGATGCGTTCTACCGTGATCGATTGGTTCCTCTCCAGCAATTGCCGCAGCGAGGATTGCGATCGTCGGAACATCTTCTCCGTCGAGGATTTGAGTGGTTTTATCGAAGAGTTTCTGAAGAATATGCGGTTCGTAAGGATGGCGCCATCCTGGCAAAGTTTCTCAGTGATACTGCAGATAAGCTGTTTTTTACTGTCATCACAGTCAATGACGAGCTCAATGCGTTCAAGGTATTCGAGACCCTGAACGCCCGTGGTGTGCGTCTCTCACCAACTGATCTTCTGAAAAACCACCTTTTCTCGATTGTCTATCGAGAGGGAACACACGAAACAGAGATCGCAGCACTGGAACGTCGTTGGAACAGGATGGTCGATCAGCTGGGGAGTGAAAGCTTTCCGGCGTTTTTGCGCGCCCACTGGAACAGCCGTGAGCGACTTGTGCGTGAGTCAGAATTGTTCAAAGTCATTCGTTCTGTAACGCCGAACAAAGCGAAAGTTTTCGAGCTGCTGCGACGTATGGAGGATGATGTAGCGGTCTACGCTGCGCTTGCAAATCCCGAGGATCGTTTATGGACGGAGGCGCAACGACAGTATGTTCGTGAATTGCGCATGTTCAGCGTTCGACAGCCCTGGTCGTTGCTCCTGGCTGCGTATCGCGTGTTCGATGAAGAAGGATTTACCAGCATCCTCAGGGCAGTGAGTATTGTGTCATTTCGTTATAATGTTATCAGTAATATGTTGACCCACGAACAGGAACGGGTTTACAATGAGATTGCACAGCGTATCACCAGTGGTGAGTTGAAACAATCCACCGATGTCATTCGCAGCCTATCTCCGGTCTATGTCGATGATGAAACGTTTCGTACTGCATTTGCCACGAAAGTATTACGAACCACCTCTTCTCGCAACAGACAGGTCGCGCGCTATATTCTGTTCATGATCGAAAGCCAGATGTCCCATGCTCACTACGATATAGATAATCCTGAGTACTCGCTGGAACATGTGCTTCCTGAGAATCCCATTGATGGATGGGAGCATTTTGAGCATGAACAGATTGATGAATGGATCTATCGTCTTGGCAATCTCACCCTTCTAGAAGCATCACTCAACCGGACTGCCGGAAACAAGCCCTTTAATGACAAGCGACCTGTGTACGCGCAGAGCCATTTTCGTATCACCCGTGAGATTGCAGAACAGAACGAGGAATGGACTGTGGAGCGACTGGCGGAGCGACAGCGCCGAATGGCGCGCCTGGCGACAGGCATCTGGCGTCTGGCGCAGATGGACGCGCGACAGTCGCAAGGTCAGGGCAAGGGAGCGCCATCTGCGCCAGAATGTTGACACGGTGCAATGAACCTGCACGAAGGCGCCGACCCGTACAGTAGCCAGTGGAACACTCTCTCTGGGTGCGCCTGCCGCCTGGCGATGGCGGTCGAAACGGGCGCCCATTACGGATATCCCCAATAGCACGCGGTGAGCGCGACGCAATGGCGGGCGCGCGGTGGTCGCCTCTGTCAACGAATGGGTAACGAATAAACGAATGCGGTCTCGCCCTCGTCCGTGCTGGCCAGACCTGTACGGTCGGGATACCGGCGCGTGCCCGTGCCGTCGGAGCGGGCGGGCGCGCGGTGGTCGCCCCTGTCAACGAATGGGTAACGAATAAACGAATGCGGTCTCGCGCTCGTCTGTGCTGGCCAGACCTGTACGGTCGGGATACCGGCGCGTGCCCATGCCGTCGGAGCGGGCGGGCGCGCGGTGGTCGCCCCTGTCAACGAATGGGTAACGAATAAACGAATGCGGTCTCGCCCTCGTCTGTGCTGG
>FWPU01005732.1_pt1 | contig 26254 bp, 22 predicted proteins | sample 2228361 | NCBI WGS metagenome assembly FWPU01 (sample SAMEA103939777, study PRJEB20133) | metagenome
AAGGTTCGGACATGAGCGGCGGGGCGCCTCCGGCGGAGTCACAAGTCAGAAGGCATCGCGTGGCGCTGCTCCACGTCCGATGGAACCAACAATGACTGCTGAATGTCTACCGGAGACTGGAGCGGGAGACGGGACTCGAACCCGCGACGTCCAGCTTGGGAAGCTGGCATTCTACCACTGAATTACTCCCGCTCACGGCGGCGAGTGCATCCTGAGTATAGCACACGCGGCGCCGCGGATTTGCCTGCCGCCCCGTTCGGCCATTTTGCCGCTGCCGGTTAGGGGAAATTCAAGGACGCCTTCCCAGCTAATTGCCGTCCGCGAAAAGGCCGATAATGGGGTATATGCGCGACAGACGCGCCGAGCCACGGATGCTGTGCGCCGACCTGGTGACCGTGGAATGGCGAGACGACACGGGGCGCCGCAAACGAACCATCGCCAATCTGGAAGACATTTCCCACTCCGGCGCCTGCCTCCAGCTCGATCTCGCCATCCCGCCGCAGACACGGGTGCGCATCACTTACCCGGACGGTGTGCTCAGCGGAGCGGTGCGCTACTGTGTCTACCGGGAAATCGGCTACTTCGTCGGCGTGGAGTTTGAGGAGGGCTCGAACTGGTCGCGGCGGTCCTTCAAGCCGATGCACCTTCTGGACCCCCGCAAGCTCATCGTCAGCGACAGCGACACTGACGAGGAAGAGCCCGCCGGGTAACGCTACCGGCCGAGCAACGGCAGCAGCACCCGGTCGAGCTCGTCATCGGTCCAGGAAGACAGTCGGATGTTGCGGTGCAGGCTCCAGTGCTCGACATGGGTGACGGCGCCGCCGCTGGGAACAGTGCTCAGCGGCCCGAGCGTTTCCAGCTCCAGCATCTCCCCGTTGGTGAACATCTCGAAGGAGCAGCCGAAGTCGGGATACCGCTTTTGCGGTTCTGCGGCCGCGCGCTTGAGGAACAGATCGGTCCCGAGCAAATAGCCGGCCCAGGTCCGGGGATTGAACAACCCGATCTTCTGCGGCGCCGAATTCTCCGGGTCCTGGCGGAGGGTGAGGTACTTCCGCGTAAATCCCCAGCGGGGATCCGCCAGGTTCGTATAAGCCCACATGACCAGGGGATTCGTCGGCAACAACACCTCCGGGTGCTTGCCCCGCGGCGGAAAGCCCGTGACCGCGCGGCCGCCCGGCGCCATCATGGTGAGCGTCCAGGGGGCGAACTCCACCGCCCACGGCGTCGTGTTGCGGATGACGTGAACGACTTCGACGGCCGCGCCCGAGCCGGCCAGCTTGACGCGGATGGTTTTCTCCACGCCGGCCGCGTCCGGCGGCTGCCGCGCCGTGAGGACATCGCCCTTCACCTCGATGGCGACCGGGCCGTTGTCCGGCGCCCAGGTGGTGCCCAACTGCTCGGGTGCAACCCACAGGCGGTGGCCGCCACGCAACCGGAACTCCTTCTCGCCGGTTTTGCCCAATTGCTCGGGGTATTCTTTGAAGACGTTTTGCCCGTGGAGGAACGCATAGCGCATGATGCGCGGGCCAACGTCAGCGGTGACGATGAGCTCCACCGTGCCGTTGGAAATCCGGTAACAGTTCGGCCACCCTTGGTAGGCCGTCTTCTCGATCTTCACGGCCGCCGAGGCGATCCCAGCGAGCGCGAGCGCAAAGGGAAATATTCTCAGCATCGAGGGACATTATTGCGCAGGCGCCGCCGGTTCAGCTCTTGACAGCGAGGATGGCGTCCAGCGGCTGGCCAGTCTGCCGGCCCTGAACCTCGCCGAAGCCCGCCTCCTGGAGCAGCGCCTCGTACTCAGCCAGGGTGCGCTCCTTGCCCTCGGTGCAGACGAGCATGTTCAGCGACTGCATGAGGGCGCTCAGCGGGCCGGTTTTGTCGGGCGCCAGCAGCTTTTCGGCAATCAGCAAGCCGCCGCCGGGGGGCAAAGCATCGTAAATTTTGCCCACCAGCTCCCGCACCTTCGCCTCGCTCCAGTCGTGCAGGATGCGGCCGAGCGCGTACAGGTCGGCGGCGGGCAATTCGTCCCGGAAGAAATCGCCGGCGATGAAGTCGACTTCCCGCGCCTGTGGAAGCGTCCGCGCGAATTCGATCACCGGCGGCAGATCGAAGACCGCCGCGCGCAGCCGCGGATAGCGGCGCCGGGCGGCTATCGCCAGGTGTCCGGTGGCGCCGCCCAGGTCCACCAGACGCCGGAACCGGCTCAGGTCGAAAGCTTCAACCACGGCCGGACTGCTCAGCAGGCCGATGCCGTGCATCCCCAGGAGGAAATCCCGCTGCGCCTCGGGCGTCCGGAAGAAGTGCGAGAAGAGGTCGTTCTCGAGGCCGAAGGTCTGCCGCCAGCGATTGCCGCCTTCGCGGACGGCATCCTCGAGATAGTTCCAGAGCCGATACAGCACCCGGTTCGAGTACAGGATATAGCCGGCCAGCGAGTGCGGGCTGTCGCGCCGGAGGTAGGCGTCAGCGACCGGGGTGTTGCGGTAGAGGGGACCCTGCCTGGCCAGCAGTCCCAGACCCACACACGCGTCGAGCAAGCGCTCCATGGCCTCGATGCTGGCGTCGTCGGCCAGCGATGCCGCGTCGGCCGCTCCGCCCGCCAGCCGGTCGAACACGCGCAGCTCGACGGCGGCGAACATGGCGCGGGAACGGCGAAAGGCTTCGATGAGATCGAGAACCGGCGCCGGATCGGGTAGCCTCATGAGGGGCGGAAGTGATCATAGCCCGCCGGAGCGAGCGGGTGGCCGAAGAAGGTGATCTCGCCGGGGCGGCCGGCGCGGATCGTGCCGACGCGCGTCAGGGGCAGGCCGGCGAAGCGTTCCGGCACCGGCGTGCGCGGCCGCGCGGTGAACAACAGCTCGTAATCCTCTCCCCCGTGGAGGGCGTGCTCGAGCGAGGCGCCGTGGAACACGGGCAGCGGCCGGTCGATCGTTGCAGCGACGCCTGACTCCCGGCAGAGGCGGTGCAGGTCGAGCGACAGCCCGTCGCTGAGGTCCATGGCGGCGGTCGCCACCAGCTCCGAGCGGAGGAACTCGCCGAGCTCGAGCCGCGGCACGGGCCGCCGGTGCCGCCGCCAGGCTTCGCCGCGGCCTGTCTCGAGCCCCAGTGCCGATCCGCCCAGTGCCCCCGACACATAGATGGCGTCGCCCGGCCGCGCCCCGTCCCGCCGCAGCGCCCGCCCGCGCGGCACCGCTCCCGCAACCACGACATCGCAGACCAGCCGGGCCGAGCGCGCCAGGTCGCCCCCGGCCAGCACCGTACCTGTCTGTTGCGCCAGGCGGAGGAATCCCCGAAAGAACCCGTCGAACCACCGGCGGTCGACCCACTCGGGCAGGCCCAGCGACACCAGGCAAAACCGCGGGGCGCCGCCCATCGCCGCAATGTCGCTCAGACCCCGCGCCAGTGCTTTGTGGCCGATATCGGCCGCCGTATGGTTGGCGCGGCGGAAATGCACGTCCTCGATCAGCAAATCCGTCGTGTAAATCTGGTCTTCGCCGGCGGCGCGGCGGCGCACAATCGCGCAGTCGTCGCCGATGCCGGCCACGATGCCGGAACGGCGGGGCAAAGGGGCTTTCTGCCGGAGCCGCTCCAGCATCTCCAGTTCGGTCAGCACAGTGGGCACCTTGCCATTAACAAGCAATGGTAGCGCGCCCGCCCCGAAGCAGCCACCAGGCGGCGCGGTGCGCTGAAACGCTCCGAGGCGTTCCTGTATAATTAGCCGAGGAGGTCGGCATGAGCCTGTCTCGACGGCGGTTCCTGGCGACTGGCGGCGCCGTCGCAGCCCTGCGATTGACCCGCTCGGCCCTGGCCCGAAGCCTCAAGGGTTTGAAAATCGGCGTGACCGACTGGAACTTGAGGCTGGCCGGAAAAATCGAAGCGATCGAGACTGGCAAGCGCCTCGGGTTCGAAGGCGTCGAGGTGAGTCTGGGGCGCAACCCCGTGGACGGCAAGCTCCCTTTGGACAACCCCGACCTCCAGCAGCGCTATTTGGATGAAACCCACCGGCACGGCATCCAAGTGGCCGGCACGTGCCTGGACATTCTCCACCGGAATTATCTCAAAAGCGATCCGCTCGGCCGGCAATGGGTGGCGGACGGCATCCCGATCACCAAGAAACTCAACGCCAGGGTCATGCTCTTGCCATTCTTCGGCAAAGGGGCGCTGGAAACGCAGCAGGAGAGGGACTACGTCGGCGACATCCTCAGGGAGTTGGCGCCCGAAGCGGAAAAGGCCGGGGTCGTGCTGGGGCTGGAGAACACCAACTCGGCCGAGGAGAACGTGAGAATCATGGAGCGCGCGCGGTCCCAGGCGGTGCTCGTGTACTATGACGTGGGCAACTCCACCCGCGGCGGCTACGACATCTTCAAAGAGATTCGCTGGCTGGGAGCCGGCCGGATCTGCCAGTTCCATTTGAAAGACAACCCGCACTACCTCGGTGAGGGCAGTATTGATTTCCCGCGGGTGATGTCGGTCATTGCGGAACTGGATTTTCAGGGTTTTGCCAATTTGGAGACGAGTTCCCCTTCAAAGTCGGTCGCGGATGATATGCGCAAAAACCTCGCCTACATCCGCGGAGTGATGGAGGAAGTCAGCCGAAGCTGAGATAGACTCTCACTGATTCCGACGCTCCGGACGGAGCCGGGAGAAGATGCCACTACCGCTCGGTGGCAGCAGCGGGGGTTGCGTCCGGGACGGGAGGCGGAGTTTGCGCGGGCATCCGGCTGATAGCAGGCCAACCCCTTTATTTCCAGCGACTCGGCGCACTTTTTCCTTGACATCTGCCCGTTCTTCGTTTATTATTATGCCTTCGGCTAAGCTTCGGCAGTTGCAACTTTCATTGGGTGTATCGAGGTTCGTGTATGGCCTTCCATGTCGGCGAGAAAGTTGTCTATCCGAATCAAGGCGTAGGGATCATCGAGAATATCAGCACGCGGAGCTTCGGCTCCCGGCCGGAGCGTTTTTACCTTCTCCGGTTCGCTTCCAGTCACATGACCATCATGGTCCCGTTTTCCCACGCCGGTGACGTGGGGCTCCGCAAGGTGACCACAAATGGTCAGGTTGAGCGCATCCTCAAGTTTCTGGCCGAGGGTGAATGCAAGGGTTGCCGGGACTGGAAGAACCGTTTTAAGGAGAACTCGGAAAAGATGCAGGGCGGCAGCCTCATGGAGGTTGCCGAGGTGCTCAAAAGCCTGCTGATCCTTCAGAAGAAGAAGCCCCTGTCCTTCCGGGAAAAGAAGATGCTCGACAAGGCCCGCCACATGCTGATCATGGAAGTTTCGATATCGCGCTCCATCCGTGAGGAGCAGGCCATCGATCTTCTGGAGAAGGCTCTTGGCAAGGCGGGGCTGGAGTTCCCGCCCGCACTGTAAAGCGAAGCGCCGACGGATCCACCCGAGGCGACCGTCCACGGGTCCTCCCCGGCGGCGGGCACAAACGGGGTGCAACCGCCGAAGCGGCGCGGGTCCGAATTTGGGCCTTTTTCCGTGCGCATCACTGCCATCGAAACCATCGAATACGCGCGCGGGCTGACCGTGCATGCGGGCGCCATTGACTGGCTCTGGGTCCGCCTCCACACCGACGAAGGTCTGACCGGCCTCGGCGAAACCTATCCGCTGGCGGGCGCCGAAAAGGCCGTCATCTCCCGTTCGCTGGCTCGCGTCCTGCTAGGGCGGGACCCAGGCTCGATCGACCGGCTTTGGGCCGACATGTTTGAGGCTGTCTCCTACCATGGGTGGGCGGGAGCGGAGATGCGTGCCCTCAGTGCGGTGGACGTGGCGCTCTGGGACCTCGCCGGCAAGGCCGCGGGCCAGCCCGTCTACCAGCTTCTCGGCGGGGCTTGCCGCGGCCGCATCCGCGTCTACAACACCTGCTACGATCACGTGGATTTCCTCACCGAGCCGGTCCGTCTGGCCCGCGAGCTGCTGGAATCCGGCATCGCCGCCATGAAGATCTGGCCGTTCGACCCCGTCGCCAAGGAGACCGGGGGCAATTATCTGACGGCCGACCAGCTCCGCCGGGGCATCGAGCCGCTGCGCCGCATCCGGGAGGAGTTCGGGGAGACGATGGACGTGGCGGTGGAATTCCACGGCTACTGGAAGCTCCCCTGGGCCATCCGCATCGCCCAAGCGTTGGAGGAGTACTCGCCAATGTGGCTGGAGGAGATGCTCCCCCAGGACAATCTGGCGGCCTACCGCGAGCTCGCCCAAGCCACCCGTTTGCCGCTGTGCCTCAGCGAGAGGCTCATGACGCGCTGGGGATTTCGCGAGCTGCTGGAGAACCGCGCCGCCAGCTTCATCATGCCGGACATCGCCTGGTGCGGCGGCCTGTCGGAGGCCAAACGGATCGCGGCGATGGCCGAAACCTGGTACCTGCCCGTCGCTCCGCACAACTGCGGCGGTCCGGTGCTTCATTTTGCCTCGGCGCATCTGGCCGCCAATCTCACCAATCTGGCTATCCTGGAAACGGTCCGCCGCCACTACCTCGACGAGTACCGGGGGCTGCTCACGCGCGACCTCATCCCCGAGCAAGGCTGGCTGCCGCTGCCGCCGGGCCCGGGTCTGGGCGTCGAGCTCGCCGAGGACGTTCTTCAGCGAAAGGGGGTCAAGGTGACGAAGTTCACCCGGTAATTCTCCTCATCCTGAAGAAGGGCCTGTACACCTCAACGTCCCGATTTAGGGTGTTCGCCTCATGCCCGCCGGGGATCGGGACTCCGAAGGAATAGAGTAGGGAGTACTCTCGGCGCGATGCACTGCCGTTATTGCGCGAAGCCTTTGTCCTTACTCCGCAAACTGGCCGGCGCCGAGTTCTGTCATGAGCAGCACCGTCTGCTGTACCTGAGGGATCAGGAAAAGCTGGCCTTGGCGCGACTTCGCGAGGCGATCCAGCCCCGCGCTCCGCAGAAAGGGCGCTCCGCCGCGACGGCGCCGCTGCCGCAGCGCTGTGGGCGATTTTTCGTGGCGGCGCCCGCCCCGCGTGCCCGCCGGTGTGCACCCTCGGCCGGCGCCGCGCCTACGTGGCGGGCGGCAGAGCCGGCGCTTCCTGCGCCGCCTGCGGAATTCCGCGCGCCGAAGCTGTGCGCACATGTGGCGGAGGTGAACTTCCCCGATCCGCAGCCGCGGCCGGCGTTGCAGTCGGCGGCAATGACGCCGCCGGCCTGTCGTTGGCACTGCTCTTGCCGGCTAGCCGTACCCGCAATAAAACGGGAGCCGCCGAGGCCTGACCTTGGCCGGGCCGGCCTGGCCCCGAGCCGGATCGAGCCGGCAAAACCGGCCGCGGGCGCGAGGCCGGAGCTTGCAGTGCGGGACGCGCGCCTTCTGCCTCCAGAGAGCGCCCCGCGATGGTCCTGGCTCGCCTCCGCCGTCCTTCCGCGGCCCCTCGACACGGCCCCGATTGAGTCGTGCGTGAGGCTGCGGCCCACAGCGATTGCGGGCTTCCGGTGTACCATGAGCGCCCTATCAGGTAGCGGCAGTCCCGTCTCGGTTCCGGCCGCGCCCCTGTCACCGCCTCGGGTGGTGAAACGTCCCGATTCACCGGCAGGGCGCATCTCTGCCGGATTGAGGCGCGCCCTCTCGCCGGCAGCACTCCCGGTGGGCGCCAGCCACGCCGCCGAACCGGCGCCGGCGATTCCGATGTTGATGCAACGGGCCCGCCCGCCGGTCTGTTCCGCCTTCGCGCTTGCCCTTCGTGCGCCCATCCTCCCCGGTGCGCCCATTCGTGACGCGGGTTTGGAACCGCTGCGGGCGTCGTTTGACCCGTTGCGCGGCGAGGGGCCCGACTATGCGCTCCCGATGTTCGCCGTAACCTGGCCGTGGTTGGAGCCCGTGGGCCGCGCGCGGTTCCTCCGGGCGGGCTTTCGGCCGCCGGCGTTGCCGGAGGCGCGGATCCGGGACGCACGTCCCGCTCAGACTGGAGTTCTGCGCCCGGCCTTCGCCACTGCTGGAGTCGGCCTGCCGGGACCTCCGGCGTGGTTCGCTGGAGTTCGTGCCCCGGTCGCTGCCTGGGTTCCAACGGTCGCAGGCGGCCTCCTCCGCCCTGTGGCCACGCTCGCACGTGCGGCCGGGATGCCAGTCGCGTTTCTGGCGTTCGCTGATGCCGCCGTCGACCTGCCCGCACTGCCGGAGTCGCTGCGTGCCGCGCCTGCCGGCAAGGGCCTCGCGGCCCGCGTGCCGGCAGGCCCGCTGGTCCTAACGAGCGCCGACAGCATCGCGCCTGTTGATGCCTGTCCGGCGCAGGCCGGCTATGGCGCGCAATACCGCCCTGCGCCTGCCGCCGTGCCCTTCCTCCGGATGGCGCCGCTGCGACTGCACTCGCCGGCGCCGCGAGTAATTCCCGCCTTGGCGGCTTCGTGGTTCCCGCTGAGGGCGGCCCTCGGCCGGCTTGCTCGCGACCGAGCCAACTTCACCCGACGGCCGGCCTTGGCCGCCACGGTGGCCATGATGCTGTTGTTTGCCGGTTCGGCCGGTCCCAGCCGGGATGACGGACGGCCGCCCGACAGCTTGCTCCGCGCCGAGTTTGCTTCGGTCTGGGAGCACGTCCGCCAAACGGCCAGCCGGCGGGCTGCCGTCGCGCTTGTGGACGACTTCCGCTCCGGGCTCGGCGACTGGTTCGGCCGCGACCGGTGGCAGGAATCGTGGTCTTACGACGCGGCCGGCTTCGTCCGTCCGGGCGCACTGGCGCTTTACCGGCCGTCGATGGCGCTGGCCGATTACGAGTTGCGATTCCAGGGGCAGATCGAAAAGGGCGGACTGAGCTGGGTGTATCGCGCCTCCGGTCCGGAGGATTTCTACGCCGCCAAGCTTAAGATCATCCACAGCGGTCCGCTGCCGCGAGCCGTTCTGGAGCGCTGGGCCGTCATCGGCGGCAAAAAGGACAAGCCGACGCGGATGCCCGTGCCGTTCACGGTGCGGCAAGACCGCCTGTACGTGGTTCAGGTGGACGTGCGCGGCGCCGATTTCACGACTTCACTGGACAACCAGGTCATCGATTTCTACACCGACGACCGCCTGCCGGCCGGCGGCGTAGGCTTTTTCAGCGACTCGGGAGAACGCGCCAGGCTCCGCTGGGTCACCGTACGGCACCAGTTCGACCTCCTGGGCCGTTTGTGCGCCCTGGTGGCGCCGTACGGCGGCATCCAACCGACAACGAGGTTGCAAACGCCATGAAACAGAAGACAGCAAACCGCCACGACGGCGCCCCCGATCAGGGATTCGCCGCTTCATACGCCAAGGCCGTTGCCCTGCATCTCGACGGTCGGCTGAAAGAGGCCTTAAAGGAGTTGGACCGGCTTGTTGAAGCCGAGCAAACGAGCGCCGAGATCCTTTCCGCCAAGGGGCACATTCTGTTCGAACTCGAGCGCTACGACGAAGCGGCCGCCTGTTACCAGCAACTGCTGGAGTTGTCGCCGTCGCCGCCGGGCAGCGCTTTCAACCTCGGCATCTGCCTCGGCAAGCTCGCACGCTGGGCCGAGGCCGCCGACATGTTCCGCCGCTCGGCCGAACAGGACCCCAAAAACGCGCAAAGCCGGGCCGGGCTCGGCATCAGCCTTCTCCACCTCCAACAGCCGGCCGAGGCGCTCGACGCGCTCGAGCAAGCGCTGGCGCTGGCCCCGGACGAAGAGAACGTCCTGTTCGGCAAGGCGGTCGCCTTGCAACTGCTGGAGAGGTTTGAGGAAGCCGTCGCCGTCTATCAGGGGATTCTCCGGCGCAACTCCCGCTCGGAAGACTCGCTGGCCAACCTCGTCCGAATCGGCCTTTCACGCGAGGATGAGGAACTCACGCGCCGCTACGCCGAGCAACTCCTCGCTGTTCGCCCGCACTCGGACACGGCGCTGGAAGGCTTGGCCATGTGCGCGTTTCAGTCGGGTGATTTCGACGGCGCCGCCAAGCTCTGCGCCCGGCTCGTCGAGCTCGCGCCCGAGAACTTCCAACGACGATTCAACCTCGGCGTTGCCTGCCAGCGCGCCGGCCGGCTCGAGCAGGCGGCCAAAGCTTACACGGAGGCGATCCGCCTGGAGCCCGAGCAGGCGCAAGCGCACGTCAACCTCGGCGTCGTCCAGCAGGAACTCGGTCACCACCGGGAAGCGGCCCAGGCTTATGAGCGGGCCCTTAAGCTCGATCCGGGCCTGGCATCGGTCCGCTACAACCTGGCCCTCGTCCTCGAGCAGCAAGGCGACACATTCGAGGCTGAGAAACTCTACGAACAGATCGTGGCCGACCAGCCCGACTGGGCCGAGCCGTGGTTCCGCCTGGGCTACCTCCGCATGCAGCGGTCCGCTTTTCCCGCCGCCATCGAGGCGTTCCAGCATTGTCTGGAGCGGAACGAGGACTGGCTCGAGGCGCGCATCAATCTCGGCCTGGCGCACTGGAAAACCGGAGACCGCCCAGCAGCCGCCGAGGCGTTCCGGATCGCGCTGGCGAAGAATCCGGAATCACTCGATGCCCTGCGGGCCTTGGCCGCGCTGGCTATCGAAGACGGAGACCATCAGCAGGCGCTGGAACTGCAAGGCCGCCTGATCGATCGGGGCGAGCGCTCACCCGAGCTGTTCTACAACACCGGGTTGCTGCTCCAGCAGAGCGGCAAGACCGAAGATGCCATCAAGCTGTACCGCGAGGCGCTGGCCGAGAAGCCGGACTTCGCCGAGGCCATGCTGAACCTCGGGCACGCCTTGCACGATCAGGGCCGCGTCGAGGAAGCACGCGTCTTCTGGAGGCAGGCGCTGGCGGCGAAGCCGGAGCTGGCCACCGGCTATTTTGGCGCCTGACGGCGCGTGCGGTTCTCGAACAGGAACAGACCGCCCTTACCCGGCGTCACAATATCCAGGTCGCCGTCGCCGTCGATATCGGTGACCGCGATCTGCATGCCGCCGCCGGCGCGCGAACTGTAATCGATGATGTGCCGCTTCCAGTAGATGGTCCCGTTCCCGGCGTTTCGATACTCGTACCAGTAAACGCCCAGCGGCTCCCGCCCCCCCGGGTCCCTGCCGTTGTGCGCGTGGAACCGCTTGCCCGTCACCAGATCCAACCGGCTGTCGCCGTTTAAGTCCGCCAGCGTCACTGCGTGCGCTTGCGACCAGCTTTCGTCGATCATGTGCTTGACCCAGTCTCCGCCGCCCTTCTGCTCCAGCCACAGCAGCCCGTAGTCATGTGCGTAGGAGGTAATGACGTCGGCGGCCCCGTCGCCGTTGACATCCGCCACATGCAGGAACCCGAGGTGGGGAAACTGGAACTTCTCGAAGACGGGATGGTGCATCCACTCACCGCCGGCGGGCTCCGGCGGCGCCTCCCACCAACCCTTCGGCGTCAGGATGTCTGTGCGTCCGTCGCCGTTCACGTCGCCGGCGCCGATGCCGTGGCCAAACACACCCGCATGGACAGTCTTCTTGACAAACTTCCCCCCTTCAATCCGGTACCAGGCCAGTTGGGCCGCCTTGCCGGCGGTCTGGGGCAGCAGTTCCCGGGCCCGGCCATCGTTGTCCAGGTCCACGAGAAAGGCGAATTCGGTATTGAACCCGGAGTCGATCGGATGCTCGCTCCACAGGCCCGCGCCTTTGCCGGGATTCTCGTACCAAACAATTTTGCGCGCAAACCACGTTGCTGTCACCAGGTCGACCGCGCCGTCGCCGTTCACATCGATCGCCAGGTCGCTGAAAGCGTCGATGTAGTTGTTGGCGAAACCAAGCTCCCGGAACCTATGGCGGGCCCAACCCGGACCTTCGAACCAGTGATCGCCCGAGGCGATGTCCAAACGGCCGTCTCCGTTGAAGTCAGCGACGGCGCACGTCTCGGCCGCGCCCAAGTCGATGGCGTGCTTCTGGAACGGAATCTCATCATGCAAGGGCGCGGCAGGCAGCGCCAGCAGAACCAGCCATGCCGTCTTCATCGGGACGATTGTATAACGGCGCGGCGGACCTCCCCGGGCGGGAACAGTCAGCGTGTAAGCCCCTCGATGATGATCTCCACGCGGCGGTTCTCCTGCCGGCCGGCCGCCGTGCGGTTGGAGGCCACGGGACGGGACTCGCCGAAGCCGCGCGTGGTGATCGCCGCGGGTGAGATTTGCGCTTCGATGAGGTACTTTTCCACCTCCTGGGCGCGGCGCTCCGACAGCCGCTGATTGAGCGCCGAGTTCCCCGTGCTGTCGGTGTGCCCTTCGATGCTCAGGTGGTATTCGGGGGCGATCAGCAGGATCCCGGCGATGCGGCTGAGCACCTCCTTGGCCCGGGGCCGGAGCGTCGACCTGCCGGAGTCGAAGAGAATGTCCGGCAAGTTGACGGTCAGCCCCCGCTCGGTCTCGCGGGTCTCGGCCACCAGATTCAGCGCCGTGTGCATCCGGGCAAACAGGGCGGCGGCGCGCTGCTGGGCCGCTTGCGCCCGCTGCTCGGCCTCCGCCCGCAGCCGGGCGAACCGGTCGGCCTCTTCGTTGGCCTTCAGCATCTGCTCCCGGACCTTCTCCAGTTCGGCCTGGGCCTTGTCGGCCGCCGCCCGCGCCGACTCGGCTTCTTGGCGGGAACGGAACGCCGCCGCCTCCAGCTCCGAGTTCCTTTGGCGCAGCCGCGCAATTTCCTCCCGGTTGGCCCGTCGCTCGGCTGCCAGCGCCTGCTGCTCGGCCCGCTCGAGGGCCAGGCGCCGCGCGGCCGCGGCCGACTGGATCGTGCGTCCGGCGAACAGCGCCATCTGCTCTTCTTTGATGCCTTGCGCGAAACCTTGCAGCGTTTGATTCAAAAGGTCCCGGGCGGTGGCAAAGACTTCGGGCGCGTACTGCTGCGCTCTGGCGAGCTCCGCCAGCCGGACGGCCACTACCGCCTGGTGCCGGTCGAACCGGAGTTGGCCTTCGGGCTTGACCGGGTCGGCGATGCTGTCGCGCTCGTGGCGGTAGCCGGTTTCGAAGCCCTCGTAGGCCAAAGGCAGCCCCAGCGTTCCTCTTTGTCCGGCAAGACCGGTGTCGGCGCTCTCCAACACGATCAACTCGCTGGGGCGCTCGACCAGGAAATGAGGCTCGGCGGTCACCAGCATTCCGAAGGCCACCAGCGGCGCCGACGTATTCAGCTTGCATTCGGCGTCTCGCAGGATCAGCTCGCCGGCGTTGTACGCCAAGCCCTCCGGCGTCACCGCCCACAGGACATAGGTGTTAAAGTCGCCGCCGAACTTCGTGGCCGGCTGCATTCCTTTGAGCTCGATCTCGATGTCGGCCACGCCCCGCCGCCGCCGCACGTTGGCCTGGCCCGTCGCGCCCTCCAGCCGCGGTGTCGCTCGAAGGAGAACCTTGATGGTGTTGTCCTCGGGAAACGCCGCCGCCACCCCGGCGTAACGGACCGGTGCGGCCGCAGCCGTTGGCTCCCGTGCCGGTGGCCGGCCCGGGGCCGGCCACGCCGCCGCGAGGGGGGGCATCAGTAGCGCCATCAGAAGTAACGTGTGCCGCATCATCTATTACCATTCTGCCCGTTCGCACCCGGCCCGGCCGCCCAAACCAGCTCCGGCGCCGCCCACGCGGAGTCCATCCGGACCGGCAGCCGCCACACGCCGCGCCCCTCCCGGTCGGTGAAGTACAAGCTGGACTCCGACGGCGCGAAGGCGTCTCCGTCCGCCCACAGGGCGTAGAAATCCGGATGGGCGCCGATCGGCCGCCGCACATAGGTGTGGTTGTAGCGGCTGTTGGCCGTCAACTGCCGGAGGCGCCGCCAGGAGCGGCCCTCGTCCCGGCTCACCCACATCACCACCTCCCCACCCGTGGCCCATGGCTGCGGTCCCGGATCGGTCGGTCCGATGAACCGCCAGACGCCATCCGGCTCGATATACAGGCTGCCGTGGTCGTAGTTGTGGTCGGTTGTTGTAATGGGGTGGATTTCCCAGTGATTTCCGTTCCAGCGGGCGGTTCGGAGCCGGCGCGGGCCGTTATCCGGCCCGGCGGCGTATCCTTTACTCGTGAGAAAAACGATTACCGGGCGGCCGGCGGCGTCGAACTGAAGGTCCTTCAAATACACCAGGAGCCCTTCCATCTGGTAGTTGTGCACGAGGGCGGCATTGTCGGCTTTGCTGATCGGAATCGGGACCCGCTCGCCCCGGACAGTTCGCCAGGTCCGCCCCAGGTCTTGCGTCTCCAAGTAATAGAGATTGGTCCGGGCATTCAGCCCGACGGGCGCCGGATGGTAGTTGAACGCCGTGGCTACACGCGCGCCCGCCCGCCAACTGATCTGGTAGTGGCCCATTTCTACGCGCGCCAGCAGGCGCGGCTCGGACCATCGCCGGCCATCGGAACTGGTCTTGAAAAACAGGCTGCGGCCTCCGTCCCGGTACAGCGTGTGAAGGAACAGGAAGCCCCTTTCGGGCAAGCACCATGGCTGGGCGTAGGAGAAGTTGGTTTCCTCGATCAACTCGAACTCATCGATCGAATACGGCCTCCGGCTCCGGTGAATGTACGAGGGCCGGACCGTGCCGTGAGCGTTCGAGAAGATCCAGATGTGACCCTCGCCGTCGAGCATCAGGACCGGGTTGTCATGGGCGTCGTCGGTCTTCTTGTTGAGCAGGACGCGGGGCCGCGGCACCTTGCCCGTGGCGTGGTCATAGTAAGAAACCATGTGAAGGAGTTCTTGGTTGCCTTCGGTGGTTCCGCCATAGCAGAAGAACGTCTTGCGGGCGGCAGGGGCATAGCAGGCGATGGCGACGTGCTGCTGCGGGTAGGTCGCGAACCCGCCGCTATATTTGTACTTGTACCGGTCCCCTGAGGGCTGATTCATGTACCAGATGCCGCGGTAACCGTCGGCCGTGGGCAACTCCGCGCCCTGGGCCGGGAGCATTGCCCACAGCGCCGAAGCAGCCGCCAGCGCGGCGTTGACGATCTTGCGTGCAACCGTCCGGGAAATCGGCAACATCCAAGTATAATGAGGGCGGCTCTTCGGATGCTGAGATTCTTTGCCATTTCCATCATCTTCGCTGCCGCCCTGCTTGCCGGGGCCTATGAACAAGCCGCGGAACGGTACGGCCGTGGTGACTACGATCAGGTCTTGCGCTTGCTCGAACCTGTCGGAGCGAAAACGCCCGAGATTTACGCCTTGCTCGGAAAGGCGCACTACGCTAAGGGCGACTTCAAGGCGGCCACTGAGGCGCTCGAAAAGGCGGTCAAGGCGGCGCCGGCCAATGCCCATTACTGGAACTGGCTCGGCAAGGCCTATGGCCGCCGGGCCGAGAACGCCGGTTTTCTCACCGCGCCGCGCTATGCAGTGAAGTGCCGGAAGGCGTTTGAAGCGGCGGTGCGGCGGGCGCCGGACAACATCGAAGCGATCAATGATCTGTTTTCCTACTACCTCGACGCTCCCGGCTTCCTCGGCGGCGGAACCGACAAAGCCCAGGCGCTGGCCGAACGGCTCCGGGGTTTGAACCTGGCTGAGCACCACTGGGCACTGGCCGAACTCGCCGCCAAGAAGAAAGAGTACGCCGAAGCCGAACGGCGGCTGAGAGCGGCGCTCGAGCTCGAGCCGCGACGCATCGGCCGCATGCTCGATCTGGCCAAGCTCCTCGCCCGGCAAGGCAAGCTGGCGGAAAGCGAAGAGCTGTTCGACCGCGCCAGCCGTATTGCCCCGGACCAGCCGAAGGTCTTGTTGGCGCGCGCCGGCGCCTACATCCGAGCCGGCGCCAAGCTCGACGACGCGCGAAAGCTTTTGGAGGCGTACCTGGCCGCGAAGCTCACGCCCGAGGATCCTCCCCGCTGGGAAGCCGAAAGGCTGCTCGCAAAATTGAATTCGCACTGATCCGCTCTCGATGCCCATCCGCGAAGTGATCCGTTTCAGTTTCCAGGCGCTGCAGGCCAACCGGCTGCGCACGCTGTTGACCGCACTTGGCCTGGTGATTGGCAACGCCTCGGTGATTCTCGTCGTCACCATCTCGCTGACCAGCCGGGAATACATCCTCGAGCAGATCCGTGGCATCGGCTCGAACATGATTTACGCCTACTACGAGGCGGGCAGCAACACCAACGCGCCGGTCGAGGCCGACTTCGTCAAGATGGCGGACGTCGAGGCCGTGCGCCGCCAGCTCGGCTCGCGTATCCTCGCCGCCACCGGCGTGATGACCAGCTACGACCGGATGCTGATCGAAGGCCGCGAGGAGGACGTCAAAGTCATCGGCTCGGACGACCAGTACCCGGCCGTCCGCAACCTCGTGCTGCTGGCTGGACGGTTCATGGACGCCAGCGACGTCGCGCTCCGTTACAAGGTGGCCATGCTCACCGAGCGGCTGGCCCAGCGCCTGTTCGGCGGGCAGCACAACGCCATCGGCCAAACGCTCAAGATCCACGGGCTCCAGTTCACCGTCATCGGAACCTTCAAGGAAAAAACCGAGAGCTTCGGCTTGAGCGAGCTTTCCCGGGAGACGATCCTGATTCCGATCACCCTGCTCCGCTATTTCACCCCGGTCGAGCGCATCGATCCGATGTACGTGCAAGTCCGGCGGCCGGCGGACGTGGTGCCCGTCACCGAAATCGTAAGAACCATTCTCGAAAGCCGCCACCGGCCGGGCGCCCGCTACCTGGTGGAAAACTTGACGCCGATCCTCGAAGCCGCGCGTAACATCTCGCTGATTCTGACCGTGGTGCTGGTGCTGGTGTCGGCCATCTCGCTGATCATCTCCGGCATCGGCATCATGAACATCATGCTGGTCACCGTCACCGAGCGCACCCGCGAAATCGGCATCCGCATGTCCGTGGGCGCCTCCCGCAAGGACATCCTGCGCCAGTTTTTGGCGGAAGCCTTGCTGATCAGCGTCTCCGGCGGGCTGATCGGGATCCTCGCCGGCGTCTCGGTGCCGCTGGCCGTCAACCGCCTGATCGAGGGGATTGAGATACCCGTCTCAATGCTCTCCGTAGCCGTCGCCTTTGCCGTCTCCTTCCTGGTGGGTCTGGTTTTCGGCCTGCTGCCGGCGAACCGGGCGGCGAGGTTGAATCCCACCGAGGCGCTGCGCTACGAGTAAGCGACAGAATTTCCCGACCACAAACTGACATGAGAACTCAACTCCTGTGTTTTGCTGCCTGGCTGGCGATGGTCCCCGGGGCCGCCGCCGAGATCCACCACCTGACTCTGGAAGAGGCCGTGGAGCTGGCTCTGCGACAGAATCCTGATCTGATGATGGCGCGGTTGGATGAACAGACGGCGCGCCACCAGATCCGCGTGGCGAGGGATCCGTTCATCCCCAAGGTCTTCGTCGGCAGCGGCCTGGCCTACAACAGCGGCTTCCCCATGAGCATTGAGGGCGCCGCTCCCAGCGTCGTGCAGGCTCGCGCCGTCGCTTCGATCCTCAACCGGCCGCAGCGGCACCGCCTGGCCCAGACCCGCGAGCTGGCCAGGTCCGCCGAGATCGCTACCGAGAGCAAGCGCAACGAAATCGCGCTGCGCACCGTGGAGCTGTACCTGGAAGCCGCACGCGCCGCAAGCCAAGCCCGCCTGGCGCGGCTACAGGTGGAGACCCTGGAGCGAGTGGCCGGGGTGATGCGCGTGCGCGCCTCCGCCGGCCGCGAACTCCCTGTCGCGCTCAAGCGCGCCGAACTCGACGTGGTGCGCGCGCGCCGGCGCGCTGAATCTTTTGAGGCGAACCTTGCCGACGCCGAAGCCAATCTCGCCCTCTTGCTGGGCTTCGGGCCGGAGGATCGCGTGCGAGCAGCATCCGAGGAGCGGGCCCGGCCGGATCTGCCGGACTCCGAGGGCACGGCCGTCCGTATGGCCCTGGAGAAGAACACGGAGATCCGCCGGCTGGAGTCGAGGCTGCTGGCCAAAGGATACGAGGTCAAGGCGGAAAAGGCGGCCGGGCTGCCGCGCGTGCGCCTGGTGGCGCAGTACGGGTTGTTTTCCAAGTTCAACAACTACGAGGACTTCTTCCGCCGTTTCGAGCGCCACAACGCTCAGTTCGGCGTCGCTTTTGAGTTGCCGCTGTACACGGGTTCGGCGGCCAGGGCTCGCGCCGCCCAAGCCGAATTGGAAGTGACACGCCTCCGGGCCGAGCTCGAGGCGACCCGCAACCGGCTCGTCCTGGACGCCCGGCAGGCTTTCCACGAGGTCCAGCAGGCCGAATCAGCGCTCGAGCTCTCCCGCCTGGATCTGGAAGTCGCCCGCGACGATCTGGGCGTGCTGCTGGCCCGCATGGAAGAAGGACGGGCGTCAATCAAGGACGTCGAGGCCGCCCGCTACTTTGAGAATGAGAAGTGGATCGCCTACTATGACGCTCTGCACGCCGTCGAGCTCGCCCGCTATCGCCTGCTACACGAGACCGGCCGCCTGGTCGCCGCCTTGACCCAATGAGTTGAGATAATCGACCCAGAGCGAGCCATGGCCGCTTACCAGAAATCCTTTCGCATCTCCACCCAAGGCCATTGCGATGTGGTCAACATCGACGAGCAGGTCGAGCGGATCGTGCGTGAGAGCGGCATCCGCTGCGGCATTGTCAACGTCTCCGGGCGGGGTTCCACTGTCGGCATCACGACCATCGAGTACGAGCCCGGCTGCATCGCTGATCTGCGCCGCGCCCTCGACGCCGTCGCGCCGCCGACCTCCGACTACGCCCACAACGCCCGCTGGGGGGACAACAACGGCTATTCGCACCTTCGCAGCGCCCTCATCGGCACTGCCAAGAGCTATCCCCTGGTCGATGGCCGGCTCGGCACCGGGACCTGGCAGCAGATCGTGCTGTGCGACTTTGATGACCGGCCGCGCGACCGCGAAGTGACGGTCACCGTCGTCGGCGACGGGTGACAGTGTCCAGAGCCCGGCCGCTCAGAGCGCCTGTTGGGAACCGTCGATCTTTTGTCCGCCGAGCAGTCGGCCGAGCAAGCCGAGCTGGAAGGTGGCAAGCGCCCGAAGCCAGATTCGCAAGCGCAGCTTCAGGCCCGCCCGCCAGCCGAAATGCTTGCCGGCATAGCCGATGATCCCGGCGCCGTAGTCCGCCGCCAATTCCGTGCGCGCCGCGTCGTCCGGAGACCACAGCCCTTCGGCGCCGTGGGTGAGGACCTTCACGGCTGGAAGCAGCAGGATCCGCCGGCCGGCGCCCCGTGCCCGCGCGAACAGCTCCAGGTCCGAGCCGAATTCGCCGTAGCGTTCATCGAAGTAATTCATTCCCCGTACGAACCGGCTGCGAACCAGCACCGCTCGCGGGTCGGCGTATTCCACCGGCACGCAATCCGATTCGAGAAGATCCGGCGGCACACACCGGCACCCCGCCGCTTCCCAGGGCTGGCCGGCTGCCCAAGCGCCGTATAGGTCCTCCGGCCTGGGAATGGGACCGATCCTCGATGCGGGCTGCGCCTGCTCGTCGACGATCAGCGGGCAGACCGCCACCGCGTCCGCTTCGGTCTCCAACCGTTCCGTCAGCCGCACCACGGTGTCCGGCCGCACTTCGATCTCCGGCTCCAGCAGCATCAAGTAATCGCCCTTGGCCGTTCGCGCCCCGATGTTGCGCGCCTTCGTCCGGCCGAAGTTTCGCGGCAGGCGCAGCACGTTTACGCGCGGGAAGTCCAAATCCACCTGCCCGCTGCCGTCTCGCGAGCCTTTGTCGACGACCAGGATCTCGAAGATCTCCCGCTGCTCGGACGCTTCCAGGGCTTCGAGGCACCGGCGCAAGGCCGGTTCACAGTTGTAAGAGACGATAAGAACCGAGGTCTTCAGGGTTGGCGTCGCCTCTTCCATCGCAGCAAGATGATACCGCAAGCGGCGCAGGCTGATCCCGTGCTCAGACCGCGCCTCGGGCCGGCGGCAGCCTCATTGCTGTTCAGCCAGCCGGCCCCGCACCCGCGTGAGGCAGTCGGCTAATGCGCGGATGTCGTCTTCGCCGGTCCGGTAGTTCGTGATGCAGGCTCGCAGCACAACCTCCCCCCGCAGCCGCGTCGTCGAGATCCAGGCTTCGCCCGATTGCACCACCGCCCGCGCGATCGGCTCCTGGTCCTCCCGCTCCGGAGCGGCAAAGCACACCACCGGCAGCGGCGTGTCATTCTTGATGGCCCAGCCCGCCGCTTGGAGCGCGCGCCGCAGCAGGCCGCCCATTTCCGTCATCCGGGCGATCGCCGCCCGGTAGCCGTCCCACCCGGCCACTAGCAACGACAGGAAGACCTTCAGCCCGATAAACCGCCGCGACCACTGAAGCGAGTGCAGATGCGGATCGGTAACGTCCAGGCCGCCGGCGTCGCGCGGCATGTAGGCCGCCGGCGTGCTGAACGTGCGCGTCAGAATCTCCGGATGCCGCGTGATGTAAATGCCGGCGCCCATCGGCACGGACAGCCACTTGTGGGCGTCGAAGGTAATCGAATCCGCGCGCTCGATCCCGTCGAGGAGTCCCCGCAGCCGGGGCAGCAAGGCGGCCGCCCCGCCCCACGCCGCATCCACATGCAACCATAACCCTTCGCCCTCAGCAACCTCAGCGATGGCCCGGATGGGATCGACGATGCCGGCGTTGGTGGTGCCGGCTGTCGCCACCACCAGGAATGGCGCCAGACCGGCCGCCCGATCCTCGGCGATGCGGCGCGCCAGCGCGGCGGGGTCCATCTTGAGGTCCTTGCCGACGGGCGCCACGCGCACGGCGCCGGCCCCGATTCCGCTCACCCGTGCCGCTTTCATAACCGAGTGGTGCCCTTCTTCGGAGACGTAGAGCACCGGCGCCGCCGGCAGGGCGCGCACCCCGTCTTCGGGATACCGGGGGAAGATGCGCGCCAGCGCCGTCAGAACTGCCGTGTGGTTCGCTTCCGCTCCCCCGGAGGCGAAGGTCCCATCAATCGATGACGGCGCGTAGCCGAAGCGCTCCCCGAAGGCGCGCACCAGGTGCGCCTCCACTTCGGCGGCGAACGGGCTGTGGCTCCAGGCGGCCAGTTGCGGATTGAAAGCGGCGACGAGCGTGTCGGCCGCGATCCCCATCGTCGTGGGCGCGGGGTTGTAAAGGCCGAAGTAGCGCGGGTGCGGCGTGTGGACCTGATACCGCCACAGGTTCTGCGCGGCGAGATCCAGCGCCTCGAACGGACTCAGCGGCGTCCGGAAGTCACAACGGTCGAGCACGCGCCGGATTTCCTCCGGATCCAGATTCGGCGTCACCCGCGCGGAGTCAATGTTGGCCGCGTAGTCCTCCACAATTTCGGTGACCCGTTTCCAGAGTTTGGCGCGCGTGTCGGGATGCAAGGCGAGCATGGGATGTTCGTTTCAGTTGGCGGCGAGAATGCCGTCGCCCGGATTGAAGACAACACGGGCGGGCCGCTCCCGAAAAGTGTAATCGAATGTCGCCGGCTCCTCGCTGGTGCGCAGCCAGCGGACCACCGACGGGCTGCGGGCGAACTGGAACTCCACCGGGACGAGGGCGCTGAAGTAATTGGCGACGCCCGATTGCGTAACCTTGCCGGTCACGCGCACCTTCGGCGGCCTGCCCCGGATTTGATGCGAGAACTGCAACTTCGGAATGCCCACATCGTAGACCCACTGCTCGAAGAAGTTCACCAGGTCGCGGTCCGGCACATCGTCGGGCACGTAGCGGGCGGCGTGGCGCCGGAAGTCCTCCACGCTCAGGGCACGAAACCGGTAGGCGCGGCACAGATCGCCGAGCATCTTCAGAAAACGCTCGTCGCCCAGCCGCCGGCGAATCATGTGAATGATCCACGAGCCTTTCTCATAGGTGATAATGCGCCAAGCCCGGGCTTGGGAGGAATCCAGCCGCGTCCCCCAACTGATCGGCCCCGCCGATTCGACCGTTTTGCCCGCTTCGTTCACCGCCAGCAACCCGTCGCGGTAGTGATCCAGGACTGTCTTCAGCGCCGCAGCCCCCTTGCGGCGCTCCAGCAGCAGCAACGCCGAGTAGTTGGCCAGCGCCTCCATCAGCCAGTCGTCCTGGTAGCTCTCCGCCGTCACGCTGTTGCCCCACCACTGGTGCGCCGTCTCATGCGCGTGCAGGATCTCGGAGTAGAAAAACTCGTGGTAGGTGTTCTTGACGGCCTCAGGCCTGTCCTTCGGATCCAGGTAGGCAACCGTCGACAAGTACAGCAGGCCGGGGAAGCCCTGCCCGAACGTGCCCGGGATCGGCGAGACCATCAGCGTGCGAGCCGGCGGCGGCCCGAACAGTTCGCTGAGGAACTGGAAGGCGTCGGCCACTTCTTCAGCCAAGGGCTGCAAACGGGCGGTCGGGTCGGGCCTCTCGACGGGCATCGGCACCGCCACCATCTCCGGCAGCGGCCGGCCGCGCCGGGCCGGCCAGGGCACGTCCGGACGGGGAACGATCATGACTTGCTGTTTCGGCTGAAGGGCCTGCTCGACCTGGCGGTTAGCGTACACCTCGACCTTCAGTCCGTCACGCGCCACCTCGACGCGCTCGTAAGCTCCCACGTTGAAGCCCGCCAAACGAACGGGGTTTTCCGTCTTCCGGCGCGTCACCCTCCAATCACCCTCGACACTGTCCTCCACGATCTGTCCGGGGAAGACCAGCGACAGATCCTCCGGATATCGGAACCGAATATCGAAGTGCGAGAAGACGACGCCGTGGAACGGATACCAGGTGCTGCGGGCGCCGACGTAGTAGACGCCGTTGCCGGCCTCGGAGACGACCTGGCCTTCGTGCCGGAATTCAATCGGATACTCCCCCGGTTCCAAAGCTCTCTCGGTGGTCACCAGAAACAAGCCGGTGCCTCCGCCGAACAGGTTCGCCCGCAGGGAATCCCGCTGCCACACTTCGCACGGCTCGCCGCCAATGACGACGCTGGAAACCTTCATCCGCGGCGAAATGTCAAAGAAAAGCACGCGTTGCGGGCGGTTCTGCACCGTCAACGTGGCCCGCGTCACGGCGCGGAGAGTCAGATCGGATTCCAGCGTCGCTTCGATCCGGTAGTCGCGCAAGGTGAAATCGGCGCTTAAGGGTTTGCGTCCTCCGGTCCGCACGCTCCGCGACTGGAAGCTCGTCCAAACGTCGAAGAAGGCGCGGTCATTCCGAAAAGCGACCTGCCCCACCTGAATCTGTTCGGTCGCCACCGGGTCATAGACCACATCGAAATTCCCGTGGCGGCGCCCCTGAAGCCCGGCATAGAAGAATCCTTCCGACGTCGGGCGGCCCGACAGCAGGTCGTACACCAGCCGGGCGCCGAAGCTGTTCGACAGGTTAGCCACAACGGAATCCCACCTGCCGGCCAGCACCATCCCCATCTCCGGGCTGGGACGCAGCCGGGGTTGCTCGTGGATCTTCTGAATCAGCGCCTCAGCCGTGTCATCGGAAAACACCATCAACGCCGACAGGAAGTGCTCGTTCAAGTTCGGCGAGCCGGTGAATGTGGCCAGCGACAGCCGCTCGCTGCGCAGCGGCGGCATGACCAACAACTCGCCGTCGCCACCTTCGACGTCGGCCGAAAACACAGCGGAAAGACGGCGCCCCCGGACCGGCTTGCCGATTATCAGATACCCCTCGGTGAAAAACAGCCGCAAGTCTTCCTTGCTCAGGCTGAGGTCGCGAACGCGGAAGCATTGTTCCGGATCCAGCCCCGCCAGGCGGATTTCCGAGGCGAGCTCGGCGGGGTTGTGCGCCGCCAGCGGCGCCGGCACCAGCAGCGCCAGCGCCCACAGCAACCTTCTCACACTTTCAGTCTACTGCCCCGGGGCCGGCCCCGGCTTCGGATCAACCGGGGCGCCGTCGGCGGCCGCCGAGGACTCGGCGAAAACCTGGGCTTCATATACGTACAGCCGGGCTTCCGGGTCCCGGTAGGCGTTTGGGTCGAGTCCGGCTTTGCGGCAGAGGTTCTCCAAAAACTGCCGCGCGTTCCAGCCGTTTTCGGATGCAATCTGGGGCAGCAGCGTAGCTCCCTTGCCGCCGTGCACCAGCACCGCCCCCAGCCCCACCCGGAACTGCCGCCAGCTCCGGATCTTCTTTGGGGGCGTCAGCACCGAGATTTCGAGCGTCACCGGTCCGTCCTCCGCGCGTAACGGTTCGAAACGCGGGTCCGATGACATGGCCGCCACGGTCCGATCCGCCACCAGCTCGCCCAGCGGTTTTTGCGGGGAGATCGTGCCGACGCAGCCTCGGAGCTTGCCGCTCTTGCGCACGGTCACGAAGACACCGGTCGGCTGCCTCAGATCGGGCCCGCGCTCCTGCTCCGGTACCGGAACCCCGTCTCGGTGACCCCCGGCCAGATATCTCTCGAAGCTCCGGCGCGCGCTGGCCAGCAGTTTGCTTTGGTCGGCGCTGTCGACCCGAAACGCGGCCGCGGGATAGAAGGCCAGCGCCCCGTAGCCGACCGACATCGAATAGTCCCGCGTGATTTCCCCGGAAGTCATGTAATCGGCCAGTTGCAGGTAGATCGACTCATCGAGTTTGGACAGCGCCGCCATCAGCACCCGGATGGGCAGCTGTCCGCAGATCGTGTCTCCGGTGTCGGCCAGATGCTTGTCAAACGCCGTCACATCGAGCGAGCCGATTTCCTCGAACGAGGACAGGGCCAGCCGGAACAGGCGCCGTGGCAACTCCTTGTCGTTCGCAAACGGCAGGTAGCCGTAGTTCTTACCGTAATGCGTGAAATCAGAAGAGACTACCACCAGGTCGCCCTGGCCCAGCCGCTTGGCCAGCTTCCGCGCTGCGGCCTCAAGCTGCCCCGGCCCCAGCTCGCCGACATACAGCGGGACGATCGTAGCCCGGGACGCCACGTGCTGAATGAACGGGAGCTGGTTCTCCAGCGAATGATCGGCGATCGGATCGCCCTCCAGCACCGGGAATCCCAACTCGTCCAGCGCTCGCCGGTTCAGCCGAATCTCACCCAGCGGCGTCGAATAGGCGTCCAGCCCTGGAGCCACGATTCCATCGATCCGGCGACGGTGGCTGAAGGCCAGCACGATCACAGTCCGCGGCTCTCCGGCCAGCCTGTAACCGGACGCAGCCACCACTCCCGAGAACTGGATTGCCGCATGCGGGACGATCAGCGCCCGGAGGTATTTCCGGGCCGGCACGTCTCCCGCCCGAGCCGAAGCGGCCGCGAAGGCTTGATCGAGAGCCTTTTCCAGCTCCGCCCTCCCCGCCGGGTACCATTGGCCCGCGGCCCGCGACGGCTGTACTTCGGCAGGAAGCAATATGGCCGCCGTCACCAATAGCAGCAGCGGAACCGCCCGGAGCCGACTCCCACGTCCGCGTCTCACAGTGTAGCTATCGTACCGCACAATATGCCGGCCGGCACACTTAGACTGCCGGCCGGGCGCCCGCCGGTACAACTCAGCGCGGGAAGTGAAACCACTTGCGCGGGCGAGGCAACGCCGGCATCGCCTCCGGATCGATCGGATCCCCCGTCAGCGCGCATTTCGGATTCGAGATCAATACTCGCTCGGCCCACTCCTCGCCGTAGTTCCGGGCGACATGGGCCCAGGCGCCGCTCAGGTCGGGGGTCCGATCCTCGGCGTCATGCGCATCGCTGGCCACGAAGTGCACCAATCCAAGCCGCATCAGCGTGTCGCTGAAGCGCTTGGCCTCCCGGCCCCAGCGCCCGAGGAAGGATGACGCGGTGAGCTGAAGCAGGCAGCCGCCGGCCACCCACGTCTTCAACGCCTCCATGCGCTGCTGCAGCAGCCAGTTGCGCTCGGGGTGCGTGATGACCGGAGTCATCCCCGCTTCGATCAGCCGTTGGAATATCTCGCCCGTGTTGCGGAACACCAGCAGGTCGGAAAACTCGACCAGCAGGTAGCTCCTGTGGTTGATGGTGTAGCGCGTCGGATGCTCGAGGGCGTCCTGGACGTTGTCGTAGGAGAGGTGAAGGTCGCAGCCGCAGTGAATCCGCGGGGCCGGACAGGCAGCCGCCAGTTCCCCAATGGCTTCCGCCACCCGCTCGGGGTCAAACTGATACTCCAGGTTAGCATGCGGTGTAGCGACGATGTCGGTCGTGCCGTTTTCGGCCGCCATGCGTAGCATCGCCAGGCTCTCATCCCGAGACCGAGAGCCGTCATCCAAGCCGGGGAGAATGTGGCTGTGAATGTCGATCATCCGCTGGAAGGCGCGCTCACCCCTGAGCGCCTTGGCGTTGGACCCCCGGACAGCGCCCCGACCGGGCTCAAATAAACATCTCTTCGTCGGTGGTGGCTTGCGACACGTTCGGCCGTCCGCCGCGGAGAAAATAGACCAAGGCAGTCCGCAGCCCTGCCGCCAAACCGTTGATCTCCCGGACAGGCCGGAGGATGCCTTTGTTCAGGATCACGACCGTCTCGTGAACGCGGCTGATGGTATCGTCCAGAACCAGCTCCACCCGGTCCAACTGGATCCGGGCCCGGCTGGTGGCCTCCGTCAGGAATTCGTCCGTG
>FWPU01001387.1_pt1 | contig 26249 bp, 20 predicted proteins | sample 2228361 | NCBI WGS metagenome assembly FWPU01 (sample SAMEA103939777, study PRJEB20133) | metagenome
TTTCCTGAAGGTGCATTTCCTGAACTGAAAAATTACTTTGATGGTGCTATACAACTACCTCAGACGAGAACCATTGAATTGTTAAGAAAGTTATTCAAAACAAAGCCTAATCTAATAATCTTCATAGAAGACCTGCAATGGATTGATACAGTATCTCTAATGCTGTTGAAAGACTTACTGCCATTGCCATTCCAGGCAATTACCACAACAAGACCTGACGGCGAAAAATATGCCGATGTTCTCGGATTGGAAAGAATATTTTTTTCAAATCTGTCTTCTGAGGCTCTGAAAAAACTTTTCAAAAGTGTGGCCGGTGCACCACCAGACAAAAAACTTTTCAACTTTCTTCTGGAACGTACCCAGGGCAATCCATTCTATTTTGAACAAATCATGAGGGATTCACAGGAAAAACACCTCATATTCAAAAAAGGAAAAAAGTATTCTATCAGTGACGATGCAAGAACCTTACCTTTCAGTATTCATTCATTACTGCTATCAAGACTCAATACTCTATCAAGGACTGCAAGGACCTTTTTTGAAATTGGTGCCTGCATTGGTATGGAGTTTCACGGTGTCACCATGAAAAGAATTCTCGGTAAAAGAAAGATTGAACTAAAACCGGTTATTGATAGAGATATTGTGATAAGAGACAGAGGGGTTTATCAATTCAGGCATGCATTGCTTCGTGAGGCAATTCTGGATTCAATGCTTTTTGTTCAGCGACAAAAATATGAACGATTGATCGGCGAAACTTTTATTAAGGAAGGGAGACATCCTTATGAAATCGCACAACACCTTACAGATGGTGCAAAACCGTATAAGGCATTGCCATACTGGTCTGACACATTTGAAGAGCTTTATCGTCAAGGGTTTCATGCTGAGATTGCAAAAATAATACAGAAATTGAATGATTATGAAGATGAACAAACCAGAAATGTCAGTGCTCATATTAATGCCCTTTATTTAATAAAAGTATCTGATTACTACGATGCTGAGCAGATTCTGTTGAGACTGAAAAAAATAGCGCCGATTAAAAAAGAAGTATTGTTCGGACTTACCGGATTATATGACTGGAGTTCTCAGTATCCAAAGATGGGAAAAATTTTGAAGGAATTGGGGCGTTACCCAATGAGTATTAAAGAAAATTTGGTTAGAATAGAGCTTCAGGGCATTTATTACGACATGAATGAGAATAACCGCACGGCAATAAGAATGTATCAAAAAACTTTGCCGATTGCCCGAAAGAATAATCTTACACAATCATTGGTAACCAACTATTACAACATTGGTTGGGTCTATTTTAAACAGCATAATTACCTGAAGGCGGAAAAGTATTTTCTACAATCTCTAAAATTCGTCAAAGAAGGCGATTTATTTAACGAGGCAGTAGCACTTCTTCGTCTTGGAGAGATAGAGATGTTAAAGGGAAATTTTCAAGTTGCTAAGAATTACCTCCAAAAGAGTCTTAAGGATTTGCAGACAATCAGTTTTCCTTACTGGGAACGTATTGTTCTTTTGGCGTTATCAAATCTTTATATCTTGTTGGGTAACAAAACTCAAGCACGGCATTTCGCGATCAAACACGACGAAGTTGCTAATGCAGCGCAAATTGAAGGCGGCATGCTATTACGATTTCTGTTGTATTATCGCGATCTGCAGAAGGTTGAAAGCATAATAAATGGAAAAGAAAAGATGTTTCCTTTTGAGTATTTTCTCTTTCTCCTTGGTAAAGGCAAAAGAATAGAGGCATTCAAATTCCTTGAAGAAAATAATCTGGAATCAATAATACCCGACAGAAAGGCGCTCAAAATTAATACATTGCCGCTCAATAACATCATGTTGTATAAAAAATACGTCCGGACATAAAGATTTTGTCAATATCGTGGAAATTTGTTCACCTGAAAGTGAACTAAACCAACAGGTGCACATTGCCATGATGGGTGTGTTTCATACCGTAATCAGCGATTACTTTCAATGTAACATCAGCCTGTTTTTCTGAAGGTTTGAACCAGGTCACTAAAATAGCAATGGGGATAGAAGCATACCTTACAGTCCACAGAAACTACTGGTATTTTTCATACACAAAAATTTCGCTGAAATGCTTTCTACCCCGGTCTTTTGGTTCTTCGGCTGGATAGCCAATTGGTGTTAATGCAACAACCCTGACATCATCAGGAATGTTCAGGAGTTCTTTGACTTTTTTCTCTTCAAATGCACCAATCCAGCATGTTCCAAGCCCTTCATTTGCTGCAGCGAGGATAATGTGGTCCATGGCAATTGCCAGATCAACGGCAAATGAGCTCATATAACCACCCATTCTTCCCCAGGCGATCTTTTCCAGGGCACAACCACATACAATCACATCTGCTTCAGCAATCCAGTGCTGACCACGACAGGCTTCTGCAATTTTCTTTTTATTCTCAGGATCTTTAATAATAATAAACCTCCAGGGCTGGATATTTTTTGCGGATGGCGCACTACGTCCGGCTTCAAGAATGCGCTTCAAAACATCGTCAGGCACCGGGTCTGATCTATATTTTCTGACACTCTTTCTTTTGCTTAGTACCTCATAAAATTCCATTTTTTACCTCCTTGATATTAAAAGCTCTAAATGCTTGCATCCTGTTTCCTATTCCCTTAGAATTCTCTCCCTCGTTACACTGGGGGTGCTGAATCCCACCAAAATTCTTCCCCTCGTTACACTGGGGGTGCTGAATTTTGCAATGACCTCCATCTTCGCTTCGCTTGATGTCTGTCAGCAAAATTCGCACGCGCCCGAGGTGATTTGAACACCTAACCTGCGGAGCCGGAGTCCGCCGTTCTTTCCAATTGAACTACGGGCGCCAAAGGGGGAAGTATCCCCCTTTTCTCCAAAAAGTTTGCACAAAACAATACTTTTCGGAGACCTCTCATCCCCCTCGTTAACCTGCCCTGACACTTCTCAACCTATTCTCTTTGGTTTACTCTACCACAAAGAATTACTCATTGAGTAGAACCATTGAATTATATAGAATTTCCCAAATTAGTCAATTGTAAATTTTGTATATTGATTTTTAAGTTTATTTTACTATAATTTAATATATGGAGAAGATCAAAATAGGTTGTTTAGAAATGGCAACAAAACCTGAAGTTCCGGTGCCTCCTTCTAAAAGGGATTTTATGCTCTGGATCGGACCCGTAATGATGACTATTGCACTGGGCCTTGGCACAAGCGAAGTAATTCTTTACCCCCATCTCACTTCCAGATTTGGCGTAGGCTGGCTTGGGCTCATGGTGCTTACCCTATTCTTACAGACTGTCTGGGCACAGGAAATTGCCCGCTGGACAGTGGTTAGTGGTGAACACGCAGTACAGGGTAATGCGCGGATACTATCTTACGCAGGTGCGACAATATCTATTAGTTTATTCATGTTTCTGGCGTTCATGCTTCCTGCCTGGGCAACATCTGCCGCTTCAGCATTGAGAGAATTACTTAGCTGGCCTGGAGATATTAGATTCGGGACAGTTTTCTGGGCGTATATTACCTTTCTCACTGTCTTTGTTTTTGTCTTGATCTCAAAGATTGCGCGCAAATATGTTGAACATCTTGCTACCTGGTCAACAATAGTTGCCTGGGTTATTTTGATTATCGCAGCAATCCTCGCAATAAGATTTGACACTATCTCACGAATGCTTTCAAGTCTTGTTTTCTGGAACATCCCGAAAGAAATGGACTGGTGGGTTTTGGGTTCAACACTTGCCTGGGTTGGAGCAGGACCCACACTTTTGTGGTATACTTACTGGATGCGTGATGCAGGTTGGGGTATGGCAAAATATGTGGAAGCCATACCTGGCTGGTTTGGAAAATCTGCCAATCCTGTGGGCACTGGTTCTATTCCTGAGAAGAACGGTTCAAATATTGATAGATTGAAAACCTGGCTTAACCGCTCGCATTTTGTTTTATGGATTGGCTATTTTGTCGGCAGTTTGTTCACAATTTTTATTTTTGTTGGATTATCTGATTCAATTCTCAGACCCGCGGGTCTTGTTCCCAAAGGTTTTGATGTAATAAAGCATCAGGCACAGTTCTTCGCGGTTCCCCTTGGTAAATTTGGATTTTCGCTATTTTTGCTCATGGCATGGTTATTGTTTTTCAACACTCAATTGACCACTGCTGAGGCACTTGTACGACAGAATGCTGATATTACCTGGAATCTTTCTGCACGGTTAAGGCGCTACTATAATAACAACATAAAGGGAGTTTATTTTTTGTGGTGGTTTCTGTATCTGATCATTTCATTTGTGCTCATTGGTATTCAGTATTTTGTAAAAGGTGCAAATCCCTTTGCCTATGTTACAACCGCAGCAATGCTTTCTTTCATATCACTTCTATTCTCCATGGTCGCTACTTTTGTCGGAACAATGGCACTTTATAGGCAGCAGATAATTGCACGAGTAAAGCCACATCTTATCTGGATAATAGTTCTGGGCACTGGCACCGTGGTTCATTGCTATGTCATTATCAGGGCAATTGGATACTTCTTTGGTATCTGGAAATAGTATTTTAGGTAATAAAGATTTGATTAAAGGGGGTATTTATGTCAATATTTTTGTTTTTGCTTAGCCAGTGGACATTTGATGTTTCTGAGGCAAAGTATTTTTGCTCCAGATCAGGAATTTTTGAGTCACGAGCCGAATCACTACACTCCTTTAATGTCTTAAGATATCAACTTGATGTGAATGTGCCAATGACTTCGCGTTCGCTTTCGGGCAAAAATTTGATCAAATGCCGCAGCAATACCAATGGTCTCAATTCTGCGACCCTACACAGTTACACGCTAATAATTGATTCGATCAGGGTTGATGGCATTAGTGCCACCTACTCCGCTGCCAATGAGACACTCCATATTAATCTTCCTCAGTCTTACAACACTGGTGATTCATTCAATATTCTTGTTCATTATCATGGTTCCTGGAGTGTAACAGGCTATCAAACTGGATTTTGTTACTGGCCCAAGAATTATAACAGTAATACCTTACACTCATTAGCCTATACGCTCGGCGAACCCTGGGATGCACGTAGATGGATGCCCTGCTATGACGAACCTTTTGACAAAGCCGAGCAGGGTTGTGTAATTATTGTCACGGTTCCTGATACCTTTATGGTATGTGCCAACGGTAATCTGATAAGTGTTGTCAATAATCCTAATAATACAAAAACCTGGACCTACCAGGAGAATTTTCCGATTACGACATATCTTATGCATTTCGGCATTTCGCGATTTGCACAATGGTCCCAGTGGTATCATGATAATGATGGCGACTCAGTAGAAATCCGACATTTTATCTGGCCCCAGGATTCAGTTCAATCAACAATTGCATTCCAGCATCTGCCTGATGCGATGTATCTATTTGATTCCCTGTACGGTGATTATCCTTTTGGACGCTATGGCCAGGATGCAGTTTATCCCTATGCCTGGGGTGGCATGGAACATCAGGAACAAACTACTATCCACCGTGCCTGGATATTATACAGTTCAGAAAATGGAATGGCACACGAACTCTCTCATCAATGGTGGGGCGATATGGTCACGTGTGTTGATTTCAGAGATATCTGGTTGAATGAAGGTTTTGCCACATACAGTGATGCCAACTATAACTGGTATCGTTTTGGCTATAGCAATTTTATCGCCACAATGCAGGAAAGGGCAAATGATTACTTCACTTCAGATGTTCAGTCAAGGCATCCACTTTATGATCCACCTTTGAACCAGTTGTTTGATTGGGGCCATACCTATTGCAAGGCATCGTGGGTTGTGCACATGCTCAGGTATCTGAATCCTGACCAATTCTTTAATGCCCTGAGTGTATACCGCAATTCATTTGAATATGCTTGTGCAAGCACTGAAGATATAAAGCAAATCTTTTCACAGGCATACGGAAATGATTTGACCTGGTTTTTTGACGAATGGATTTATGACCAGGGTTATCCAGTATACAATATCTACTGGAATTGTATTCCATCCGGAGGCAATTATCTCTTTCAAATAAGCATTCATCAGGATCAGACAAATGCACCACCAGTTTTTCATATGCCTGTTCAGGTCTTGTTACACATGAGTAGCAGTGATACCCTGCTAAATATTCCAGTTACAGGCGCTCCAATCTATAATGAATATCTTGTGAGCCAGAATGTCACCTCAATTGATTTTGACCCATATACATGGATTCTCTGCAAATATTATATCCACACTGGCGTAGAGGAATTCACGAAGGGTGAATCCAGTGATAAGATAGTATCGTACTCAAATCCCACCCGTAAACTAATATTTGACTATTCGGTAAGTCGTAGTGCATCAGTGCAAATTGCAATATATGATGCAACAGGAAGGTTAGTTGGTGAAACTGACGCGGGTAGTCAAAAACCAGGCAATTATCGTATACAACTGAATGACAGTCCAGCCGGTGTATATTTGGTGAAAATGCTACTAAGATTTACCAGTGGCGAAGAGAAAACATTAACTACGAAAGTGATTGTTATTGAATGAAAACCAGCGGAACCTTATTCAATTAGATAGCCCAGCAAGCCCCTGCCAATGGCAATTTCGGGGATTTCTTTTATACGCACCTTGAAATCATAGCGCCAGTCATTCTGCAGTTGCGCAAAACTAAACACCCCCTCCCAGCAATGCAGATCCCTTGTGAGACTCAGATTGTAGTCAACAAGTTTCTTAAGTTCGTGGTCATATCGTCCACTATAGGCAACAGACCAGTTTCGCGTCGGTTTTATTTCACCATTGACCCAGATTTGATATTTCCCTCCTTTTGTGTAATTCTGCGTGACACTTATTCTGAAATTGTCCACCTGCAGACCAGCGGCCTGATCAATCGTATATGTATATTCTTCTGTATATAGATTGTATATGGCACTTAAGCGAACATTAAAAACTGTAATGGGTCTTGGAAAAGGGTTTAATGGGAAGTTCGCTGAAAAAGTAACCGGCGATATCGTATCATTAAGTAAGTTATATCCACTTGTGAGGGTGAACTGGGCAAAACTCTTCTTTTCGTTCTTTTCGCCAACCTTTGCTTCAAACTCCTGACTTAATGCCATGCTGATACTGCTCGTTTTGAAATAACCGGGAATTCCATAAACAGCAGGAAATCTGCCAAAATCAAAATCGGGCGTATAACGATAAGAAATACTTGGCGTTACCTTATGGAGAATTCCTTTTAAACTGAAAATCTCCATGCTGAAAACACGATAAAGATTTGTGCTGGCGGTTGTGACAAATGAATAACCGAGGCGGGTGGGAAATTTATTCCCAAGAGTATCTTCATTAAAGACTGCAAGATCGAGGTCAAGTCCAGGTGAAAATGAAAAAAGATTCAGCACATTCTGTTTGAAAGATGGGTTGGCATGGATGTTTGCACCCCCTGCTTGGAATTTCGTACTGGCTGTGGACTGCCTGATGTTTGATATATGGCCCGAAAATGAGTAAGTGATAAGTGAAAAAAGTTGTTTTGAGGGTGTTGTCACTGTGTAATAAGGAAGTTTTTCAATAGTTGTTGTATCACCAAAATCCACTTTTCGTTCTAAGGTCAAGGTGTTTTTTATCTGTCCAATGTCGCGGTTCAATGTTGCCTGTGATGTAATTTCCTTATCCACCCAGATAATTGTTGTTTCTGCATAATCAGAACGGTACTGATTATCGCTCATATATTTGAGATCGCAGTTAAAATTTGAACCAAATAGGAAATATGAAGAGTTATTCCTTGCTTCAATACTATATCTTTTTCTTCTTGTATCAATTTCACTTATGTAATTTATGTGAAAACTACCTTCAGAAAAAGGGTTGTAATCCCACACTCCTTCAAGATGTGGCATTATACCTTTCTGTTCCATGGCATCAATCTGCAGGGTCATATCTGCGTAATCGGATATAACATGATAATAGGCAAATCCACGAATGAACTTGCCGTAGGCGCGTGAATTCCCGGCACGAAAAGGCAATAATCCAGATTTTCTTCTTGACGAAATAGGCACAAACCAGAAAGGTGCAGCCATTACCGGCATATCATATATATAAAGGTAGATTGGGCGCGCAATTACCATATCGCCGAGATAGACCTTCATTCTTGGTGCATAGAAATAATAGTGCGGTGGAGAATCACTACAGGTTGTATATCTCCCGTCGTAGGCATTCACAACCTTCTCATCAACCCAGTATATTCTCTTACCTTCAATAAATCCCTTTTCAATCTGCGTCTTTCCAGCATCCATCATTGCCTTTTTCGTTTCAAGGTTATATCTTAGATGAGTACCTTTTATTGAATCATCGCCCTGTTTAAGATGGCATAAGCCAAATGCATCAAGAGTTTTTCTGTCCATGTAGTAGTAAGCACTATCAGAAAATAGTTGAATATCCCTGTACGAAACAAATGCAGAATCATTAAGAATCACCATTGAACTATCCAGATCATAAGTAATTGATTTTGCTGAATATCGGACAAGGTTCGTAGTATCTATCTGAAGTGTATCATTGTTTAACTGGAGAAAAATCAAAAAAATCATTCTGCGGTCATATCACGAATTCGTTTGTACCAGCATCCCAGGCCCAACCCAATGACACTACTCTTTTAGTATTTCTTTGTAGCTATCAAGCACAACCTTGTAGTATTTCATTGCGCATTCCTCGTCGCCGAGGGAACGATAGATGTCAGCCAGGCCTTCATTTATTGCAATCACGGTTTCTAAATCGGCAACATCCTTCTCTCGGCGGCACAACTCAAGTGCTTGATTATAATAGTAAATCGCTGAATCATAACCACCTCTTTTGACAGCGATCTTGGTCGATTTCAACAGATACTCCATTGCCTTTTTGTAGTTTTCTGCTCTTAAATAGTGAAACAAAGCATACTCTTCATAACCCTCGCGTCGGCGATAATAGTCCGCAAGCCGCGTATGGCGTTGACTCTTATCAGGAATCAGATCATATATCTCCTCCTGAAGCAAAGGCGAGGTAAAGATGTAGTGATCAGTTATTCTCTTCAAGAAACCATGTTCAAGAAGAATATCCAGCTGCTCCTTAATACTCTCCTGAAGAGGAAAATCCTGGGGATCAATTTCAAAACCGAGTACCGCAAGGGCGAAGAGCAATTCCCGTGATTCATCAAGTAATTCAACTCTGCGCTTGATAATTGTCTTATAATCTGTGTACGGTAGACTAAAATTTATTAAAGAGCTTTCGCCATTATATAGATTATAGAAGTAATCCAGCCGTTCTTCCTGGTAGAGCGCAACATACTGGGCAACATTGAAGATTGTAGTCACAGGAAGATTGGTTTTTTCGCCAAGCATACTGTGGAGATATTCTTCAACCTGGGAACGATCTATTTCTAATAATTCAAATTCCTTCAAGCCCTTTATGTTCACCTGAGCGCGATTTGAGGCAAAAATGAAGAAAATATCTTCATCAGCCAATCTTGAAACAATATTCTGCAGAAAATCATTGGAGGATGGTTCAAGGTTCTGAATATCTTCAACTATTATCACAACGGGCGTAATGTGTGAAAGATTTGTCAGCACACCACATATTGTGTTGAGTATCAGTTCCTTGCGAACTTTGAGATCCATTTTGCGCAAGATTGTCTCTTCGTCTCCGATACCAAGAAAATCAAGGATTGCCAGATAACTTGTGCCGATGTCCCTTATTTCTATCTCCTTCAATTTCTTTTCAATAATCTTCTGTTTTTCCTCAAGAGTTAAATTAGCCTGGATTTTGAACAACTGCGTTATTATATCGTGAATCGGTTTCAATGTTAGATTGGAAAGATAACCAGAAGCAAAGGTGCGCAGGATCTCCTTTTCTTTCCCCCAGCTGTCAATCAATTGATCTATGAAAACGGTCTTACCCGTGCCATCAGGCGCGAAAATAAGCGCGGATTTTGTAACATTAAACAAATTCTTGAATGCCTCAAGCATCATTGCGCGCGGTATAATATTCAAGTCTCTTTTCAGTTGAGGAAAGGTCTCTTTAGCTTTTGGATTATCAACACGAAAAACCAGCAACTCGGTCTTCATTCCCTCAATGGTGAGCATCCCCAGAGATGTAATATCAAAATTCTCTATCACTGCAGACTCCAGATCAGCAGAGATCAGTAGTTCACCTACCTGGGCTATTCTTGACAATCCTTTGGCAATGCCGACATACTGTGATAAACCAAAACGAATTTCAGGATATGTCTCTTTCAGCTTGAATAAGCAGTTAATAATAGCTATCTCTTCGTTGGAAAAAATAATAAGATGTTTCTCTGCCTGTTCAATCTTGCAGTCAAACCTCTTTAGATTCTCTACCAGACAATAAAATTGCTTCTTTTTCAAATCTCTAACTAATATTCCTATATAAAAAAGCATAGTCCTTCCATTTTAAAATTCACCATTTAAAGGGCATTGTTAACAAATCACGAACCGGAAAAAATTTGAATTCTTCATTTTTGTTCATGGTCGCAATTATCAGTTCAGGCGCAAATTCAGTCAAAACCTGGAGACAGGCGCCACAGGGTATTATGAAATCACATTGTGGAGAATACAACAGTAACATAGAAAAATCTCTTGCCCCTTCTGAAAGTGCTTTGTACAGGGCAACCCGTTCCGCACATATCGTAAGAGAAAATGAACTATTTTCAATATTCGTTCCAGTATAGACATCACCGCCCTCACAACAGAGTACTGCACCTACCCGAATTTTTGAATAAGGCGCATACGAGTATTTAATCACTTCCTTTGCTTTTCTTATTAATACTTTGGCTACTTTCACAATAAACCTCGACTGAATCCTCAATTTAGCATAATATCCAAGAAACTTTCACCATTTCTTATACCATCAACCTGCAGATACTGGGCAGTGGTCTTGGCAAGATCACAAAAAGATTTTCTAACACCTATATTCACCCCGTTTCTTCCTTTGCAATAAGCAAGCACTGGTACATATTCCCTTGAGTGATCAGTTGACGGTGTTGTTGGATCATTACCGTGGTCTGCGGTCATAAAAAGCAAATCATCTTCCTTCAAATTGTGCACAATTTTTTCCAGTTCTCCATCAATTTGTTCAAGACCACGGGCAAAACTCTCCACATCATTACGGTGACCCCAATCCATGTCAAACTGGACAAAGTTTGCGATGATCAAACCCTGTCTTAGCTGGGTAAGTGTTTCAATGACATATTCAATGCATTTGAGGTTGTTGACGGAATGATAGGACTTTGTATAGCCTTTGCGGGCAAAAATATCATCAACCTTGCCAATCGCAATCACTTCATAACCTGAATTCTTGGTGCGGTCAAGGAGCGTGGGTTCTGGGGGTTCCAGAGAGTAATCCTTGCGGTCCTTTGTGCGATAAAAATCAGGTGATGCTCCAGCAAAAGGTCGAGCAATCACCCGTGCAACACCGTGTTCTCCCTGAAGAAATTCGCGTGCGATTTCGCAAAATTTATATAGTTCATTGAGACTGAATACCTCTATATGACAGGCAATTTGAAATACACTATCTGCCGAGGTATAGACAATGGGCATTTTTTTCTGTATATGTTCAGCGCCAAGATTTTTAATGATCTCTGTGCCTGACGCGGGAATGTTGCCGAGTGTTTTATACCCTATTCTTCTTTCAAATTCATCAATGACTTCAGCAGGGAAGCCCTGCGGATAAGTCGGGAATGGCTCTTTCAAAACTACACCCATCAATTCCCAGTGGCCGGTTGTTGAATCCTTGCCTGGAGATGCTTCAGCCATCTTGCCAAAACTGGCAAGTGGACATTCAACCCTTTCTAAACCACTGATGTCAGTTATATTGCCCAGACCAAATTTTTCAAGAAAAGGCAATTTCAATCCGCCAATCATCTTTGATAGATTTCCCAGTGTATTGCTACCGCAGTCACCATACTTGTCTGCATCCGGCAATGCACCGACACCCACACCATCAAGGATTAAAACAATCACCCTTGCCATTGTAATATTATATACATAAATTCAGATTTGTAAAGGGCAAAAAAAACCGCCCCTTCTTCCACAGAAGAAGGGGCGGTTTAATCCATTCGTGTAAGATTACTTCACGAGAATGAGCTTGTGCGACGCAACTTTACCTTCTGCCTCAAGTTTCACGAAGTATACACCGCCAGTCACAGTCTGTTTGTTGTCGTCTCTTGCATCCCAGTAAACAGTCTTTGAACCAGCTGGCTCATTGGGTCTGTTTACCAGTGTCCTCACCAGTCTTCCGGTCGCATCATAGACTTTCAGTGTCACTTTTCCTGATTTGGTTGTAGTATAGGAAATCGCTGAGTAATCTCTGGTCGGGTTAGGCATATTGGAAGCAAATCCAAATTTGAGGTCTGTCGGCGAAGTTACTGGTTTTTCCTGGACACCAGGGACATGACCGGTGTGGAAGACCTCATGGTTATTCACATAGCTACCACCAAAATAACCACTGGCAACAAATACGCCAATATCACCGGCAGCAGTGAGGGTAACTGCCACAGGCGAGACATTGCCAACCGGCTGCGGTTTTGGTGCATTCCAGTTTGTCCAGGTATTGGTGTATGGATTGTATGACCAGGTCTGGTCGCTTGTTCCGCTTGCTGTCTGACCACAGACAACCCAGAGTTCCTTGTTTACTTTGTCAACACCACCAGGAACACGGTATCTACCTTCGGTCATACCAGGGATTGTTACGGGCGAACCCCAGGCAATTTGGGAACAGTTGCTTTGATTGATGATACCGACGATGTAATCGTTGCGATAGGTTGAGGAACCATCATATCCACAGGCAACAATTGCGAATGTGTCAATTACACCACCAGCAGCACAACCACGACCAACACCGGTCATTGATGTCGCTTGAGTCCAGGTATCGAGATATGTATCATAGAAGTAAACATTGGTATTGGGTGCAACAGAACCACCCCAGTTACCGCCACCAAGAGAGAATATCAATGAATCTTTATACACGCCGGTAACATGGTCAACTAAACCCGTAGGTGCATTCGCACCGCTTGACCAGCTGGTTGAACCAGGATCATAGATATCAACCCTTGTCAAGGCAGTGGGCCAGGAATCAGTTCCACCGATTCTATAGTATTTACCATTTACACCCTGAGCAGAGCCATAGGCACCACAGCCATACGGATTGGTCGGACCAGCAGTCCAGGCACCAGCATTGATATCATAAATCTGGGTCTGGTTCGTATAACCACCAGTTGTCCTGATACCAAAGACCATGTATTTGCCGTCGTCAATGGTTGCCTCTGAATGACCCGAACTTGGAGATGGGAAGGTCGCAGAGAGTATTTCCCAGAAGGTGGGATTCACGACTGCGTTCTTTGCAACAGTGTCATTCGCTGGATTAACATCGCCCGCAAGAACCGTGTATGCCTTCAGGTTATAAGTAATACCTGTTGTTCCACAGCATGTCCAGTTTGGGAAAGTAAGTGTTGTATCCTCGCCGGCATTGAGCACAAGACTCTGGGACTGGTTGTAGACTGTAGTTCCTGAAGAGTCAATCTGGAAATAGACATTGAAGGTCTCGTTGTTATTGCCAAAGTTATTGTAGGTCGCGGTAGGTGTATATGATGTATTGGGTAATAGATTATCAGGCGGTTGATTGATTGCTGTGGTTCCAACATCGTGCGTGGCAACATAGAGTTCACCATTGATTGTGACATTATCAATCGCACCATACCACATCCAGTCATTGCCATCATCATAATAGGCATAAACCTGTAATCTGGGATAGGTCTTATAAGCACTCACATCAGCTGAATCCCAGGCACCAGCAATATCTGCAGTATAGGTCCTCAGGGGCACAACGAACCAGGTAGAACCATCAAAGTATTTAATGCCAACCTCAAGATACTCGGGAGTACCAAGGTAATTATAGGTCACACCCCATTTTAACCAGTTCGTTGTTGAATGAGGCACAATCACTGGTGACAGAGCAGTATCTTGTAACGGTGGCGCACCACTTCCTGCTGCATCATCATCAAACCAGAGACAGGAATCCTGGGCATTGGGTGGTACCCAGCCCGAATGCAGATTTGACGGTGCAACACCCCAGGCATTCGGGAACGTATATGAACTGGTATGTGTCCAGCCCTGCCAGCCAGTCTCAAATGTCCAGCGCACCGTATCGTCAAGAACAATGCCTATATCGTACACCCAGATTTTATCAGGACCAGACTGGTCAAGGATATAGACATACTGCCCATCAAAGGCACAGTCTGCCTCATAACCCTGGGTCTGACCTGGGTCGCATGTCCAAACAGATTCTGGTGTGGTATTGGGCACACCTGCGGTCAAGCGATATTGATAAAAATGCGACGGACTTGCCTCTTCTGCCTGGAACAGTAATGTAGGTGCTGAGGTTCCACTATAGGCACCACTCATTCCGCACGGATATTGCGGAACAGTCCAGGTTGTGTATGTACCAGTCTGCGATGGCTTTGCATAACCAGCCAGCATTGTGCTCCAGTCTGAAGCGTACAGTACATCGTCTACAACATTAAAATCAAAACCTTCAAGACCACTAACCCCTGAAAGCGTACGGTAAACACTGCCTGTTCCATTGGTCATGTCAATTCTGTAGACCGTGTTGTTATAACCAGCCATATACATCACATTGCTACCTGCATAACCAATACCAAGGCGATATGTTGGAGCACCACTGCCGAGTGTCACTGAGTCAACCTTTGTGCAGGGCGAATGTTTCTGAATCGCATACATCCTGGGATATGCACTATTCCACTGGGTAACCCAGAGGGCATCCCTTTCCCAGTCATAGGCAAGACCCCAGCAATAGCCTGTGCTATTAATTGGACTCAGATCAATCGTATCAACAAGGGTTGGTGTGGCGCATGGTCCATTATAAGGCATACCGCCGGCTCTTTGTGAAGCCTTGAACACATGCGACGGTATTGCACTTGGTGCAGAAACATCATCATTAGCGCCAAAAGCCACGCTGACCAGCACCAGTAATATAATCATGGATGCAAATTTCTTCATTGTTTTCTCCTTTTTTGTCTACTTATGTGCAAGCAATATTGCACCAATGACGACCCGGCTGAACTGAGTGTTTTGCCTACCCAGTTTCTTTGATGCCTGGTCGTTTTTTCAACCTATTTTTTGTTTTAAATTGCACCTCCTTTCTTTTTATAATAAACATCTTCAACTCATCTCTGTTTCTTTCTCAGTACATCCACTCACCCGTTGGAAGATCAAGTACTGTGGAAGCGAAACAACCTATTGTAGATTATATGCAAAAACAGACAATTGTCAAGAGGCTTGAAACACCAATTTTTCCAAACTATCATCATCTGTTTTTGCTCCTGATATTCTCATAACCCGAAAGCCTATAAGAACACAGAGCAAAGATATGCTATTATATTCAAGTAAAACTCCCTGTCAATACCCATTGACCAGTATACAATTGTCCGCCGACCCTCTCCCTCTTGGGAAGAGGGTAGGAACGAGGGGAAAGACCAGGATATCAGGCCATCAGGATTGTATTTTCACGGGAATAAATTTCCTACTCCTGAGAAAAGGTTTATTGGAATTCGTTTATGGTTATCAGGAATACCAGCCAGTGTAATCTGGTCTGTTTGGTTTCTCTGGTTTTTCTGGTTTCTTTAGTCTGTTTGGTTTGTTTTTCTATTTTGAATTTGTTTCGGATTTCAATATTCGAATTTCGAATTCAATATCATCAGGGTCATGTGGTTACAAATCCCCATCTCTTGACACAATGGGCAATTTCCTTATAATTGACGCACGAAAGGAGAAAACAATGGCAAGAAAATGTGCAATATGTGGCAAACAAGCACAGGTTGGTTCCAAGATTAGCCACGCCCATAATGTCTCTAAGAGAAGGTTTAATGTGAACCTGCAAAGAATAAGGGTAAAAATTGATGACAAGATAAAACGCGTGCTGGTCTGCACCAATTGTCTGAGTGCGGGAAAGATAACAAAGGCATAATCAACAAACAATCAGTATGGTGGTTTCGTTATATACAATTTCCAGCGTTGTGATTGTAAGTCTGATTTCGTTTATTGGCATCCTGTTTATCACTATCAAACCACAGAGATTATCAAAGATCCTTCTTTTCCTGGTCAGTTTCGCTGCAGGTTCATTATTTGGAGATGCTTTTATCCATCTCCTTCCTGAAGCCTTTGAGCAATTTGAGAACAATCTTGTTGTTTCACTCCTCGTAATCGCCGGGATCTTGATATTCTTTATCCTTGAAAAATTCATCCGCTGGAGACACTGTCATATTCCGACATCAAAAGAACACCCTCACCCAATAGTCACGATGAACATGTTAGGTGATCTCATTCACAACCTTCTGGATGGCATGATTATCGGAGCAAGTTATTTTATCAGTATCCCGATCGGCATAGCAACAACACTTGCTGTGATCTTTCATGAAATACCTCAGGAAATTGGGGATTTTGGAGTTTTTGTCCACGGTGGTCTGAGCATAAGAAAAGCATTGTCACTTAATTTCTTCTCTGCGCTGACTGCAGTGCTGGGTGGTATCATCTCTTTGGTAATTGGTCCGATGGTGAAAGACTACTCAATCACATTATTACCCTTAACCGCAGGTGGATTCATTTATGTTGCGGGCTCTGATTTGATTCCTGAATTACAGGGTTGTGAAACAGCGAGGGCTTCGTTCCTGCAACTCGTTTCAATGATCTGTGGTATTGGCGTTATGGCGTTGTTAATACTTCTTGATTGAAAGAGGAATTGAAAAACCAAAACAAACTCTGGTATCTATTTGACTATCTCTTCATTCTTAGACCTTTCATTTTGATCCCTGTCTGGAATTTTTTTCTCATTGGTAATCATCTGGCATCACCAGAACATAGATTGGCACTAAAATCCTTTCTTGGCTTGGCAGTCTATACAATGCTCATGGGAGGGATCTATATCCTGAATCAAATTACTGATATTGATACTGACCGACTGAACAGGAAATTATTTATTTTATCAGAGAATCATCTACCAATAAGAAATGCTTATATTGAGATGTTCTTCTTATGGTTCTCGGCGCTATTACTTGCCTGGTTCTTTGGCTATCTCTTCTTTATAATAGCAATTATTTCACTGATTATCGGAGTCCTCTATTCCCTGCCTCCAGTAAAATTGAAAGGTAAACCATTCCTGGACACACTCAGTAATGGATTTGGTTATGGAGTGATCAATTTTGCCGCAGGCTGGGTAATGCAAAGACCGCTTGAAGCAGCGGCATTTATGAAATTTTTGCCCTATTTCCTCAGTATCAGTGCGGTCTTTATTAACACTACAATCGTTGATATGGCAGGAGATAAGAAAGCCGGTGAAATTACAACCGCAGTATTCCTGAGCGAAGCAAGATCTTATGTCGTATCTTTTATTCTAATGATATCCGCAATTCTGCTCTCATTACATCAAAAAGATTTGATCTGTTTAATTCCCGCAGCGCTATCAACGCCTTTGTTTTTATATGCTGCCATTCATAATATCCTGAAGGGAAAAATTAGCCGTTCAATCACCATCGCTTCATTCAGGCTACCAGGGCTGATAATAACAATCATCACCTGTATTCTTTATCCAGTAATAATCCCCTTTATAGTATTGGTCATTCTGGGAATGAAGATTTATTACAAAAAGCGCTTCGGCATCAATTATCCCACGCTATCCCGAGGATAAACAAAAAGGGGATTAGCTGAGCCAATCCCCTGAATTGTATTATTTTAATAATATTATTTCACCGCTGATTTAAGCTCGCGACCTGCTTTGAACTTTGGCACGCGCTTTGCTGGAACCTTTATCAATTCTCCAGTCTGCGGATTCTTTGCAGTTCTTGCCTTTCTCTTAGCAGCTGAGAAAGTACCAAATCCAACGAGTGTTACTTTGTCCCCTTTCTTAAGTGCAGCAGTCACTGACTCCACAAATGAATCAATTGCTACACCGGCTGCCTTTTTGCTAATCTTTGCCTTTTTGGCAATGGCATCAATAATTTGTGCCTTGGTCATTTTGTTCACCTCCTCTCTTAAAGATGGTCAATTATACGCATAATTGAATCTTTGTCAAGCACCAAAATTGCTATTCTATCTTGACATTGCCTTATTTATGGCTATAATGACTGACTGGTCAGTCAGAATAAACTATTTTAATTGACAAGGAGTCTAAATTGGTTGTGAAGAAAGATATGCACGCGAAAATTATTGAGACGGCAATAAAGATATTCGCCCGAAAGGGATTCTTTCAAACAACTGTTGATGATATTGCCCGCTCAGCCAAGGTTGCCAAGGGTACATTGTATCTATATTTTAAGGATAAATCAGACATTTATATCAGCATAATAGAAAGCCAGTTAAATTCAGCACTTTCAGCTTTGCAGGCAATAAATAAGAAAAATTTGAAAAGCAGCGAAAAATTAAGCAGTATCGCTGAAGATTGGCTTCTTCACTCAGTTGAATTTCACAGGTTCTTTCCAGTGATTTCAATGGAAAACATAAATCAGGCATTGAGCATAATGAAAAAGATAAAACCAAGGGTTTTTCCAATAATTACCAAAATCATATTTGCAGTTACTGAAATAATAGAGAAAGGAATTGAGAATGGTGAATTTCGTAAGGTAAATCCAAGGGTTGCAGCAATAATCTTTCTCAATATTATGCGGGCACCTCTTTTACTAAATCTTTTTGGCTCTGAAAAAATAGAATCCTGTGACGACATACTTGAGTTATTTTTTGATGGTCTCAAGGCAAAAAGGAGTTGAAATGAATCTAATCCTATTACCAATGCTATGTTTTGGGATTTTCAATCCCCGACATGATGCGCGGCAGATATATATTGCACCAAGCTATTCATCATATCTTCTGTACCAAGACAGTGCAGAAGAAGCCAAAGGAAAATGGCACTGGGGTGTCCAGACAGGTATTGCAAATCTAATCCCAAAAATCACCCTAAAATTGAGTGGTGCAATGCTCCGCTATGACGCACCTCCTGAAACAGGTCCCTATGCTTACAAGTATACGCCATTGACTCTGACAACAAACTTTAGTCTATTGCCTTTTTTGAGAACCTCCTGGTTTACACTCAACCTGGAAACAGGATTGGGACTCTATCTATGGCAGGGATTATACAATAACCAGGTAATTATTCTGCCTTCTGGTGAAAAGATGGATGAAAAGGATTTAGGCTTTGTTGCCGGCGGTGAACTACAGATAAAACCGTTTAGTAATGTGGCAGTCTTTGGATACTTCCAGTATCATTACCTGGCGAGTGCAAACATCTACAAATACGGATTCTATGACAAAGATGAAAAACTATTGGTGAATGGTTTTGGCATAAGATTCTTTTATAGATAGGAGGCATGGTGATTCCAATTATGATCAGCATTTTTCTCTTCACTGAGGATACAATAAATTTATCACTTTCAGATGCCCTTGAATACGCCTATACGAATAATGCAGAACTAAAACAAATGGAAATCAATGTTAGCAAAGCAACAGCTGACATCGGCGTGGCTCGCTCTTCGTTCTACCCCACAATTTCAGCAACCGGCTACTATGCGTATCTTAGCGATGTTCCATTGTTCCAGATGGACAGCAGCTACATACCTATGGGTCAGCATGAAAATTACAATTTTCAGGTTTCACTTCAGCAGGTTTTGTTTAGCTGGGGCAAGTTATATGACGCCTACCGGCTCGCCAACCTGAACCAGGATCTGGCACGATTGAAATGTATCAGAAAGAAACAGGAAGTCAAGAATAGTGTTACAAAAATGTTTTATGATATTCTCGTGCTGAGCAAAACAATTGAACTTACCAATGAGAGTTATAATCAACTAAAACGACACGAGGAGGCAGTTAGAAAACGCTATGAAGCTGGGCTTGTTTCCCAGTTTGACCTTCTGCGCGCACAGGTCCAGTTAGCTAATCTAAAACCCGCCTTGATACAAGCAGAAAATGGTTTGAAGCTTACCCGTGAAGCATTCAAGATGATTGTTGGAATGCCCCTTGATAATGAATTTAGATTGAATGGCGAACTTGAAATGATTGAGGAAGTCTATGACCTTGATACACTGATTGCAGTAGCGCTGGAAAATCGTGTTGAGATAAAAAACTTGAGAAAGATTGAGAAGCTTGCAGGCATAAGCAAATCATTACTTTTGAGGTCAAATTTGCCAACGCTTTTTGCGGGTGTCACCTATGACCGCAAAAAACCTTTTGGTTTTGGTGGCAATGATTGGGGTTCCAATATAACATTCAGCATTGGTTTTCAATTCCCAATTTTTAGTGGCTACAAAAATCTGTACGAATACAGGAAAGCAGAACTCGCCCTAAAAGAAGCCAACCTTGCCTATGAAAATTTGAAAAAAGGCATTATCCTGGAAGTTAAGCAAGACTATCTCAAATGGCTTGCAACCAAAGAGGCACTGCTGGCTGCCCAGGAAAATGTTAATCAGGCAAACAAGGCGTTTGAGATCATTGAAAACAGGTATAAAAATGGTCTGGCGACAAATCTTGAGTATCTTGATACCCAGCTTGCTGTTATGCAGGCCAAGACCAATTATCTTAATGCCCTGAAAGATTATCACAACGCACGGGCAGATATTGCCTTTGCAATTGGTCTGGAGGATTAGGTGAGGATATCAGGGGATCAGGGTACCAGGATATCAGGAGAAATTTCAGGGAGGTAATAATGGGAAGTTTAAAAAGAATAGTCATTATTATTATCGTTATTCTGGTTATCGGTGCAATGCTGCGCATCGTTTTGAATAGAAAAACAGCAAAGACTGCAGCCGAAAAAATAGCATTGCCGGTTGAAGTTACACCGGCACTAAAGGCTGATGTGGTTCGCTCGTGTGAGCTTGTAGGAACCATCACTGCAGATAAAACTGTGCAAATCTTTCCTGAAACAATGGGTAGAGTAACAAAGATTATTGCCCGGGAAGGATCAAGGGTAAATAAAGGCGAAAGAATCATTGCCATCAGAAATGAATCTATCGGCTTTGAATTTGAAGAGGCACATGTAACATCAACGATCAGCGGCACTGTAGCAAAAATACTGGTTGATGTAGGTACAACAGTTGCCCCTCAGGTGCCAGTAGCACTGGTTGTTGATATATCAGTCCTGAAGGTAAATTTTAATGTCGCAGAAATAGATGCCCAGTGTTTTCGACCAAATAGCACGGTCATTGTATCAGTAGATGCGATTCCAGACAAAAAATTTATTGCGCGTATCAGTGAAATCAGCCCGGTTGTGGATCCACTCACCAAAACCGTGGCGGTGAAGGCAATAATTGAACAAGCCAGTTCCGGACTAAAGCCCGGCATGACAGCACGAATAACATTCAAACTGGGTGAACGCAAAAATGTAATTGCAATTCCCGCTGATGCGATTGTTGACAATAGTGTATTTGTTGTATCAAGTGATAGTTTAGCTCAGCGTCGAAGTATTAAAATTGGACTTAATGGCGATGAGTTGGTGGAAATATTGGAAGGTCTAAATGAAGGCGAAAAAATTGTTGTCCTCGGCCAGCAAAGGCTCTCGGGTGGCGAAAAGGTTAATCCAATTGAGAGGACAAAATGAAAATTACTGAAGTTTCAATAAAAAGACCATTTGCGGTTTCCATGGTATTCTTGGGGCTGATTGTGTTTGGATTCATTTCCATTACCAAACTACCTGTTGACCTATTTCCCAATGTCACATTTCCAATGATGGTCGTTCTTACCACTTATCCGGGTGCAGGACCTCAGGAAATTGAAACACAAATTACCCAACCTTTTGAGAAGATACTCGGAACACTCAATAACATAGACAAAATTACCTCCACATCCTCAGAAAATACCTCAATGATTATGCTTCACTTTACCTGGGGGACTGATCTTGATGCAGCAGCAAATGATGTCCGGGATAAACTTGGCTTAATTCTTCCATTTTTGCCTGACGATGCCCAGCAACCATTGATCTTTAAGTTTGATGTCTCCCAGCAGCCCGTAGTAATGTATACAATAAAAGGAAATATTGATCAACTGGAAATGGACCGCATTGGTGATGATATTGCAGATAGGTTACAGCGTATAGGCGGTGTTGCTGCCTCGTTTGTTGAAAGTGGTGTCCTGAACGAAGTAAAAATTCTCTTCAACTATCAAAAACTTGAAGGGCTGGGCATCAGTCCTGAACAGGTTATGGGTGTACTCAAATCCCAGAATGTCAACTTTCCTATCGGCTCGGTTGAATCCGGTTCAAAGGTATATACACTGAGAGTCATCGGTGAATACAAGGACCTCAATGAAATCCGAAAGACTGTAATTGGCAACAAGAATGGCATTCCGATTCTGCTGGAACAGGTCGCTGAGGTAAAGCTTGGTGCATCAGAACCAACCTCCCTGACCAGAGCAAACCAGGCGCCTGCAATATACGGGTATGTTCAAAAGCGAACTGATGCAAATACAATAAATGTCTGTAACCGCGTGATTGCAGACATTGAACAGATAAAAAAAGAATTACCACCGGGTGTTGGTATTGACATATTCTTCAATCAGGCAGAATTTATCAACCGTTCAATAAACAGCACCACCAATACTCTGATTGTTGGTGCAATTCTTGCTATCATAATTCTATTTATGTTCCTCGGCAATCTGAGGGCAGCAATCTTTGTCGGAGTTGCAATTCCAATAACGCTGTTTTTTGCCTTGTTTATGATGTTCATCTTCAATATGACCCTGAATATTGTATCATTGAGTGGACTGACCATTGCTATTGGTATGGTTGTTGATAGTGCAATTGTAGTATTTGAAGCAATTTATAGATACAGAAAGGATAAGGGAGAAAATCCTGATATTGCTTCAATTCTTGGTACTAAAGAAGTGGGTATGGCTATCACTGCCTCAACCCTTACCACAATCGCAGTATTTTTGCCCTTGTTATTGGTGCGTGGTTTTGCTTCAGTATTCTTCAGCCAGCTCGCCTGGACTGTTACTTTTGCTCTAATTTCTTCACTTGTTGTAGCAATCACAATTGTGCCCATGCTCATGGCAAAATTTCTAAAATTCAGGGTGGAACCGAATCGTATTGAAATTATTACGCAAGCCGTTTACAAGAAGGTTGAGAATTTCTACTTAAGAATAATTCGCTGGGCTCTCAATCACAAACTTGCAATCATTCTGGGATCAACCTTGTTATTTGTTATCAGCCTCACCCTCTTCAAATTCATTGGTGCAGAACTCACCCCAAATGTTGACCGCGGTCAAATACAGCTTCAGGCGGAAATGCCTGTAGGCACAAAACTCGCAACCACTGATTCGGCAATGATCAAGCTGGAAAAGATTCTGGCTGAAGAGGTACCAGAGATAAAAAGCACTTTTGTTTCCATTGGTGCGGGAACAGGCTTTTCTGCACTTTTTGGCAGCACTGGTGGCCCTCATACTGCAACTGCATTGTTAATGCTCGTTGACCATGAAGAAAGGTCACGTTCAGTGGACAAAATCCAGCATGACCTTAGAGCCAAACTGAATTCAATACCTGGGCTTGTCGTCCGTTTCACCTCCAATCAATCAATCATTATGGGCTCTGGCAAACCAATAGAGATAAAGATTATTGGCTATGACCTTGTCAGGGCAAAGGCATTATCTGACGAAATAATGCAAAAACTAAAGACAATAAAGGGTATTGTTGACCTGGAGTCAGATTTCAGCCAGGGCAAACCCGAAATTCAATTCCTTGTTGATCGGCATAAGGCTTCGCAATTCGGTCTTACACCATATCAGATTGGGCTTGCCTTGAGAAGTAAGATTGAAGGCATGGTTGCCACCCAATATAGAATTGAAGGTAAAGAGTACGATATTAGAATCACCCTGGACAAAGAATACAAGGACAGTCCGCAAAAAATCAAAGCAATGACTATTACTACACCTGTTGGCCCTGTGCCATTGCGCAATTTTCTGATTGATACAATCACCATTGGTCCAGCACGCATTGAACACGAAAACACCTTCCGGGTCGTGAAAATAAGCAGCAATGTTGAAGGAAAAGACCAGAATAGCGTGGCAAGAGATGTGCAGAAAGTTCTAAAAACAATCACGGTACCGCCTGGATTCAGGATTGAACTGAGTGGTGGTTTTGAAGAGATGCAAACCACATTCAGGGATATTGGATATGTGATTCTACTGGCAATCTTTCTGGTTTATATCATCATGGTCGGACAGTTTGAATCCCTGAAAGAACCTTTTATCATTATGTTTACCATTCCCCTTGCAATAATCGGTGTTCTATGGCTGCTCTTCTTTACCAATACTACAATCAACATGCAAAGTCTCCTTGGTGTATTGCTGCTCGCAGGCATCGTCGTAAATAATGCCATTGTCTATATTGACTATGCCAACCAGTTGCGCAGAAAACAATCCCTGCCTCTTGTTGATGCCCTGATTGAGGCAGGCAGGGTAAGACTCAGACCAATTCTAATGACTGCCCTAACCACAATCTTTGGCTTAATTCCAATGGCACTCGGTATTGGTTCAGGAAATGAGTTGCGCGCACCAATGGCGCGTTCAGTCATTGGCGGACTTGTCGTTTCAACCTTTCTGACCCTGGTTTTCATACCGGTATTCTATATGATAATTGAGAAAGGTAAAGCAAAAATAGATCAGGCTTAATGATTTGAGAAGATTTAGCGTAGTATGTCTGAAAAAAAAGAGAAAATGAAAAAGGCATATTTTGCTGGTGGATGTTTCTGGGGTGTGGAATACTATTTTGAACACGCAAAGGGTGTTATTTCTGCCGTCTCTGGTTTTATGGGGGGAACAAGAAATAACCCCGCCTATGAAGAAGTAAAAACAGGAAAAACAGGTCATTTAGAAACAGTTGAAGTTACCTATGACCCCGACAAAGTAAGTTATGAAGAACTTGCAAAATTATTCTTTGAAATCCACGACCCCACTCAGGAAAATGGCCAGGGACCTGATATTGGTGAGCAATACAAATCTGCAATATTCTACAGTAATGAAGCAGAAAGACAGACTGCGGAGAAATTGATCAAGATCTTGAAAGAGCATGGTTACAATGTAGTAACCAGACTTCTACCTGTCACAGAATTCTATAGGGCTGAGGATTATCATCAGGATTACTACGAAAAGAAAAAGCAGAAACCAGTATGTCACTTTTATACAAAAAGGTTTTAAAATAATGAAAGCAATGGTGCTTGAAAAACAGGATAGATTGGAAAACAAGCCCCTGCAATTTGAAAATATCCCTACCCCTGAACCAGAGCATACACAGATTAGATTGAAAATAAATGTCTGCGGTGTCTGCCGGACCGACCTGCATATTGTAGAAGGTGAACTGCCTGCACACAAAATGCCCGTTATTCCCGGACATCAGATAGTGGCAAGGGTGGATAAACTCGGACCCGAAGCAAATAAATATCGCCTTGGTGAAAGACTCGGTGTCCCCTGGTTATACAAAACCTGTGGCAAATGCCAATACTGCAGGACCGAAAGAGAAAACCTTTGTGAAAATGCAATGTTCACAGGCTATGATGTTGATGGTGGTTTTGCCGAGTATACAATCGTTGAACAGGATTTTGCCTATCCTCTCCCTGAAAATTACTCTGATACTGAAGTTGCACCCCTGCTCTGTGCTGGTGTAATCGGTTTTCAGGCATTCAAGGCAACCAGATTGAAGGATGCTGGTAGACTTGGAGTTTTCGGTTTCGGTTCAAGCGCCCATATTTTGCTTCAGGTCTGTAATTACCTTGGCATTGAAACCTATGTTATATCAAGAACCGCAACTGAACTCAAGCTTGCCCGGGAACTTGGTGCAAAATGGACCGGCAAAATTGATGATGATATGGATGTCCTTCTTGATGCAGTGATTGTCTTTGCACCGAGTGGTGAACTTCTGGTGAAGGCATTGAATAGAATTGATAAAGGCGGAATTGTTGTTTCAGCCGGCATTTATACCACGCCACTTCCGGGTTTTGACTATTCACATATCTATCCTGAGAAAACCCTCACCTCAGTTGCCCATACAACCCGAAAGAATGTCCAGCAATTTCTGGAAATTGCGGGCAAATTCAAAATCAAAACAAAGATCAACGAATATCCATTGAGTGATGCAAATACCGCATTATTGAAGATAAAATACTCAAAGGTATCTGGTTCATCGGTTTTAATAATATAAAAACAAATAACACTTAAGTCTTTCGGCAACATGAAGATGCTTTCCGATTTT